>FWPU01007461.1_pt1 | contig 20139 bp, 17 predicted proteins | sample 2228361 | NCBI WGS metagenome assembly FWPU01 (sample SAMEA103939777, study PRJEB20133) | metagenome
ACAGTGTTATGCTCGGTGTCGCCCTCGTGGCCCACCGCTATCAACGCCCTGAACTGGCCGGTTCACGTTACCGCGTGCTGGCCCTCAAGGCCGTACCATGAATTACCGAATGCTCTCTATTATTAAACAAGCTCTGAGATAATGGCGCCGTTCTTGCCCAGGGCGTCCCCCGAAACGCATCGGCAGATCACCTTCTGGCCGCGATGGCCGACCTGCGGTCGCCGCCGACCCACCCCGTCACCTCTGCGCATCATCAGATCGCAGCCGATGTGCTGCCCCCGAGGTGACGACGTTTGGGCAGCAGCCGTTCGCCCCAGAACCCATTTTTCAGAGGAAATCGTCATGAAAATCAAACTCTCAAACGGCCAGACCATCCCCGTCGAAATGCACAAAGTCAAAGTGGTGCAGAAGACCAGCCTGCCTCCGGCGCGCCAGCGTCTTGCCGCGATCGAACGTGCCGGCTACAACACCTTCCTGCTGCGCACGCGCGACATCTTCCTGGACATGCTGACCGACAGCGGCACCAATGCCATGAGCGACAATCAGCTCGCCTCCATGATGGTCGCCGACGACGCCTATGCCGGCTCGGAGAGCTTCTATCGCCTGGCGGATGCGGTGCAGGACGTGCTGGGCTTCGCCTACGTGATGCCGGTGCATCAGGGCCGCGCGGCCGAACATCTTCTGGCCAAAGCATTCGTGAAGCCCGGGGACATCGTGCTGATGAACTACCACTTCACGACCAGCAAGGCGCACGTCGAGCTGGCCGGCGGCACGGTGCTGGAGATCTTCGGCGATGAGGCGCTGAACACCCAGAGCCGCGCGCCGTTCAAGGGCAACCTCGATCTGGGCAAATTCGAGGCGGCCATCCAGAAGTACGGCGCTGACAAAATCGCCTATGTGCGCATGGAAGCCACTACGAACCTGATCGGCGGTCAGCCGTTCGCCCTGGAGAATCTGCGCCAGGCCAAAGAACTGGCCACCGCGCACGGCATCCCCCTCGTCTTCGACGGCAGCCTGATCTCGGAAAACGCTTACTTCATCCGCCAGCGCGAGCCCGCGTATGCTCAGCGCCCCCTGATCGAGATCTTTCGCGAGATGATGCGCCATGTGGACATCCTGTACCTCTCCGGCCGGAAGAGCACCTCGGTGCGCGGCGGCCTGATCGCCACCAATCGCAAGGAATACTACGACCGCATCCTGCCCTGGCTCCCTGTCTACGAGGGGTTTGCTACCTATGGCGGCATGTCCACCAAAGAAGTGGAGGCCATGGCTGTGGGCATCCGCGAGATGGCAGACGAGCAGGTTGCCGGCGCCACGCCGGAGTTCATCGAGTATTTCGTGGCGCGGCTGCTGGAGAAAGGCGTGCCCGTGGTCACGCCGGCAGGCGGACTCGCCTGTCACGTGGACGCCCGGCGCTTCCTGCCCCATCTGCCCCAATCGCAGTATCCGGCCGGCGCGCTGGCCGCGGCAATCTACATCGCATCGGGGGTGCGCAGCATGGAACGCGGCACGATCTCAAGCGATCGCGACGCGCAGGGCAACGATGTCTATGCTGACCTGGAGCTGGCGCGCCTGGCGCTGCCGCGCCGCGTCTACACCATGTCGCACATCGAATACGCGGCCGATCGGCTGGCGTGGCTCTACCAGCATCGAGATCTGGTGGGCGGATTGCGCTTCGTCGAAGAGCCACCCGTGCTCCGCTTCTTCTTCGGCCGGCTGGCGCCGCTGGACGACTGGGGCACCCGGTTGGTGAAGGCCTTCGAAGCAGATTTCGGCCCTGACTGCTGATCGCCGCGCGCGCAAGGAACGTCAGCGCGCCGAAGTCGTGGGACGGCCCTGGTAGGGGCGGGGGTAACCCTGCTCCTACCTCAGCGGTTTAGCGCGCCAACCCCCAAAAAAAGCAGGGCGACCACATAGGGTCGCCCTGTTCTCACCCGGATCGAACGCCGCGTCTACAACTGGAAGCGGCCGGTGGCTTCAACGACTTTCTGCTGAAAGTTGGTGACGTAATGCTGCAGCCGCTCGCGCAGTTGGCGCCACTCTTCGCCGGCCAGGATCGCGCGCATGGTCTCCAGATCGTCGGTGACCGCGCCGGTAAGGATCTGCGGGCCCTTGCCGTAGACAGTATACCAGGCTTCGGTCGGCTGCAGCCCCAGCTTCATCAGCCCAGGTGCCAATTCCTGGACAACGAACTCGAAATAGGGCTGTTCGCGTCCTGCTTTGATATCCCAGCTCATCAGAAGCTTGTACATGGCCCCCATCCTTCGCGCACCCGTGTGATTTTCAGGATACCAGAAGCCCGGCATTCGCGCAAGTAGGCAGTCGTCCAAAAGCCGCCATTCTCGACCCGGTCTGGCGCCGGCCGCGCGACGACCTCATCCCATTCGCTGCGGCACGAGCCGGCCGATCACACAGTCATTTCTCGGTGGTAATCATCACCCGGATGGCCGCACCGTCGGCAGAGATCATCACCTGCGCCTGCCTGTCCGCCTTCTTGAAGGTCAGCTGACTCAGTTGGCCGCCCAGGGTATTTTCACTGGCCAATGTCCAGCCCGCAGCAGCCATCTGCTCCTTGTAAAACTTGACGGCATCCGCCATGGCGGTCGCGGATTTGTACATCAGCACCGGCCCCACGCTGGATTTCTCCGTGGCGTCCGACAGTACGGGGAGCCCGGCCTCGGGTGTCGCACAGTCGGCTGGCGGCGTGATGGTGAGCGGACGGTTGACCTCCGTCAGTTCCCATGTCCACTTGCCTTCGCCTGTGCTGGTCGCAGAAGCGCCGAGGAGACCGGCCGAGCCAATCCAACTCACCGTGTCCTTCACCGTGTACCCGCCGTCTGCGGCCACCCAGATGTCGCCGGAGACTTTGGTGGTGCCGGCGACGCTGAAGGCCTTCTCATCGTACTTGTAATGTTTCGTCTTGATCCCGTTCACGGTCTCGCTGCCGACATAGCGCGCCCCTTCGAGCCCTCCCAATACCCGCGGATCGAATATGCCGCGCGTGATGGTCTGGAGCTGGTCGTCGCTGGACATGGCAAAACATGCTGGGGGCTTGCCCGGCTCACCCCCGCGCACGTAGGTCGTATCGCCGATGCGCCAGATCTCTACCGCCATGCTCTCGGAAGAAGCGGTCTGCGCGCGCCAGACGACATGCCGCGCCTGCAGCTCGGCCGTGTACTCCTCGGTGAAATCCCATGAGAGGGACTCCGTCTTTCCGGCCTCGGTCACGCGCCACTCGGCCTGCCACCGTGCCCGATAACTCTTGAGCTGATCCAGGCCGGCATTGCGGCTGTCGAGGGAGAGTGTCTCCTCCTCAACCGGAGCCGGCGTTGCGGTCGCCAGCGGTCGAGTCGCCGTGGCGACTACCGCGGTAGCCCGGGGGGCAGGAGGCACAGTAGGTTGCAGGGCGGCTGTCGCCTTCGCGACGGGCACAGCAGTGGCCTGGACCGCAGGAGGCACGGTTGGCTGCTGAACGGCCGTTGCCTGCACGACAGGCACCGCGGTCGGCGCTGCCGGAGATGCCGTCCGACCACCACAGGCCGTTGCCGTCACTACGAGCAACAGCAGGGCCAGAGCGCTTTCAATTGCCTTTTTCATGATTTGCTCCTTTCAGTCTCGCAATTGCTTATGCGCCAGTTAACACGCAACACGCCACGAAAACGAGCCGCGTCCCCTGTCGCAAGGCGTGCCTGCCTGGACGCCCAGGGCTACACTTCATAGCAGCAGCGGAATCCCGTATCATCGCTGCGGTGCATCGGCGCGGCCCAACTGCGATAGGCACAGCGCGCCTCACGGCGGTCGCCGCGCCAGGAGCCGCCGCGCAGACACTGCTTGCCCAGGTTGGCCTCTCCGCGCTCCGGGTTGGCAATGGCGCCGCTTTCGTGGAATCTCGGCAGCAAGCTCTGCGGGTCCATGTCGTTCACCAGGGCCTCGCGGCCGTCGGCCGGATCATACGGATAGGGGCCGAAAAGCGAAGCACACCAGTTCTGGACGTTGCCGGCCATGTCGGCCACGCCGTAGGGGCTGTCGCCGGCCGGCGAGAAACGGCCGATAGGCGTTGTACCGGCGCGGCGCGCCTCCCGATTGTTGCAGCGAGACGCGTCCCAACGCTCGCCCCACGGATAGCGCCGGCCATCGGGACCGCGGGCAGCCTTTTCCCACTCCACCTCGGTCGGCAGGCGCAGCGGCAGCCCGGTGACCGACCGCGCCCAACGGCAAAACGCCACCGCATCGTGAAATGACACACCGACCACCGGGTGATCGGCCTGGTCGGCGGGCATCTGCCCGCCGGGCCAGAAAAGTGGCGGCCGATGCCCGGTCGCTGCAATGAACAGCCGATATTGGGCATTCGTCACCGGATGCCGCATGATGTAGAAGTCGCTGATCACCAGACGGTGCTGGGGACGCTCATCATCGCCCGCATCGCGGTCTCTGCGGTCGCTGCCGACGATGCACTCGCCGGCCGGAATGAGAACGAAGTCGAGATCGAGCGAAAGAGTCATATGGCCTCGTGCAGACAAGTGTTCGGTTGCCCGTGCGCCGGTCGGCGCACAATGGGTCATGCAAATGGCCCATTGTCAGGAAGTCGTTGGAGTTTTGGGCCGCTGTGCGGCCCCGAAACCCCCACATGAACGCCCGGCGGCATGCCGCCCGACGCGTTGCTCAGGGCAAGAGCCGATGCTCCATGACATAGCGCACCAGCTCGGCGCTGTTGCGCACGCCCAACTTCTCCATGATGTTCGTGCGGTGGACAGAGGCCGTCTTCGGGCTGATGACCAGCTCCTGGGCAATCTCCTTGTTGCTTTTGCCGGCCACCACCAATCGCAACACCTCGCGCTCGCGATCGGTCAGGCGAGGCTGCTCGACATTGCCCCTGGCCTCCGCATAATCCCGGATCACCTCCGCGGCAATGCGCGGGGCCAGGAATGCGCCCTGCTCGTACACGTGACGGATTGCGGCGATCACTTCGCGGCCGCCGGAGCGCTTGAGCACATAACCGGCCGCGCCGGCCTGCAGTGCCGGCGCGATGTACTCCTGGTTATCGTGCTGCGTGAGGATGAGCACCCTGACTTCGGGAAAACGCTGACGCAACAGTCGCGTGGCGGCCAGGCCATCCATCTCGGGCATCGCCAGATCCATCAACACGATATCAGGATGCAGAGCCTCCACCTGCGCCAACGCCTCCACGCCGTTGGCGGCCTCGCCCACCACCGTGATATCTTCGGCCCGCTCCAACAGCGAACGGATCCCCTCGCGCAGAATGGCGTGATCATCCACCACCAGCACGCGAATGCACTTGACGCAAGGCTCAGGAGCGTTCATCGGTCGCCGCACTCCTCCAGAGGCACGGTGATGTGGATGCGCGTGCCGAAGCCCGGGGCGCTGTCTAGCTGGAACTGGCCTCCCAGCAGGTCCACGCGCTCCTGCATGCCGAGCAAGCCCAATCCCCGGCCGCTATCGGGCGAGAGAGTGACCGAGACCATGTCGAAGCCCACGCCGTCGTCTTCGATGTCCAGGCGCAGACTCCCCGGCGGCATGGCGAAGGCGATACGGACATTACGGGCCAGCGCGTGGCGAACGACGTTGTTAATCGCCTCCTGGACGACGCGGAACAGCGCTGTCTCGACTTCGGCGGGCAACCGCCGCGGGACTTCCGAATCTTCGATCTGCCAGCGCACGCCAGCCGGTTCGAGCCGCGATTGCGCATACCAGCGCAGCGCGGGCGCCAATCCCAGATGATCCAGGATGCTCGGCCGCAGGTCGAAGATCAGCTTGTGCACGCCGTCCAGCGTGCGCTGCGCCACACCGCGCATCCCTTCCAGCGTATGCCGGATCTCCGCCGGGTCACCCAGCTCTAGCGCCTCATCTACCGCATAGAGCAACGCGGTGAGCGCCTGGCTGGTGTCATCGTGAAGATCACGCGCGATGCGCTTGCGTTCCTCCTCTTGGGCCGAGATCACCTTCCGCAACAACTCGCCGCGCAGGCGCTCCTTGCGCTGCAGTTCCGCGTACAGACGCGCATTTTCAATGGCCACAGCGATCTGGCTGCCGATGGCGAATAACAGATCGCGCGCCGCAGCATCGAACTCACGCTCGCGGCGCGTGGCAACACACATGCTGCCCAGGGGCACGCCTTTAGCGATCAGCGGCACATGGACGAGCGTGTTGAAGCGTTCTCGCTGCAGCGAACGGGCCCGGCGTCCCCGATAGCGAGAAAGCTTCGGCACCACGATCACCTCCGAGCTTTCCAGGACGCCGCCACAAGACCCGTCCAACATCCCGAATTGCGCCACGGCACGCGCCGTCTCTTCCGAAAAGCCGCGATGGGCGTAGAGCTGCAGCGTGCCCATGAGTTCATCGCGCAGGAAAATCGCTCCAGAATCCACGCCGGTCAGACGCAACACCTCGTCCAGCGAGCGCCCCAACATCTCGCCGAGATCGAGAGACTGGCTGAGCGTGCGCGCCACCATGTGGAGGATCGCGAGCTCCTCGTGGCGCCGCACCATCGTCTCTTCGAGATCGCGCTCCTCGGTGACATCCCGCCGCGACTCGATTACGCCGATGATCCGGCCGGCCGCGTCACGGTACGGCGACGCGATCACGTCGAAATACCGCATCCGGCCCCGCTGCCTGTCGGGCCGCGCGTGCGTCACCTTGATCGTCTCGCCCCGGGTCAGCACGGCCGCCACCGGGCAGTCCTCGGCGCGCCGGCAACCGAAAACTTCACTGCAGCTCCGGCCGAGCAGAGCCATCGCCTCGCCAGCCAGCCGGCCTTCGGCCGCGATCAGATCGCGCGCGGCCTTGTTCACCAATTGCAGGCGATAGTCCAGGCCGATCACCAGGATCGCGTCGCTCAGCCCATCCAGGATCGCACAGTTGTCCGTGGTCGCCAAAAGCTGAATCGTATCGTCCATCGTTCACGTCCTGTGCGGTGAGACATCGGCCGGCGCTGGCGGCCATTCGCAATAGCGCGTGCGGCCACAATACTTGCACACGCCACCGTCCGCCTCGAGTTGCTCATGCAACCCGTCGAATTCACCCATCAGCTCATACCACTGATAGGTGCGGCCGATCGTCACCCGCAGCGGCGTCTTCGGCATGTCGAACGCCTGACGGGCCTTCGAAGAGTCGAAGTAGAACATCTGCGCCTCCAGCCGCAGACGTGCGCCCGTCAGCGGCACCGGGCCGGAGGTCTGTGGCTGAAACAGGTCGGTCAGACCGGCGGTGAGCGCCACCAGCCAGCGCGGCATCGTCTTGAGCTTCATGCCGCAGCCGACCACGTTGGCGATCGTCTGATAGAGCTGGAGGAGGGTCATATTTTCCCCGCCCAGAATGTACCGTTCGCCGACCCGGCCTTTCAGCGCGGCCTCAATATGGCCCTGCGCCGCGTCGCAGATGGGCACGATGTTCTGGCCGCCCGGCGGGATCAACGGCGGCGCGCAGTGTTTCACCACCTCGACGACGATGCCGCTGGAGACCTTGCGGATATCGCGCGGACCGATGACTGTGGTCGGGTTGACGATCACAGCGGGCAGCCCCTTCTTGATGTATTCGAAAACCACGAGCTCGGCCAGATGTTTGCTGTGACCGTAGACAAACTGCTGCGGCTTGACGTTGAAGGTGAACGTTTCGTCCACCATCTGGTTCGGGTGAATGCCCAGGGCCGCGCTGGAGCTGGTGTGCACCACGCGCTCGATGCGCGCTTGCAACGCGGCTTCCATCACATTGCGCGTGCCCTCCACGTTCACCTGATACATCCGCTCGACTCCCTGCCGCCAGTAGTCCACCACGCCGGCCGCGTGGAAGACCACGTCTATGCCGCGCATGGCCGGCGGCAGCGATTCGGGGATCAAGACGTCGCCGGGCACGAACTCAAACGGCCCGTCCTCCAGCAATTGGCGCGAGGCACCGGGCCGCTCCAGGATGCGCACCTCCCAGCCGCGTTCGATCAAACGCAATGCGATGTTGGAGCCGACAAAACCTGTCCCGCCGGTAACCAGGGCACGCGGCATACTTTTTGCTCCTCCGCACTCACGAGACGGCCGGTTGAAACCACGCCAGCGTCTGGTGCAACGTCACCACCGGGCCGACCACGATCACCGCGGGCGGGCGGATGACACCCCTCGCCCGTTCGACGATATCCGCCAACGTGCCGACGACGGTCTGCTGGTCGGGGAGCGTGCCGTTGGCAATGAGTGCGATCGGTGTATCGGCCGGTCGGCCGGCGCGGCGCAACGCGGCGACGATGGCCGGCAGGTTGCCCACCCCCATCAGGAAGACCAGCGTGCCCGTCGTCTGCGCGGCGGCCAGCCGCTCCCATTCCGCCTCCGGGTCGCCGGTCGTATCGGCACGGTGACCGGTGATGATGGTGACGCTGCCGGCCAGCTCGCGCTGCGTCACCGGGATGCCCGCGTAGGCGGGCGCGGCAATGGCGCTGCTGACGCCCGGCACCACCTCGAACCGCACGCCGGCCGCGGCGAGCGCCAGCGCCTCTTCGCCGCCCCGGCCGAATACGAACGGATCGCCGCCCTTCAGCCGGACGACCGTCTTGCCGGCACGCCCGCGCGCTACCAGCAGCCGGTTGATCTCTTCCTGGGGCAACGTGTGGCGATCGGCCTCCTTGCCCACGTCAATCAGCTCGGCGCCGGCCGGCGCATAGGCCAGCAGCGCCGGATTGGCTAACCGGTCGTAGACGACGACATCGGCGCGCTGCAAACAGCGCAGCCCGGCCACGGTGATCAGATCCGGATCACCCGGCCCCGCGCCGACCAGATAGACGATGCCGTGCGACGATGAAGCCATGAACCGATGCTCCGTTCAGCCTGTCGAAGACGATGTAGCCCGGCCCCTGCAACGCCACGATCAGTCGGTCTGCCCGGGCCCGGCGATCTCCTCCAGCAGGGCCGCCAACCGGGCCCGGCCGGCGTCGGCGCCCTGACGCCGGATGATCTCCAACACGTCCGAATCCACCAGGCGCAGCGCCGCGGCCAGACGCGGCTCTCCTGGCGCGCAGCGCGCCAGCAACGCGGGGCGCAGCTCGGCCAGCAAGTCGGCCAGGATGCCGTACTCCGGGCCGATCGTCGCGGCCAGGCGTTCGCGCAATCGTCGTGCCAGCGCCGGGCTGGCACCGCCGGTCGAGACCGCTACCGTGATCTCGCCACGGCGCACGACGGCCGGCACGATGAAGTTGCTGCAGGCCGGATCGTCTACCACGTTGATCAGACAGCCGCGGCGACTCGCCTCCTCCCACACCGCCCGGTTGACGGCCGGATCATCGGTCGCGGCGATCACCAGCGCAGCGCCCTCCAGATCGCCCGGTTGATAGGCACGGCGCACAACCTGCACCTCGCCGGCGGCCGCGCGCTGTTCCAGCTCTGGCACCAGCTGCGGGCTGATCACCGTCACCGCGGCGTGGGCCGTCAGCAGGCCGGCCACTTTGCGCGCTGCCACCGCGCCGCCGCCGATCACCACGCAGCGCCGTGTCTCCAGGCCGATGAGGGAGATAGGATAGGTGTTCACGCCGCCATTTTACCACGATTGCCCTGAACACACCATTTGCACAACGTCCGGCTGCGGGCAGCCAGGCCCGATTTGCTGCTATTTGCACCGATCTTCCTACCTGGCTAAAATTGGATCGAGGGAGGCAACCATGCAAAGCGTGTTCATCGTCACCGATCTCGAAGGAACGGCGGGCGTAGTTTCGTTCGCCGAGCAGTCCTACCCCGACGGCCGCTACTTCGACGCGGCCAAACGGCTGGCGACCGCCGAGGTCAACGCGGCCGTGGAGGGGCTGCTCGCCGCGGGCGTGGAGGACATCCTCGTCTGGGACGGACACGGCGCAGGCGGCCTGATCTACGAGGAGCTGCACGAAGCGGTCCGGCTGCTGCACGGCCGGCCCCTGCCGCCGTGGTCACGGCTGGAAGGTGTGATCCGCCGCTACGAGGCCGTAGCGATGATCGGCCAGCACGCCATGGCCGGCACGCTGACCGGCAACCAGAATCACACGCAAAACAGCCGCACCGTGGACTATTACAGGCTCAACGGCCGGCCGATCGGCGAGATCGCGCAGATCGCGCTCTACTTCGGCGCGCTGGGCTTGCCGCTGATCTTTCTCAGCGGCGACGCAGATGCCTGCCACGAGGCCGAAGCGCTCGTGCCGGGCATCGTGACGGTGGCGGTGAAGGAGGGCGTCGGCCGCGGGGCGGCCATCTCCCTCTCTGCGGCGGTCGCGCGCTCCAAAATCCGCATCGGCATCGCCGCAGCCGTCGAGCAGCAGAACGTCTCGCCGATCCCGCCCCTCGTTTGGCCAGGCCCCTACGTGCTGGAGAAGCGCTTCTTTCACACCGATCTGGCCGACGCAGCCGCCGCCCAGCCCGGGGTCGAACGCGTGGACAGCCAGACCGTGCGTTTGCGCGGAGACGACATTCGGGATATCATCTATCGCTGAAGACAATCTCGATATTCCCCAAAGGAGCAACCCTTGAGAACCGATCTGCCTGTCTACATCGTCAACGACGCCATTCCTCCGTTCATCGCCTTCTGTCATGAGCGGGGCTTGAGCCGCTTCCTGCTCGTCGCCGACACGAACACCTATCCGGCGCTTGGCCAGCGCGTCGAAGCCGCGCTGCGCGGCCAGGGCTGGGATGTGCGCACCGCCATCCTGCGTGGCGACGACGTGATCGCAGACGCCACCTACATGATGCAGGTGCTCCTGGCGGGCGACAATGTGCCGCGCACCTATGTGGCCGTGGGCTCCGGCACCATTACCGATATCTCGCGCTTCCTGAGCCACCGCGCCGCGCAGCAGTTCATCTCGTTGCCCACGGCCGCCTCGGTGGATGGCTTTACCTCCATCGGTGCGCCCATCGTCGTGGACGGCGCCAAGGTCACCATCGTGACGCACGGCCCGCTGGCCGTCTTTGCCGACATCCCCACCCTGTGCGCCGCCCCGCGGCCCATGATCGCGGCCGGCTTCGGCGACCTCATCGCCAAGCTGACTTCGGTGGCCGATTGGGAGCTGGGCCATCTGCTGTGGGACGAACCGTACGACGCGACCATCGCCCGACGCTCTCGCGACGCCGCCTGGGCTGCGGTCCGCCAGCTCGACGCCATCGCCAACGCTGAGTGCGAGGGCGTGAAGACGCTGATGGAGGGGCTGATCGAATCGGGCTTCTGCATGCTCGACTTCGGCGAAACGCGGCCGGCTTCGGGCGCTGAACACCACACCTCGCACATGTGGGAGATGCTCCTGCTGCGCGAGAAGCGCCATTCCGTCCTGCACGGCGCCAAAGTCGGCGTGGCCGTCATCGTCAGCGCGCAACGCTACGACGCCGTCAAGGCCATGTCCCGCGACGAGGCCGCGGCCCGCCTGGCCGCCGCCACGCTGCCCGACCGCACGGCCGACATCGCCGCCATCCGCATCGCCTTTCCACACATGGTGGATGAGCTGATCGAAATCCAGACGCCGTTCCTGAACATGACCGAATCTCAATTCAACGCGCTGAAGGCACAAATCCTGGACAAGTGGGAGGCCATCCAGCAGATCGCGGCCACCGTTCCGTCGGCAGCCGAGGTGATCGGCTGGCTGCGTCGCATCGGCGGCGCGACCACCGCCGCCGAGATCGGCCTCACCGACGCCGAGTTCGAGCTGGGCGTGCGCTACGGCCACTTCTATCGCAATCGTTTCTCGGTGGCGAAATTGGGCCGCATGCTGGGCCTGGTCTGATCCGAACAGCACACCGCCAGATACCAGGGCCATGACGACCGTTTTCGTCTCGGGCAGCTTCGACGACCTGCGCTCGCGCCATGTGCGCTTTCTCGAGGCCGCCGGCCGACTGGGCGACCTCCGCGTTCTGCTCTGGTCGGACGAGGTGGTGCAGCGGCTGACCGGCCGGCCGCCGAAGTTTCCCCAGGCGGAGCGCCTCTATCTCGTCGAATCCATTCGTTATGTCAATCATGTGTCGCCGGTGGCGGAGCTGGCAACAGCCGACGCATTGCCCGTTGCCGTGCTGGCCGCATCGCCCGACCCCACGGCGGCCATCTGGGTCGTGGATGAGGCAGACGACACGGCTGCCAAACGCGCGTTCTGCGCGGCCCATGGCCTCGGCTATCGCGTCATCGCCGCGGGCGAGCTGGCCGGCTTCCCGGCGCCGCCGGAGTCGGTCCCCGCTCATCCCTCTGTCATCGTCACCGGCTGCTACGACTGGCTGCATTCCGGCCATGTGCGCTTCTTCGAGGAGGCATCGAGCTACGGCCACCTGATCGTCGCGGTGGGCAACGATGCCAACGTGCGCCACCTGAAGGGCGAGGGCCACCCGTTGCAGCCACAGGAGGAGCGGCGCTACATGGTCGGCGCCATTCGGTATGTCGCCCTGGCGGTGTATACCAGCGGCTGGGGCTGGCTCGATGCGGAGCCGGAGATCGCGCGCCTCCGGCCCGACTACTACGTCGTAAATGAAGACGGCGACAGGCCGGAAAAGCGCGCCTTCTGTGCGGCGCACGGCTTGCAGTACATCGTGCTCCGACGGACGCCCAAAGCGGGCCTACCGCCGCGGTCGAGCACGCAGTTGCGCGGCTTCTAATCCACACGGAGGCATGTCATGAAGTTCACCGATGGCTACTGGCACATCCGGCCGGGGGTCACCCCGCATTACGCCGTCCAGGTACATGAGGTCGAAACGGATGCCGCCGGCCGCACGTTGACGGTCTACGCCGCCACGAAGCCGTTGCGCGGCCGGGGCGATACTCTGAACCTGCCACTGCTCACCGTGCGCTTCTCTTCGCCGATGGCAAACGTCATCCGCGTTCAGGTCGTGCATCACAAGGGCGGCCGGCCGCGGGGGCCGGCGTTCGAGCTCAAACCGCAGCCCGCGCCGGATGTGCAGATCGCCGACGCTGCCGGGGCCGCCTCGCTGACCAGCGGCGCGCTCACCGTGCGCGTGGCGAAAGGCCCGGACTGGCGCGTTGATTTTCTGGATGGCGAACGCGTGATCACGTCGAGCGGCTGGCGCGGCCTGGCGCTCATGGAGACGGCCGAGGGCCCGTTCATGGTCGAGCAGCTCAACCTCGGCGTCGGCGAGTGCGTCTATGGCCTGGGCGAACGTTTCACTCCGTTCGTCAAAAACGGCCAGGTCGTGGACCTATGGAACGAGGATGGCGGCACTGCGTCCGAGCAAGCCTACAAGAACGTCCCGTTTTACCTCACCAACCGCGGCTACGGCGTCTTCGTCAATCACCCGGAAAAGGTTTCCTACGAGGTGGCTTCGGAGAAGGTGGCGCGCGTGCAGTTCAGCGTGCCGGGCGAACGCCTCGACTACTTCGTGATCTACGGCCCGACGCCGAAGGAAGTGCTCGAACGCTACACTGCGCTCACCGGCCGGCCGGCGCTGCCGCCGGCCTGGTCGTTCGGGCTGTGGCTCACCACCTCGTTCACCACCGACTATGACGAGGCTACCGTCACGAGCTTCATCCAGGGCATGGCCGACCGGGACATCCCGCTGCATGTGTTCCACTTCGATTGCTTCTGGATGAAGGAGTTCCACTGGTGCGATTTCGAGTGGGACCGCCGGTGCTTCCCCGATCCGGCCGCGATGCTGGCCCGGCTGAAAGCGCGCGGCTTGAAGATCTGCGTCTGGATCAACCCCTACATCGCGCAGCGCTCGGCCCTCTTCGACGAGGGGATGGCCGCGGGCTATCTGGTGCGCCGGCCGAACGGCGACGTGTGGCAGTGGGATCGCTGGCAGGCAGGCATGGGCCTGGTGGACTTCACCAACCCGGCCGCGCGACGCTGGTTCGGCGACAAGCTGCGCAGCCTGCTGGACATGGGCGTGGACTGCTTCAAGACCGACTTCGGCGAACGCATCCCGACCGACGTGGTCTGGTTCGATGGCTCAGACCCGTTCAAAATGCACAACTACTACGCCTACCTTTACAACAAGACGGTCTTCGAGGTGCTGGAGGAGAAGTTCGGCGTGGGCCAGGCCGTCGTCTTCGCCCGTTCGGCCACCACGGGCGGCCAGCAGTTCCCCGTTCACTGGGGCGGCGATTCGACCGCCAGCTTCGAATCCATGGCCGAAAGCCTGCGGGGCGGCCTGTCGCTCGGCCTGTGCGGCTTCGGCTTCTGGAGCCACGACATCGGCGGCTTCGAGCAAACCGCGTCGGCCGATGTATACAAACGCTGGTGCGCGTTCGGCCTGCTCTCGTCCCACTCACGGCTGCACGGCTCCAGCTCCTACCGCGTGCCGTGGCTCTTCGACGAGGAGGCGGTGGACGTCCTGCGCTTCTTCACGAAGCTCAAGTGCCGGCTGATGCCTTATCTGTTCGCCGCGGCGATCGAGGCGCACCGCCGGGGCATCCCGGTGCTGCGCGCCATGCCGCTCGAATTCCCCGATGATCCCGGCTGCGACACGCTCGACCGCCAATACATGCTGGGCGAAAACCTGCTCGTCGCGCCCGTCTTCACGGCCGACGGAACCGTGGACTACTATCTGCCGGCCGGCCGCTGGACGCACTTCCTGACCGGCCAGGTGGTCGAGGGCGGTCGCTGGGTGCGCGAGCGCCACGGCTACCTGAGCCTGCCGCTGCTGGCCCGGCCCAACTCGATCATCGCGGTGGGCGCCAACGATCAACGGCCCGACTACGACTACGCCGACGGCGTTGTCTTCCACGTGTTCGAGCCGCAGGACGGCGCCACGCTGAGCTGTTGCGTGCCGGCGCCCGATGGCCAGACTGCACTGACGTTCGAGGCGACCCGCTGGGGCAAATCGTTGCGCCTGACCGCGCACGGTGCGACCCGACCGTGGCGGGCGCTGCTGGCCGGCGTCGCGGGCGTACGCGCCATCGAAGGCGGCATCGCGCTCGAAGACCCGCTCGGCGCGCTGTTGATCCCGGCCACGCCAGCCGCCGCGATCACCGCACGCTTGTGAGATTCCCAAACAGGACAAGAGGCGACATCTATGACCATCGGCGGCGTCTGGGGCAAACTGCTCCACATCAACCTCTCCGACGGCCGGCAGTGGACCGAAACGCTGCCGGAGGAACTGCATCTCAAGCTGATCGGCGGCCGGGCGCTGGCCGCGTATCTGCTGCTGCGCGATATGCCGGCCGGCGCCGACCCGCTGGGGCCGGACAATCTGTTGATCTTCGCGCCGGGCGTCTTCCAGGGCTCAAACCTGCCCGGCAGCGGCCGACACGGCATCGCCGCGAAAAGCCCGCTCACCGGCGCCATCGCCAGCTCAGAGGTGGGCGGCTGGTGGGGCCACGAGTTCAAGCGCGCCGGCTTCGACGCGCTGATCGTGCACGGCCAGGCGCCCGCGGCGTCCTACCTGTGGATCCACGACGGCCAGGCCGAGCTCCGGCCGGCCGATCACCTGTGGGGCCGCGATACGGCCGAGGTCGAGCAGGCCATCCGCGGCGAATTGGGCGATGAACAGATACGCGTGGCGCAGTGCGGGGTGGCCGGCGAAAATCGCGTGCGCTTCGCGGCAATCATGAGCGATGTGAATCGGGCGGCCGGCCGCGGCGGACTGGGCGCGGTCATGGGCAGCAAACGGCTGCGCGCGGTGGCGGTGCGCGGCAGGCTGAACGTGCCCGTGGCCACGCGCAGCCGTGTCACGGGCGTAGCCAAATGGCTGGGTGAGAACTACCAGACAAAGGCTGCATGGGCCGTCCAGATGGGCACGCCGCACAGCGTCGTCAACCTGGCGCCCGCCTCGGCGCTGCCGACCCGTAACTTCCAGGATCACTTCTTCCCCGCCTATCCCCAGATCAGCGGCGAGCTACTGCACCGCACCCTCATCGTCGGCCGCGACACCTGCCAGGCGTGCCCGATCCGCTGCAAGCTGGTGGTGAACTACGAGGGGCAGCGCCACCCGGACGTGGCCGAGTGGCAGAGCGCGGTGGAGGGGCAGGTCACGATCGCGCCGGCCTACGGCGGGCCCGAATACGAGACGCTGGCGGCCCTCGGCAGCAACTGCGGCATCGGCGACCTGCTGGCCGTGGCCAAAGCCAACGAGCTGGCCGCACGCTGGGGGCTCGATACGATCAGCCTTGGCGCTACCATCGCGTTCGTCATGGAATGCGTCGAGCGCGGCCTGCTGACCGCCGAGCGCACCGGCGGCTTCCTGCCCCGCTGGGGCGACGCGCAGGCCATGCTGCGCGGCATCGAACTGATCGCGCACCGGGAAGGCTTCGGCGATCGAATGGCCGAGGGCAGCAAGCGGCTGGCGGCCTGGATCGGCGGCGCGGCGGCCGACGCCCTGGTCGAGGTGAAGGGGCTGGAGCTGGCCATGCACGAGCCGCGCGCCAAACACGCGCTGGGCATCGGCTACGCCACCGCGCCCGTGGGCGCCGACCACATGATGAACATGCACGACACCGGCTACACCAGGCCGGGTGACGCGCTGGCGCGCGTGGCCGAGGTGGAGGCGTTCGAGCCGCTGGCGTTCAACGACCTGGGGCCGCGCAAGATGAAGCTCTTCTACTACGAGGTCAACCGCAAGCACGCCCTCGACAGCCTGGTCGTCTGCCACTTCCTGCCCTACTCCTACAGCCACATGGCCGAGGTGCTGAGCGGGATCACCGGGCATGATTACACGGCCCGTGACTTCCTGGCGATCGGCGAGCGGGCGCAGACCCTCTGTCGGCTGTTCAACCTGCGCGAGGGCCTGACCGCGGCGGACGACCGGCTGCCCAAACGCGTGATGCGCGCCTTTGCCGAGGGGCCGCTGGCCGGCGTGGAGATCACCGAGGAGGCGTTCCTGGCCGCGCGCGGGGAGTGGTATGCGCTGATGGGCTGGACGCCAGAAGGCGTGCCGACGCGCGAACGCCTTGTGCAGCTTGGCTTGACCCCCGATGTGATCGGCACGGCACATTAGAAGGGATTTCCTGGCGGGCGACCCTGTCGCCTGCCAGAAAACCTCGCCCCCGAGGAAAGGAACCTGCATCGTGAATCCCCGCGAACGTTACCTGGAGACTCTGCGCTTTGGCCATCCCGATCGCGTGCCGCTGCATCCGGGCGGGCCGCGCGAGTCCACCCTGGCCACCTGGCATACCCAGGGCCTGCCCGGAGGCGCGCACTGGATGGACGTCCTGGCGGCCGAGATCAGTGTGCCGCGCGTTGCCTTCGACGGCGCCATCGGCCTGCCGGAGCTCACCCGCATGATCCCCACGTTCGAGGAGAAAGTGCTGGAGCACCGCGATGGCCATTACATCGTCCAGGACTGGATGGGCGCCATCACCGAGATCTCCGACCAGTACGACTACACTTACATCCGTTCGGCCAAAGACTTCGTCACCCGCCACTGGCACAGCTTCCCGGTGAAAAATCGGGCCGACTGGGAGGAGAAGATCCGCTGGCGCTACAATCCGGCCGACCCGCTGCGCTTCACGCCGGAATTCTGGGCCGCAGCCGAAGCCGCGCAGGCCTCCGGCAAGGCGGTCACCATCACCGTAAACGGCCCGTTCTGGCAACTGCGCGAATGGGTCGGCATGGAAGGACTGTGCACGATGATGGTGGACGATCCGCAGCTCGTGCGCGACATGGCCCAGATGTGGACCGAGTTCACCGTGGCCGTGTTGGAAACGCTGCTGCGTCGCGTGCGCCTCGACGTGCTCCGCATCTCCGAAGACATGGCTTACAAAGCCCATAGCATGATCTCGCCGGCCATGACGCGGCGCTTCCTGCAGCCCACCTACCGCGCCTGGCGCGGCCTGTTGGACGCCTATGGCGACACACTGATGGACATGGACTCCGACGGCTACATCGCCCATTTGATCCCGATCTGGATCGAATCGGGGATTTCGGTCTGCGACCCGATCGAGGTGGCCGCGGGCAACGACATCGTGGCATTCCGACAACAATTCGGCCGACAGATGGCCTATATCGGCGGCATTGATAAGCGGGCGCTGGCGGCCGGCGGCCAGGTGATGCGCGACGAGGTGATGCGCGTGGCGCCGCTGATCCGCGACGGCGGCTACATCCCCGGCTGCGACCACGGCGTGCCGCCCGACATCTCGTGGCCGAATTTCATCGAGTACACAAGGCTGCTGGCGCAGCTGGAAGGATGGCTGTAGGTCGCGATGAGCGCGGAAACCGCAGGACGCATTGCCGGTGATCTGGCCGCGGCCGGCATCCGGCGAGGAGGCGTGCTCCTCGTCCACGCGTCGCTGCGCAGTCTCGGCCCGGTGCCCGGCGGCGCGGAGACGGTGGTGCAGGGACTGCTCGCCGCGCTGGGACCGGACGGCACCCTGCTGATGCCGGCCCTCTCCTACGCCCATGTGACGCCGCAGCATCCGGTCTTCGACGCGCGCTTCACGCCATCCAATGTCGGCGCGCTGCCGGAATACTTCCGCACGCGGCCGGGCACGCGGCGCAGCCTTCACCCGACGCATTCGGTGTGCGCCGTCGGCCGGCTGGCCGGCGAGATCCTGGCCCGCCACGGCGAGGATCGCACGCCCTGCGGCCCGTGTTCGCCGTTTCATCTGCTCCCGAAATATGAGGGGCAAATCCTGATGCTCGGCTGCGGACTGCGCCCCAACACCTCGCTGCATGCCATCGAGGAGTTGAGCGAGCCGCCGTACCTTTTCGGCGGCACGGTGACCTATCGGCTGATCGGCTGGGCAGGGGAGGCGACCGAGGCTACCTATCGGGTGCACGGTTTTCGAGACTGGGCACAGCGCTACGACCGCGTGGCCGCCCTCCTGGCCGAGCCGGCGTTGCGCCGTGGACACGTGCTGCAGGCTCCGGTCTACGTGATCGAGGCGGCTGCGCTCTGGTCGGCCGCGGCAGCAGCGCTACAGGCGGATCCGTGGTTCTTCGTGGAACGGATCGCGCCGACCAACGATGCCGCAAAATGAACCTCATGATCGGCCGCATCCTGGTCGCGCTGCTGGTAGCCAGCTTATGGCTCGGATTCGGTTCGCCACGACCGGTACCCGCCCTCCGGCCGGAGGCGACACGGTCGCCGCAGGTTGCGCCGCCGGTGTCTCTGCCCCCACGCACCGCCTATTTCACGGGACAGGGCTTCGACACGTGTGAAGTTCCCACCCTGGCCGCCCTGCAAGCGTGGTTTGTGCGCAGCCCCTATCGCGTCGTCAACCTCTACATCGGCGGTGCAGGCCGCTACTGCAGCAACCGTGCGCTGACCGCCGACCTGGTGGCGCAGCTGGCCGAGATCGGCTGGCAATTCATTCCCACCTGGGTGGGCCCACAAGCCCCTTGCTACACCGGCCGCAAACTGCGCATGAGCGATGATCCGGCCGTCGCCTACGCCCAGGGCGTGGCCGAAGCTGGCGCGGCCGCGAAGACGGCGGCCAGCCTCGGCCTGGCGCGGGCCGACGGCTCCGGCACGATCATCTACTACGACATGGAAGCATACGCCAGCAATGTGCCCGCGTGCGACGATCCGGTGCGCGCTTTCGTCGCCGGCTGGACGGCCGAACTCCATGCTCGCGGCAACCTGGCCGGGGTCTACAGCACACCGCACGCGCTGACCGGCTTCGCCGCCATCCCCAACGTCCCAGACGCAGTCTGGCCGGCGCGCTGGCTGTACACGGCCTACAATCCCGATGTGACCGTCTGGGAAGTGCCCGGCCTGGCCCCCACCCTGTGGGCGCACCGTCAGCGCATCTGGCAATATGCGGGGGGCCACGATGAGGCGTGGCAGATGGAGGTGCCGGATGGAACGGGGTATGCGGCCATGACGGAGGAGCGCGGCCGTCACGCCGAAACGTGGGGCGGCATCACGTTGAACATTGATTGCGACGTGATTGACGGCATCGTCGCCACCGGGAAGGAGCCGGCCGGAAATATCCGGATCTACCTGCCGGCCATCCTGCGCGGGGAAGAGCCCGCCCGGCGATAAATCGTCCGGGCTCCCAGGCGGCGCCCCATCCCACAGCGCCGCTTTGGATTGCGGCGGCTCGACGCCGCTTTGGTGATCATGACCAGATCAACTTGTTGAAACCAATCACCGGGCGCTACTCACAAGCGCTCCGTTCGGTGGGATTTTGCTCTTTGCGATTGGACGCCTCTCACCCCCGGCCCAGCCCTCCCCTGGCAGGGGAGAGCGGGGGGCACCCTCTTAAAAGCGGGAGAGGGGGCAACCGTTCAAATGGGGGTTTTGGGGCCGCTGTGCGGCC
>FWPU01007462.1_pt1 | contig 20138 bp, 18 predicted proteins | sample 2228361 | NCBI WGS metagenome assembly FWPU01 (sample SAMEA103939777, study PRJEB20133) | metagenome
GCCTGTGGGCTCATTATACCTTTTTCACAAATAGTATATACACGATTTGTGAAAAGTCAAGTGCTAATTGCGAATGGTTCACATCTTTGCGCTTGCTAAAAACAAATTCCCCTCACCCTTACCCTCTCCTCACTGGGAAGAGGGTTTATCCCTGTCCGAAACAACTATCTGTTTTGCGGACAACCATAAAGGTTGTCCCTACAATAATAAAACAAGTGAGCGTGGTGGGTTTGTGGATGCGTGGACTGGCATTGGATTCCTGCTTTCGCAGGAATGACAGGGAGGAAGACAGGAATGATAGGAAGTAGGGACAGGGTTTATCCCTGTCCGAGAAACAAATGTAGGGCAAGCCTTCAGGCTTGCTTGCTCTGCTATGAATGTAAAAGTTCATTTCCAGTGCCAAGGTTCAGTACAGCGTTAGTGTTGTGTCATAGCCACGCAGTGGCGTTTTGCAACAAATTCCGCATTCCTATTGATTTTTCTTGTAAAGTCAATATAATAGGGCGAGGAGTGATAAAAATGAAAAGAGACCTGACATCAATTTTTGATTTGACCGAAAATGAGATATACAAGATTTTTGATCTCACTCGTGAACTAAAGGAAAAGCAAAAAAAGGGAATTGAACATAAACTGCTAAGAGACAAAACCCTGGCAATGATATTTGAAAAACCATCCCTGAGAACCAGAGTTACCTTTGAGACAGGAATGGCTCAACTTGGAGGTCACGCAATTTACCTTGCACCTTCTGACATACAACTGGGAAAAAGGGAGAGTGTTGCAGATGTGGCGAAAAATCTTTCACGCTGGGTTGATATCATTATGGCAAGGGTGTTCAGTCATAAGACCATTACAGACCTGGCTGAAAATGCAACAGTTCCAGTTATTAATGGTCTGTGTGATCTGGAACATCCCTGTCAGATTTTATGCGATCTATTTACAGTGATTGAAAAAAAAGGTGATCTGAGCAAAGTTGTCATTGCATATATTGGTGATGGCAACAATGTCTGTAATTCATTTGTTGCAGCTTCAGCAATACTGGGATATAGAATGAATGTTGCCACACCGGTTGGTTATGAACCGAACAAGGATTATTTAAAGAAGGCAAAGAATGTAGAATGGACAAGCGATCCCGGCGAGGCGCTAAGGGAAGCAGATGTTATTTATACTGATGTCTGGGCATCAATGGGTCAGGAATTAGAAGCAGAACAAAGAAGAAAGATTTTCCATTCATTCCAGTTGAACAGCAAATTGTTAGAGACTGCCCAGAAAAAAGATTATATTATTATGCATTGCCTTCCTGCACACAGGGGAGAGGAAATTACCGATGAAGTGATTGACGGTTCTCACTCTGTGGTTTTTGATCAGGCAGAGAATCGCCTGCATTCCCAGAATGGCATAATGGTACATCTATGTTCAAAATCTTGAGCGCAGTTGCGAAGTTTTTCACTATTGAGCCGGCGCGCAAGATGCTCGCACTGGTATTTGCGTTCGGTCTCTGGTTATTTGTCGCAATTGATGGAACCTACAACTATGAGCGGGAAATTCTGGTGGAGTATGTTAATCTTCCTGAAAAATATATGATTGTAGATTCGGTGGTTAGATTGAGAACCACATTTAGTGGCAAGGGCAAAGCACTCTTCGGTATATGGACAGCCAGACCCAGTGTCGTTTGCAATCTTGCCGAAGTCGTGCCGGGCAAGAATGTTATTTCAACGAGGGATCTTGTATTACCGGTCAAGGAAGTTACTGCAACTTTTGGGCCAAGATATATTAACATTGAGGTTGATGAAAGAATGACAAAAACTGTCCGCCCGTTAATTCCATTAAGAGGGGTGCTTAAGAACGGAATGTCAATTGTGGCGATTGAAGTTCTGGATACCCTGGTTGCGACAGGCCCAAAGAGTATGATGCAGAAGTTGACCGAGTTTACTACTGAGTCGCTGGATGTGCGAAACAATTCTGTAACATTTGAAAAAAAATTGAAGATGGAATCAGTAGCACCATTAATAAAATTCTCTTCAGAAAATATCAGAGTCAGGGTTATTGTAGATTCTACTGGTAGTCGTGTGTTCAATGAAATTTCTGTGGTCGTAGTGAAGAATCCCGGTCAAAGGATAAAGAGTGCACCTCTCTATATTGATACGCTTGTAATTGCCGGCGCCCGGAGTCGCATCTCTGCTTTGGGTAGACAAGAGATTATTGCTCGAATCAGGACTACTGATCTTGTACCGGGTGAATACTATCTCTCACCAGAGATTGTATTACCTGAATTTTTAACAACGGTATCTTTCAAACCTCAGCGTTTTCGGGTGTTTGTTTATTAATCTACAGAAGAAGTAGCAACAACTCAAAAAGCAAGGCACAGAGCATGATAATTAGAAACAGTGTGGTGAGGTCGGCGCCACCAGCCAATGCCTCAGCGGTGATTGCCTTTATGCCAGTTGTCTTTGCCGCTTCGGCCGTGATTGTCGCGGGATTGCTTTCTTGTGGATCAGTATTTACGGCCAGGGTTTCCTCACCGACCACATAGAACCCGGGTTTTGGAAAGAAATCTTCAGTCACAATTTCTCCGCTTATACCCCGCACTAATCCTGGTTTTAGTAGTTTTTCTCCGGCCAAAAATTCATTATCAATTGCGCTATTTATCAAACCATAGATCAAGGCATGGAGTAAGGGTACGAAATTGGCATTGTATATAATATCTGTATTGTATTTATTGAATTCTGTGGCAACAACCATAAGTTTTTCGCTTTTGACAATCAGTGGCAGTCCATTATCCAGCTTTGCAAGGATTTGTGCCCGGGGAACAAAGCGGCGTATATTGAAAAATTTGATGGTCTTTAGCCCTGGTATATTGGCGAATATCTGCAGAGGTTTGTAGTCTTTGTCAAACCATTTGATTGTCAAATATCCTTCAAATTCAATCCAGTCTTCAGCGGTGCCACAAACAGAGAGTAATTTTGATAGATTGGAAGCGGTTCTGCTGGTCAGAAAGACAATCGCGGCGTTTCTTTTTTCGGTTAGAAAGTTATTTAGTTTCAACAATTCAAATTCAGAGATTTCTTCTATACCATTAAGAATGACAAGCTGAAAATTCCGCAAGTCGATTGTTCTAAGGCTGCTCACTGTTGTTACATCAAATGGTGTTTTGATAGTCGCTGATGGCCTTAACCCAAGGCTCAGATAGTCATTATTACCGACAATCAGAATTTTGATTGCACTTTGCAGGGATTTTGAAAAAAAATACTGATTATCAATATCAAGGCTGTCGCCATCTATTTTTACTATACCTTTGCGGACATTGCTTGGAATAATGAAGGTGGTGGTCGATATTTGTCCAGGTTCATTTACACAATTTTGTTCTCGGAAGAAGTCACCTGCGACAAGCTTAATTTTCCCCTGATACGTTCGGTTTGAATAATTCATTATGCTTACATTCAATTCGTAATTTTCTGCAGAAAGCATAAAGGTATTTTTCAATGATACCTTATCAACACAGATGTTACTACCAATGGGAATTCTTAACCAGTGAAAATTCACTGTTGATTCAATGCCTCTGAAGTTAATCGTCTGACCGTCTCCAATGTAGATGAAATCCTTAGGCAGATTGGTTTGCTCCTGCAAAAATTTTTCATATAGATCCTTTAGTGAATGTGCAGTAAACTGTATTTTTATTTCTTTCAAAGCTTTCAATGCAGAAGATTTGTTAGTCCATAACGGCTCAAAGTCCTTCTGAAAACACATGGGAACAACATAAAACATGCTCTTAGGTGAATATGCACTTATGATTTTTTCTGCCTGTTGCAGCGCAATTTCAAAATTGTTCCCATAGTACATACTTGGGGAGTTGTCAACAACGAGAAATACTGCGCCAAGTCGGTTTGCTCCGAAAATTTTCCCCTGATATTGAGGTCGGGCAAGGGCGACAAAAATGCCTGCAACCATGATACAGCGCATGATCAAGATCAGGATTTCTCTTAACCTCAGCCATCTCAAACGTGATGCTTCTGCACTTCTTAAGAACATTAATGAAGAAAACGGAATTTTCTTAAGGCGTTTTCTAAAGTAGAGGTGAAGAATAATTGGTACCGCAACAAGAATTAAACCGACAAGATATATCGGATTTAGAAATTTCATAGAAGTCGCGCTCTTTTCTGGAGATAGGCAAATAACGCCTGGTCAAATGTCTGCGTGGTGTTTATCAGTTCGTAATCAATATGTGATTCAAGCATAGCCTGCTGGTAATGATTCAAGAAGTCTCTGAATTTCTTCTGGTATGAATCACGGATAGTACCGGGTTCGATGGTTAGATTCTCATTGGTTTCCATATCCTGAAAAATGGCGGATTCGCTGAAAGGAAACGTCAGTTCCCGCGGATCGACTATTTGGAATACAATGATCTCATGTTTGCGAGCCCTGAATGATTTCAGTGATTTGATAACTTTTTGCGGTTCATCAAACAAATCGGAAATTACCAGAACCAGTGCGCGGCGCTTTATGCGCTGCCCCGTTTCAAAAAGGACCTGCGCAAGGGAAGTTTCAGCACCTGAATTTGTTTTATCAATTATTTCAATTATCCTGGCAAAGTTCAATTTTTTTGCTGAGGCTGGAACAAAATCATTTATTTTTGTATCAAAGGTGATTATCCCGACGCCGTCGCGCTGTTTGAACAACAGATACGAAAGACAGGCACTCAAGAATTTTGCATAGTCAAGTTTTGTGACTTTTTCGCCATAGCCCATGGATCCACTTTTATCCAGAAGAATATAGGCGCGTAGATTTGTATCTTCCTGGTATTCTTTGATGTAAAACCTATCGCGTCGTGCATAGATTTTCCAGTCAATAAGTTTTAGTTCATCAAACGGCATATAAGGCCGGTGGTCAGCGAATTCTTGAGAAAAACCTTTGTGCGGGCTGTGATGGAGACCGGTCAAAAAACCTTCAACAACAAGTTTTGCTTTCAGGTCAAGCCTTGAAATACGGGCAAGAACTTCAGGGTCAAGATAGTTTGGTGCGTTTTTCATTGGCAAAGTGATTGTATGTTATCTCAAATCCTTTCATTAATGGGGTTTCGGGTTGCCAGCCCAGTGTTTTTCTTGCCTTTGAAAAATCAAGAACATTTCTCAGGACTTCGCCAGGAATTGGGTCACGGTGCCGGTGCAATATATCTTGCTTTAATATCTTTGCCAGAATATCAATCAGGTCATTAACACTTGTTTCAATGCCCGTGCCAATATTGAAATAATCAGAATTGCAGTTTAAGGCAAGGAGATTTGCTTTTACTACATCGCCAACATAGACATAGTCCCTTGTCTGATTACCATCTCCGTTTACAAAGCATTCTTTATCATTGAGGATTTGATTAATGAAAATAGAAATAACACCAGCTTCGCTCTTTGAGATCTGCCTTGGACCATACACATTGCTGTAACGCAAAATAACATGTTCAAAATCATAGAGTTTTGCGAAAACCTTTATATAATTCTCAATTGCAAATTTCGCTGTGCCATAAGGTGACAGGGGATTCGGAATAAAATCCTCAGTAATGGGGAATTTTTCTGGCTCACCATAAATTGCTCCACCACTTGATGCGAAAATAAATCTTTTTACCCCGCCCTTTGCACAGCAATTCAATATATTCAGTGAACCAAGGATGTTCACCTTTGCATCAAAGAGGGGGTTCTCAAGGGAGGTGCGAACATTTATCTGGGCAGCGTGGTGATTTACTACATCAAAATGATGTCTTTCAAAAATCTTTTCAATCTCGGAAGCGCAGATATCTTCTTCATAGAATTCTGCCTTCGGGTTGATATTTTGGATATTACCTGTTGAGAGGTCATCAACTACTACTACACTATGACCCTGTTTAATATAGGCATCAACAATATGCGAACCGATAAAGCCTGCACCACCAGTAACGAGTATTTTCATAACAAATTATATGTAATTAAGAGCAATAGTCAATGTTCATGCTGGTAGTTCTTTATAATGTTGAGACCCGGCCCCAAGTTTTTCGGCCCGTGTCAGATATTTATCAGCCAACCTGTTGCCTGTCTGTCGTAGAAAATGACTGAAGTATGAATGTGCCTTTGCCAGGTCATACAAATGGTTAATCTTTTCAAAAATCATGATTGCTTCGTTGAATTCACTTTTCACCCTACTCATCAATTTTTTGATTTGTAGCTGGGGTTTCCGCCCTCTGGTGGCTAACTTCTGCCACAGTATTCTTGCCATGAGTAAATGTGCTTCTCCTTTTTCCGAATGTAACTGCAGTTTATTAGCGTGGTGCAGGATCTTTTTTGCCAACGAATATGCACTTTTTGAATTACCTCTCAGCAATTCCAATTCTGCACAAGACAAAGTCAATTTATACCCTATTCTTTTATCTTTAATTTTGTTCGCGATAGCCTTCCCTGTTTCTAATAATTTCTTCGCCTCTCTGATTGCACTTTGTTCTACACAAATTTTACCCAGAATATTATAGCAGCATGCCGAGCCTGCTTTATCTCCTAACTGTTGAGAGATCTCTAACGACCTTTGCACATAGAGCTTGGCTGCTTTATTTCTGCCAGTGAAATAATGCAACAATCCCAGGTTATACAATGTAAATGATTCTTCCTGAATATACCCCAGTTCTTTTTGTATTACGAGTGCTCTACTGGCAAAGTCAAAAGCCTTTTCATAATCTCCACTGTTGATGTACCCAGCCGCAATGTTGTTTAATGTAATTGCTTGACCTCTGCGGTCGCTGATTTGTTCCCTGATTTTAAGTGCTTTCATTAAGAATTCCATATTTTTATTGAATTTGCCGATTGATTTGTAGTGAGAAGCAATACTATTCAGGGCTGTTCCCACCATACGCAAGTCTTTCATTCTTTCTGACAATTGTAGACATTTTTTGTAGTATTGCAGTTCTTTTTTATACTGTCCGAGATAGAAGCAAGCTGCGCCAACATTTAACAGATTTTCTGCTTGTTGTTCTACCAAATTATTTTTCCTTTTGATCAGTAATGATTTTGAAAAGTACTTGAACGCCTTACGGTAATCACCCGTGTAATAATAACAATAGCCGATATTGTTGAAACATGAAGATTCAATGCTCTTATCACGAATCTCGCCACATAATACCAGTGATTTCTTTGCATTTTTTATCACTTCTTTAATTTTGCTAAGTGAAGCATAAAGTTCGCATAACATCAGGAGGCATTGAGCTTCTAACCGTCTATTATCTATTTCTTTAGCTATACTAAGTCCAAGTCTCAAATCCTGCTTTGCTTTATTGCTGTTACCCGTTAGAGTGAATATATCAGCCCGGGCGCATAGTGCCCTGACAAAGAGTGTCTGCCTGTTAGTTCTGTAATCACTTAACACTGGATACCGTATTTACTTGCGTTTGCAGTAGTCTGCGGAGTTTTCCGGCTAAAGAGGCGAAGAGGATTGCATTTGAGCCTGGTCTTTCATAATTGGGTTCAAAATAGTTTACAGGGTTGAACACATCCAGTGGTCTGAAAATTCTACCCACACCCCAGTAAAGACTCTGTTTACCAGCGGTAATCCTCATTTTTTCTGAGCCGAGCCACAACAAAAGCCTTGGGATACTAATTCTTTCGTGCAAATGCAAGAAATTAAGGGTATCATAAGGAACCAGGCAGTCAAGGGCAATCTGGGTTCCATAAATCTTATTATCGGTCTTTAGCTCAAGCCAGCTCCGATTATAGCCATAGAGATTAAATGAATCAGACCAGGCAACATAGGGTCTTGTTTCAATATAGCCTGAAAAATTTAGCTGACAAAAAATTATGTATGAGACGATGAACATTTGCAAAAGGAGTATAACCAAAAAAAGAAGGGATGTAAAGAGTTAAAAAAAATGGATTTACCCTGTCATGAGTCCTATTCTGGTGTCAGGACATTTTTGATTTATGGTTTGCGAGTGGCTAAAATAGCTATACATTCATAAAAAGAATTTCATCGGTTCACCTGATCAAGATAAATTTCCTGCACGAAAATTTGCATTTGTCACGAAAGACCAGGAAAAAAATACCCGTACCAACTTTGCGGTTATATTTGTCCTGACCATACCATAAGATTTCTGGCGAATTTGCAGTTAGATAGAATTCATTAACAATTCTGCCTGTTACATCCACAATATAAACTTCTTCTTTTTTATCAGCGTTATGGGTAATCTTCAGGGGAAGACGACATAGAGTTAAGCCGCGTTTCAGCCTTGTAATAGGGCTGGCGTATTCAGATACAAAGGTCTGTGGTCTATTTGTACCATAGAGCATCTGACCGGTGTCTGAAATCATGCAGTGCAGATATCCATCTTTGTCAACTGCCAAATCAAGGGGTGCACCTTTATGAATATCTTCAATCAGCCAGACATTGTTCATTTTCCATATGTGCCGGACCGAATCCGCAAGCGTGTGGCCAAGTAGATGAACAATGGTATCACTTATTGCAATTAGATTACTGAAGAAACCATACTGGCTAATCTCTTCACATTGCCAGGTTCCTCCTGTTTTGAACAGATAATAGATACTATCGTAATATACATCAAACAATAAATGTGGATTAAGCATGGTATCAATATCAATGCCAACTGCCCAGCGCACATCATACGGGTTGAAATATTCAAATTGCCAGCCTGTAGAATCTTTATGGCCGTAGCCAACCCAGCCAGATCGGTTTTGCTTGAGAGTTATTGGTGCACCAAGACTGATATGAGGATTATTGAGTTTGTCCATTTTTAAAGTAATGTGGCCATAATCTCCACTTATGTCTTCCCTTATCCAGGTTGAACCATTCCAGTATGCATGCCGTAAAATGCCTCCGTAACTACCATTATAAACTACATGGGGATAATCCATTGAGTCTGTATCAACATCTGGACCAACACCAATTGAGTCAATCAGTGTTAGATTCCAGTTACCAGTTGAATCTTTCGTGGCATGGTAAATACTTGTAAAATGCGGATAATTATACCACTTATGATACACAATATGGGGTCTGGAATTTTTTCCTACGGCAAAATCTGTGTGCCAAATAAAAGGGCCAATCGGAGTTGTGTCAACCATTTCTGAAAGCCAGATAGATGAGTCTCCTGTGGTTATCCTTTTTGCATAGTAAATGGTGTCGTTTCTCCAGTAACCAATGCATGGTGTAATACTTGTATCAACATCAATGGCAATTCGTGTATTTGTTGCATCTGGTATTGGTTCAAAATGCCAGGTGCTGGAGATGGTCAATGTTATTACATAGAAAATACTCATGGTTTCCCCGGATTAAATCAAAAATCTCCATTGGAAAAAGTTATCTGGTTTTCAGTACACAATTATTTTCCTGGCGTGGCTGATTTGTTCCTGTTTCAGCAGCACAAAATATATGCCGCTGCTCAATCTTTCAGTTGTGAGTTTTATTGTGTGTTCTCCGGACTTGATTTTGCCCTCGTAAACACTCTTCATCAGTCTACCTGAAATATCATAGACCACTATTGCTATGTTAGTTTCTGAGGTCAGCGAGAATTTGATTTCTGCAGTTTGATTCTTTCTGACGAATGCAGGCATACTGAATCGGGCGACAGCCGGCAGTGTATTGGTTTCTACGATACTGTGCGTGATGTCAGTGCTTACCCAGAAACCACGAAAGCCCTCGTAGTAGTATACACCACCATTGCCCGCCCTTAATCCACCAAACCAGTGCTGAACCGGAAATACTTCCTGTTCAATTGTATTGCCGCCATTGAAAGAGCGGGATACAAATACTGTATCAGGCACATAATGCAGAAAATAAAGATTACCATTGGGAGCAACATCAGTAATAAGTCCATCGTAGTACAGACTATCAAAAATGCCTGTGCTAATGTTATACCAGTAAATTGGCATGCCGGTCAAGTAGAGTATTTTTCTGGTGTTGTCATAGGCAAGTTCTCCAGTGCCATAGCCAAGTAATGCCTGCCATGTTGCGCCCCGGTCATAACTGACAAATGTGGAATCATAAGTTGCAACAAAGATGGTATCAATGCCCGCAAGATTTGATAGAGAACTAGGTTTCTGAAAGACTGGTGTAAAATCATTGCCTGATGAGGTTGAGCGAATCAGGAATGTATCGCAATTGCCAATTATGATGTTTGGGTCTGAGGTGATTAGAAAATCTGAAGGCAGATAGGTTGAATCAACCTTCTGCCAGTTCTGACCCGCGTCAGTGGAACGGAATATTGTACTGAGACTCATGGTCGTTCCTGAGATTTCAAAATTCATGGCTGAGGTAATCAAAAGATCTGGATTGGTTGGCGCAACTTCAATTGCCGAACCGAGCATAAGAAAATTTTTGGGCAGTGTATCACAGGATGCACCCCAATTATGATATCTGTATGGTGTACCACCAAGTCCGATAAAGTAACCTGTGCTATCGTGAATTCGGCTGGCACAACCCTGACTGATCAAAGTATGGGCATAGAGATTGTTGCGACAAACCTGCCAGGAAACTCCTTTGTCAGTTGAATTGAATACACCTTTGCCAAGACTGCCACAATAAAGTGTAGCAGGTGAGCCAAAACTCATATATGTTCCGATTTCCCTTGATTCTACCTGCGAAAAGAGCCAGATGCCGTACTGTCTTCTACCAACAAATATCCCGGGATTAACAAAACTTGATACAACAATTGTGTCATTGCCCGTAAATTCTATGTCTACAGGTTGAAACAACCCAAAGGCAAAAGGTTCATTCATTCTTGTCCAGGGACCGGTTGGTGAGTTTGACTGGTAAATCCCGCGGTCTGTTGCAATGAGTATCTGGTTGAGATTATAGGGGCTGATTTGTATATCTAAAACTTCACCGGCAACTATTGTATCAACAAATCCGCCCGCTGGTGCGAAGTAGATGTATGCCAGCGTATCGCCAGATGTAGCATGGCCGGTGAACCAGAAATAACTCGGGTTTGAAGGAATATGGGCAATCCTGTCAATGCTGTGCAAATTTGCAAATACTTGCACCAATTGCCAGGTCAAGCCTGAATTTGTGCTGCGCAGAATTCTTGGTGGTGTGCTGTCAACAAGGTAGATTACGGTATCAATTACATCAGCACTGATGGTCTGAAAGTCACTCGTGTAAAGCACTTCTGCCCAGTCTACACCGCCGTTTAAGGTGACCCATACAGTACCTTCGGCATCAACAACAATACCCCTGGTTGCTGTGGATAAAACTCCGGTCTGGGGCATACAGTTTTCCAGTGCTAACTGCCATGTTGCACCACCATCGGTTGTGCGCCAGACATCACGACCAGAAAGGGCTAAGGCGAGGTTGGGAGCACCGGGATTGCTGAGCGTAGCTAAGATTTCACCACCCTCAATATCAAGAAGAGTCCAGGTCCAGGGATCGCGCTGCTGAGACACTGAGTAAAGGCAATTTCTTTCAACAATATTTTTCTGCATTTCATATATCTTTTTGAATGGATTTGGCAATGACACAAACCCAATAGTTAAAAGAACAAGCAGGCAGTTCATCAAGTCCTCCTTTCAAACTAAATTATAATAAAAATTTTTCAGTAGTCAAGATTTATTGATGTTGATTTTCTCAACTGCTTAGTTTCTCTTGGTGGGGTGGCGACTAAAAAATCTTCTTCTTTCTCTGTTTGTTCAGATACATCATATGGTCTGCTTGCTTTAGCAATTGTGTAATTGTAAGTGGATTTGCGGGATCAAAGTATGACCAGCCAATGCTCAAAGCGATCTTAAACGGCAGTTTTCCTGATCTGTTGAATTCCTCAAGACTTTTTTCTAATCGATCTGAGAATATCCCTCCTTTTGCTTTCTGTAACTCAATAGTCATGATAACAAATTCGTCACCTCCAATACGGGCAATGATATCTGACTCGCGGAAAATTTTCTTTAATATCCTCGTTGTTTGCAGGAGTGCCTGGTCACCCATGGGATGTCCGAATTCATCATTTATGTCTTTCAGATTATCCATGTCCATGAAAAGAAGTAACATTGCTTTTTTCGTGGTCTGGGCGATCTTTATTTGATATTCAGCAAGTGTGAAGAAACCGCGTCTATTATACAACCCTGTAAGTTCATCAGTGAGTGAAAGGGCATGAAGTTTTTCTTCGGTTTTTTTGCGCCCGGTAATATCCTCAATGACGCCATCTATCCATTTAATATTACCTTTTTCGTCCAATGTAGCACGGGCATAGATTGATGCCCAGAAGACTTTGCCATCGCGCTGTTGCAATTGGATTTCCTTATTTTTCACTTCACCTTTACTCTTTAGTTCTTTGACTAATGCCCTGCGTTCAACAGGACTTTTATAGAATCTTTCAACGGGTATCTTAAGAACCTGATTGGTTGATCTATATCCAAACATTTTCACAAATGCCGGATTTACCTGCAGGAGCTTGCCGGGTGGTGATGCTGAGGAACGATACACTGCAATTGTTAGATTATTTACAATGGTTCTGAATTTCTCTTCACTCTGTTCCAGGGCAAGTAGGATGTTTTTCTGGGCAGTAATATCCTGGGTAATAGTGACAACATATTCAACTTTTCCCGTAGCATCGTTCATTGCATAATAGTGCTGGGCAATCCATTTATCAAAGTGTGTCTCCGGGTTTGTTACATGTATTTCGGGCAAGAATATTTCACCGCCTTTGTCAAAAACTTGCTGAACTCGGGGAGCAGCGTCTTTTAGATATGGATACCTTTCGTAGGCTTTCATGTTTCTGCATTTCTTTTCGTATCTTCGGATGATTATTTCACTCAGGTCCCATATTTTCTTCCATGTTCTATTGTATGAAACCAATTCACCTGAGCTCCGACGGATTGTTATTCCGACTGGTGAATGTTCAAAGACTGCCTTGTTGATTACCCGATAATGCCTGAGCAATTCACCCTGTTTCTTCAGCAATGACTTTAGTTTTGCGTTGTCCTTGAGCAGTTTCTTATAGCGTCTACGCGAATTAGTTTTCATTCTACTCCCAAAGTATTAGATTATATAGCACTATGGTTGCGTGTCAAGGTAGATATTTATCCCTATCCGGTGATGATTGACTTTTGTAAATCATTGGGTATAATTCAGTTATGAATACGAATAAAGAAGATAGACATCTTATTTCAAAACGGGCAGACCGCATGCCCTATTCGCCGATAAGAAAATTGTCAAAATATGCTGACGATGCAAAAAAACGAGGTGTAAAAATCTTTCATCTGAATATCGGTCAACCAGATATAGAGACACCCGTGGAAATTTTTGAGTCCATTGCCAATTACCGCGAAAAAGTTCTTGGTTATGGTCCTTCCGGAGGAGTTCTTGATCTGAGACTCGCAATTCTTGATTACTGCCGAAACCTTGGATTTGATCTTGATCTGGATAATATCTGGATTACTGTCGGAGGTAGTGAAGCAATTATCTTTGCGATGATGACGGTGTGTGATCCCAGAGACGAAATCATTGTCTTTGAACCATACTATACAAATTACAATGGTTTTTCAGTGATGGCAAATGTCAAGCTCGTAGCAATAGAAACGAAGATAGAAAATGGTTTTCACCTGCCACCAGAATCAGAGATTGAAAGAAAGATAACAAGTCGCACAAAGGCGATATTGATTAATACACCAAACAATCCAACAGGGACAGTATTGACTGAAGAGGAAATGTTTATTCTCCAGCGGTTGAGTAAGAAATACAATTTGTTCATTCTTTCTGACGAAGTATATCGGGAATTTATCTACGATGGAAAAGAGCATATCAGTGCATTATCCTTGCCTGAAATTGAAGAGCGTGTGATTTTGATGGATTCTATTTCAAAAAGATTCTCTGCCTGTGGTGCACGCGTGGGCTGTATAATAAGCAGGAACAAGAAAGTTATGGACGCAATCATAAGATTCTGCCAGGCAAGACTATGCCCACCCACCCTGGAACAAATTGGCGCAATCGCAGCCTACAAGCATATTGATAAATACATAAGACCAACGATACAGGAATATGAACATCGTCGTAATGTTCTTTTTGAATGCCTGAAAGAAATTCCCGATGTTTATGGGCATAAGCCTGAAGGCGCTTTCTATACTGTCTTGAGTCTTCCCGTGAAAGACGCTGATCATTTCTGTCAGTGGTTGTTGACTGATTTTAGTTATGAGAACAGCACTGTAATGCTGGCACCTGCAAACGGATTTTATTCCACTTTGAAAAAGGGCAAAGACGAAGTCAGAATTGCCTATGTACTGAAAGAAGAAGACATAAGGAGTGCGGTAAAAATACTCGGCATTGCCCTAAAAGAATTTAAAAAATAGCAGCGGTCTATAACTGGTGAATATCGCGGTTAAGCTCCAGAAATGTGGAATAGAACTTGTCAGGATTTTTCCTTCACAATTAACTGATTGGATTGCGAGGCTCATTGGCGGGCTTTGTTACTTTTTTCTGAAAAAGAAGAGGAGTTATATTTTGGATAATCTTCGTCATATCCTGCCTGAAAACCCGGAAATGCACAATCACCTTTGCCGAAGGACATTTGAGAATTTCAGTCTGTGCATGACCGATTTTTTCAGGCTCGGGTTCTTAAAGAAAGATGAAGTTGTCAGAGCCGTAATTCCTCAGGGTCTTGAAAATCTTGATGAGGCGCAAAAATTAAGAAAGGGCACCATTCTAATTACGCTACACATCGGTAACTGGGATTACGCAGGTAGTTATCTTGCAGCCCGTGGTTATCCTATGAATGCACTTGTCGAGGAAACTGAGCCCGAGATGTTCAGGTTGTATACTGCTCATCGTGAGGCGACCGGGTTGAAGACGTTTTCTGTTGCACGAACAAGTATTGCCCTTCTTGATACAGTCAAGAACAATAGAATACTTGCAGTGCTTGCTGACCGTGATATCACAAAACAAGGTACAACCTTCAGTTTTTTTTCTGGCAAGAGGAGTTTTCCAGTAAGCATTGCCAGTATCATCGTAAAACGAAAAATACCGGTCGTTATCGGCTATATGGTTTTATTGAGAAAGAAAGACTTTGACCGGCGATATTTAGGTGTTGTTGAATCAGTGAAGACTTTTGATGATGAAAATGATTTCAATGCTTTCATAAGAGAACGGTTTGAAGTGATAATATCAACATATCCTGATCAGTGGTTTGTGTTTCATCCGGAGTGGATAGAGTGAGAATAAGAATGGCAAAATGTCGAGATCCTAAAATACCTAAAGATAACAGGTGGATTGAAAAAGTAACGGTTAAGATCAAGGGGAGTTTTGTCCCGGAATATCAAACACCATATTCTGCAGGATGTGATCTGTGTGCTGATATTGACGATTGTGTAATTGTTAAACCCGGAGAGTTTTTCGTAATACCGACAGGAATCAGCATTGAGATACCTTCTGGTTATGAGGCACAGATTAGACCTCGTAGTGGCATTGCGTTGAAATACGGTGTTGGTATTCTAAATACGCCAGGCACGATTGATGCGGATTATCGTGGTGAAATAAGGATTATCCTGTTTAATTTTGGTAAAAAGAATTTTGTGATAAAAAGAGGGGATAGGATTGCACAGATGGTTTTTGCCCGCGTAGTGAAGGCTGAATTCAGACTTGTGAAAAAACTGAATGAGACCAGGCGGGGCAGTGGTGGCTTTGGTCATACCGGAGGTATCTGTTGAAGATCCTGTTGGTTTCAGACATATTTTATCCACATACCGGCGGAATCTCTGAACACATCCTTCACCTCTGGAAAAATTTAAACAATATGGGGCATACGGCAAAGATACTTGCTCCTTCATTTGGAAAAAACTATCCTTATGTTGATGAAAAGATTGTGCGTATGGGAAGGGCGATAAAGATTCCCAAGAACCGTTCGTTCTCAGTGCTTAGTTTCGGCATAACAATACCTTGGCAGATCAGACGTTTGCTTGAGGCGGAGAAGTTTGATGTTATTCATCTTCATGGTGCACTTGCGCCAACCCTGCCTTATCTTGCTCTCAAATACTCACGGGCAAAAAATTTTGTTACTTTTCATTCTGCTTATGAAGAAAGCTTTGGATATGTCCTCTGGGAACCGGTGCTTGAACAGTATTTCAGAAGAATTGATGGCTTGATCGCAGTTTCAGAAGTTGCGCGGGATTGCGTCACACGCTATTTCCCTATTGGTGAATACCGGATTATCCCCAACGGCATTGATACTGAGAGATTTCGTCCCGATATCCCGATTATTGAAGAACTCAAGCAATATTCGCCAAAGATTCTCTTTGTCGGAAGATTTGAACCGCGCAAGGGGTTAAAATATCTTTTAATGGCGTTTCCTCTGATCGCAAAGGAATTTCCCGAAGCAAAACTGGTCATTGTGGGCGAAGGATTTCTGGAGCATTATTACCGACGTTACATTGAAGATCATATAAAAAATAATGTAATCTTTGTTGGTTTTGTAAAACCTGAGGAATTGCCGCGCTATTATGCATCCTGTGATATTTATTGTTCGCCTGCAACCGGCGCCGAGAGTTTTGGAATTGTGTTGTTGGAGGCGATGGCAAGTGGCAAACCGGTCGTTGCCTCTGACATACCCGGATATCGGACGATTCTTGATGATGGAGCAGAGGGTATGGTTTTTGAGCCGATGAATCACGAAGCCCTTGCCAGAAAGGTTATTTGTTTGCTAAAACAACCGGAGTTGATGAAAAAATTTGGTAGGGCAGGCAGGGACAAGGCAAAGAAGTATGACTGGAAGGTTGTAACAAAACAGGTTCTGGATTTTTATACTGAGGTGCATCATAAGCAGGGTTAGATTCTGGAACATTTTGAGGATAAGAGATTTCTCAATCTTTCTGTTTTCCCAGACCGTTAGCCAGTTTGGGGACAAACTCGATTATATCGCACTAATCGCGCTCATCGGTCTGTTTCCCAAAGACCGAACACCATTCTTACTTTCACAGCTTGCCTTGTTCATAACACTTCCGGTGTTACTATTTGGTCCGATTGCTGGTGTCTTGGTTGACCGCTGGCATAAGAAAAAAGTTATGGTGATCTGCGATGCTCTGAGAATGATCTGCGCATTCACATTGCCGGCAGTCTTTGTCGTGACAAAGAATATCTATCCAGTTTTTGTCGTGGTTTTTGCTATGTTTCTTCTTGCCCTTTTTTTCAATACGGCACGAAGCGCAATAATACCCAATCTTGTTTCAAAGAAGAGATTGCTCACTGCAAACTCCATACTGAATCTTGTTGGACGCGCTGCGACATTCGTGGGTATGGCGACTGGTGGATTGATTATTGACTGGCCCATCTGGAAGACCGCATTTGGTATCGCGGGTTGGATTGTGGCATTTTTTATTGATGGCATCACTTTTGGCATTTCTGCGTTCATGTTGTACATAATGAAAGTGGACCTTAAGGAACGACAAAAAGAGGTTGTACCCTTGAAACCAGACAGTCTTTTCTTGATGATAAGGGATGGGCTACTGAAAATTGTGAAAGAGATGTTTCAGGCAATAAAACATATTGTTAAGCAGAAGAATCTTGGTTTTGCAATGGGAACAATCTTTTTGATGATAATCGCGGGTAGTGTGGTATATGTTCTGGCAATTCCGACAATTCAACAGGATATGCAGTGGGGTACAAGGGGTGTTGGTGCACTTGCCGCAATTGGTGCCATCGGATTATTACTCGGTGCTTTCATTGCCGGGACTCTTGGTCACTATCTCGACCTCAAGATTTTTATTGTCTACTGTTTCGTCTTTATCGGGATTGGACTTGCTTCATTCCCTTTTATTGATAAATTCTATCAGTTTATTCTTGTTGCTTTTGTTATTGGTGTAGCTGCCTCACCAATTTTCATTGGTCAGGATACGCTCATTCATCATTACGCAGATGAAGAGCTGAGGGGCAGAATCTTTTCTTTTCGCGATTGGCTTCTAAATCTGACTTTTGTGATCGGCGCGTTGCTTGTGGGTTCTTTGGCTACATTTGTCGCCCGCGAGTATCTCTTCATTATATTTGGGCTGAGCGTTTTATTACTTTCTATTTTAGTCTGGATATTGATTGTTCGGTTCAGAAAGAATGCTGAAGGCACTTCAATTCCACCGGATAACTAAAAGTTTCCAGTTTTGTGGTACCTGGAATACACCGCAGCAGCTTGACCTCTTTATTGATACAATATACAAATGCGGTTATGAGATTATCCTCCCTGGTGAAAATCGTAATGGTATTGTCATCACATTTGATGATGGCGAAGAGAATTTGTATGAATATGCTTTTCCTGTACTGAAGAAATACCGCTGTCCAGCAATTGTATTCTTGATTTGTGACTATATCGGCAGAAAAAATTACTGGGATATTTCAGTTACCGGAAAAAGAAACCAGCATCTCAACTGGAAACAGATTATTGAAATGAAAGAAGCGGGGATAGATTTTGGCTCCCATACAATGTCACACCATAATCTAACAAAACTGAATGATCGGGAACTTGAATATGAAATATTTGAATCAAAGAAAATCCTTGAAAAACAGCTGGGGAGCGTTGATTCAATATCATATCCTTTTAACAGGGTTGATGATAGAGTAAGAAATGTTGTTGGAAAGGCAGGATACAGATTTGGTTTTGGTGGTGAAGGACGAGATGATTTGAGTATCAAGAAAGAGGCGGTTTACATTACAGATAATGGTTTTACTCTCCGGGTGAAGATTTCTGAAAAACCGGCATTGCTCTATGGGTACGAGCGAATGCAGCAAAAAATAATCAATTTCTTCACCATTGCCACAATATTGCATAGCAATTAATAAGGAGGTTAAATGCATCATAAATCATGGATTGCAATCATACTGTTTCTTGGTTTTTGTTTTAGCCAGGATTTAAATGCTCAGATAGAGCAGGCAATTGAACTTTATGAGACAAGGCACCTGAAAAAAGAGAATCTTATGGCGAGTTTTCAGATATTATCAGATATTGTCAGGAATGAACCAGACAATTTGCGTGCTAATTATGAACTTTCAAAAGTCTACTACCTGCTTGGCGATAGGGCAGAAAAAAAAGCGGAAAAGCTCCAATACTATGAAAAAGGTAAGGAATATGGAAAGAGGGCGATCAGTCTGGACAAGAATTCTGCCTGGGCACATTTCTGGTATATGGTGAATCTTGGTAGAATGGGTCAGACAAAGGGTGTGCTCAATTCACTCAGCCTTGTGCCAGAGATAAAGAAAGAAATTGAGACGGTATTAAAACTTGATTCCAAACACACTGGCGCAATGGATGCTGGTGCAATGCTTTATTATGAATTACCTGCATTATTGGGCGGTAACTTGAATAAATCAATTGAATATCTGAAGCGTGGGATTGCAATTGACTCAAATTATACAATTCTTTATGTTGACATGGCAAAGGTATACATCAAAAAGAAAGACTATGAAAAGGCACGCTGGTTTTTGAATAAGGTGCTGGAAATAAAAAATCCGACTTACCAGGCAGACTACATCCTTGATGACAAGCCAGACGCACTCAAATTACTTGAACTGATAAAGGCTAAATAAGAAATTATTCTTGCAGTATGAACTCCCAGGCGCAGTAGTACTCTTCAGGATGTTTGTCTGGCGGGCAACTGAGGCAGTTCGTTGTGATACGGGAATCTATTGTCTTTGCAAAAAATGCATACTCAACAATGCCCACGGGTTTGCAGGGGAAATCAGGTAGTCCTTTTCTCTTTCTTGCTTCCTGCACCCGACAGTTGTTCATCCTTAATACACAGCGACTGTCTGATATCTCCATTATTTCCTGTTTGTTAATAAAGGCATAAAGCCGAAACTTAAGAGCTTGAATCAGACCTGGAATTCCGCTGTTTGGGGTTATTTTCAATCGCTTCATTATCCTCTCGGCCTCAATTACCGTGAATTTCTCCCATGCTTTTCTATCAATCTCAATGGCAGTATCAATTCCAAACTTCTGTTCTGTAAACAGAAACCAGAGCCCATCATGGGCAAGCCAGTTTTTTGCCAGGTCGGGAATGAATTCCAAAAGTTCTTCTTTTGTCAGTTCACCTGGCTCAATTATTCTTGATGACTTCATAAAAAATCATACCTCCGTGTGGTTTTTTCCTGATTTTTTTTCTGTCGATAATATTTATAGAAACAACCTTACCGACCATTTTTTAAAATAACATAAATAAATAACAGAA
>FWPU01007463.1_pt1 | contig 20135 bp, 23 predicted proteins | sample 2228361 | NCBI WGS metagenome assembly FWPU01 (sample SAMEA103939777, study PRJEB20133) | metagenome
CATGGCCGAGGGGCTCGGGCTCCCGCACGACGCCGTGACCGAGGGCGTACGGGCGCTTCGCGGCGTCCCGGGCCGGGTGGAGCGGGTCGACTCCCCGGGAGCGGGCGACGGGCCGAGCTGGAGGGAGAAGCCGGCGGCCGGCCGGCTGCGGGCGAGGGCAGGCCTTGCCACCGCCGGTGCCCGAGCCGGGGGCTCGGGATGAGGCGCTGCGGCTCCACGCTCGCCTCATCGGCCGGGGAGCGCCGGCGCTGAAGGGGCTCCCCGGCCGCGCCGGCCGATCCGCCGCGACGGGTGTCCGCGGCGGCCGGCTGGTCCCGCCTCAGATCCAGTCGCGAGGGGCTCGGCGAGCCCGCCGCGCCCTGCGGAGAAGGGCCAGGGCGAGGAGAGCGAGGAGGGGAAGAGCGAGGAGGACCATGGGCTCCGACCAGGCCACAGCCAGCCACAGCGCCGCCAGCGTGCCCAGGCCGGTGGCTACCAAGACGCGCTGCCCTTCGGCCCCGAGCTCCGACCAGCGACCTCTCATCTGAGCGACCTCCTCTGGCGGCGGAGGGGCGCCGCCGACGGGTGTTTCCTTCCCCATCGGGCCGGGACGGCGGGTTCCCATCCCCCGAGGTGGCGATTCGGCGCTACTCTTGCCGGGACGGGCCCATCACTGCATCGAGTAGGCTCCCGAGTCCGTGCGCAGGAGATCGTTCGTCCAGCTGGCCGTGCTGGCCGCCCTGGTCGCCGGGGCGACCACCGCCGTCGCTCTCCTCATCCCCTGGCTGCCGGTGTCGGCCTCCAAGGAGCGGGACCGCATCGACCTCGTCTTCTGGCTCACCACCGCCATCGCCATCTTCATCTTCTCGGTGGTCGTGTCGGCGGTGGTGTACGCCATGGTCAAGTTCCGGGCCCGCCCCGATGACGACACCGATGGGCCCCCCATCCACGGCCACACCCGGCTGGAGATCCTGTGGACGGCCGTTCCCACGGCTCTCGTCACCGCCATCGCCGTCCTCAGCGCGGTGGTGCTGCACGACAACGCCTCCGCCGGCCGCGACCCGTTGCGGGTGCGGGTCACCGCCGTCCAGTTCGCCTGGCGGTTCACGTACTTGAGCGGCCCCGCCAAGGGGGTCGAATCGCCGGTCCTTCGTCTCCCCCGCGGCCGCCCGGTGCGGCTGGAGATCGAGACCAAGGACGTCATCCACTCCTTCTGGGTGCCCGAGTTCGGCCAGAAGCAGGACGCCGTACCGGGACGGCCGCAGAAGCTCGTCATCACCCCTACCAAGCGGGGAGCGTTTCCGGTGATCTGCACCGAGCTGTGCGGGCTCGGGCATGCGCTCATGCGCTCCCAGGCGCTCGTCCTCTCCCCAGGGGCGTTCGACGCTTGGGCGAGAAAAGCCGGCCGGGGCGGGTCGGCATGACCGTTACGGTGGTCGCCACTCGGCGCCGCTGCCTCGGGCACTATGTCGCCGATCCCGTGACGGAGGCGGCGTGACCACGGCGACGGTGGAGCAGCAGGCGCAGGCGGCGCCCGCCCGCACGCCCCGGCGCGGCTTCCGGCGCCTGCTCGCCCCCTGGGTACGCCTGATCTGGACCATCCCCCTCTTCTTCGGCGTCGGGGCCGGCCTTGTCTCCCTCATTCGCTGGCTGGAGGGGTGGGAGCCCGTGTGGCAGGGGAGCGTGCAGACGACGGTGGCCCTCGTCACCATCCCCTTCGGCTTCCTGGCCGGCATCGGCGCCTTCGACTACTGGCTCGCCTACGCCGTCGGCCAGCCCACCCGGCCCGAGGACCACTCGGGCCACGGTGCCCGCAGCTGGCGCGACTACCTACGGGTGAACACCGATCACAAGGTGATCGGCATCCAGTACATCACCGCCAACATCGTGTTCCTGGTGGCCGGCGGCCTCCTGGCCATGCTCTTCCGAGCCGAGCTGGCCGAGCCGGGCATGCAGTACGTGAGCACGCAGACCTTCAACGGTCTCGTGTCGGTGCACGCGGCCCTCATGATCTTCCTCGTCATCGTGCCCGTGTTCGCCGGGATCGGGAACTACGTCATCCCCCTCATGATCGGCGCCCCGGACATGGCCTTCCCCCGGCTCAACGCCCTCTCCTTCTGGCTTCTCCCCGTCGCCGGGGTGATGATGCTGGCCAGCTTCCTCGTTCCCGGCGGCGCCTTCGCCACCGGCTGGACGGCCTACCCGCCGCTTGCCAGCCACCAGCCTCTGGGCCAGGTGTTCTTCAACATGGGGGTGCAGTGGGCGGGGGCGTCGTCGATCATGACCGCCCTCAACTTCCTCGTCACCATCATCACCATGCGGGCGCCGGGCATGACCTTCTGGCGCATGCCCCTTCTCGTCTGGGCCAACTTCACCACCTCCACCCTGGTCGTCCTCGCCACCCCCTTTATCGCCGGCTCCCAGTTCTTCGTCATGTTCGACCGGATCATGCACACGAACTTCTTCGAGCCCGACGCCGGCGGCTACGTGCTCGGCTACCAGCACATCTTCTGGTTCTACTCCCACCCGGCCGTGTACATCATGCTCCTGCCCGGCTTCGGGATCGTGTCCGAGGTCGTGTCCACCTTCGCCCGCAAGCCCATCTTCGGCTACCGGCTGATGGCCCTGTCCCTGGTAGCCATCCTCGTGCTCGGCTTCTCGGTGTGGGCCCACCACATGTTCGTGGCCGGCATGGCCCCCTGGCTGCGGGTGCCCATGATGGTGACCACCCTGCTCATCGCCGTGCCCACCGGCATCAAGGTGTGGAGCTGGCTCGCCACCCTGTGGGAGGGGAGGATCCGGTTCACCACTCCCATGCTCTTCGCCCTCGGCTTCCTGGCCAACTTCCTCATCGGCGGCCTGTCCGGGGTGTACCTGGGATCGGTGCCCATCGACATCCACGTATCCGACACGTACTTCGTCGTCGCCCACATCCACTACGTCCTCTTCGGCGGCTCCCTCCTCACCATCTTCGCCGGCCTCTACTACTGGTTCCCCAAGATGACCGGGCGCATGTACGACGAGCGGCTGGGGAAGATCCACTTCTGGATCACCATCGTGGCCATGAACCTCACCTTCTTCCCCATGCACTGGCTCGGGCTACAGGGGATGCCCCGGCGGGTGGCCGACTACGAGGACCGGTTCGCCGACCTCAACCTGCTCATCTCCGTCTCCTCCTTCGTGCTGGGCGTATCCATCGTCCTCTTCCTCTACAACGTCATCACGAGCTGGCTGCGGGGGCCGCGGGCGGAGGCCAACCCCTGGCGGGCCAAGTCCATCGAGTGGCAGGTGTCGTCGCCTCCGCCGATCTTCAACTTCGACGAGATTCCCCAGGTGGTGGGCGGCCCCTACGAGTACGGGGTGGAGGGGGCCCGCCACGCCGTCTTCTCCAGGAACGGCGCCGTGCCGCTGGAGGAGGCGGAGAAGGCGAGGCGCTGAGTGGACGAGCCCCGGCACGTCCTCGTCCTCGCCAACGAGACGGTGGCGGGAGCGAGCCTCATCGAGGCTCTCACCCGCCGGGCCCGCTCGGGGCCGCTGCGGGTGACCGTGATGTGCCCGGTTAGCCACCCCCGGGAGGGGTACGTCATCTACGAGGACACCCGGCGGGCAGCGGCCAGGCGGCGGCTGGACAAGACCCTGGCCTTGCTCCGCCGGCACGGCATCGCTGCCGACGGGCTGGTGGTGGACGCCGACCCGGTGGAGGTAGCTCGGGACGCCTTCCGCCAGCTGGAGCCGCCCCCCGACGAGGTCGTCGTGTCCACCCACCCCGAGAGCCGGTCGGGCTGGCTCCGCCGGCACGTGGTGGAGCGCGTCCGCCGGGCGGTGGAGGTGCCGGTGGAGCACGTGGTGGTCGACCTGCGGGCGGAGGGAGGGGAGGCGAACGTGCTCGTGGTGGCCAACGAGATGGTGGTGGGCCGACCGCTCCTCGACCGGATTCGGGAGCGGGCCCGCCGCTCTCCGGCCAGCTTCCTCATCATCTGCCCCCAGAGCGACCTCACCATGTCCCGTCACCCAGAGGCGGAGAGGAGGCTGCGGCTCGTTCTCGGCATCCTGCGCGGCGAGGGCATCGACGCGCATGGGCAGATCGCCCACCCCGACCCCTTCACCGCCGCCGTCCACGCCGTCCGCGACGAGCGGGTGGACGAGATCATCGTCTCCACCTTCCCCAGCAGGAAGCTCTCCCAGTGGCTGAGGGGCGACCTGGTGGAGCGGCTGCGCCGGGAGACGGGCCTACCGGTGGAGCACGTGCAGGTGGAGCCGGAGCGGGCGGAGGTAACGGCCTGATGGCGGCGCACGCCGACATCCACGCCCACGCCGCCCACCCGCCGCCCGCCCACGTCAGCTCCCGTATCGATGCCCGGGTGCTGGGGATGTTCCTGTTCATCGCCTCCGAGGCAATGCTCTTCGGCTCCTTCTTCGCCGCCTACTTCTTCGTCCGAGTGGTGAACGGCTACGACTGGCCGCCGCCCTTCGACCCTGAGCTCGGCCACGGCTTCCACCTGCCGGTGCTGGTGGCGGGGGTGAACACGGCCATCCTGGTTGCCTCCAGCTTCACCATGCACTGGGCGCTCCAGTCCATCAAGCGGGGGAACCGGGCCGGGCTGCAAGCCGGCCTCGTGCTTACCTTCCTCATGGGCCTGACCTTCCTCCTCACCCAGATCGTGGAGTACGCTCGGGTCGGCTTCTCCCCCGGCGACAACGCCTTCGGCACCATCTTCTACGGGCTGACGGGGCTCCATGGAGGGCACGTGTTCGTGGGCCTCACCCTGCTCCTCGTCGCCACCGTGCGCGCCTTCCGGGGCCACTTCTCCCCCGCCCACCACCATGGGGTGGAGATCCCCGGCATCTACTGGCACTTCGTGGACGTAATGTGGATCGTCGTGTACACGACCGTCTACATCCTCTGAGGCCGGGTGGCCCGGCGGAACCCCTTCCGGACGGAAGCGGAGGCCTTTCGGCTGCTTCTCCTCTCCCTGGCCGCCTTCGCCGCCATCGCCCTCGCCAGCATCCTGGGCGGTTGGGAGGCGGGGGTGCCGGTGTGGGCGCTCGTCACCGCCGGCGCCTTGTGGTACTACCTGCGGCCCCTGTCCGAGCCGGTGACCCGCCAGGCTCCTCCCCACGTGGGCCGACCGGAGGAGCGGCGGATCCTGGTGGTGGCCAACGAGACCCTGCGCGGGCGGGTGCTGGAGGAGGAGGTGTGCCGGCGGTGCGCCGGCGCCGACACCTCGGTGCTGGTGGTGGCGCCGGCCCTCACCGACCCGGTGCGCCACTGGGTGTCGGACATCGATCCCGGGCGGGAGGCGGCTGCCAAGAGGCTCCAGGAGACCCTGGCCCGGCTGCGCGAGCTCGGCATCGACGCCCGCGGCGAGATCGGCGATCCCGACCCCCTCCAAGCGGTGGAGGACGCCCTGCGCACGTTCGGGGCGGACGAGATCGTCATCTCCACCCATCCGCCGGGGCGGTCGAGCTGGCTGGAGCGGGCGGTGGTGGAGCAGGCCCGCAAGCGCTTCGCCCTCCCCATCATCCACGTGGTGGTAGACCTCGAGGCTGAGGCGCGGGCGGGGACGTCCTCCTGAGCCTTTGCCTCTCCTACTTCCCGGCCGCCGAGGCCACGTACTCGGCCACGGCTCGGATCTGCTCGGCGCTGAGCTGGCCCTGGAAGGAGGGCATGGCTCCCTTGCCCTTCGTCACCCGGTCCACGGCCAGGGCCACGCTGGGCTTGGCCTCGTCGAGGTTGGGCCCGATGGTCCCGGTGGCGCCGGCGTCGGCCAGGGCGTGGCAGCTCCCGCAGCCTGCCTGGGTGAAGATGGCCTTCCCCTCGCCGGCGGCGATGCCGCCCTCACCGCCGGCGGCGGTGGTACCCGCCACCGAGGCTACGTACGAGGCCACCGACTCCACGTCGTCTCCTTGCACCAGGTTGGCCGGCATGCCGGGGGCTCCCGTGGGCGGGTCGGTCACCGGGTGGCGGATCTGGCCGGCCACGATGTCCCGGATGGAGCTCTCGTCGAAGCCCTGGGCGCGCACCGTCCGGAAGGCGTCGTCCAAGTTGGGCCCGACGGTGCCCCCGGCGCCGGCGTCGGCCAGGGCGTGGCAGCTGGCGCAGCGTTGGAGGAAGAGCTCCTTGCCGCGCTGGGTGTCGCCCGTCCTGGCCACCCCTCCTCCGCAGGCGGCGGCGGTCAGGGCGAAGGCGGCGGCGAGCACGGCGGCACCGACGGCGCTGGGTCGTCTCCTCCACCCGGGGGCAGGCACGCGGGCGAGTCTACCCGGTGGCCGTGGTGGACTTCTCGGGCACCTGTCCGGCGCTCTTTCTCAGCTCCCGCAGCCGCTTGCGCACGTCGGGAGCGGACGAGTCGTCGGGGAAGCGCTTGAGGAAGCGCTCGTAGGCGGCGATGGCGACCGCCGGCCGCCGGGCCTGCTGGTCGGCGAACTGGGCGTACTGGAGAAGGACGGTGGGATCGTCCGGCTGAAGCGCGGCCAGCTTCTTGTACGTGTCCAGGGCCGCATCGACGGCGCCGTCCAGCCGAGCGGCGGCCTCGGCGTAGCGACGCTGGGTCTGGGACGACATGGCCTCGGTCAGGGGATCCCTGTACCGGGCCAGGGCCCGGCCCAGGGCCGTAGTCGGGTCGAGCCCGAAGAGGGTGTCGGGCACGCTCGTCTGAAGCTCGACCAGAGCTGCCTGGACGTTGAGCGCTTCCTCTTGAGCCTGCTTCTGGTAGAGGGCGGCGAGCTGGCTCAGAGCTTCCACGTTGCGGGGCGCCAGGCTGAGGAAGCTCCTGTACGTGTCGATGGCCTCCTGGGTGCGGCCCTCGCTGTCGAGCTTGGTGGCCAGGTCGGTGACGGCGGTGGCATCACGGGGGTTCTCGGCCACCTTCTTCTCGAGACTGGAGAGGGAGGGGCCGGAGGAGCCGCTGAAGATGTTGCTGAACACGTCTCCCAAGCCGCTGTTGCCCGAGCCCACGCCCAGGAACACGAAACTGCCCCCGAACACCACCGCCAAGAACACGAACGCCCACTTGGCCTGGCGGCGGATGCGCCCGAAGAAGAGCTGCGACTCCAGCGTGGGGTCGCGCCGGCCTACGCCCTCGTCCCGGATCGGCCCAGCAGCCTGCTTCGGGCCTCGCTTCCTCTTCGCCGCAGCTCGCGCCATGGAAAGGTTCCTCGCTCGTAGCGTACCTCGCCATCGACGAGAGTCGCGACCACGCCGGCGGGCGCTCCCCCCAACACCACCGCCGAGATGGGGTCGTCCCAGGGGAGGAAGGGGGTTCCCTCCAGCGACACCACCGTCAGGTCGGCCCGCTTGCCCGCCTCCAGCGTCCCCACCTCCCCGTCGAGGCCGAGGGCCCGGGCCGAGCCCAGGGTGGCCAGCTCCAAGGCCTGCCCGGCGGGCATGGCCTCGGCCCGGCCGGCCCGGAGGCGGGCGAGGGCGACGGCGGCCCGCATCTCCTCGAACATGTCGAAGGAGGGGGTGGAGGCGGGGCTGTCGGTACCCAGGCCGACCCGGGCTCCGGCGGCGGCGAGGTCGGCGATGGGCGCCAGGCCGCAGCCGAGGTAGGCGTTGGAGCGGGGGCAGTGGACGACGCCGGCGCCGCTGGCGGCGACCAGGGCGACGTCGTCCCCGTCCAGGTGGACGCAGTGGGCGAGCGTTACCCCCGGTCGGAGGAGCCCGCGCTCGGCCAAGAGGCGAACGCCGCTTCCGCCCCAGGGAGCGACCACGAGGTCGGCCATCTCCGACAGGGGGCCGACGCCCCGGATCAGCCAGTCGAGCTCGGCGGTGGTCTCGCTCAGGTGGGTAGCCACGGGCAGGCCGAGACCGGCGCAGGCCTCGTACACCCCGATGGAGCAGGTATAGGGGGCATGGGGCGATACCCCCGGCCGCACCCGGTCGGAGAAGGCAGGCTCGGCCCGCCGGCGCAGCTCGTGGAAGCGAGCCAGGGCCTGATCGGGGTCGGCGCCGAAGACCTCCAGGTGGACTACGGCCCTCAGACCCAGCTCGGCGCAGGCGAGGGCGCCGGCGCCGGTGAAGCTGGCATCGGCCACGGTGGTGATGCCCGAGGCCAGGCACTGGGCTGCTCCCAGGCGGGCTCCGTCCACCGCCTCCGGGAAGCCGATGCGGCGCTTGCGCTGGACATGGATGTCCATCCAGGGGCCGAAGGAGAGGCCGTCTCCGAACCCTGCGTAGAGGGCGTACTCGAGGTGGGCGTGGGCGTTGACGAGGCCGGGCAGGATGGCCGAGCCGGGGAAGCGGCGCCCCCGGCCGAGCTCCCGAGCCGGGCCGACGGCGGCGATGCGGCCGTCCTCGATGACGACGGTCCCGTCGGGGATGGGGTCGCCGCAGACGGGAAGGATCCAGTCGGCGGACAGCGCCTCCACGGGCGCGGGCAGGCTAGGCGGTGCGATCGCGCTCGCGCTCGGAGGCGGCGGCCACGGGCTCCTCTTCCTCCTCCACGGCGGTCGCCCGCAGCTCGGCCGGGGCCTTGCTCTGCCGGCGGGACTCCTCCTTGCCGGTGATGGCGTCCTTGAACTCGCGCATCCCCTTGCCCAGCCCGCGGCCGATCTCGGGCAGCCGGCGGGCGCCGAAGACGAGCAGGATGACGAGCACGAGGATGACGATCTCCCACGGCCCGATGGGCATGGAGCAAGGGTAGCATCATCCCGGCCGCCCGGCCGTCCCGGGCCGGGTCGGGGGTTCGGGTAGAATGGCGCACAAGCGGAGGCGGAGTTCCGCTACATCCCAAGGAGGAAAGACGCACGAACATGGCTCTGCTGGAGCTCAGGAACTTGCATGTCGCCCTTGAGGACGGCACCGAGATCGTCAAGGGGGTCGACCTCGCCGTCGACGCCAACGAGGTGCACGCCGTCATGGGGCCGAACGGGTCGGGGAAGTCCACCCTGGCCTACGCGGTCATGGGCCATCCCGGCTACGAGGTGACCGAGGGCCGGATTCTGCTCGACGGCGAGGACATCACCGACCTCGGCGCCGACGAGCGGGCCCAGCGGGGCCTGTTCCTGGCCTTCCAGTACCCTCACGCCGTTCCCGGGGTGACGGTGACGAGCTTCCTGCGGGCGGCCGTCAACGCCCTCCGCAAGGCCCGCGCCGGTGGGGTGGACGACCCCATCCCCATCCCCGACTTCCGCCGGGAGCTGACGGCGGCTATGGAGCGCCTCAAGGTTCCCCGGGAGCTGGCCCAGCGGTACGTCAACGACGGCTTCTCGGGCGGGGAGCGCAAGCGGGTGGAGGTGCTTCAGATGGCCGTTCTCAAGCCCCGCATGGCCATCCTCGACGAGACCGACACGGGACTCGACATCGACGCCCTCAAGATCGTGGCCGAGGGCGTCCGCTCCCTGGTCGGCCCGGCCATGGGAGCCTTGGTGATCACCCACTACCAGCGCATCCTCAACTACATCCAGCCCGACTTCGTGCACGTGTTCGTCGACGGCCGCATCGTGGCCGAGGGCGGCCCCGAGCTGGCCCACCGCCTGGAGGCGGAAGGGTACGAGGCGTTTGCGCCGGAGCCGGTGGGAGGTGAGTCGTGATGGCGAGGACCGAGACAGAGATCGTCCGCGGCATTGGCTCCGACTACGAGGTCAAGTACGGGTTCCGCGTCCCCGAGGACTACTTCTACAAGTCGGGGCGGGGATTGTCGCACGAGCTCATCGACGCCATCTCCTCCCACAAGGACGAGCCCGACTGGATGCGCAAGTTCCGGCACCGCTCCCTGGACTACTTCCTGGCCCGACCGCTGCCGCGGTGGGGCGGCGACCTGAGCGGCATCGACTTCGACTCCATCTACTACTACATCAAGCCCACGGAGAAGCAGGCGTCCTCCTGGGACGAGTTGCCGCCGGACATCAAGGAGACGTGGGACCGGCTGGGCATTCCCGAGGCGGAGAAGAAGTACCTGGCCGGGGTGGGGGCCCAGTACGAGTCGGAGGTCGTCTATCACAAGCTCAAGGAGGACCTGGAGCGCCAGGGGGTGATCTTCCTCGACACCGACACCGCCCTGAAGCAGCACGAGGACCTCTTCCGCCAGTACTTCGGCACCGTCGTCCCCCAGAACGACAACAAGTTCGCCGCCCTCAACTCGGCGGTGTGGTCGGGCGGCTCCTTCATCTACGTCCCCCCCGGGGTACGGGTGGACATGCCTCTCCAGGCCTACTTCCGGATCAACGCCGAGAACATGGGCCAATTCGAGCGCACCCTCATCATCGTCGACGAGGGCGCCTACGTGCACTACGTGGAGGGCTGCACCGCTCCCATCTACTCCACCGACTCCCTCCACTCGGCGGTGGTGGAGATCGTCGTCAAGAGGGGTGGGCGCTGCCGCTACACCACCATCCAGAACTGGTCCACCAACGTCTACAACCTCGTCACCAAGCGGGCTGTCGCCTACGAGGAGGCGACCATGGAGTGGGTGGACGGGAACCTCGGCTCCAAGCTGACCATGAAGTACCCCGCCATCTGGCTGCTCGGCGAGGGGGCGCACGGGGAGGTGCTGTCCATCGCCTTCGCCGGGCGGGGCCAGCATCAGGACGCCGGCGGCAAGGCGGTGCACGTGGCTCCGCACACCTCCTCGGTGATCACCTCCAAGTCCATCTCCAAGGACGGCGGCCGGGCCGGCTACCGGGGCCTGCTGGAGGTGGCCAAGGGGGCGGTGGGGTCGCGGTCGAAGGTCGTCTGCGACGCCCTCATCCTGGACGAGGCGTCCCGCTCCGACACCTACCCCTACATCCGCATCGACGAGTCGGACGTGGACATCGGCCACGAGGCGACGGTGTCCAAGATCGGCGAGGAGCAGCTCTTCTACCTCATGAGCCGGGGCCTGTCGGAGGCGGAGGCGAGCGCCATGATCGTGTCCGGCTTCGTGGAGCCCATCACCAAGGAGCTGCCGCTGGAGTACGCGGTGGAGATGAACCGGCTCATCCAGCTCCAGATGGAGGGCTCGGTTGGATAGAGCCGCGGCGGCGGCTCGCTACCGAGAGCTCCCGCTTCCTTCCACCTCCGAGGAAAGCTGGCGGTTCACCGACCTGAGGGGGTTCGACCCCGACGCCTTCGTCGGCGACGGCCGTGCCCGCAGCGGGATGGCCGCCGTGTCCGGGGAGGGCATGCTGGACATCGACGTGGCCGCCGTGGCCACGGTGGACGAGGGAGGCGTGGAGGTGGCGCGGGCGCCGGAGGGGGTGCGCTTCCAGCCTCTGCCTGAGGATGAGCCCTTGCTCGGCACCCTGGTGGGGGCGGACGACAAGTTCACCGCCCACAACGCCGCCTGCTGGCAGAACGGCCTCCTCGTCCACGTTCCCCCGGGGGTCGTCCTCGACCGGCCCCTGTACGTGCGCGTCGTCAACACGGCTGAGACGGGAGCCCTGTTCTGGCGCCTGCTGGTGGTGGCCGGGGAGGGAAGCCGCTTCTCCCTCATCGAGGAGTACGCCTCCGCCGTAGCCGACTTGGCCGGGTACACCAACGCGGCCGTGGAGCTACACGTGGAGGCGGGGGCCAAGCTGGAGTACGTCTCCCTCCAGAACACCTCCCGGGAGACCTGGCACTTCGCCACCCACCACGCCCGGGTGGGGAGGGACGCCGAGCTGGACTGGGTGGCCGGCGGCTTCGGCTCCAAGAAGGGCAAGGTGCGCATTCGCAACGACCTGGCCGGTCCAGGGGCCACCTCCCGGGTCACCGGCGCCTACTTCGCCGACGGCAGTCAGCACCTCGACTACGACACCTTCCAGGCCCACCTGGCCCCCCACACCACGTCCGACTTCGCCTTCAAGGGAGCCCTGCGCGACCGGGCGACGGTGGTGTGGCGGGGCATGATCCGGGTGGAGAAGGCGGCCCAGAAGACCAACGCCTATCAGGAGAACCGCAACCTCCTCCTTTCCCGCCAGGCCCACGCCGACTCCATCCCCGGCCTCGAGATCCTGGCCAACGACGTGCGCTGCACCCACGGGGCGACCATCTCCCAGGTCGACCGGGAGCAGCTCTTCTACTGCATGACCCGCGGCCTCACCCGGGCCGACGCCGAGCGGCTCATCGTCCGCGGCTTCTTCCAGGATCTCCTCGACCGCATCGATCTGGAGCCGGTACGGGAGGCGCTGGCCGAGGCTCTGGAGGCCCGTATTCCCCACGCGTAGGGCGTAGAGTTCCCCCCGTGGCCTGCGGCTGCGTCGGCCCGGCGGGGTACGAGGACCTCTTCTCCGACAGAAGAGCGCGCCGGGATGCCCGCCGCTACCGGCGGCGGGGCCTGGATCGGGCGGCCCAGTGGATCGTGGACACCGTGCGCGCCCGCGGGCTGGAAGGGGCCACCGTGCTCGAGCCGGGAGGCGGGGTGGGAGCCATCCAGATCGAGCTTCTCAAGGCGGGGGCGTCCCGGTCGCAGGTGGTGGAGCTCTCTCCTGCCTACGAGGAGGTGGCAGCCGAGCTTGCCCGGGAGGCGGGCGTGGCCGACCGGATGGAGCGGGTGGTGGGGGATTTCGCCGCCTGTGGCGACGGGCCGGCGGACGTGGTGGTGCTGCACCGGGTGGTCTGCTGCTACCCGAGCTACGACAAGCTGTTGACGGCCGCCGCCGACCGGGCTCAGGCCGTGCTCGTCTTTACCTACCCCCCTCGTAACCTCCTCTCCCGGGCCTTGGTCGCCCTGCTCAACGGGGCCATGCGCCTGCGCGGCTGGCAGTTTCGGGCCTTCGTCCACCCCCCGGCAGCCATGGTCGAGGTGGTGCGCTCCCGCGGCCTCGAGCCCTACGCCTACCGCCGCGGGCCCCTGTGGCACGGGGTCGCCTGCGCCCGCCGCTGACTAGCTCCCGGGGGCGCCGGCGGCGGGCGGGTACGATAGGCCCGTGGCCCTGACGACGGAGGCGAGGCTGGATGCGCGGCGGCTGCGCGCCGACTTCCCCATCTTCGAGCAGCGGGTGCACGGCAAGCCCCTCGCCTTCCTCGACTCCGCCGTCACCTCCCAGAAGCCGAAGCCGGTGCTCGACCGGTTACGGGCGTTCTACGAGAGCTCGTACACGAACGTGCACCGGGGGGTGTACGAGCTGGCCGAGCGGGCGACGGCCGAGTTCGAGGGAGCTCGGGAGAAGGTGCGGGCCTTGCTCAACGCCCCCTCCAGCAAAGAGGTGATCTTCACCCGCAACGTGACCGAGGCTCTCAACCTGGTCGCCTACGGCTGGGGACTCTCCACCCTGCGCCGGGGCGACCTGGTGGTGGTCACCGAGCTCGAGCACCACTCCAACTTCGTGCCCTGGCAACAGGTGGCCAAGCGCACCGGGGCCCGGTTCCGCCTCATCCCCATCGACGAGCGGGGAGAGCTGGCATTGGATCACCTTGACCGGCTGGCCTCGGAGGGCCCCGTGCGGGTGGTGGCCTGCAACCTGGTGTCCAACGCCCTGGGCACGGTCAACCCGGTGGAGCGACTGTCCGCCTGGGCCCACGAGCAGGGGGCGATCATGGTGGTGGACGCCGCCCAAGCCGTTCCTCACCGCCGGGTCGACGTCCAGGCCATGGGATGCGACTTCCTCGGCTTCACCGGCCACAAGATGTGCGCCCCCGGCGGCACCGGTGCCCTCTGGGGCCGGGCCGAGCTGCTCGAGGCCATGGAGCCGTTCGAGATGGGCGGCGAGATGATCCGCAAGGTGACGGTGGAGGAGACCACCTGGAACGACCTTCCCTACAAGTTCGAGGCCGGCACGCCGGCCATCGCCGAGGCGGTGGCCCTCGGCTACGCCATCGACTACCTGAGGGAGATCGGGCTGGACGCCATCGAGCAGCACGAGCGGGAGCTGACCGCCTACGCTCTCGGTCGGCTGGCGGAGCTTCCCTGGGTAACCGTGTACGGGCCTCCGGTCGAGCGGCGGGGCGGCATCATCTCCTTCAACGTCGACGGCGTTCACCCCCACGACGTGGCCCAGATCCTCGACTGGGAGGGGGTGGCCATCCGCGCCGGCCACCACTGCTGCCAGCCGCTCATGGCCAGGCTGGGGGTGGCCGCCACCAGCCGGGCCAGCTTCTACCTCTACACCCTGCCCGAGGAGATCGACCGCTTGGTGGAGGGGCTGCACAGGGTGCGCCGGGTGTTCGGGGGGCCATGACCGACTTCGACCAGCTGTACCGGGAGATCATCCTCGACCACTACAAGAACCCCCGCGGGCACGGGGTGATCGAGGACGCCGACGCCAGCGCCGAGGGCCAAAACCCCCTGTGCGGCGATGAGGTGTCCATCTACGTCGCCTTTGCCGAGGACGGCGACACCATCGCCGACGTCAAGTTCTCCGGCCGTGGCTGCGCCATCAGCCAGGCGGCCACCTCCATGCTGACGGAGATGGTCAAAGGCAAGCGCGCCACCGAGGTCGCCGCCATGCCCAAGGAGGAGCTCCTGGAGGAGCTGGGCATCCCCCTAACGCCGGTCCGGCTCAAGTGCGCCATCCTCGGCCTCACCACCCTCAAGCTGGCCCTGCACAAGGGCAAGGGGACGCCTCTCCCCGAGGAGTGGGCCGCCTTGGAGGAGCTGGAGCTCCGCTAGTGCCCTGGCTGGACGTCTGTCCGGCCGCCGAGCTGCCGGCGGGCCGGATGAGGCTCGTGAGCGCCGGCGAGCTGTACGTGGGCGTGTACAACGTGGCCGGCGAGCTGTACGCCATCGAGGACCGCTGCTCCCACGACGATGGGCCCCTGTGCGAGGGCGACTGGGACCCGGAGGCGGGGGTGGTCGTCTGCCCCCGCCACGGCGCCACCTTCGACCTGCGGAGCGGGCGCCCTCTCACCCTGCCCGCCTACCAGCCCGTGGCCACCTACCCGGTGCGGGTGGACGAGCGGGGGGTGGTGCAGGTGGAGCTTCCGTAGCGGTGCTCGACGACCGCGTGCGCTCGGTCCTCGCCCGTCTCGAGGAGGAGGACCGACGGGAGCGGGAGCGAGGCCTTCCCCGCGAGCTACGCGCGCGGCAAGTAGCGCCGACGACGGGGCGGTTCCTGTTCGCCCTCGTCGCCCCCCAGGCTGCCGCCTCGGTGCTCGAGATCGGCGGCTCGCGGGGCTACTCGACGATCTGGCTCGCCGCCGCGGCGCGCATTCTCGGCGGGCAGGTGGTGTCGCTGGAGAGCGATCCGGCCAAATGCGAGGCCTGGCGGCGCAACATCGCCGACGCCGGGCTGGCCGAGTGGGCGGAGCTTGTCTGCGGCGATGCCTTCGCGACCCTGCCGGGCCTGGAGGACGTCTACGACCTCGTCTTCCTCGACGCCGACAAGGCCGACTACGAGCGCCTGTTTGAGCTCGCCCGGACCAAGGTGGAGCCGGGGGCGGTGGTGGTGGCCGACAACGTGCTCTCCCACCCCGAGCTCCGCGCCTACTCCCGGGCCCGTCAGGCCGACCCCACCCTCCTCAGCGTCACCGTCCCTCTCGATCGCGGCCTCGAGCTGTCCGTCGTTCTCGGCACTCCCGACAGGGGCACATGGCGGCCTGCCGGCGAGGCCGGTCGCTGATCGCTGCCCCGCCGGGGCCGTGACCGCCGACTACCTGCCGCCCCTGCGCTTCCGGGCCTTGACGCGGCTGTACGACCCGGCGGTGGCGCTCCTTCGCGAGCCGGAGTGGAGGACGGAGCTGGCGCGACAGGTGGGGCTCGGGCCGGGACTGCGCGCCCTGGATGTGGGCTGCGGCACGGGTACGCTGACGATCCTCCTGGCCCAGAGCTGCCCGGGGGCGGAGGTGGTAGGCATGGACGTCGATGGTCAGGCGCTTGCCCTGGCCCGGCGCAAGGCCGCGGCGGCGAGAGTACGGGTCTCCTGGCAGGAGGGACGGGCGGAGGCGCCGCCCTTTCCCGCCGCCTCCTTCGACCGGGTAGTGATGAGCCTCGTCCTCCACCATCTGTCGACGGCCGCCAAGCTGCAAGCGCTGGCCCGGGCCCGCGCTCTGCTCCGACCGGGCGGCCGCCTGCACGTGGCCGACTGGGGCAAGCCGCGGACCCTTCTCTTCCGGGCGGCGTTCCTCCCTGTCCAGCTCATCGACGGCCTGGAGACCACCGCCGACCACGTGCGCGGGCTGCTTCCCGGGCTGATGCGGAACGCCGGCTTCGGCTCCGTCGAGGAGACGGCCCGCTATGCGACGGTCTTGGGGGTGCTGTCCTTGTGGCGGGCGGGGTAGCGCCGACCCTAGGTCGCCCGCCGAATCTGCTCGTCGAGGCCGACCAGCTCCACCTGGAAGATCTCCGCCGCGGGGGCCGTATCGCACACCTGGTCGCCCCCCTCGAGGAGCATGGTCAGCTCGTCGCGGGTGACGGGAGCGAAGGGCAGCCTCTCCGCCAGCGCCGCTCCGGCCCGTACCAGCGAGACCGGTAGGTGCCAGGTGGCCCGGCGCACCCCCAGGACGCGGGCGATGCGCGCGTACAGCTCGTTCCAGGTGACGGCCTCCGGTCCTCCCAGCTCGAAGGTGCGGCCGGCGGCTGCCGTCGACTCCACGCCCTGGGCGAAGAAGGCGGCCACGTCGTCCACCCAGATGGGCTGGAGCTTGCCCCTACCGTCCCCGATGACGGGGATGACGGGTAGCCAGCGAACCTGGCGGATGAGCATGGGCAGGACCCCTCCCTGTCGGCCGAAGATGAAGCTGGGCCGGAAGATGACGTGCTCCACCGGGGCTGCCGCCACCGCCTGCTCCATCTCCCACTTGGCCCGGAAGTAGGGGGTCAGGTCCTTGGTGCGCTCGCCGGTGCCGAGAGCGCTCATGAGGACAAGGCGGCGGACTCCGGCGGCAGCAGCGGCTGTCGCCAGCTCGGCGGTGGCCGTGGCCATGACCCGGTCGAAGTCCTGCGGCCGGCCGCGGATGATGGAGACCAGGTGCACCACCGCCTCCACCCCCTCCACTGCTCGACGCAGGCTTTCCCTCTCGGTCACGTCCCCCTGCACGAGCTCGCACCCCCACGCCTGAAGGGTGCGGGCCCGCCGCGGGTCGCGGACAAAAGCCCGCACGTCGTGGCTCCGTGCCCTGAGCGCGTGTACCACCCGGGAGCCGACGAAGCCGGTGCCACCGGTGACGAGGACCTTCATCGCCTCTCGGGGGGGAAGTTCTGCCAGTAGCGGCTGGGGGTAGGGCCCCGCTGGCCCTGGTACTTGGAGCCGAGCCCGGCGCTCCCGTAGGGGGCCTCGGCCGGCTCGCTGAGCTGGACGAAGGAGACCTGCCCGATCTTCATGCCGTAGTAGATGGTGATGGGCAGGTTGGCCACGTTGGAGAGCTCCAGCGTGACGTGGCCGTCCCAGCCCGGGTCGATGAAGCCGGCGGTGGAGTGGATGAGGAGGCCGAGCCGGCCCAGCGAGCTCTTCCCCTCCAGGCGGGCGACGAGGTCGTTGGGCAGCCGGATGCGCTCCAGGGTCGAGCCGAGGACGAACTCCCCCGGGTGGAGGATGAAGGGCTGGCTGTCCTCGATCTCCACCAACTCGGTCAGGTCGTCCTGGGGCCGGCGGACGTCGATGTAGGGATAGCGGGCGTTGTGGAAGACGCGGAAGTAGCGGTCGACGCGGACGTCCACGCTGGAGGGTTGCACCAAGGACGGGTCGTAGGGATCGATGAGGATCCTTCCCTCGTCGACGAGGCGCTTGATGGTGCGGTCAGACAGGACCACACGAGGATTCTAGGCGGCCGGGTTCTGCATTATCGCTACTCACTATGCATATCCTCCCCCGCCTCGGCTATGCTCGCCGGCGTGGCGGCCGTCCGATCCATTCACCTGCGCACGGAGATTCCCGGGCCCCGCTCCCGGCAGATCCTCGCCCGGAGGGAGCAGGCCGTGGCCCGTCCGGTGGCGGTACTCCACCCCATCGTGGCGGCCAGCGGGCGCGGCGCCACCCTCACCGACGTGGACGGCAACACCTTCCTCGACTTCACCGGCGGCGTCGGCTGCCTCAACGTGGGACACGCCCATCCGCGGGTGGTGGAAAGAGCGCGGCAGCAGCTTGCCCGCCTCGCCCACACCGACTTCACCGTCTGCGCCTACGAGGTGTACATCGAGCTGGCCGAGCGGCTTCTCGCCCGGGCGCCCTTCTCCGGCCCCGGCCGGGCCGCCTTCTTCAACTCCGGGGCGGAGGCGGTGGAGAACGCCGTCAAGCTCGCCCGCGCCTTTACCGGCCGACCGGCGGTGGTGGCGTTCGAGGGCGGCTTCCACGGCCGCACCCTGCTCGCCCTGTCGCTGACCTCGAAGACGCACCCCTACAAGGCCGGCCTGGGGCCGTTCGCTCCCGAGGTGTACCGGGCCCCCTTCCCCAGCTCCTACCGCGGCCCCGACTCCCGCTCGGCCGTGGCCGGCCTGGAGCGCCTGTTTCTGACCTCGGTGGCGGCCGAGCAGGTGGCGGCGATGATCATCGAGCCGATCCAGGGCGAGGGAGGATTCCTCGTCTGCCCGGACGACTTCATGGCCGCCGTCAGGAGGCTGTGCGACGAGTACGGGATCGTGCTGGTGGCGGACGAGGTGCAGACGGGCTTCGGGCGCACCGGGCGCTTCTTCGCCGTGGAGCACTACGGCGTCGAGCCGGACCTGGTTTGTGCCGCCAAGTCCATCGCCGCCGGGCTTCCCTTGTCGGTCGTCTTGGGTCGGGCGGGGATCATGGATGCCGCCGCCGAGGGCGCCGTGGGGGGCACCTTCGTGGGGAACCCGGTGGCCCAGGCGGCGGCCTTGGCGGTGCTGGATGTCATCGACGAGGAGGGCTTGGTCGAGCGCGCCTCCACCATCGGCGACGTCATCCGCGAGCGCATGCTCGCCTGGCAGGAGCGCCACCGCCAGATCGGGGACGTGCGGGGTGTGGGCGCCATGCTGGCCATGGAGCTCGTCCGCGACCAGGATGGACGGGAGCCAGCCCCCGAGCTGGCCCAAGCGGTGGTGCGACGGGCAGCCGAGCGAGGTCTCCTCCTCCTCACCGCCGGCCTGTACGGAAACTGCATCCGCGTGCTCGTGCCTCTGATCATCTCCGACGCCGAGCTCGAGGAAGCCTTGGACGTGTGGGAGCAGGCCCTCGGCGACGTCCTTGCCTGACCCCGGCCGCGGGCAACCCCGCGGCCACGACAGCCGCCGCCGGGGCCTCTGTCAGAAGGAGAGCTGGGAGCGCCGTTGGTGGCGCTCCCAGGCGAGATCGATGAGCCGGTCGAGGAGCTCGGGGTAGGGAATCCCGGACGCCTCGAACAACCTGGCGTAGACGCTGGTGGCGGTGAAGCCGGGGATGGTGTTGATCTCGTTGACGAGCACCTGTCCGTCCCGGCGCACGAAGCAGTCGACCCTGGCCATGCCCTCGCACTCGCAGGCGGCGAACGCCTCCAACGAGATCTCCTGCACGCGCCGCACCTGCTCCGCGGGGAGGCGGGGAGGCACGATCAGGTCCATCCCTCCCTGGTCGTACTTGGCCGAGTAGTCGTACCAGTCCTGGCCGGAGAAGCCGTGGGAGACGATCTCCCCGGGCAGGGAGGCGATGGGTCGCTCGTTGCCGAGGACGCTGCACTCCACCTCCACCCCTGGGACGTGCTCCTCGATGAGCACCTTGTCGTCGTGGCGGCGGGCCAAGGCGACCGCGGGCCCCAGCTCCTCCGGGCGGCGCACCTTGGTGATTCCCACCGACGAGCCGAGCCGAGCCGGCTTCACGAACACGGGGTAGCGGAAGGGATGGACCGGGGGATCGCCGGAGCGGAGGGTGACGCTGCGGGTGACGAGGATGCCCCGGTCGCGGAGTACCGCCTTCATCAGGTCCTTGTCCATGCACAGCGCTGAGGCGGCCACCCCCGACCCGACGTAGGGTCGGTCGAGCACCTCGAGGAGGCCCTGCACGGTGCCGTCCTCGCCGAAGGGGCCGTGCAGGACGGGAAGGACAACGTCGGCCAGGGCGAGCTCCCGCACGACCTCGGCGGGCAGGCACGGATCCTGCGGCGACCGATCGGCTGGCTGCTCGCCGTCTGGCCTATCGCCGTCGGCAAGGCGGGGAAGGCGCCAGCGGCCGTCCCGACCGATCTCCACCGCCACCACCTGGTAGCGACCGGGATCGAGGGCCTCCATGACCGATCGGGCGGAGGCAAGGGAGACATCGTGCTCGCTGGAGCGGCCGCCCATGAGGACTGCCAGCCGCCGGGGGGAGCTCACGGCAGAGGGATGGTGTCGGTGGGAGCGGTGTCGGTGGGCGTGGTGTCGGCGGGGGTCGCGGGGGTGGGAGTA
>FWPU01007464.1_pt1 | contig 20133 bp, 20 predicted proteins | sample 2228361 | NCBI WGS metagenome assembly FWPU01 (sample SAMEA103939777, study PRJEB20133) | metagenome
AAAGAGTCAATCTCGCTTTTGCGACTCTATCGTAAGGAAAATCCAGGCCCCCTGCCAACTCTTTTTTGGCCAAAGTCCAGATCTATAAAGGTTTTCGAAATTTCAATGGAGCCGAAAAAAAAGATAAGCGAATGCGCCGACGCGATAAACTCCTAGAGCGAATCTTGCGCGGCACATCAGATGCAGATATCCCCTTTGCAGGTATATGTCAGCTGCTGCATAAGTTGGGATTTGAGGAGCGAACTCGGGGCAGCCACCATATTTTCGCCAGAGAAGGGGTCGAGGAGATCTTGAACTTACAGCCTAAAGGTGCGAAGGCTAAACCTTATCAGGTTAAGCAGGTTCGCAATGTGATTCTAAAGTACAAATTGGGAGGCGAGGAAGATGATTAGGTATGAGGTCATCATCTATTGGAGCGATGAAGATCAGGCGTTTATCGCCGAGGTCCCGGAGCTGCCTGGATGTGCGGCTGACGGGGCGACGTATCAGGAGGCCCTGGCCAATGTGGAAGTGGTTATTCAAGAGTGGATCGAGACCGCTAAGGCACTGGGGCGTCCGATCCCTCAGCCTAAAGGTCGCCTGTTGTTTGCGTAGTTAAAACAAGTACAACCGCACCTATTGTGTCCAGTTATATCTATCTCAAAAAACGCCAGAGAAAGCTTGCCGCGCGCCGACGCGCCAGGTAAAATAGCCGGCTGATGGCGCAGGAAAGCGAAAGCCCGCAGGCAATAGAGCGCCGGCGCGCCCCGCACGAGCTGGTGAATCATTTTCTCCTGACGCGCCCGCTCGCCGACCAGACCAGGCGGACCTATCGCTGTGGCCTCGAAGCTTTCCTGCTATTCCTTGAACAAAAGAAGATCGAGCAGCCGTCGCCTCAGGACCTCGCTGCCTTCCGCGAATCGCTCGTTTCATCGGGGCTCTCGCCCCTTTCGGTGAACACGTATCTTTATGCCGTAAGGTCATTCTTCAAGTTCCTGGCGCGGGGCCGCCTCTATCCCGATATCGGTACCGAGATCAAGGGGCTGCCGCGTGCCACAGGGCATGCGCGGCGCAGCCTCGATGCCGACGAGCTGCGCCGGCTCTTCCAGTCGATCGATCGGTCCAGCCTCTCCGGGCTGCGCGATTACGCCATGCTCAACCTGATGGCGCGCACCGGGCTGCGATCGGTCGAAGCGGTGCGCCTTGACCTGGGCGATCTTGGCGGCAGGAGTGGCAGGAAGGTCCTTTACGTCCGGGGGAAGGGAAGGCCCGCGAAGTCTGAATACGTTGTGCTTACTGAAAAGAGCTGGCGCCCGCTCGATGAATACCTCCAGGCGAGAACGCTAGCCGGCGAGAAGCTCAGCCGCTCTAGCCCGCTCTTCGTCTCCCACGGCAACCGCTCGAGACTGCAGCGCCTGACGACGCGCGCCCTGCGCAAGATAGCGGCGGCGAGGTTCCGCGCGGCCGGCCTCGACACCTCGAGGCTCTCGCCGCACAGCCTGCGCCATACGGCGGCGCACCTGGCGCTATATGCCGGCAGCGACATACGAGATCTCAAGGAGATGCTCCGGCACAAGAGCCTGGAGACGACCATGGTCTACCTGCGCGAGGTCGATAGGCTGTCGCGCGCGCCGGAAGATAAGATCGATTTCTAACCCTGGATAAACGGCCCGAAACAGTGGCCGCACGGCTATTTTTGTCGTGAGCCCTTCGGCCTCTATCCCGGGCATCGGGAGAATTGCTACTATGCGCTGGAAGAAAAGCGAACGCGATTTTCTGAGGGAGCAGCGGGTTATCAGGCTGGCGACCGCCGGAGCTTCGCGAATCCCGCATAACGTCCCGGTCTGCCATGTTTTCTCCGGCGGCAAGGTCTATTTCGCCTCGGCCGCCGACGCTGCTAAGGTGCGCAATATAAGAGAGAACCCCACGGTGGCAATCACCGCTGACGAGTATACCGAAAGGTGGGCCAGGCTGCGCGGCATCATGCTCCAGGGTCGCGCGCGCTTGATCGAGGGGGGCGCGGAATTCGGGCGACTGCGCGGGCTGCTTTACAAAAAGTATCCCCAATATCCGAAGGATGCGCCGCTTGAGGAGGGCGAGTCGGTTATCGTCGAGGTCACCCCCTCGAACAAATTCAGCTGGGGTTTGTGAGGTTACTCTTTTTCGAGCTTCATGATTCGGGTGTTCACCAGAAAGGGATCATCGAATTCGGTTTGCTCTCCGGCCCCGCGCCCCGGCACCAAAAGCAGGCGCGCCGAGAGGGGCTTGCCCAGCTTGACCGATAGCCAGGCGACGTCGAGCAGAAGCTTTTCGATCTCCTGCTGAGAGGTATCGCCGGGCAGCGGCACCACGTCAAGCCCCGTGCCTGAAACAGCAGAAGCCGCCAGCAGCGTATCGAGCCGGAGCCTCCCCTCGGCGGCCCGCTGGGCAAGCAGGCTGTCCTCCTGTACCGGAAGCATCAGGCCCGAGTAGCCGCAGCGCTTGACGCGCACGAGCGAAAGCGCGCGCGTTATCGCGGCGCAGGCGGCCAGCGTGCCGGCCGAGCCGAAGGGACTGCCCGAAAGCATTTCGACCGCCCGCCCTATGCTCGCCTCCTTGAGCGGCGCCGGTGAAAGATCGATCCCCAGGTACGACCATTTGTGGCGAGAGGCCAGGTCGCGCGCCAGCTTCTCGACGCCCGCGGCGGCGGCCTCGAGCGCTCTGGCGATGGCAGCCGTTGCCGAGGCGAGGCTATTCGACTTGGCGGCCGACTCGGCGACCAGCCCGGCCGACTCGAGGGCAATGGCGAATTTTCGCGAGCCGGAATCGTTGTATGCTGCCGGGAAAAACGGGATCCCCGCGGGGCAACTCGCGATGGCCGCGAAACGAAAATTGGCTATTCCCCACTCGCTCCTTTCGGCAAGCCGTTTGATTATCGCGGCTGCCGCGCGCAGGGCGCGGCCCTGAACCGATCCAGACGAGGCGATCGCGACCGTGGTGTGAATAGAGCTGGTTCCCAGTATCGAATCGACGGCGAGGTCGATCGCCCTATCGGCGAAATCGTCGCCGATTATCGCCGGCCCGATCGAGGGCTCGAAGCCGTGCCGCCCGGCCAGCCCGTCGAGCCGCCGCGCGAGCGCCAGCCGATCGGAAACCCTGGTCCAGGCAGCGAAGGGCTGCGTGGCTATGCGTATGCTCTGAACTGCATAGCCCTTTCGCTCGAATTCGCGGCGCGCGGCATTGAGAAAGGAGACCGCTTCGGCAACCTCTGACTCCAGCTTCCGGTCCGAGACTTCAATAAAGGCGGTGATGGCGCGAATTTTAAAGCCGCCGGGCACAGCTTCCGCCGGCGGCGAGATCAGCGCCGAAAAGATCAGCGTGAGCGAGCACAAGAAAACACGCTGTTTCATGCCCGAGATAATAGCACGACGGCGGCAGCCGGGAAAGACGACGGATTTGTTCGCAGTGTGCGCTCGAGCGCATCAGAAAAGGGCTAAAGCCCTGACTGCGAACGGCCCTTTTGTCGATCGGTTTATCGGCTGACCAGCGAATCGGAGATCAGTATGCGGTAGGTCCTTTCCAGTTCCGAGCGATAATTGCGGACCTCCTGATCGATACGTTGCCGGTCCCATCCAAGGTAGCTCCCCATAACCTCAGCCGCAGCGGCCGCGCAGTCGAGGCCCATACAGCGTGTCCAGTCCACGACGGTGCGGCGCAGCAGAATGTCCGCCAGCGTAACGACCATTTCGCTCTGGAGCGCATAAACGATCTGGCGCCGCGGCCTCGCGTGCTATTCCAGCGCCGTTGATTCCCCCGCCGATTACCACCAGGTCGTAATGCTTTGCCCGGATTGTGGCGAGTGATCTTAACATAAGGCTCAGCCGTCGGACCAGTTGCGCGCGCGCTCGACCGCCTTCTTCCATCCGCGATAGAGGGCTTCCCGTTCGCTTTCCGGCATCCCGGGCATAAAGCGCGCCGCCGGCTGCCAGTATTGAGCCAGCTCGCGGGTATCTTTCCACAGGCCCACGGCAAGCCCGGCGAGATAGGCAGCGCCGAGCGCGGTTGTCTCAGTGGTTACCGGCCTCACCACCGGTTTTCCTAGGATATCGGCCTGAATCTGCATGAGCAGGTCATTTCGACAGGCGCCGCCGTCAACGCGCAGCTCCTGCAATTGTATTCCCGACTCGCGCTCCATCAGCTCGATCACGTCGCGCGTCTGAAAGGCGATCGATTCCAGGGTCGCGCGCACGATATGCGCCCGCGTGGTGGCCCGCGTTATCCCGAGGATTGCGCCGCGCGCGTACATGTCCCAATAAGGGGCGCCCAGGCCGACGAAAGCGGGAACGACAAAAACGCCGTCGCTTCCGGTAACCTGACGGGCAAGCTGCTCGCTTTCCATTGCTGTTTCGATCAGTTGCACGCCATCCCTAAGCCATTGCACGGCGGCTCCGGCAATGAAAATGCTCCCCTCGAGGGCGTAATGGCGCTCAGGTCCCGGCCCGGCCGCGATGGTGGTAAGCAGGCCGGCGTGCGATGGGACCGCCCGTTCGCCCGTGTTCATTAGAATGAAGCAGCCGGTGCCGTAGGTGTTTTTGGCCATTCCCGGCTCGAAGCAGGCCTGGCCAAATAGCGCTGCCTGCTGATCGCCTGCGATGCCTGAAATCGGAATAGAGGCGCCGAAGATGTTTCTATCGATTTCACCATAAAGCTCGCTCGAGCTTCTAACCTCGGGCAGCATCTCGCGCGGCACCTCGAGCTTGGCCAGGATCTCTTCGTCCCAAGCATGGGCTCGAATATTGTAGAGCATGGTGCGCGAAGCGTTCGACGGATCGGTGGCCCAGACCTGCCCGGCCGTGAGCTTCCAGATCAGCCAGCTATCAACGGTGCCGAAGCAGAGTTCGCCCCGCTCGGCGCGCCGGCGCGCACCAGGCACATGGTCGAGAATCCACCTGATCTTCGTTCCGGAAAAATAGGCGTCGGTCAAGAGGCCGGTCTTTTCAAGGATTACCTTATCGAACCCTTCAGCCTTAAGCTGTTCGCAGAGCGGGGCAGTGCGCCGGCACTGCCAGACGATGGCGTTGAAGATCGGTCGTCCGGAGGATTTCTCCCAGATTATGGTGGTTTCCCGCTGATTGGTGATGCCAACCGCAGCGATTTCCGCAGCAGGCACGCCCGAATCGCGCAGGGCCGCCTGTGCCCCTGCCAACTGTGACCGCCAGATCTCCTCGGGGTCGTGTTCCACCCAGCCGCTCTGCGGATATAGCTGGCGGAATTCATACTGTCCGGTTCCGAGGATCTGTCCATCCCGGTCGAACAGGATTGCCCTGGAACTCGAGGTGCCCTGGTCGAGCGCAAGTATGCAGCGCGTCACCTCATCCTCCGGTACACGTTGGCTTTTTTTCGGTCAAAGCCCGCGGAACCGACATGCCGGCAACCTGGTTTATCTTACAATGCGACAACTCGCTGCCGCAAGTGTACCAGGCAGCAGGGAGGTCGACAGGATCGCGATCGGGTCGGTCTGTGGCGGAGAAGGGAACCGGGCCTTCCCAGGGGAGAGAAGATACAATCAGACCAAGTTGATACAAGAGGGACCTGCCCCAGTGTGGTCGGACGGGGGCGTCCTTCTCAGTCCGGGCTCCAAGTTCGACCTGCTGCAGGCGCATGAAGCTCTTGATGAGAAGACCAGTGCCCGTCAACAAAATCAGCGCCAGCCCCACCTCGGAAATGACCAACAGGCTACCGGTGTGTCGCGCGCGCCGGCTGCCTGTTGAACCTCGGCCCCCCTCCTTGAAGGACCGAATCAAGACGGCGTTGATGATGCTGAAGATCGCGGTGTTAGCGCCAGGGTGATCACCGCCACGTCGGCCTCGATAAGTATGCCATGCGCTGCCGCTTTAAGTTACCATAATATATCTTATCAGAATATATTGCCCTCACGTCGTGCCGCAGGGACTGCGTTGCACCTGCGAAAGCCGCTACATTGGCCTCCAAGAAGCCGCCCCAGATTGTAGCCGTTTAGGGGGTTTTAGGGTGATTTTTTAGTGGGTTGGGGTGTTATGGGGTTGTTGGGTATGGTGTGGGAGGCAGTTATGTGATGCTATACGGAAGTTAAAGCCCGCCCGCTCACACTCGGGCTTGACATTATCTGTACATTTGTGTACTATTAGAGAGCCTGTTCGGGAGGAAGAGATTGCGTAGAGAGATATCCTTTGAGTTGATCAAGGATAACCTTAAGCACAGGCTTAAACTGCGACCCGTCCCTAATACCCCGAAGTATCAAATATTGATCGAAGGCAAACTGAAATATATGGGTGCGCGGTTTACGCTCGATGAGTGCCTGGACCGACTCTCCTTCCTCGAGAGAAGCGGTTACCAGGTTAAAATGGCCTCAAGGAAAATCAAAGATCGCAGGTTGGCACGCTTCCAAACGGCCGCCGCGCAGAGCCACACTCAGATTTCCCGGCAATCCGTGCCCGCCGGCGGCACTAAGCAAATCCCCTGATCGCCGATCCGAAACGCGCCGCTACATTTTATATTTGCCGAAGTCCTCCGGATCGAGATCTTCCAGCCAGCGCCGCAGATCCTCCGAGTCCACCTTCTCCTTGCCCGAAGCAAAGGTCCTCGACTTAACTATCACCTCTTCCGACACATAGATCGGCGATTCGGTCCGCAGGGCTAGGGCAATCGCGTCGCTCGGCCGCGAGTCTATCGTAACCACCTTGCCATCCACATTGAGGTATATCAATGCGTAGAAGGTGCTATCCCGCAGTTCGGTCACAACGATCTTCTCGACATCAACGTTCAGGTGAACCAGTATCGATTTCAGCAGATCATGTGTCATCGGACGGGGCGGGTCGATCTTCTCCATCTGCAGCGCGATCGCATTGGCCTCGAATATCCCAACCCAAATGGGCAAGAGCGTATCGCTGGCGATGTCCTGGAGAATGACAATAGGCGAGTTGTTGACCGGGTCCATCACCAATCCCTTAATCTTGAACTCCCTTTCCATTGCTCCTCTCCTTGGTTGTTAGTTCTTGCGACGCTTACCGGCCCGCCAGAACTCCCTGAAGGCTATTCGCGCCGCATTCCGTTATCTCCACCCAAACGTAAGATCCAATGAGTTCCCGCGCTCCGTCGAAGTTTACTATCTTGTTTTCCGTCGTGCGCCCCGTCAACGAATATTTCGCCCTGGCGAAGCTCTCCACCAAAACCTCAACTTTTTTCCCGATAAAGCGCCGGTTCCGCTCTTCCTGGATCCTGCGCTGCAGCTCCTGCAGCAGCGTTAATCTCCTGCCCTTCTCTTCCTCCGGCACCGGGTCGCCGAAACTCACGGCAGCCGTGAACGGCCGCGGCGAATACTTAAACGAAAAGACCTGATCGTACTGTACCTCCTCGAGCAAGCTTAAGGTTTGCTCGAAGTCTGCTTCGGTCTCGCCCGGAAAGCCGACGATCAAGTCAGTGGATATGGCGATATCGCGCGGCGAGGCTTTGATCATGGCGGCCCTGGCCAGATACTCCTCGCGCGTGTAGCCGCGGTTCATCAGCTCGAGCAGCCGCGTCGATCCTGACTGCGCCGGCATATGTACCTGATTACACAACGCCGGCGTCTCGTCGATCGCCTCGATCACATCGGAGGTAAAATCGTGTGGATGCGGACTGGTGAAACGCACCCTCTTTATGCCATCGACCGACCCGACGGCGCGCAGCAGCGCGGCGAAGCCCAGCCCGGCATCGGACGGGTCGCGGTAGGCGTTCACGTTTTGCCCGAGCAGAACGATTTCGCTGTAACCCTTTTCGGCCAGCGCCCGTACCTCCTCGAGTATGCGCGCGCTCGGCCTATGCCTGGCACGGCCGCGCGTATATGGGACCACGCAGAAGGTGCAGCTGTTGTCGCATCCTTCCATTATCGTGACCATGGCGCGAAAGCGGTTCTCGCGCAACACCTCGTCGACCTCGGCCGGAACCGGATCGGTCTCCTCGACGGTGTCCACGACCGGCCTCCCCCGCGCCAGCACCTCCTCGATCAAGAGCGGAATCTTATAGACCTTTTGCGGACCGGCAACGATGTCCACCGGAGCCTTTTCGATGAAACTTTCCCCCTCCATCTGGGCGCCGCACCCGAGCACTCCGATTATCGCAGCCCGCCCGCGCGCCTTGTGCTTAAGCTCGCCCAATCGGCTGTAAACTTTTTGAATGGCTTTGTCGCGAATCGCGCAGGTGTTGAGCAGGATTATTTCGGCTTCTTCGGCGCTCGCCACCGGGACGAAGCCGCGGCTCGATAGCTGTCCGGCCACCTTTTCCGAGTCGAGCTGGTTCATTTGGCAGCCGAAGGTCTCGATAAAAAAATATTTCGGGCGGCTCCTCATCTCAGCTTCAACCTCTACGCTCTTTATCCTCTGCTAATTGTAACATTTCGCGGGCATGTTTTGTAGCAGTATCGGTGAGCTTGCTGCCGCCAAGCATGCGCGCGATCTCCTCGATGCGCCGCTTTCCCTCCAGCTTTTCAACAAAGGTCTCGGTCCGACCGCCGCGCGTTTCCTTGAATACGTAGTAATGCCAGCTGGCGAACGAGGCGATCTGCGGTAGATGGGTCACGCATATCACCTGATTGTGCCTGGCTAGGTCCTTCAACTTGCGCCCCACCACCTCGGCGGTTCTTCCGCCGATGCCCGAATCGACCTCATCGAAGATCAACGTCTTATCCCGATCATCTCCGGCGACGATGCTCTTCAGGGCCAGCATCAAACGGGACAGTTCGCCGCCCGAGGCTACCCTGGCCATCGGTTTCAGCTCCTCGCCCCGATTGGTCGAGACCATGAATTCGACTCTCTCCAGGCCGCGTGCCGTGAAGTTCGAGGGAACACGCCCGCCCGCCGGAGCGGCCGCGGCCTGCAAGCGCACGGAAAATCTGGCGTCAGGCATAGCCAGCTGTGCCATGACGCGCCTTACTTCTTTAGCCAGCTTCTCGGCATCCTCCCTTCTCCTGTCCGAGAGGGACATGGCCAGCTTCAAATAAAGCTCTTTTTCACGCGCCAGCTCTTTTTCCAGCTCATCGGCCCTTTCTCTCCGCTGCTCGAGATCGTTCAGTTCTTCCTTGACTCTCCTGTAGTATGCCAGCACCTCGGCGATGCTCCTGCCATACTTTTTCTTCAGGCGTTCGATCTCCGAGAGCCTTTTCTCGACGGCGTCGAGGCGCTCGGGGCTGAAGTCCATGCTATCGGAGTAGTCGCGCAGCGCGTAGGCCAGATCCTCCAGGGCGAGCGCTGATCCTTCGACCTGCCCGGTGTAAGCCTGGAACTTCTGGTCGATTGAGGCGAGATCCTCGACGCGGCGCCTCACTTTGCGCAAAAGCTCGAGGACGGCGCCCTCGCTATTGTACAAAAGCTCATAGGCCTCTGCGGCAAGGGTGAACAGGCGTTCGGCGTTTTGCAGGATGATCCGCTCGGCTTCGAGCCTGGCTTCCTCCTCCTCGGATAGCGCGGCCTGCTCCAGCTCGCGCGCCTGATAGGCGAGCAGGTCGATGCGCCGCAGCCTCTCCTGTTCCTCGATCTCCAGAGAGGAGAGCTTGGCGTCGAGGTCGCGCAGGCGCCGATAGCAATCGGCCAGCTCCTCTGCTGCCTTCAGGTTGTCGCCGTAAAGGTCGAGCAAGCGCAGATGGCTCGAAGGGTCGAGCAGCAGCTGGCCTTCGTGCTGGCCGTGGATGTCGACGAGCCGTGGGCCCAGTTCGCGCAGCAGCGCGAGGGTGGCCATGCTATTGTTGATGAAGGTCTTGTTTTTTCCCGATGCCGTGATCTCGCGCCTGATGATCAGCCCGTCCTCCTCGCATGGGATTCCGGCCTGCTCGAGCAACTCCCTCGGCTCGCGCCCGTACGAGATCTCGAAGAGAGCCTCCACGGATGCCGAATCGGCTCCGGTGCGGATAAGATCGGCTGAAGCGCGCATCCCCATCAAGAGATTGAGCGAATCGACGATGATCGATTTACCGGAGCCGGTCTCTCCGGTCAGAACATTGAGCCCGGCGCCGAACTCTATTTCCAGGCTGTTTATAACCGCGATATTTTTGAGGCGAAGCGATTTCAACATGGCACAAACAGATTAAGTCTAGCACAAAAAATCCATTCGGTGTTAAATAAGTTACGCTCGTTGACAATGCAGCAGCTTCATGATAGTTTAAACAATTGATTCTGTCTCCGCGGAGGTTTTTCATAGAGAGGTGACGCTCCAATATCTCGTCGCGCAGGGTTTTCAATCCAACCTGTGGGAACTTGTCGCTCGATCCGGATCGGTGGCCAAGATCGTCCTTATTATCCTGCTGGTCTTTTCCGTCGCTTCGTGGGCGATCATCCTTCGCAAATGGATCACGCTGTCGCGGATCGAGCGGCTGTCGCGCGACTTTATCGAAATTTTTCGCCGGTCGCCGCGGCTTTCCGAGATCGAAGCGGCGGCCGAGCGTTACCGCGACTCTCCCCTGGCCACCATCTTTGCCGCGGGATATCGCGAACTCAACCGTAATCTGGTCAAGACCGAAGCGCAGGGCTATGGGAATCCCCACGCCGAGCCCAAGCTGGTGGTAAGGAGCATTGAGCCTCTGCGGCGCGCCGTGCAGCGGAGCGCGGCGGCTGAGCTTACCGTTCTGGAGCGGGGCATGAGCTGGCTTGCCACTACCGGCAGCGTCACGCCGTTCATCGGCCTCTTCGGCACGGTCATCGGGATCATCAATGCCTTCCAGGGGCTCGGACTGGAGCGAACGACCACGATCCAGGCCGTGGCGCCCGGCATAGCCGAGGCACTGGTGGCTACCGCCGCCGGACTTTTTGCCGCTATCCCTGCGGTGATCGGCTACAACTATTTCCTGAGCCGGCTGCGCGTGCTGGCCGCCGAGATGGATGACTTCTCTTCGGAGTTTTTGAGCCTGGTCGAGAGAAACTTCAGCTGATGGCTTTCACATCGAACAGCAAAACTCAAACTTCGCTTGCCGACATCAACGTTACTCCGCTCGTCGATGTCGTGCTGGTCCTGCTCATAATTTTCATGGTCACCGCTCCGATCCTGCAAACCGGAATCGATGTCCAGCTTCCCGAGACCCGCTCGGTAAAGGATGTCAACCCGGAGCAGCACATTGTGATCTCGATCAGCAAGGAGGGCTTGCTCTATTTCGGCAGCGAGCCGGTTAATATTAACCTTCTGCCAGAACGGCTGCGGCGCGAGGCGCGCTCCGGCGAGCCGATCTACCTGCGCGCCGACGGCGATCTCAAGTTCAAGTCGGTGATCCATGTTATGGACGTGATCAGGGCTGCCGGTTTTGCTAATATCAATATTGTTACCAGGCCCCTGCGAGAGGAGGCCAGGTAAGGCGGAGATGAAGATGCTGGAGGCTAGGCTGAGAGAGGGGAGCTACCTGACCACAGCTCTGGTTTCAATCTTTCTGCACGCCGGCCTGCTCATTGCGGCAACATTCCTTCCCGGCCTCTTCGGCGTCCAGGCAACCATCGTGCTCGGCACCGGCCCTGGTGGAGGGCGCGGCGGCGAAATATACAGCGTGGGTCTGGTCGATGATCTGGGGGGCGGGTTCGGGATGTATAAACCCTCTCTGCGCCCTCAGCCTCCGGCCGTCCCTGTCGAACGGCCGGCTCCCGAACCTGAGACGAAAGCGGTATCGCTGCCCGAACGGGAACCCAAGAAAAGGCCGACCAAGAAAGGCCGAGAGCCTGAGGTCGCTCCGGCCGTCCCGCCCAATTACGTGCCGGTGGAAAGCGGTCCGGGCCGCGGCGGCAGCGGCGCCGGCGGCGGTTCGGGAGGAGGCCTGGGCGGGGGGCACGGCGTTTCGATCGGCTCGGGATCGGGAGGGTTGGGCGATTCCTGGTACGCGCAGCAGGTCGAGAAGAGGATCAGCTCGAACTGGCTCAGGTCTTTGATTGGAGAACTGCCCGGCAGACACGAGACGGTTGTGAGCTTTTACATACGAGACAACGGGATGATCGTTGATCTTAAGGTTGAGAAATCGAGCGGCATATCGGCGCTCGACCTATCGGCGACGCGCGCAGTTGAGGCGTCGAACCCCCTGGCCCCGCCGCCTCCTGAACTGCGCGGCAGGCGCGTGAAATTTGTCGCCCACTTCGAGTACCCTCCCCCCGGCTTGCGCTAGTTAAGGGCTATGGCTAAACATTTGACCATCTCGGCAATGCTTGCGCTGGCAGCCCTGGCGCTTCGCGGCCAGGAGCAGCCGCAATTCGTGATCAGGCCGCTGCCGGCTCCGGAAACTGTCCTGGCGGTGGCCGATTTCCAGCCACTGGGCGCAAGCGGCGAGCTTAGCGAGGCGCTTGCCACTTTCAACCAAGTGTTGTGGGAAGACCTGCGCTATTCTGGCTTTTTCAAGCTCGCCTCCAAGAGCTTCTACCCGGTCCAGACGCCGACCAGGCCGCACGAGGTGGACTACGCGCAGTGGCAGGTGGCGACCATCGATGCCGATTTTCTGGTCATAGGCGCGATGCGAGCAGATGGCGACTCATACCAGGTTGAGGCCTATGTCCTCGATGTCAAGCGCCGAGCCCAGGCCTTCGGGCACAGGGTGCGGGGCGGCCCGAAACAGGCGCGCGGGATGGCGCACCGGCTGGCCGACGAGATTGTCTTCAACCTGACGGCCGGCGCTTCGCGCGGCATCGCCAGCACCAAGATTGCCTTCTCGCGCCGCGAGCGTTCCGGGCGCGAGATCTTCCTGATGGATTACGACGGGCATAATGAGGGCCCGCTCACCCAGTATCGCTCCGTGAGCTACCTTCCCGATTGGTCGCCCGATAATTCCAAACTGGCCTTCATCACGCGGCGCTTCGGACGTGGGTTTGCAGAGATCACGATAATTGCTTACGCCGATGGGACTCGACTGCGTTTCCCGAATTTCAACACCCTGGCCAGCAGCCCGAGCTTCTCGCCGGACGGCACGCGGCTGGCCTTCGCCATGCGCAATCCGAACACCGGTTTTATCGACGTCTATGTTGCCAATCTGGACGGGAGCAATCGGATCAATCTGACCTCGAGCCGGAGCCTTAACACCTCGCCCACCTGGAGCCCGAGCGGCCGCCAGATAGCCTTCGTTTCGGATAGGGCGGGCACGCCCCAGCTTTATATCGTTGACGCCGATGGCGCCAACCTGCGGCGGGTGCTCTCGGAGAAGGGCTTTGCCGATTCGCCCGACTGGTCGCCCGACGGGCGGTTCATCGCCTTCAGCTGGCGGCCGGAAAAGCAGCCGAACTTTGACATTTATCTGCTCGAGGTGGCGAGCCAGAGGATATTTCAGTTGACCTCGGGAAGCGGGAGCAACGAGTCGCCGTCATGGGCTCCCGACAGCCGGCATCTGGCGTTTCAGTCCAACCGCAACGGCAATTTCCAGGTCTTCACCATGTTCGCCGACGGTTCCGAGCAGAGGCAATTGACGAGCGGGGCCGAATCTACTACTCCGGCCTGGTCCAAGTATTACAATGCTGACTAGCTGCATCTGTACAAAATGAATTTCGACCTGGTTCGCTTGGGGGAAGTTTGCAATCATTAGGGGAGGAGAGCGAGATGTCGAAAAAGACCTTCTGTTACATAGCGCTGCTTGCGCTGCTTTTAGGATTGGCTGTAGTTGGCTGCAAGAAGAGACCTCCTGTGGCCCAGGCGCCTCCGCCACCTCCGCCGCCACCTGCGGCGCCGCCACCTGCTCCTGCGGCTCCGACCATTGAGCTGGAGGCAGTGCCGAGCACGATTCAGCGGGGCGAGAGCGCAACCTTAAGCTGGCGGGCTACCAACGCCGAGAGCGTGACTATCGAGCCCGAGATCGGTCGGGTCGGCACATCCGGCTCGCGCCAGGTTGCGCCCGAGTCGTCTACAACCTACACGGCGCGCGCCACCGGGCCGGGAGGCGAAGCGCTGGCCTCGGCGCGCGTCACGGTCACCGAGCCTCCGGCTCCGCCTCCGGCGCCAACTATCGAGGAGCTGTTTTCGGCCAATGTTCAGGACATCTTCTTCGATTTCGACCGTTACAATATCAGGCCCGACCAGCAGGAGGTGCTGCGCCGCAACGCCGAGTTTTTGCGGCAACACCCGGACGTGCGCTTTATCGTCGAGGGGCACTGCGACGAGCGAGGCACCGAGGAATATAACCTGGCGCTCGGCGACCGGCGCGCCAACGCGGTTAAGGAGTTTCTGATCGAGCTTGGGATTGCGGCCAATCGCATAACTACGATCAGCTACGGCGAGGAGGGGTCGGCTAACTTCACTCCGGTCGCAGGCCACGACGAGAGCGCCTGGTCGCAGAACCGGCGCGCTCATTTTGTCTTGAGCCGGAACTGACTTTAAAAGATCCGCCCGGCAGGACCGCCGCTGCAGGCGGTCTGGCCGGGCGAGAGATCGAATTGGCCCTGCGCTCTCCTTTTCTCGGACTCATCCCACCTGAACTATCTTAGTTTACAATTCTAGTGGTTCGCTACAAGGGCGAGTAATGGGATGTTTGACAGCCTGTCGAAACCGGTTATGAGGCGAATCTTGGCCCGCCCTGGTCTCGCGTTGGGTCTGATTCTGCTCGTGGCCTTTGGGCTTCGGCTTTACCACCTTAGCGAGCGGAACGTCTGGCTGGACGAAGCCTGGTCCTGGTACGAATCTCAACGTCCATTTTGGGCCGTCATTGAGGAGAGCCGGACTAACATCCATCCGCCATTTCTTCACCTTTTGCTCAAGGTCTGGACGGCTCTTTTTGGGGATAATCCTTTGGCCTTACGGTTCCCGTCTCTAATCGCGAGCCTGGGGATCGTCTGGATGGGTTATCTCTTGGGCAGGAGAGTAGCGTCTGAGCCAGCGGCCCTTCTGGCTTCCTTCTTTTTAGCCATTTCACCGCATCAGATTTTTTTTGCTCAGGAAGCACGGATGTACGCTCTGGCAGCGGCTTTTACGCTGGCGGCTGTCCTTTGTTACGCCATTCTGCTGGAGAAGGGTTTTTTCAGCGTGCCCCGGCGCGGGAGTGTAGGTGAGTCCTGGCGCTCATCCACAACCCGGAGGAGGGTTCTCATCAGCCAGATCGGCTATATCATCTGTGCGGCGCTCGCCCTCTATACGCACGTCTTTACGGCGTTGGTCATCGCGGCTGTGAACGTACACGCCTTCTGGCAGATTCTTCATGGACATGCTGCTCAAGCAGCGGATAGGTCGAGCAGGAGGACACGCAGCATTCTCCTTGGTCGATGGATGCTTCTTCAGTTCGGTGTGCTTCTGCTTTACGCGATTTGGCTTCAGACCTTTCTCTATCAGGTCTTTGTCCGTCCGCGGCAGGGCTGGCGCCCTCCCCTTGAGCCCCTGGATTTAGCGGGAGAGTTCCTTCTGTTTTGTGGTCGAATGGTTATTGGCCAGTTCGTCTACCCGCAGGACCTTTACCATGCCCTAAAGAACCTGTCCGGAACTCTTTGGAAGAGTGAGGCGCTGATCGAAGCCCTTCGGCAATCGGCCTTATTCCCACTGGCCGTAACGGTAGGCCTTCTTGGCCTCATAAGTGGAACGCGCGCCGTAAGAGGGCTTCTGCCGACGCTTTTTTACTTTCCTTTGGCTCTAACTACAGGTATCCTACTAGCGATCAGACAGCATATGGAACTCTCGCGCTATTTGATGTTACTCAGCCCATATTACTTTCTTTTAGTTGCTGCTGGATTGGCTCAGGTTAAGGCTCCTCTTGTTCAGCTCAGCCTCACCCTTTTGCTAGGTTTCTCAATGGGGCTTGGGTTAAGAGCCCACTATCGGGCGATGAGCTTTGACAGCGATTATCGCCCCGTTGCAGTCCTGCTCAAGGAGGCCATGCAGCCAGGCGATCATATCCTTATCGATCCTCGGTATATGAACCGATGCGTGCGGTATTACCTGAAGGGAACAGGGTTGGATCAAGGCTTCCTTGAGGGTGTTGATGTCCCTAGGCTTGTAGCTGCTCAGTTTCAAGGCATGATGGCTCCGCGCCTGTGGCTCATTCTGGATTACCGTTCTTCTCTCTTCGCTTGCCTTGAGCTGAAAGCGCGGATTTCAGCCTCCGAGGGCGTAGGGGGAGACTACGTCGTCACGCGTGAGGAAACGTTTCCCGCACAATATCCTAAAATCCGCGTGCTCCTCTGGGAGCACCGTTCATCCCGACAATACGCGGAATAGATGATAGAGCAAGCCATCAGCAACCGCTTTTCAGCTTCAAGCTGACGGCTGAAAGCTCGAAGGCAGACTCCCCCGCATGTTCAGCGAATTTTCGCCCCGGTTTCCGCCGCGCGCCGCCTGGCCAGGGCTGAGAAGAGGATTAAACTCGGTATCTCGAGCGCCGGCTCGATCAACTGGCTCAGGGCGATGACCGGGTGATCGGGAAACAGGATCACAGCCAGCGGCAGCGCCAGCGGCGAATTGCGCGCCGTAGTGGTGCAGGCCAGGGCAATAAATCTCTCCCGTGGGAAACGAAGCCGGCGAGATACGACCCAAGAAAGAGATATAGAGATCAGGTAAAAGCAGAGCATTGGCGGCGCCATTCTCAGAAACAGCGTGGGAGCTGACAAAAAGATCGCGCCGTGGCCTGCGAACATCGCCGCCACCGCGAGCGCCAGCGCAGCGAAACCGAGCCGGGCGAGCCATCCCGAAGATGCCGCCTGCGGTCGGCGCCACCGCAAGAGCTGCGCCGCGATGAGCGGAATCGCTACGTAGAGGGCCAATGTCCGAACCAGCGTGCTAAGCTCCAGCGGCACGAGCTTCCGGGTTAAAAGCAGCAGGTAGACCGGCAGCAAAATCAACTGAAGCATTAAATTCCAGGGGAGCAGCGCAAGGTTCCGATGGATATCGCCCCCGGCTAAATCCGTGAAGATGAGATACCAGTCGGTACAGGGGGTAATGAGCGCCAGCATCAGCCCGACCCACAAAGCCGGATGGTCGCGCAGGAAGAGCCAGCCCAGGAGAAAAGCTATGAGCGGCGTGCTGACGAAGTTTAACCCCAGAGCTGCGACCAGGTAGCGCCAATCGCGGGCAGCCTGGCTGAGCCGGGCCAATGATACGCGGGCAAATAGAGAGAACAATACAACTATCAAAAATGGCGTGATCGCCTGCCCGGCCACGCCGCCTGCGCCGCGCAGCCGCACCGAGAGGACGAGGCCGGCGGCCGCTGCGCCCAGCAGAACTACAGGTTCAAGCAGGTCTCGAATCAAGCGAAACTTGGGTCTCATTGCCGAACCGCTCCTTCTCTAACCAGGGATAAATGGCTGGCAGCACGAGGAGCATAAGCAAGTTGACGCGATAAGGCCGCCGATGACGACAGTCACTAGCGGTCTTTGCACTTCAGCCCCGACGCTTGTGGAAAGCGCCATGTGAACAAAGCATAGGCTGGCGCCCAGCGCCGTCATGAGCATTGGGCGAAGCCGAATCGCGGCGAATTTCACGGCCGCTTCTACCGGGTGAGCGACCTTCCCCCGCATCTGCTTAACGTAACTTACCAGCACCACGCCGTTCAATACCGCCACGCCAAAAAGGGCAACGAAGCCCACCCCTGTCGAGATCGAGAAGGGCATCCCTCGCGCGGGGTCCAATCGGCTGCGAATAGTTAAAGATCGTTCCAGGCACGTTCTGCTCGAGCGCCTCATCAATTCTAGTGATAGCAAATGGCACTTTCGATCGATACTGTGACAAGCTCTTCCACCGGAGATTGCAGTTGGCGGCTTAAATTTACCTACAATTGTGATATGCGCCCGCATCCCCGATGCGCCTTGACGCTCGCGGCGGAGGTGTGGTTTAATATCGCGTCTGCGGACCGGGCGATGCGCAAAAAAATAATTCTTGTTCCCATTTTGCCGGCAGCGTTTCTTTTCGCCGCTGCGCCGGCTTTTGCCGAGGAGAAAATCGACCCTTCGCTCGACGTCCCGCGCATCGTCTTCCACGGAACAAAACGGGACGACAAACTATATCCCAAGGGCATTTTCGAGCGGCTTACGCTCGAGCTTTCGCGGCCGGCGAAAAGCTATCTGCTCGAGATCATCGATCTTAAAAGCGAAAGCCGAGTGTCCGCCCGGTCGCTATTGCCGCTCGAAAGCCCGCGCCGCTGTGACCTGCCGCAAGGAAAATTGTTCGAGACCTCGTTCAAAGACCAGCTCGGCTACGATGAGCTGAGCTTCCGCTACCGACCCGGCGTGCGGGCGTTCATAGATAGCTCGCGAATGGAAGATAAGAAGCGGCCGGCAATCACCATCGACTTCTTCTTGAGCGATGAGGCGGGCTCATCGGGCAACGGCGATAAAAATCCACAAGACGCGAAAGCGTCGATGAAAGCCGCAGCGGTGAGCCTCCAGCCCCTGGCCCTCGCGCTTCCCGCCTCGCCGCAGCCGCCGGCAAGCGCGACAGCCGCTGGCCCGCCGCCGGCCGCGGCCTCCGCCGAAGCGGTTTTAAAGGAAACTCCCCTGCCGCAGTTCGGCGGCTGGCGCGTCGTCTATCGCGCTCCCAACGAGCACGAAGCAGACCGGCTGGAGAAAGCGTTCGTGCACTCATATGGTCTTAAACACCAGCGCCGTTACATTCGAATATTCCGCCGCTCGCTGTCGAAGCCGCTCGACGGCCTGTACGTGGTAGACCTCGTTCCCCACGACCAGTTCGAGCCCTATCGACAGGCAGAGCTGAACCGGTCACAATAAACTTGAAAGCTCGAAAAACGAGGCGATAGATGTCCCTTGATCTCTTGAACTGTATAGGAAATACGCCGCTGCTGCGCATCTCGCGCATAACGGCGGACCTGGCCGGCGTCGAGATCTATGCCAAGGCGGAATGGTTCAACCCGGGAGGCTCGGTAAAAGACCGCCCGGCCCTGCGCATGATCTTGGAGGGCGAGCGCCAGGGGCTGCTGACCAAAGACAAGATCATAATCGATTCCACATCCGGCAATACCGGCATAGCTTACGCCATGATCGGCGCGATCAAAGGCTACCGCGTTCAGCTGGTCGTGCCCGCCAACGTCAGCTTCGAGCGCAAACGGATACTGGATGCCTACGGAGCATCGGTGATCTACAGCGACCCGCTCGAGGGCTCCGACGGGGCGGCCCGAGTGGCGCACGAGATCTACGATCGCGATCCGGAAAGGTATTTCATGCCCGACCAGTACAACAATCCCTTCAACTGGATCGCCCACTACGATACCACGGGCCCCGAAAAAAACAGGCAGACCGATGGGCGGATCACGCATTTCGTCGCCGGCATCGGGACGAGCGGCACATTGATGGGGACGGGCCGAAGGTTGAAAGAATACAACCTTGCTATTAAGGTCATAGCTGTCGAGCCGGCCATGCCGCTGCACGGCCTGGAGGGGCTCAAGCACATGCCCACGGCGAAAAAGCCGGGCATCTGGGAGCCGAATTTCCCCGACCGGATTCTATCTATCGAGACCGAGGACGCCTATGCCATGGTCAAGCGGCTGGGCCGCGAGGAGGGGCTTTTCGTCGGTCTCTCTTCGGGAGCTGCGATGGTCGGGGCGCTCGAGGTGGCCCGCACCCTCGAGCGCGGGGTCATAGTTGTGGTCTTCCCGGACGGCGGCGACAAGTACCTCAGCACCAGGCTGTGGGAATGAAGATAAGCTTTCAGCAATCAGCCGTCAGCCTCCAGTAAAAACAGGAAGACGCGAGAGACGGGACACTATCCTCAGGATCAGGGTTTGCACGTCCGCTGTAATTTTTCTCGTTTAGCTGAACGCTGATTGCTGATAGCTGAAAGCTTACAAACTACCAGACCTTTCTCAGGTTCTCCAGGCCCTCAAGATAGTCGTCCTTTTCTATCCTGCTTTCGACGCCGTACTCTCTAAGGATCGCCATCATCTCTCCTACGCTTAGCCCGGCTATCTCTGCCGCGCGGCCCAAGCTGGCTCGGCTTTTCTTGTATTCCTCGATTGCCTCCATGAGGCGACCCTTCGACACCAGCTCGCGCACCGCTCGAGAAAGATCCACCTTCTCTTGCCGCGCAGTGTCGCGCAAAAACTTGTAGTTATCCTCATCATTTTCAGCTCCTATCGGGTAGACATTAATCAAGTGTCCGGAAACGACTTCGAATCTATAGTCGGGCAACTGGCTGGAAATTTGCTGAAGCGCATCACCTAATAAATGTTCCGACAAAGTCTAAAAGAGGTGCACCTCACCTTGCTTGCCTTGCGGCAGACATACTTAA
>FWPU01007465.1_pt1 | contig 20129 bp, 17 predicted proteins | sample 2228361 | NCBI WGS metagenome assembly FWPU01 (sample SAMEA103939777, study PRJEB20133) | metagenome
GGTACCAGAGAATCTCACAGTAGTAGAAGACTTTTCTATATAAACCCTACATAACCATCTAAAAAGAACCCTTGTTGTGCAAAAGATGACGGTTTTAAAAATAAGAATGCTTATTTTTCAATGGGTTAGAAAAATTAACTGATAAAGTCAAGCATACTGCCAGACAGGCACAAGGTCAACACTAACATACCTCCAGTTAAAACTCCTTGGCTTCAAGGATGTAGCAAACTACGATGATTCATGGAGAGTCTACGGCAGTAACATAAAATATCCAGTTGAGGAAGAGCAGTGGGTTGACTTCGTTCCATTAAAGGATGTACCAAAACTCAAGAAGGAGATAGAGAGTCTCAAGGCACGATAAAAGAGGCAGAATCATACTCCTGTTCTGGTTTAGCGTTAAACTCTTCTCCTTAAAGCGGGCGGTTTAGACCGCCCGCGCCTTTTTACATCTCGTGGCAGGCATTACAGATATCTGATGAGAATGCCCTCTTACCATTATGACAGACTCCACAGAATCTCCCTTGATTTATATCAGCCATCGTCATCCTGTGTGCTCCCTTTTTCATGATAAATACTTCAGGATGACAATCCTTACATGTATTTCTTTTTGCATGTGATGCATGGTCAAAGACAGTCTTCATTCCAGAGCCCTTATATGTGAATCTACCAAGATTATGGCAATTCCTGCATAAATCGGTTTTTGTTCTCATGAAATCATGCATCTTCATCTCGTGGCAACCACTGCAATGGATAAATTCCTTATGCCTCTCATGGGAGAAACCACTCCTTACGCCCTTCATGAACCTCCCATGAGAGTGGCATTTAAAACAGAAAAGTGCCTCTGTTCCATTGGAAACGACTAATGGGAATCTGATACCATGATCATCAGTCTTCTTCTCTGAAACAGAACCCGCTCTGGAACATCCCCCAAGAAAAAACATCACTATTAAGAGTGAGAGGAATAATACCCTCATTTCTTTTCCTCCTGTTCCTTCATCAGAAGTTCATACTCAAGGGGGTGTTCTTCCTTCAGGGTCTCGATGGATAACTTTCCTGTAATCCAGACCATGCTCATAGGAAAGTTATGAAATTTAAGATGCTCGTTATAGAAATGGAATATGAATATAAATACTATGGCGAGAAGGGCTTCATCACTATGAAGGACAGCAATAAGTTCCCATATCCAGTTAAGGCTCCATGATGGGAAAAGATAAGATGCCTGCACAGGAAATGCAAGGAAAAGACCTGAAAGACCGATTATCCCCATGCCCCAGAATACTGCCCAGTAGTCAAATTTCTGGGCATAGGAGAATCTACCAAATCTGGGCTTCTCCTTACTAAGCCCGAGAAAATACAGAAAGTTTTTAACAGCATCCATCACATCCTTTGGTAATGGTATAACAGTCGTATTTGCCCTTATCCTTACCTTACCTGTAAAGATCCTGTATGCCATATACAAAACATGCCAGATAAAGTCCAGAACCATAATTATACCTGCAATCCTGTGAATGAGACCTGCCTTTTTTGCACCACCCCAGATCTTTATCCACCAGCTTGAGTATTCGCCAACATCAGGATACTTCAGTGCCCATCCAGTAAATGCAACGAGGAGAAATGTACACATCAGTATTACATGCTGGATTCTCTCTATTATATTAAACCTTTCTATCTCCTTAAGATCTTCCATAATAAACCTCCTATCTTCTGAATATTCTATCTCTGATCTCAGAATATATCTCAAGGATAACATGGACTGTTATAAAGGCAAAGACAGAGATAGTAAGAATTATCAATACCTTTTCAGCATAATATGGAATGGGATTATCCTTTCCAACAGGTTTATGTGTTATTGCTGTAACGAATTTTTCCGTTGCACCTCTGTGACACTTTCCGCATGTCACTGTTCTATTCTTCATCGCAACAGGAGATAATGGATCATTCCAGTGTCTCACATCATGGTAACCATGACAATCAACACATGTCGGCGCATCCTCATGTCCGAGTCTGTATTTCTTGCCATGAAAACTCTCATTATACTTCTCGACTATGTGAAGACCATATCCATACCTCTTTGCTATCTCCTCACTGTCATGGCATCCTCCACACACCTGAACCAGATTCCATTTATTAACATGGGAAGATGTATTATTTTTTGGTACTATATAATGGGCTGAACCATGGCAGTCAATGCATGAAGGTCCATCAGACTTATTTTTCTTCATTATATTCTCTCCATGCACACTTCCGAGATAAGATTTATAAACCTCTCCATGACACTCAGAACACGATGCCAGTGCTACAGGGTCAACCTTTGCCTTTGACTTCATACTATTAACAATTCCCGAAAGTTCAGGCACAACATCTTTCTGAAGAGGTATATGAGGATTCTCTGTATAAAGTTTGTGACAGGTGTTACATGTAAGAAAACCATGAACAGAGTCACGATACCTCGCCTCATCAATACCGAGGTAGATCTCACCCTTTGGTGTCTTTACCCTGTAATTCATTGCAGAATGGCAGACAAGGCAGGTGTTATCATCTGCATAAGCATATGATAAGATAATCATGAGAAAAACCATCACATAAATGAACCTGAAGTTAGTACTCATATAGCCTCCTGGTAAAAGGGATTAACATAAAAACAGAGCAATGCCCTGATTAAATCCTATAAACGAATGAAAGGAAAGTCAAGTAGAGATGGGCTGGCAATCCAGCCCATCATATCTTCACTATCTTGCCTTAATCTCTTCAGGTTTTTCTTCATGCTCCCTTCTGAGAAGTGCACCCGCACCCTCGATAATATATCCAAGAGCCGTTCCGAGAAGTGCTCCAACCACAATACCCACTGAAAGCGCAGACGCAAGCCCCAGAATCACACCAAGGGCTATCCATAGCCTCACAATAACAGTGGGCTCAGCAATCCCAATAAGATGGTTCCACAACACAAGTGCACCATAACTACCAAAGTAAAACGCAGGAACAAGACCGAATACGAAAAACCCTATCGCACCAAGTAACGCACCAACCTTAGTAGCCATCCTTATAGATTCTCTCCTTACCATGCTCTCCTCCTTTCTAATTTAAGGGTCATTAAAACCCTATTTATTGGTCTTTAATGCTTCCTTAACCTTCTCAGCCCTTAAATGATCCACAACCGTCCCCAAAAGCCAGCCAAGTGTGCCACATCCAATCACAAAAACCAGTCCACTCACCATAACACCAAAAAGCATAAATACACCAACTATAAGCCTCGGAAAAATCGATGCAGTAACAGGCGTGCCAAATATCATGCCCGCTATGTTAAGACCAATCACACCACCAAGAAATGAACCAGGAAGAAGCCCAATAATAGCAAATAATACAAGACCTGCACCTATACCTATGTAAAGCCCTCTCCTTGCTCCTTCCTTCATCTTACCTTACCTCCTTTCCTCTGTTCTCAACCCTGTTAATGCATATACCATGCCAGATAAAAAGTGTTTGATTTATAAGAAATATTAAAGACAGATTGTTTGCAAAATTGAAAAAAAGGAGAAAGATATTGCAAAGGAGAAAAAAGTAAAAAGAAAGTTTCTCCAAAAATTCTGGCTTCTGCTCCTATACCTTAAAAAGCCATTTTCAATCATTGTAAAGACATTTTCCTTTTCTGCGTCATTAAGAGGATACGAATTACCAGAAAAAAATTTGCTCGTTTGCTTTATTTGCATCCAAACATCAGAGATTGCTTCACTGCCATTGAGGGGGCTTACAAATATAGAGAAAATTACTTTCTTAAAAGTTGAAAGAATCTCGAAAGGAAAAATGCCACGATACCTCCTGCTATAGCACCGAATACCCCCACAATCGAGACAACAAAAATCACACCAAGTATAACGAGAAGAGAATCTTTTGAGACCTCTGTCTGAAGAATCAGAGAAAGGTCATGCCTTACTGCATCACTCCAGCTACCACCAAGGGCATCGCTGAAAAGAAAATCCATGGATATGGCAACAATAATACCAACAATAAAGCCCAGAATAAGACCGAGATAAAATATCTTTTTCAATCTCTATTCCTCTATGCCATATTTCTTGAGTTTCCTGTAAAGAGTGACAAGATCTATACCGAGCGCATCTGCTGTTAATTCTTTATCTTTATTATATGTCCTGTAGGTGTGGAGGATTATATTCTTTTCATATTCATTGAGCGCTTCTTTAAGGCTCGATACCTTTGTGGTAATAGGAATAGATTTTATCTTTTCTGGAAGATCACCGAGTTTTATATACTCGCCATGTGCAAGAACAACTGCCCTTTCAATTACATTCTTTAATTCCCTTATATTTCCAGGCCAGCCATACCTGAGTAAAACAGAGAGTGCATCCTCATCTATCCCCCTCACATCCTTTTTATTTTCCTCTGCAACCTCCCTTATAAAGTGATTCACAAGGACAGGTATATCCTCTTTTCTCTCTCTCAATGATGGTATTCTTATCTCTATTACTGCGAGTCTGTAATAAAGATCCTCCCTGAAACGGCCCTCCTTCACCATCCCTTCGATGTCCCTGTTTGTTGCAGCAATTATTCTTAGATCAACGGTTCTCTTTATGGTATCGCCAAGGGGCGTTATTTCGCCTGTCTCTATAACCTTGAGAAGTTTTGCCTGAAGTGAGAGGGGCATATCTCCAATCTCATCCAAAAAGAGTGTGCCTCCATCAGCAATCGTGATGAGACCCTTTTTATCACTGACAGCACCCGTGAAAGCGCCCCTTTTGTATCCAAACAACTCGGATTCAAGAAGTGTCTCTGGTATAGCGGAACAGTTTATAGAAATAAATGGCTTATCCTTTCTTGGAGAGTTATAATGTATAAGTTCAGCAATTAATCCCTTACCAGTTCCGCTCTCTCCAAGTATAAGGATATTACTCTTTGTGGGAATTATCTTTTCGAGAAGCCCCAATAATTCCTGTATCTGGGGAGAATTGCCGAGAAATGCCCTTCCATGGAACTTCTGACTCAATTGCTGTCTCAGGAGGATATTCTCTTCCTTTACCTTCTTATGCTCGATAAGTCTCGATATCCTCATCCTTACATCCTCATTAATGAAGGGTTTCATTATATAGTCAGACGCACCCATCTTCATTGCGGTAACAGCAGATTCCACGGTTCCATATGCCGTCATAATAACAACCATGGTCAATGGATTTAATTCCTTCACCCTTCTGAGGACCTCAATACCATCAATACCCTCCATCCTTAAATCAGTAAGAACAAGATCAAACTCTTCTTTCTTTATCTTTTCTAATGCTTCCTCTCCTCTGGAAGCAGTGGTCACGGTATAACCATCCCTTGAGAGAATAAACTCAAGGGCCCTCAAGATATCCTTTTCATCATCAACAATGAGAATCCTTTCATTCATCCCTTCATCCTCTCATAAAAACGCAGTACAATCCTAAATGTACTGCCCTTACCAAGCTCGCTCTCGACAAGTATATCACCCCCAAAACTCTTTATTATACTGTAACTCACTGCAAGACCAAGACCTGTGCCTTTTTCCTTGGTCGTGAAGAATGGATCGAATATCCTATTAATATCTTGAAGAGAGATGCCAGTCCCTGTATCCCTGAACTCAATCACTGCCTTCTCTCCTTCTCTCTGTGCCCTTATAACAAGACTGCCTCCATCGGGCATGGCATCTGCAGCATTAAATATAAGATTTGTAAAGACCTGTATCAACTGATTGATATCTCCATATACAGGAGGAAAATCCTTCGGTATATCTATCTCAAGATTTATATCCTTCATTCTCTTATCATATCTTACAAGGGAAACAGTGGAGTCAACTGCCTCCTTCACATCAACAGGACCCTCACTCACAGCAACAGGCTTTGAAAATCTCGATATATCCCTCACTATCATGGCTATCCTCTGTATATGGTTCGAAATGGTATTGACACTCTCATTGGCGAATTCTCCGAGGTCCATCTCCTTCAAAATCTGTATATATGATGATATGGATGTAAGTGGATTACCGATCTCATGGGCAAGACCTGCGGAGACCCTCGCAAGGGCCGCGAGTTTCTCTGATTGCATCATTCTCTCCTCAAGCCTCTTTGCCTCTGTAATGTCCTGAATAAGGGCTATATAATTCTTTTTATCTGATGGTTCCCTGAAAGGTGTAATACTTATCTGGAAGATTCTCCTCCTTCCATTAATATCTACATCGAAGACCCTCCTTGGATTCTCATTCAATACCATCTCATCAATAGATACAGGAAGAAGGTTATAAATTCTTATATTCTCATCTATTTTCCCAAACCAATCTTCCATCTTTCTGTTGAACCATGTTATATTTCCTTTTTCATCGACAACACATATGCCTGCATCGACTGTCCTGACTATAAGATTGAGTTTTTCCTTTTCCAGTTTCAATTCCCCTGTTCTTTCTTCAACCATCTCCTCAAGGGTGAGGGCATATTCTCTTAGTTTATTTCTCAATTCGATTTCATCTGTAATGTCATCACATGATATAATCACACCCGAAACCCTCTCATGGAAGATAAGAGGGCTTGCAACAACATAAACATACCTTACATCCTTCCCTCTCCTTAAAGAAAATTCCCTCAGACTTCCTGCAATACCCTTGAGTGCCTGCTGTATAAGATTGTGTATCTTCTCCTTCTCCTCATTTGAAGTTTTTGGACAGACATCAAAAAATCTCTTCCCCTTAATCTCTTCGATGGAAAGACCTATAAGCCTTGAATATGCGGTATTGGCAAGGGTTATATAATAATTCTCATCAATGACAACAATACCTGACTGTGTACTCTCTATGATATTTTCGAGATAGAGTTTTGTCTCATATATAGTATCGACAAGTCTCTTCTGTTCCTCAAGATATCTTGATCTCTCCTCAGCCTTTATTCTCTTTTTATTAATGACAACAACAACCGCTGCACCAAAGAACATTGTAAGGAAGATCGAGATCACAAGCACAGAATGGAGTTTCATACTTTTTCTCATACTTGCCATGACCTCTGAATAAGGGATAGAGACACAGACAATCCAGCTTTTATCAAGAAATCTGATCTTCGAAAATGCGATGAGTTTATCCTCGCCAGAAGGAGCGACATATGAACTATGGCCAATCTGCTGGCTCTCATTAATGATCTTCTTTTCTATCTCAAATGACCTGTGACAGCGAAAACATGTCTGATCAGCATAAAATATATTCTTACCGATCATCTCGGGCTGGGTCGGATGGTAAATCAATGTCCCGTCTGAATCCATCATCCATGTATAACCATTCTCCCCAAGTCTTGCGGTCTTCAGAAACCTCCTGTTAAAGGAGTCCATATATACATCTGTAAAAATGGCACCCCTGAATATATTCTTACCTGAATAGATGGGGGTCGCAAACCTTAGAAAGGTTCTGTCATTGGACATCTGTCCAAAAACCTCACCCTTTTTTAATCCCCTTACCATATTAAATAAAACCACGTCAGATTCAACTGGAGGACTGAGTCTCGTTGAATATAAAAGTTTACCTTCTGCATCAAGAAATTTAATATCTATATCTATCTTTTCCCCGAGTTCCTCGAAAGAAGATCTAATAAATTCTGCAATAATACTCTTAGTGAAAGGCGCATCCTGAATAACTACTGCAAGGGACTCTGTCTCATCAATAAGATGATTTATTGTTGAACCTATATTATCCCCGAGCATCCTTGCAAGGAGTCCTTGTTGTTTGCTAAATTGGAGAGCCATCTCCGCTTGATAATTGTTTTCAAAGAATATATTTAAAACAACAAAAAAGGATATTATTATGAGTGCTACGCACAAAAGGAGGAGATTTGTTTTCATCATTTTCTTTCCATTCTAAAGTAATCTAATAAGTAATTATACAAGCATCAAAATCTAAAAATCCACTTCATATCTACTAAAAATAATCCCTATGAAATGAAAAGACTCTGTTTCCTCAAAACTGGAAGATATGTAAACAGTTCCCCTTTTTTCTCTCGTTTTTTATGCTCCTCTCATCACCTCTGATAACATGGTAAGCATATTAGATACATGTGTGCCATGCCAGTATATTGCACCACAATTGCCACAGATAAAAAAATCCTTATTCCTCAAATAAACATATTCAGGCACCCTTCCATAAACATCATCCTTTTTTATCTCTTCGAGTATTCCATTACACAGAGGACATCTTGAGAATCTCTCGGTTTCAAGATATCCATTACTCTTAAGCCACTCCATCACCTCGATAATCTGTTCTCTCAGGTTCTGTGATTTTATGAAGATCAATAGAGGCAAATTCTTTTTCTTCAAAAAGTGAGAATCTCTGGTAATAATGATCCTGCCCTCAAGCCTACTTATCCTTATCAGTTCATTATCTTTGATGTGTGGCATGTAAAATGTATCATAACCCAGTATCCTCAACCACCTAGCGAGTCTGCCCAGCATGGCATCGACAGCAAAGGAACAATTTAAGCCTGAAATTTTATTCATAAAGCATTAGAGGAGGAACAAAAATGAATCTTTAGAAATGCTGAAGAGCGGAAGATCGGAAACCGTTCAAGAAAAACTTTTTTATTCAAATTTAACTCCTCGAATTTCGAGCCTTTTAAAACTTCCGCTCTTCTTCACTAAGGGACTTCAGTTGGAGTATTACGATGCTGCCTCATCACCAGTGTTCTTTTCAGAAGGACCAAAAAGCGAGAAAAGTTCCTTTTTCACAAATGTATTTCTGTAAAGGGACATGCCTGTTCCTGCTGGTATCATCCTTCCCATTATCACATTTTCTTTCAGACCAAGAAGTTCATCAACCATTCCATAAAGAGCAGCCTCTGTGAGAACCCTCGTTGTCTCCTGGAATGATGCTGCAGAAACCCATGAGTATGTCGTAAGCGATGCCTTTGTTATTCCGAGAAGCAACGGCTTTGCCTGAGCAGGCTTACCACCCTTTTTCTTGACTCTCTCATTTTCTTCCTCGAAGACAAATCTATCGACCTGTTCACCAGCCATGAAGTCTGTATCACCAGGATCTTCTATCCTCACTCTCTTCATCATCTGTCTCACTATAATCTCTATATGTTTATCATTTATATTAACACCCTGAAGTCTATAGACCTTCTGGACCTCATCAACAAGATACCTCTGGAGTTCATTAGGACCGAGTATATCGAGAATATCATGGGGATTAACTGCCCCATCCATGAGAGGCTCACCTGCCTTCACATAATCCCCTTCCCTAACAGTAACATGTTTTCCTTTCGGTATAACATACTCTTTTGTAATATCACCGCCTCTGATAACCACAATCCTCGTTCCCCTTGGGCCTGCTTTAAACTCCACAGTACCATCGATCTCAGAGACTATCGCCTGTTCTTTCGGTCTTCTTGCTTCGAAAAGTTCAGCAACCCTCGGTAAACCACCTGTTATATCCTTTGTCTTTACTGTCTCCCTCGGTATCTTTGCAAGGATATCACCAGGATATACCTCGATATTTTTCTCAACAAGGATGTGGGCTCCAGCAGGAAGTATATACCTAGCAAGGCCGGTCTCGGTCTTTATTGTCTTGTTCTGGGAATCCTTTATAGAAACCCTTGGTCTCATATGCGCAGGATAGTCAATGATTACCTTCTGGGAAAGTCCTGTAATCTCATCAACTGATTCTTTCATACTCACACCCTCGATTATGTCTCCAAGTGCAACCCTGCCTCCGACCTCTGTAATTATTGGTGTTGAATATGGATCCCATTCTGCGAGTTTCTGTCCAGTTGTCACCTTCTGCCCATCATTCACAAAAAGTTTTGCACCATAAACAAGATTATATCTCTCCTTCTCCCTTCCCTGTGAATCAACAATAGCGAGCATTGCATTCCTGTTGAGTACAACAAGAAGACCTTCCCTATTCTTAACAGCAGTGACATTGATAAACTTGACAGTACCAGGATTTTTTGCCTCATGAACTGCCTGTTCGATAACCTTTGTTGCTGCTCCACCTATATGGAATGTTCTCATTGTTAACTGTGTTCCTGGTTCTCCTATGGACTGCGCAGCAATAATTCCTACTGCCTCTCCTATCTCCACCATACTGCCCCTTGCCAGGTCTCTTCCATAACACTTTGCGCAGACTCCGTGTCTTGTCTCACATGTAAGGACAGATCTTATTCTGACACTGCTTATACCTGCATCTAATATCTTCCTGACCTTCTCCTCGTCTATCTCCTCGTTTTTCCTAACTATAACCTCGCCTGTAATTGGATCTTTCAAATCATCAGCCGCAAGTCTTCCTAGTATCCTCTCCTCAAAACTCTGTATGATTTCACCACCCTCTATAAGGGCAGCAACAACGATACCACCTTTTGTACCACAATCTTCTTCACTCACAATGACATCCTGGGAGACATCCACAAGCCTTCTTGTAAGATAACCTGAGTTTGCTGTCTTGAGTGCTGTATCTGCAAGTCCTTTTCTTGCACCATGGGTTGATATAAAGTACTGCAGGGGAGTAAGACCTTCCCTAAAGTTTGCGGTAATTGGTGTCTCTATGATCTCTCCTGATGGTTTAGCCATAAGACCTCTCATACCTGCAAGCTGTCTGATCTGTGTCGCACTACCACGAGCACCTGAATCTGCCATCATGAATATGCTGTTAAAGGACCTCCTCTCCTTTAATTCCTCCTCTGAGAGAATCTTACCATCCTCTGCACCAAGTTCTTTCATCATCTCTTCTGCTATCTTCTCTGTAACATTTGCCCATATATCGATAACCTTATTATACCTTTCACCCTGGGTTATCAAACCGTCTGCATACTGTTTCTGAACCACCATAACCTCCTGCTCTGCTTCCTTGATGAGTCTCGCCTTCTGTGAAGGTATATGCATATCTGCCATACATATAGATATACCTGAACGTGTAGCCCACTCAAAACCGAGTTTTTCCATTTTGTTAAGAAACTCCACTGTCTTGCGTTTTCCTGCCTTGAGATATATATATTCAATAAGTTTTGCAAGTTCCTTCTTATTCAATTCTTTATTCACCATCGAAAATGGTATCTCTTCAGGAAGGATCTCGTTGAAGATCACCCTACCCACAGTGGTCTCGATTATAGACCCATCAATCCTCACCTTAATACCTGTATGTGCTGTAACAAGACCCGAATCAAAAGCAAGTCTCACCTCTTCAGAACTGGAAAATACAGTGCCCTCCCTTCTTTCTCCTTTCTTCTCTTTTGTGAGATAATAAAGTCCGAGCACCATATCCTGTGTCGGGCTGACTATAGGCTTTCCGCTTGCAGGAGAGAGAAGATTATGAACAGACATCATCAATACCCTTGCCTCTATCTGGGCCTCAACTGACAACGGGACATGAACAGCCATCTGGTCTCCATCAAAGTCAGCGTTGAAAGCTGTACAGACAAGAGGGTGCAATTTTATCGCTTTACCTTCTACAAGTACAGGATCGAATGCCTGTATTCCCAGTCTGTGCAATGTTGGTGCACGGTTAAGCAAGACAGGATGTTCTGCAACAACCTCCTCCAATGCCTCCCACACCTCTGGGGTCTCTTTTTCTACGAGCCTCTTTGCATGTTTTACTGTAGAGACATATCCCTTCTCTTCAAGTTTTCCATAGACAAAGGGCTTAAAGAGTTCGAGTGCCATCTTCTTTGGCAGTCCGCATTGATTCAGGCTGAGTTCAGGACCAACAACAATAACACTCCTACCAGAATAATCAACCCTCTTACCAAGAAGATTCTGTCTGAATCTTCCCTGTTTTCCCTTGATCATATCACTCAGTGATTTAAGAGGTCTCTTTGTAGATGCCTTCAGAACCTTTGCCTTCTTTGTATTATCAAAAAGTGCATCGACAGCCTCTTGGAGCATCCTCATCTCATTCTTTATTATTACGCTCGGTGCATTCAACTCCATGAGTCTCTTAAGTCTGTTATTTCTATTTATAATCCTTCTGTAAAGGTCATTGAGATCAGATGTCGCAAATCTTCCTCCCTCAAGTGGAACGAGTGGCCTCAGATCAGGAGGAAGGACAGGAATTACATCGAGAATCATCCATTCAGGTCTGTTGCCTGATTTTCTGAATGCCTCGAGTACCCTGAGCCTCTTGTAGATTTTTCTCTTTAAACCTGGTGAAGTACTCTCTTTAACCTTTGCCTTAAGTTCACTCACAAGTTTATCGAGATCTATCTTTTTGAGGAGTTCCTTTATAGCCTCAGCGCCCATACCAGCCTTGAATCTCGAACCAAATTCTGAAAATTTCTTTTTAAACTCTTCCTCTGTAAGGAGTTCTTTCTCCTTTAAAGAAGTATCACCAGGGTTTATAACAATATAACTCTCATAATAAAGGACTCTCTCGAGTTGTCTCAGGGTCATATCAAGGACAAGACCGATCCTTGAAGGGACTCCCCTTAAAAACCATACATGTGCCACGGGTGTTGCAAGTTCAATATGCCCTATTCTTTCTCGTCTGACCTTTGAGGATATAACCTCTACTCCACACTTATCACAGACAATCCCCTTGTGCTTCATCCTTTTGTATTTACCGCAAGCACATTCCCAGTCCTTTACAGGACCGAAGATCTTCTGATCAAAGAGTCCATCCCTTTCAGGTTTAAATGTTCTGTAATTTATTGTTTCTGGTTTCTTAACCTCACCATATGACCACTGACGGATCTTCTCAGGTGAGGCTAACTTTATCCTTATGGCATCAAAATCTGAAGGATTTTTAGGTTTTTGAAAGATTGCATAGACATCTTCCATCTTTTAATCTCCCTTTCTTTTTTTCTCCAGAAGTTCCACATCAAGGCACAAACTCTGGAGTTCTTTAATTAAGACATGGAAGGACTCAGGAATGCCGGGCTCAAGTACAGGATCCTCTTTAACAATAGCCTCATACATCCTGCCTCTTCCAGGTATATCATCACTCTTTACAGTAAGAAATTCCTGAAGTGTATAAGCAGCACCATAAGCCTCGAGTGCCCACACTTCCATCTCTCCAAGTCTCTGACCACCAAACTGAGCCTTTCCACCAAGAGGCTGTTGAGTAACGAGAGAGTATGGACCTATTGAACGGGCATGAATCTTGTCATCAACCAGATGGTGGAGTTTCATCATATACATATAACCAGCTGTCACTGGTCTTTCAAATGGTTCGCCGGTTCTACCATCATAAAGAATTGTCTGTCCATTCTCAGGTAATCCTGCCTTCTTGAGTAATGCCCTTATCTCATGTTCCTTGGCACCCTCGAATACAGGTGATGCAACATGAATGCCCAGCGCCTTTGTAGCCCACCCGAGATGGGTCTCGAGTATCTGACCAACATTCATCCTTGAAGGAACACCCAGTGGATTAAGTACAATATCGACAGGAGTACCATCAGGAAGATATGGCATATCTTCCTTAGGAAGAACCATAGATATGACTCCCTTATTTCCATGTCTTCCAGCCATCTTGTCTCCAGCCTGTATCTTTCGCTTCATCGCTATATAAACCTTTACAACCTTATTGACTCCTGCTGGAAGTTCGTCACCCTTCTTTATCCTCTCTATCTTCTCATCATAAAGTCTCTCAACAGACTTTATCCTCTCATTGCTTTCTGTGTTTATCCTCTCAATCTCCTCCCTGACATTCTCATCTGCAATCTTTATCTTAAGAAGTTGTTCATTCTTTATCATTTCGAGGTGTTTTTCTGTGAGTCTCTTCTGAGCCTGACATATAACTTCCTTTGTCTTGATGTCCTTTATATCTTCAATAACCTTCTGACCGAGCAGTAACTTTCGTATTTTGCTAAACTTCTCCTCTTTAATAATCCTTACCTCATCTTCAAAGTCCTTCTGCAAGGAAATTATCTCTTCCTCTTCAATCTTCTTTGACCTTTCATCCTTCTCCACGCCCTTTCTTGTGAGAACCTTCACATCCACCACAGTACCTTCTATTCCAGGTGGAACATAAAGACATGATTCTTTAACCTCCTCAGCCTTTTCACCAAATATCGCCCTTAAAAGCTTTTCCTCAGCAGTGGGTTGGACCTCACCCTTTGGGGTTATCTTTCCGACAAGGATATCTCCAGGTTTAACCTCTGCTCCAATCCTTATTATCCCGCTTTCATCAAGATTCCTTAATGCCTCCTCGGACATATTCGGTATATCCCTTGTAATCTCCTCGGGACCGAATTTGGTATCTCTTGCTTCCACCTCAAATTCCTCTATGTGTATGGATGTATAAACATCCTCAGCAACGAGTCTCTCGCTTATAAGAATAGCATCCTCAAAGTTATATCCTCCCCATGGCATAAAAGCAACGAGTACATTCCTTCCGAGTGATAATTCTCCCATGTCAGTGGATGAACTATCTGCTATTACATCTCCTTTCTCCACTCTATCACCAATATTCACAACGGGTCTCTGATTGATACATGTATTCTGATTGGTCTTACGATTTTTGATGAGATTATATATATCAACCCCACCTTCATCTGTTCTAATTACGATTCTCTTTGAATTGATACTATCAACGACTCCGCTTCTTTTTGCAAGCACCACTGCTCCAGAGTCCCTTGCTGCAACAAATTCCATACCCGTTCCAACGAACGGTGCCTCAGGCTTTATTAACGGAACAGCCTGTCTCTGCATATTTGAACCCATGAGTGCCCTGTTGGCATCATCATTCTCAAGGAATGGTATAAGGGAGGCAGACACTCCAACGATCTGTTTTGGAGAGACATCCATATACTGAACCTCATGAGGTGCGACCATCCTGAAATCACCACCCACCCTTGCTGAAACACTCTCTCCAAGGAGTCTTCCATTCTTATCTATAGGTGTAGTTGCCTCTGCAATAATACTGTTTTCGCTTTCCATTGCAGTAAGATAAACAATTTCATCCGTTACCTTTCCATTCACAACCTTTCTGTAAGGAGCCTCTATAAAACCATACTCATTTATCCTCGCATATGTGGCAAGTGATGTTATCAATCCTATATTCGGTCCTTCAGGTGTCTCCACAGGACATATCCTTCCATAGTGTGTTGGATGAACATCTCTCACCTCAAAACCTGCCCTTTCTCTCGTGAGACCTCCTGGTCCAAGGGCACTCAGTCTCCTCTTATGAGTGAGCTCTGACAGAGGATTTGTCTGATCCATGAACTGGCTTAACTGGCTCGAACCAAAAAATTCCTTAATAGCAGCCATCACTGGTTTTGCATTGAGGATATCATATGGTTTCAGCTCTGCCATCTCTGTAAGGGACATCTTCTCTTTTATCGCCTTTTCCATCCTCACAAGACCTATCCTAAATTGATTTTCGAGTAATTCACCAATACCCCTCACCCTTCGATTACCGAGATGATCTATATCATCAACCTCTCCCTTTCCAGTTCTGAGACTGAAGAGGTATCTTACAATCTCAATGATATCTCTGTCTGTAAGGACAGTAACATCAAGAGGTACATCGAGGTTTAACCTCTTATTGATCTTCAATCTACCCACGGGTGAGAGATCATACTTTTTGGAATCGAAAAACAGTCCATTGAAGAGTTCCCTTGCAGCCTCAATGGTGGTTGGCTCTCCAGGACGCAATCTTTTATATATTTCAACAAGGGCCTCGTTCTGTGTCTTCACCTTATCCGTAAGAAGGGTATCCCTTAAAGAGGGTAAAAAATTTACATTATCAATATAAAGCAATTCAAGGGTATCTATTCCAGAATTAATAATCTTCTTAAGATGCTCCTCAGTTATCACTTCATTGCTTTCCACTATAACCTCTCCTGTTCTAGAATCCACCATGTCCTTAATCGTCACCCTTCCAATGATATCTTTCTCGGTTATACTGATCTTTTTAATACCCGCGCTTTCAATCTTTTTAAGCAAGAACCTGGTCATCTTCTGACCTTCCCTTACAATAACTTCCCCTGTCTTTGGATCAACGATATCAGTCGATGCCCTTGTACCCTGAAGCACATCACTTATCATCCTGTAATATCCATCTTTTGTTATCTTAATGGTCTCGACAGGATAGTAGATCTTCAGGAGCTCCTCATCTGAATAACCGAGAGACTTTAAAACTATTGTTGCAGGAAGTTTCTTTCTCTTATCAATCCTCACATAAAGTATATCCTTTGTGTCGAACTCAAAATCGAGCCAAGATCCCCTGGCAGGGATAACCCTTGCAGTAAAAAGTGGCCTGCCACTTGTATGAGTCTTTGTCTTGTCAGGACTGAAAAATACGCCTGGTGATCTATGTAACTGACTTACAACAACCCTTTCTGTACCATTAATTATGAAACTTCCATAATCTGTCATCAAAGGAATTTCTCCGATGTACACTTCCTGTTCAACACTGTTTTTTAAGACCTTCTTACCCGATGCATCTAGTTCCCACTGATTCAATCTCACCTTAATCTTAATGGGAGCAGAATAATCAATTCCCTTCTCGAGGCATTCTCTCTCTGAAAACTTGGGCTCCTTGATTGAATATTCTATAAATTCAAGGGATGTCATCTCATTATAATCAGTAATTGGAAAAACATCCTTGAAGGCAGCCTGTAGTCCTTTATTTTCTCTCTTATGGGGCAGCACATCCTTCTGAAGAAATCCCTCATATGACCTTTTTTGATACTCAATGAGATTAGGTACCTCAAGTATAGTCTTCACCTTTCCAAAATTAACTCTTTCCCTTAATACCTTTGCCATATCTCTCCTTTCTTTTTTTAAAACAAAACAGGGTATTTGGGGCTCTTACTCTTTAAGAACCCCTCAGCCCTCAAAGATATATAAAAATATTCTCTTCTAACTATTTTATCTCTACCTTCGCTCCCTGTTCTTCAAGTTTTGCCTTGATACTTTCAGCCTCTTCCTTTGAAACTCCGGTCTTCACAGGTTTTGGAGCCCCCTCAACGAGTTCCTTCGCCTCCTTGAGACCAAGTCCTGTAAGTTCTCTCACAACCTTGATAACATTTATCTTCTTATCTCCTGCAGATGCCAGGATCACATCAAAGGAAGTCTTCTCTTCCTCTGCTTTTGCCTCTGGTGAACCTACTGCCATCTGAGCTTGAGCCGCCACAGCCACAGGTGCTGCTGCCTTTACACCATATCTTTCTTCAAATTCCTTAATAAACTGTGACATCTCAAGTATTGTCATATTATCAATAAACTTAAAAACATCTTCTTTTGTTATAGACATCATTTCCTCCTTAAATTTTTTATTTTAAAATCTTGTTTCTTCTTTTTTTCTTTTCAATGCCTCAAGGGCATATGCAAAATTAGCAACAGTCGCATTCAATAGAGAAGCAAACTTGCTAAGAGGTGCCTGCATGGCACCGAGTAACATACTCAGAAGTACTTCCCTGGGTGGAAGTTTAGAGATTGCCTTCAGTTCATCAACACCGAGAAGTTTACCTTCCATAACTGAAGGCCTAATCCTCAACTTCTCATTCTTTCCAGAAAACTCAAGGATCTTCTTTACCACAACAAGAGGATCATCATATCCAATTGCAAGTCCTATTGGACCTGTATATGCCTCTCTCTGAAGTATAGAAAGAGGCGTATTCTCCGCTGCGATCCTTGCAAGGTTATTCTTGATCACCCTGTACTCAACTCCGGAATCCCTAAGAAGATTTCTCAGCTCTGTCATCTCAGCAACTGTCATTCCTGAATATTCAGTAAATACAACGGTTCGCGCTCTCTGAAACTTATCCCTGAGCTCCTGAATAATCTCCGTCTTCTTTTGCTTCTGCATCAACCCTCCTTTCCCAGAGACATCGATATGTTAGATCCCGAGACCCATATACCTTTAACTGTCTCGGCGGGCTGGATTTCCCATTTAAGTTTTATAAACACCCGCTGTCTCTGACCGTATAATAAACCCGGTACCCGGGAATTAAGTCTTTCTTGGTAAAATACCATTCACATCGAGTTTGATGCCAGGTCCCATAGTCGAGGACACATAAACCTTTTTCAGGTATTTACCCTTACTCGTAGATGGTTTCGCTTTCAGTATTGAATTTATAACAGTTCTTATATTTTCGATTATTCTATTATTTTCAAAAGATACCTTTCCAACTGGAACATGCACTATCCCAGCTTTATCAACCATATACTCAACCTTTCCTGCTTTTAACTCCTTAACTGCCTTTGCGACATCAAATGTGACTGTTCCTATTTTGGGATTTGGCATAAGCCCCCTTGGACCGAGTATCTTTCCGAGCTTTCCAACCACTCCCATAACATCAGGGGTGGCTACAACCTTATCAAAATCAAGCCACCCTGATTGAATCTTTTCCACGAGGTCCTCTGCACCCACATAATCCGCCCCTGCCTCACGGGCTTCTTTTTCCTTCTCTCCTTTGGCAAAGACAAGGACCTTCACAGATTTACCTGTACCGTGTGGCAAAAGCACAGAACCCCTTACCATCTGGTCACTCTTTTTTGGATCCACTCCGAGATTAACTATGAGTTCTACTGTCTCATCGAATTTTGCAAAACTCACCTCTTTTAAGAGTTTTACGGCATCCTCAAGAGAATATTCCTTTGTTTTATCAACCTTCTGTCTTGCCAGTTCTATCTTTTTCCCCATTTTATGACTCCTTAATCATATTTTTTTTCTACTGTATTATCTCAACTCCCATGCTTTTTGCAGTACCCTTGATTATCTCCATGGCAACTTCAATAGAGTTAGTATTGAGATCAGGCAACTTTGTCTTTGCGATCTCTCTCAATTGAGCCATCGTGATCTTACCAACCTTTTCCTTGTTAGGCTTACTTGAACCTTTTATTATACCTGCTGCCTTCTTTATCAATTCTGAAGCAGGTGGCGTCTTTGTTATGAATGTGAATGACCTGTCAGAATATATTGTTATAACCACAGGGATTATGGTGTCACCCATTGCCTGGGTCTTTGCATTAAACTGTTTACAGAATTCCATAATATTAACCCCGTGAGGTCCAAGGGCTGGACCCACAGGTGGTGCAGGGTTCGCCTTTCCCGCTGGAATCTGAAGTTTAACCTGTGTCACAACCTCTTTTTTAGCCATAAGTCCTCCTGATATTTTTCACTCATACTATTCTTTTTCTACCTGTGTAAAATTCAACTCCACAGGTGTTTCTCTTCCAAATATCCTGACATTAACCACAAGCCTTCCATGATCAATATCCACACTATCAACCTTTCCAACAAATCCAGAAAATGGGCCATCAATAATCTTGACCTCATCACCGGTAATATATTGAGTCCTCACATGAGGAACCGTACCCTTCTCGAGTTGCTGAAGTATCATTGAAACTTCTTCCTCCGAAAGGGGAACAGGTCTGGTACCACCAACAAAGCCTGTTACTCTCGGGGTACTTCTTACAAGGTGCCATGTCTCATCATCGAGTTCCATCTCTACGAGAATATATCCAGGATAAAACTTCTTCTCGCTTTCCTTCTTTTTGGAACCCTTCCTCTCTATAACCTTCTCTGTCGGTATGAGGATATTTGTTATCCTTTCCTGCATTCCCTTTTCCTGAATCTTTTTTTCGATCGTATCCTTAACCTTTTTCTCATATCCTGAATATGTATGAACGACATACCAGTTCTTTGCCATTACCCTATTAACCTCTCAACTATCTTTGCGAGTCCTATATCTACAATACCAAGAAATATTGCGGTAAGTATAACAGCGATTATCACAACCCATGTAGAACCTATCAATTCCTCCCTTTCAGGAAATACAACCTTTTTCATCTCTGCCTTAACTTCATTGAGAAATTCTTTAGTCCTCTTTATCATAATCTCTCCCTATAAAAGATATGGCAGGCCAGGAGGGATTTGAACCCCCAACCCTCGGATTTGGAGTCCGATGCTCTAGCCGTTAGAGCTACTGGCCTACTCTTAACCCATCTATCCAATCTTTTTACGCCTTTGTCTCTTTATGCAGAGTGTGGCGCCTGCAGTGTTTGCAATACTTTTTCAACTGTAGTTTATCCGGAGTATTCTTCTTATTCTTAGTAGTAGAATAATTTCTATTCTTGCACTCTGTACACTGTAAAAGTATTATCTCCCTCATTCTATAACCTCTGTGACGACTCCTGCACCAACAGTCCTTCCTCCTTCCCTTATCGCAAACCTCAACTCCTTCTCCATCGCTATC
>FWPU01007470.1_pt1 | contig 20123 bp, 19 predicted proteins | sample 2228361 | NCBI WGS metagenome assembly FWPU01 (sample SAMEA103939777, study PRJEB20133) | metagenome
TCGTGGCCGCCGGCCGGCGCCGCCAGCAGGGCGGTCAGGCCGGCGACGCTCGGCGCCCCCGGCAGCGCGCGCGCCTGCCGGATCATGGCCTCCGCCCGCTCGCTGAAGCCCGTCTCGGCCAGGAGCGCCCGCACCTTGTCCTCCACCTCGCGGGCGAAGCGCTCGGGGGCGCCGCGATACTCCGCCGCCTCGGGATCCCCCCGCGGGCAGTCGTTGAAGCGCGTGAGGCGGGCGCCGTCGGTGGTGGTGACCTGCAGCTCGGTCGGGTAGCGCTCGGGGTACTGCGCGGTGAACGCGGGATCCTCCTCGACGGTGATCCGGGCCGCCACCTCGAGCACCTCCGGGTCCCGGATCGCGTCGGGCGTGAGGTCGGCCAGGCCGACGCGGCCGCGCACGAGCGCGGTCGCCACCAGGAACGGCAGGCAGAACTGCGCGTCCACGGGCGTGGCCGGGCGAGGGACGTAGTTCAGGATGTCGGTCTTGTAGACGCGGATGTGCGCCGCCCGCAGGGCCCGCGCGGCCACGCCCTCGCGGTGGAGGTCGAGGGCGAGGTCGATGGCGCCGTGCGAGAAGCGGCAGCAGGGGTAGGGCTTGAAGGCCGTGAGGACGGCCCGGAACTCGGTGCCGAGATTGCGGGTGATGACCTGCGGCTCGACGCGCCCCTGGTAGCTGAACGCCAGCAGGAAGCCGCTCGCGCCCTCCAGGATGGTCGCCGGCCCGGTGAAGCCGTGCCGGGCCAGCCGGGCGGCGAGGATGCCGCTCTGGGCCGAGCGGCCCGGGTGCAGCCGCTTGATCCACGAGCCGTCGGCCCGCCACTCGGCCAGCCCGCTGGCCTGGGTCCCGGCGATCCCCAGGGCGCGCACCAGCGCCGGCCGGTCGAGCCCGAGGGCCACGGCGGCGGCGACGGCGGCGCCGAACACCCCGCAGGTGCCGGTGGGATGGAAGCCGCCGTAGAACTGCCTGCCCTCGAAGGCCTCGCCGATGCGCACCATCACCTCGTAGCCCAGCAGCACGGCGCGCAGGAAGGTCATGCCCGACGCGCCGGCCGCCTCGCAGGCGGCCAGGGCGGCCGGCACCACCACGGCCCCCGGGTGCACGGTGCCGGTGCGGTGGTCGTCGTCCAGCTCGAGCGCGTGGGCCAGCGTGCCGTTGGCGAGGGCGGCGTCGGGCGCCGTGGCCAGCCGCCCCGCCCCGCACACGGTCGCCTCGCCCCGGCCGGCGGTCTCCCGGATCATGGCCAGCACGGGCCGGCTGGAGGCCGCGGTCGAGCCGGCCAGCGCCACCGCCAGGAGATCCAGGACGTAGGTGGCCGATCGCTCGACCAGGTCGGCCTTCAGCGCGCGCTCGTCGTGGGCGACGACGAAGTCGGCCAGCTGCTCGGTGAGCGTCGGCATGTCAGGCCCCGGCCAGCTCGCCGTAGGCGTCCGGGCGCCGGTCCCGGAAGAACGGCCAGGCGCGCCGCACCTCCTCGACGCGCGCCGGATCCAGGTCCGCCACCAGGACCTCCTCGTCGGTCTCGCCGGCCTGGGCCAGCACCTGCCCGATGGGGTCGATGAAGAGGCTCCGCCCGTAGTAGGTGCTCTCGCGCTCGGTCCCCACGCGGTTGACGCCGGCCACGAAGACGCCGTTGGCGATGGCGTGCGCGCGCAGCTCGACTTCCCACACGGAGCTGGAGAACCCGCGGCGGGTCGTCGCGGTGGGCACGAAGATGACCTCGGCGCCGCGGAGAGCCAGGAGCCGGGCGGCCTCCGGGAAGTGCCGGTCGTAGCAGATCATGATGCCGATCCGGCCGTGCGGCGTCGGCCAGACCGGGAACCCCCGGTTGCCGGGACGGAAGTAGAACTTCTCCTGGAAGTGGCTGGACATCGGCAAATGATGCTTCCGGTAGGTCCCGAGGACCTCGCCCCCGGCGCCGACGAGCGCCGCGGCGTTGTACAGCTCGCCGGCCTGCGCCCTCTCGTAGAACGGCACCACCAGGACGAGGCCCAGGGCGCTCGCCACCCGGCGCATGCGGGTGACCGTGGGGCCGTCGAGCGGCTCGGCCAGGGCCTGGGCGGCCGGGTCGAGCGTCTGGGCGAAGAACCAGGTCGCGAACAGCTCCGGCAGGCAGGCCACCGCCGCGCCCCGGCGGGCGGCCTCCTCGAGCAGCTCCTCGGCGCGGTCCAGGTTCTCCTCCCGCGACCGGTCACCCCGCATCTGGATCAGCGCGGCTCGCATGAACGCTCCGGCACCAGCAATCAGTTTTTCAGGATTATGCGATCCTGAAAAGCCCTTGACAAGACCCTTCGAGCGGGATTTACTCCCCTGCACACTGGACCTCCGTCCCCGGGGCTGCGCCGGGGGCGCGCGGGAGGCGGCGGTGGAGTTCGATCTCCTCATCCGGAACGGCCGGCTCGTCGATCCCCTGGGCGGCGTGACGGCCGCCGACGTCGGGGTGCGCGAGGGGCGGATCGCGGCCGTCCTGGCGCCCCGCGTGCCCGCGCGGGCCGGGGAGGAGATCGACGCCGGGGGGCGCCCCGTGCTCCCCGGGGTGATCGAGCCCCACACCCATCTGGGCTACCGGCGGCCGTTCGCGGACGACGTCCGCACGGAGACGGCGTCGGCCGCCCTGGGCGGCGTGACCACGGTCATGACGTTCCACCGGCACTACCGGAGCGCCGAGCCGAAGCCCTACGACGACTTCCCCGAGCTGGTGGCGGCGGTGGAGCGCGAGGCGCACGTGGACGTCGCCTTCCACTTCGGGATCCTCACCGAGGCCCAGCTCCGGGAGCTGCCCCGCTACCTCGACTGGGGCGTCTCCTCCTTCAAGTTCTACATGGCCTACCGGGGGGCCGACGGCCGCAGCGTGGGCATGGTCAACGAGTGCGACGACGGCCTGATGCTGGAGGGCTTCCGGACCCTGGCCCGCTACCCCCACGCCGTCGCCTGCGTCCACTGCGAGAACACCGAGGTCATCGGGCGCTACGTGCGCGCCGTGCGCGCCGCCGGGCGGGCCGACCTGGCGGCCTGGAACGCGGCCCGCCCCGCCTTCGCCGAGGCCGAGAACGTGCGCCGGGCGGCGTACTTCGCCGAGCTGGCCGGCTGCCGCCTCTACTACGTCCACATCGGCGCCCGGGAGAGCCTGGCCGAGGCGGTCGCCCACCGGGCGCGCCACCCGCGGCTGCTGGTGGAGACGTGCACGCACTACCTCACCCATACCGAGGCGTCGCCGGCGGGGCCGCTGGCCAAGGTCAACCCCCCGGTGCGGACGGCGGCCGACGTGGCCGCCATGTGGGAGGGGCTGCGGGCGGGCGCCATCGACACGGTCGGCACCGACCACTGCGCGACCACCCTGGCCGAGAAGCAGGGCGACATCTGGCAGGCCGTGCCGGGCTTCCCGGGCCTGGCCACCTCCCTGCCGGTGCTGCTGTCCGAGGGGGTCGGCCGGCGCGGCCTCTCGCTGTCGGACGTGGCGCGGGTGACCTCCTACAACGTGGCCCGGGCCTTCAACCTCTACCCGCGCAAGGGCCGCATCCAGGTGGGGGCGGACGCCGACCTGGTCATCGTGGACCTGGAGCAGGCGCGCACGGTGCGCGCCGCCGACCTGGGCTCGGCCTCCGACTTCTCGCTCTACGAGGGCTGGACGCTCCGGGGATGGCCGGTGACGACGATCGTCCGCGGGCAGGTCGCGGCGCGGGACGGCGCGCTGGTGGCCAAGCCCGGCACGGGGCGGTTCGTTGGCCGGTAAGCGCTCCCGCACCCCGCCGGAGGGCCTCCACCCGTTCCTGGCCCGCCTGCACGGCCACCGGTCGTCGCTGTCGCCGCTCCACCGGAAGATCGTGGATTTCTTCCTCACGCGGCCCGACGAGGCGCTCTACGCGACGACGACGGCCATCGCGCGCGACGTGGGCGTGAGCGAGGCCAGCGTCGTGCGGTGCTGCCGGCGGCTGGGGTTCCAGGGGTTCCGCGACTTCCAGTCGGCGCTGCGCCAGATCGGCCGCGCCCCGCTCTCGCGCGTGTCGCGGGTGGAGATCGTGGCCGGCAAGCGGCGGCCGCTGGCCGCCCTCATCGACGACGTCATCAGCAACGACATCGAGAACCTCCGGGCGACCCAGGGCCAGCTCGACCACGCCCTCATCCTGCAGGTGGCCGAGATGCTGTGGCGGGCGCGGACCATCTACGTGATCGGCGTCCGGAGCGCGCACTCGATCGCCGTGTTCCTCCACTTCGCCCTCCGGCTGCTGGGGCGGAACTCGCGGCTGCTGACGCCGGGCATCGGCGACGTGCCGGAGCAGCTGGTGGACGTGGGCCGGCACGACGTGGCGGTCGCCGTCAGCTTCGAGCGCTACGCGCGCGCCACCGTGGAGCTGTTCGAGGCCTGCGTGGCCAGGGGGGCGGCCGGCGTGGCCATCACCGACAAGCCGACCTCGCCGCTGACCGACCACGCCAAGGCCATCCTGATGTGCCGGACGCACTACCTGACCTTCATCGACTCCTACGTGGCGCCCCTGTCGCTGGCCAACGCGATCCTCACCGTGCTGGCCGTCCGGCGGCGCCGGGCGGCCACCCGGTCCCTGGCCCGCATGGAGGAGGCCTGGGACATGATGAGCACCTACCACTGACCGAGGAGACCCGGATGGCGAGCCAGACCCCGCGGAAGGTGAACGTGGTCGCGGTCCAGTGCGGGCCGGGGGCCCCGGAGCCGGACCGGAACGTGGAGCAGAACCTGGCCCTGGCCGAGGACGGGGCCCGCCAGCTGGCGCCGGATTTCGTCGTCTTCAGCGAGCTGTCCACGACCCAGTACTTCGCCGGCTGCAACGACCCGCGCTGCTTCGAGCTGGCCCAGCCCCTCGACGGGCCCGTCATCCAGCGCTTCGCGGACGCCGCCCGGCGGCTGGGCACCTACATGCTGGTGACGTTCTTCGAGCGGGGCGCCGTGAAGGGCGAGTTCTTCAACAGCTGCGCCGTCCTGTCGCCCCAGGGGCAGCTGGTGCCCGGCCGCCTGCCGGACGGCCGGACCGTGCGGTGCTACCGGAAGAACCACATCCCCGACCAGTACAGCTACGCGCCGGGGCTGAACGAGCGCTACTACTTCAAGGGCGGGCCCGGCCTGCCGGTGTTCGACACGGCCCACGGCCGCATCGGCATCCTCATCTGCTACGAGCGCTCGTTCCCGGAGGCCTGGCGGGTGCTCGCCCTGCACGGGGCCGAGATCGTCTTCGTTCCCACCGCGCTGTGGGGCCCCAACCGGTCCGCCAGCTGGAGCTTCGAGCTGCGGACGGCGGCGCTCCAGAACGGGGTGTTCGTGGTCGGCGTCAACAAGGGCGGCCGGGAGCTGACCGAGGCCGAGCGGCCCTTCTACGGCGCCAGCGTCGTGTACTCGCCGATGGGCGATCTCCTGGCCGAGGGGCCGGAGGGCAAGGGACCGGCCATCGTGACGGCGACGCTGGACCTGGCCGAGGTGGCCCGCCACGGCGTGCGCTACACCTTCTTCCGCGACCGGCGGCCCGAGCTCTACACCTCCCTGGCCGACGTGGCCCGCAGCGTCTACTGATGCGGATGAAGGTCGGGGTCTTCCTCGGCACGCAGCACCCGGCCGCGGCCGATCCACGCCGGGCCTTCCGGGACCACCTCGAGCAGACCTGCGCGCTGCGGGAGAACGGCTACGACGCCGTGTGGGTCGGCCAGCACTACCTGACCTACCCCGAGCAGTTCTTCCAGACCACCCCGCTGCTGGCCCGGCTGGCCGCCGAGGCGGGCCCGATGACGATCGGCACCAACCTGCTCCTGCTCCCCCTGCACAACCCGGTGGACGTGGCCGAGCAGTACGCCACCATGGACATCATCGCCGACGGCCGGTTCATCCTCGGCGTCGGGCTCGGCTACCGCCAGGAGGAATACGACGCGTTCGGCGTCGACCGCCGCACGCGGGCCCGCCGGTTCGAGGAGGCGCTGGAGCTGCTCAAGCGGCTGTGGACCGAGGACCACGTGACCTTCGAGGGGCAGTTCTACCGGGTGAAGGACGCGAGCATCCGCCCCCGGCCCCTGCAGCGGCCGCGGCCGCCCATCTGGATCGGCGCCGCCGCCGATCCGGCCGTGCGCCGGGCCGCGCTCCTGGGCGACGCCTGGATCTCGACGTCGGTCACCACCTTCAGCGCGATCAAGGACCAGGTGGCGCTCTACCGGCGGGCGCGGGCGGAGGCGGGGCTGCCGCCGGCCGCCGAGTACGCCAAGTGCGTGGAGCTGTACGTGGCCGAGGACCGGCGGCGCGCCTTCGAGGAGTCGGCCCCCTACATCGCCGCCAAGTACCGCTCGTACTACGCCTGGGGCATGGGCCGGAACGTGCCGGGCGAGACCGGCGAGTCGCTGTCCGTCGAGGAGCTGGTGCGGGACCGCTTCGTCATCGGGGCGCCCGACGACGTGATCCGCGAGTGCCGGCGGCACCGCGACGAGCTGGGGGTCACCCACCTGATCGTGCGCTTCAACTTTCCCGGCATGGCCCAGGCCGACGTGCTCAAGGCCATCCGGCTGTTCGGCCGGGAAGTCATCCCCGCGCTGGGGGAGGCGGGAGAACACGGAGGACAGTCATGACACATCGGCGATGGATCACCGTGACGGCGGCGGCGGTGGCGTGCCTGCTGGCCGGCGCAAGCGCCGGGCCGGCGATGGCCGCCGACCCGGGACTGACGGCCGACACCATCAGGATCGGCGCCTTCGGACCCCGGACCGGCCGGGTGTACATGTACGGCGAGCTGGCCATGAACGGCGCCGAGCTGGTGTACCGGCAGGTCAACGACCGGGGGGGCATCCACGGGCGCAAGATCGTGTACGTCCGCGAGGACGACGAGTGCAAGAACGAGGGCGGCATCGCCGCCGTGAAGAAGCTGATCCACCAGCACCAGGTCTTCATGATCCACGGCGGCGGCTGCTCCAACCCCGCCATCGCCGCCCGCGAGGAGGTGGAGTCGAACCGGGTGCCGATGTTCGTCCTGGACGCGGTGGCGGACCAGATCGCCCAGGGCGCCAGGTACATCTTCCATCCCGGCCTGACCTCGGGGCTGGAGAGCGTGGCCCAGGTGGACTTCGCCAAGGCCATGGGCGCCAAGAAGATCGCCGTGGTGTGGCAGAACGACGCCTGGGGCAAGGGCCGGTACGAGGCGCTGATGGCCAAAATGAAGGCGGAGGGCATCGCGCCGGTGGCCACCGAGGAGATGACCGTGGAGCAGAACGACGCCACCGCGGTCGTCCTCCGGGTCCAGAAGTCAGGCGCCGACGCCGTGATCCAGGAGCTGTACCCGAAGCCCACCGCCGTCTTCGTGCGCGACGCGCTGAAGTTCGGCTACAAGCCGCTCTACATCTCCCAGACGGCGGCCGCGGACCTGCAGGATCTCCAGAAGCAGATCGGGATCCCGGGCGCGCTCGACAGGTTCTACGCCATCTCCCAGGTCCGGGTGAGCCTGGACGACCCCGACATGGAGCCCTGGCGGCAGGCCCTGCAGACGCACTTCCCCAACGACCGGCTCTCGATCTACACGCTGTTCGGGATCGCCTCCGCCAAGGTGGTGGTGGCCGCGCTGGAGAAGGCCGGCCGGAACCTGACCCGCGAGGGCCTGGTGGCCGCGACGAACAACCTCTGCGGCGTGGAGACCGGGATCTACCCGGGGCCGGTCTGCTTCAGGCCCGACGACCACCACGGCCTGGACGAGGTCGCCTGGATCCGCCTGACCGGCGACGGCAAGGTCGAGTTCTGGCGCGGGAAGTAGCGGGCCGGTGTTCGTCAACCTGCTGGTGAGCGGCCTCGCCAACGGGGCCGTCTACGCCCTGGTCGCCATGGGCCTGGTCGTCGTCTACAAGGCGACGGCGGTGGTGAACTTCGCCCACGGCGAGGGCTTCATGCTGGCGGGCCTGCTGGCCTATTCCCTCTACGTCCTGGCCGGGCTTCCCTACGGCCTGGCGCTCGTGGCCGCCGTGGCCGGGGCCTGCCTGCTGGGCATGCTCACCGAGCGCCTCGCCTTCCGTCCGCTCCTCCGCGCCTCGGTGGTGAGCCTGGTGCTCGCCACCACGGGGCTGTCGTTCGTGCTGAAGGGCATCGCGCGCCAGGTCTGGGGCGGCCGGGGCAGCGACCTGGCCTTCCCGCCGGTCGTCGCCTTCCAGCCGCTCCAGATCGGCGAGCTGATCCTGACCGGGCAGTCGCTGCTGGTCATGGGCGGGGCGGTGGCCACCATGCTGCTGTTCCTGCTCTTCTTCCGCTACACCCTGCTCGGCAAGATGATGCGCGCGACCGCGGAGAACCAGCGGGCCGCGGCCCTGGTCGGCATCCGCGTCGAGCGCATCTCCACCATCACCTGGGGCGTGGGCGTGGCGCTGGGCGGGGTGGCCGCCGTCCTGGCCGCCCCGCTCACGCTTCTCTACCCCGACATGGGCGGCCCCCTGCTGATCCGCGCCTTCGCCGCCGCGCTCCTGGGCGGCATGGGGAGCCTGGCCGGCGCGGTCCTGGGCGGCCTGTGCCTGGGCGTCGTCGAGAACCTGGCCGGCGGCTACGTGGACACCAGCGTCACCGAGGTGGCGCCCTTCTTCCTCATCATCCTGGTGCTGCTCCTCCGGCCGCAGGGGTTCTTCGGCCGGCCCGAGGTGGTCAAGGTCTGATGCGACGCCTGCTGGGACCGGTCACCCTGCTGCCGGCCCTGCTGGCGCTGGCGGTGCTGGCGCCGGCGGCCCTGAACCCCTACCTCCGGTTCGTCGTCACCCTGTTCTTCATCTACGCGGTCGTGGCCCTGGGGCTGAACCTGCTCCTCGGCTACGCCGGGCAGTTCGCCTTCGCCAGCGCGGCCTTCTTCGGCTGGGGCGCGTACGCGACGACGCTGCTCCAGCTCCGGCTGGACCTGCCCTTCGCGCTGGCGCTGCCGCTGGGCGCCCTCCTCACCGCCGGCGTCGGCGCGCTGGTCGGCCTGCCGGCCCTGCGGCTGCGCGGGCTCTACCTGGCCATCGTCACCCTGGCCTTCGGCGAGGTGACCTACTGGGCGATGATCCACTGGGCCGGCCTGACGGGCGGGGCCAGCGGCCTGAAGGCCCCGGCCCCGGACTTCGCCGTCCTCGGCCTCTCCCCGGGGCTCGGCATGTACTACCTCTGCCTGGCGGTGGCGGTGCTGCTCTACACCGCCGCCTGGGGGATCGTCCATTCCCGGGTGGGGCGGGCGTTCGTGGCCGTTCGCGACTTCGAGGTCGCCGCCCAGGCCCTGTCGGTCAACCTCACGCGCGCCAAGACCGCCGCCTTCGTCCTGTCCGCGTTCTACGCCGGCGTGGCCGGCGGGCTGCACAGCGCGACGCTGCGCTTCGTGGCGCCGGAGTCGTTCGACCTGTTCCAGATGGTGCTGCAGTTCGCGATGGTCGTGGCCGGCGGGCTGGGCTCGGTCCTGGGCTCGGCCCTGGGGGCCGCCCTGGTGCTGGGCCTGCGCGAGAGCCTGCGGGCCGCCGTCGCCACGCAGGAGATCCTGTTCGGCGGGCTCCTGATCGTCTGCATCGTCTTCCTGCCCCGGGGGCTGGTGTCGCTGCTCCGGTGGCCGGGGTCGCCCTGGATCGAGCGCCTGCACTGGGAGCCGCGGCGCCGGGGGCGCGAGGTCGCCACGTGGCCACTCTCGCCCTAGAGCGGGTCAGCGTCTCCTTCGGCGGGCTGCGGGCCCTGACCGGGGTGGACCTCACGGTGGCGCCGGCCGAGATCCGCGGGCTGATCGGCCCCAACGGCGCCGGCAAGTCGACGCTGCTCAACGTCATCAGCGGCCTCACCGTGCCGCAGGAGGGCCGGGTCCGGCTGGGCGGCGACGACGTCACCGGGCTCTCGCCGGATCGCATCGCCGCCCTCGGCGTGGCCCGGACGTTCCAGGGCGCGGCGCTCTTCCCCACCATGACCGTGCTGGAGAACGTGATGATGGGCCGCCACCGCCACACGCGGACCGGCCTCCTGGGGGCCGCCGTCTTCTCGCGGCGCATGCGCGAGGAGGAGCGGGACGCCCGGGAGAAGGCCGAGGCGGCGCTGGCCTTCGTCAACATGCTCGAGTTCCGGGACCGGCTGGGCGGCGAGCTCTCGTACGGCCAGCAGCGCTCGGTGGAGATCGCCCGCGCCCTGGCCCTGGAGCCCCGGCTCCTCCTCCTGGACGAGCCGGCGGCCGGGCTGTCGCCGCCGCGGGTGGCGGCGCTCGACCAGCTGCTGCAGCGCGTGCGCGACGAGAAGGGGATCAGCGTGCTGGTCGTGGAGCACGTGCTGCGGCTGGTGATGGAGATCTCCGACTCGGTGACGGTCCTCAACTCCGGCCAGAAGATCGCCGAGGGACGGCCCAAGGACGTCTGCGCGGATCCGGCCGTGATCGCCGCCTACCTGGGCACCCGCCGCCGCCATGCCTGAGCCGGGGCCGATCCTGGAGCTGCAGGACGTGCACGTGGCCTACGGGCCGACGGCGGTGCTGCACGGCGTCTCCTTCGCCGTGCCGGCCGGCGGCATCGCCGCCCTGCTGGGCGGCAACGGCTCCGGCAAGTCGACCACGCTCAACACGATCTCGGGGTTCGTCCGGCCCCAGCGCGGCCGCATCCTCTTCGAGGGGCGGCCGATCCAGGGCTGGCCCACGGACGCCATCGTGGCCGCCGGCCTGGCCCAGGTCCCGCAGGGGCGCGAGGTCTTCGCCAGGATGACGGTGGCCGAGAACCTCGAGCTGGGCGCCGTGCGGCGGCGCGACCGCGCCGCGGTGCGCCGGGATCTGGAGCAAATCCTGGAGCAGTTCCCCGTCCTGAGCGGCCGCCTGCGGCAGCCGGCGGGGACGCTCTCCGGCGGCGAGCAGCAGATGCTGGCCATCGCCCGCGCGCTCATGGCCGCCCCCCGGCTGCTGCTCATGGACGAGCCCTCGGCCGGGCTGGCGCCCCGCGTGGTGGACGCGCTCATCGAGCACATCACCGCGCTCAACCGCCGCGGGCTGACGATCCTGCTGGTGGAGCAGAACGTGGGGGCCGCCCTCAGCGTCGCCGACCGGGTGTCCGTCCTCAAGGACGGCGTGGTGGCCCTGCACGGCGTGGCCCGGGACTTCGAGGACAACCCCGAGATCATCCGGGCCTACTTCGGGCGATGAGCGCGGGCTGGGACCTGATCATCCGGAACGGCGACCTGGTGCTGCCGGGGGTGGGGCCCCGGCCGGCCGACATCGCCATCGCGGGCGGGAAGATCCGGGCCCTGCTCCGGCGCGGGACCCGGGCGCCGGCCGCCGAGGAGCTGGACGCCCGGCACCTGACCATCTTCCCCGGCGTGATCGACCCGCACGTGCACCAGGACATCACCAGCTCACCCGACCCGTGGCTCACGGAGACCCGGAGCGCCCTCGTCGGCGGGGTGACGACGCTGCTCGACTTCCGGATGAGCGCCGAGCCGTACTCCAAGCGCTTTGCCGGCGACCGGGCGGCCGCGGAGGCGTCCGCGCTGGTGGACTTCGGGTTCCAGCTCGTCATCACCACCGAGGAGCAGCTGGGCGAGCTCGACCGGTACGTCGCCGAGTACGGGGTGCCCACGTTCAAGCTGCTGATGAGCTTCAAGGGGCAGGAGGGCGCCTACCTGGGCGTCCCGGGCATCGACGACGGCATCCTCTTCGAGCTGATGGAGCGGGTGGCCCGCCACCGGGCGGGGCTCGTCTCCGTGCACACCGAGAACATCGAGGTCGTCTGGCGGCTGCGCGACCGGCTGCAGCGCCAGGGCCGCCGCGACCTGGCGGCCTTCACCGAGTCCCGGCCGCCGTTCGTGGAGGCCGAGGACATCCACAAGGCGATTCACTACGGCGCGGTCACCGGCTGCCCGGTGCACGTCGTGCACCTCACGAGCCGCGAGGGGTACGAGGCGATCGTCCACGGCCGCCGGCAGTACCCCGGGGTCCGGGTCACGGTCGAGACCTGCCCGCATTACCTCACGCTGACCTGCGACGCGGCCGACGTGCGCGCGCGCGTGAACCCGCCGGTCAAGTACGCGGAGGACCGGGAGGCGCTGTGGGCGGCGCTGGCGGCCGGGGGCATCGACACGATCGGCTCCGACCACTGCTCCCGCGACCTCGCCAGCAAGCTGGGCACGGGCGGCGGGGTGGACGTCTGGAAGACGGCCAGCGCCTTCCCCGGCCTGGGGACGCTCCTGCCGCTCCTGCTCAGCGAGGGGTATCACAAGCGCGGGCTGCCCCTGGAGCGGATCGCCGAGGTCACCTCGCGGAACGCGGCGCGGCTCTACGGCCTCCATCCCGACAAGGGCGGGGTCCACCCGGGCGCCGACGCCGACCTCGTGCTGGTGGACCTGGCGGCCGAGCGGCGGATCTCGCCGGAGCTCGTGCAGTCCTCCTGCGACTGGAACCTCTGGGACGGCTGGCTCGTGCGGGGCTGGCCCGTGCACACGCTCGTGCGGGGCACGGTGGCCATGCGCGACGGCCAGGTGGTGGCGGCGCCGGGCACCGGGCGCTACCTGCCGCGGCCCGTGGAGTCGTGGACGGACGGGCGGAGAAAGGAGAGAGGGGAATGAAGCGACCGATCACGCTGGCGGCGGCGCAGCTGGGGCCGGACACCGGCGACAGGCGGGTCACCGTCGAGCGCATGGTCAACCTGATCCGGGAGGCGGGCGCGCAGGACGTGGACCTCCTGGGCTTCCCGGAGGCCTCCCTCACGCCGTTCTTTCCCGGGCAGGTGCACCTGGAGGACCGCGACCGCTTCTTCGACGAGGTGCCCTCGCCGCTGACCGAGCCGCTCTTCCAGGAGGCCCGCGCCCAGGGCGTCGCCCTCGTGTTCGGGTACGCGGAGCGCGAGGGCAGCCACCGCTACAACAGCGCCCTCGTCGTGGACAGCGACGGCACGATCCTCGGCAAGTACCGCAAGGTGCACATCCCGCTCGTGGTGTTCCCCACGCCCGGGCAGGCGAACTACGAGAAGCTCTACTTCGAGCCGGGCAACCTGGGCTTCCCGGTGTTCCAGACCCGTCGCGCCCGCGTCGGGGTGCAGATCTGCTACGACCGCCGGTTCCCCGAGGGCTACCGCATCCTGGCCCTGAAGGGGGCCGAGGTCATCGTCAACCCGACGTGCATGGCCACCTACAACGAGAAGGACCGGTCGGCCTCGTGGGAGCTGCTGCTCCAGGCGCGGGCGCTGGAGAACCAGCTCTTCGTGGTGGGCCCCAACAGGGCGGGACAGGAGGGCGAGCGCACGAACATCGGCCGGAGCTTCATCGCCAGTCCCGTGGGCGGGCGGATCGTGGCCCAGGCCGACAAGGACGACGACCAGCTCGTGGTGGCGCAGGTGGACCTGGAGGACATCGCGGCGGTGCGGGCCCGGCTGCCCCTCAGCCGCGACCGCCGCACCGACCTCTACGCCGACCTGCTCACCCTGTGAGGGAGGGGGCGACGACCACCGGCATGCACGGGCAGCGGCCGCGCCTCGAGCTCGGCCTCTATCCCACCCGCCCGGTGCGCGAGAGCCTCCGCCTGGCCGTCCTGGCCGAGCAGCTCGGCTTCGACGCCGTGTGGGTGGCCGACTCGCCCGTCATCTGGCGCGAGCTCTGGGTGACCCTGACCGCGCTGGCGCTCGGCACCAGCCGGGTCCGGCTGGGCGCCGCGGTGACCACGGCGGTCACCCGCCATCCGGCCGTGACGTCGAGCGCGGCGCTCTCGCTGGCCGAGCTGTCCGGGGGGCGCTTCGTGCTCGGGCTCGGCAACGGTGACAGCTCGCTGGCCACCACCGGGAGCGGGACGCCCCAGACGCTGGCCGGGTTCCGCGAGGCGCTCGCCGCCTTCCGCGCGCTGCTGGCCGGCCGGGCGGCCAAGGTAGGGGCGGCCGAGGTGACCCACCGGTGGGCGCCCGGGGTGCCGGTGCCGATCTACGTCGCGGCCACCGGCCCCCGGATGCTCGAGCTGGCCGGCGAGCTGGCCGATGGCGTCATCGTCATGGTGGGGGTGGCCGAGCCGATGATCCGGGCGGCGCTCGAGCGCATCCACGCCGGCGCGCGCCGGGCCGGCCGCGACCCGCGGGCGGTCGAGGTCGTCCTGTGGGCGGCCTGCGCCGTCTCCGACCGCGCGCCGGGCGAGGCCCGGGCCGCGGTGCGGGCCAACGTGGCACGCGCCTCGATCCGCGCGCTGCCCCTGCCCCCGCCCGACGAGCAGGCCCGGATCGTGGAGCGCATCCGGGCCAGCTACGACTACGCGTTCCACTCCGATCCGAGGGCGCCGCATGCGGGGATGGTCCCGGACTCGCTGGTGGACCACTTCGCGATCGCGGGCACCAGCGCGGAGTGCGCCGCGCGCCTGGGCGGCCTGCTCGAGCTGCCCCTGTCGGCCATCGCGCTGGCGCTCCCGGACGCCGACTTCGACGATCGGGGGACGGTCCTGGCCCGGCTGGCCGCCTCCGTGCTCCCGGCGGTGCCATGACGATGCGCCTGGAGCGGGCGACCGAGGTCGCCGGGCCCCGGCGCCTGGCGCGGGCCGGGAGGAGGAGCCGGTGACAGGGGCGGTCGTGCTCCGCGGGGGCCGGCTCGTCGACGGGACCGGGGCCGATCCCGTGGACAAGGCGGGCGTCGTGATCGAGGACGGTGTCATCGTGCAGGTCGGCCCGGTCGACCGGCTGACCATCCCCCGTCAGGCTCGGGTGATCGATGCCGGCGGCCTCACGATCATGCCCGGCCTCGTCGACGCCCACACCCACCTGACGTATCACGCCACCCAGCCCAACGCCTGGCGCCAGGAGATCGAGGAGCCGGTCGAGCTGACGGCCATCAAGGCCACCGAGAACGCGCGGGCCATCCTGGCCATGGGCTTCACCACCATCGGCGACGGCGGCGGCCGGGGGCTGGTCGGCCCCGCCGTGCGGGACGCCATCACGGCCGGGATCGTCCCCGGACCCCGGGTCATGGCCGCCGGGCAGATCCTGTGCGGGACCGGCGGGCTGCTCGACAGCATGCCGCCCTGGGTGCGGTACGAGAGCGGCGTCTCGCTGGGGCGCATCGTGGACGGGCCGGCGGCCGTGCGCCGGGCCGTGCGCGAGCAGGTCAAGGGCGGCGTCGACTTCATCAAGGTGGCGGCCAGCGGCGTGGCGGGCTCGCCCTACACGGACGCCGAGACGGAGGACCTCGACTTCGAGGAGATCCGGACGGCGGTGCTGGAGGCGGCCAAGCACCGGCGCTGGGTCCACGCCCACGCCCACTCGGCGGAGAGCATCAAGGCGGCGGCGAGGGCCGGCGTCCGCTCGCTGCACTCCGGGGAGTTCGCGGACGACGAGGCGCTGCTGGCCCTGCGCGCCCACGACGTTCCCTTCGCGGTCACCATCGCCTGGCTCCACGCCCGGTGCCTGCCCGACTACGTGCTGGCCCGCGACAGCCTGGCCTTCGCCAGCGAGGCCCGGCGCGCCTTCGTCGCCGCGGCCGCCGTGCTCCGGCGGGCCCGCGAGCTGGGGGTGAAGGTCGCCGTCGGCACCGACGCCGCCCACCGCTTCTTCCACGTCCCCGACGGCGTGCTGGAGCTGGAGTACCTCCAGGCGCTCGGGTACCCGCCCCTGGAGGTCATCCGGGCCGCCACCGCCACGGCCGCCGAGGCGCTGGCGTGCGGGGACCGCATCGGGACGCTGGCGCCCGGGAAGCTCGGCGACGTGCTCCTGGTGGACGGCGACCCCGCCAGCGACGTGCGGGTGCTGCGCGACAAGCGGCGGATCGTCCTGATCCTCAAGGCCGGGGAGGAGCAGCCGCGCTTCGAGCTGCGCGTGACGAACGTGGACTTCTGCGTGACGTCGGCCCTGGCCCGCGAGGGGCTGGGTGCCGTCATCGAGCGCTAGGGAGGCAGCCATGGGCAAGCAGATCCGGGTGGGAGCGGCCCAGACGGGCCCGGTGCTGTCGCGCGACATGCGGCCGGGGGTGGAGGCGGCGTGCGAGCTGGTCGAGCAGGCGGCCAGCCAGGAAGTCGAGATCATCTGCTTCTCGGAGCTGTTCCTCACCCCGTTCTTTCCCAGCCAGCTCCAGCAGGACTACGAGGACTTCTTCCTCACGCTCCCCAGCCCCGTCACCGACCCGCTGTTCCGGCTGGCCCGGGAGAAGAGGATGGCCATGGTGTTCCCGTACGGCGAGCGGGACGGCCGCTACTTCTACAACGCGGCGGCCGTGGTGGACGAGTCGGGCCGCCACCTGGGCACGTACCGCAAGACCCACATCCCGGCCATCCTGCCGTCGACGCTCCGGGGCGGCACCGGCAGCTACGAGAAGTTCTACTTCACCCCCGGCCGGGCGCTGCCCGTGTTCGAGGTGCGGGGCGTCCGGTTCGGCATCCAGATCTGCTACGACCGGAAGTTCCCCGAGGGATCGCGGTCGCTGGCCCTGGACGGCGCCGCCATCATCTTCATGCCCATCTGCGCGGCCACCTACGGGGAGACCAAGCTGCGCGCCGACACGTGGGAGCTGCCGCTGCAGGCGCGCGCCTACGAGAACGGGGTGTTCGTGGTGGCCGTCAACCGGGCGGGCGACGAGCACGGCCGGCAGCACATCGGCAAGAGCATGATCGTCAACCCGGTGGGCGCCGAGGTCATGGCGGTGACCAAGACCGACGGGCCCGAGCTGCTGGTGGCGACGCTCGACCTGGACGACGTGGACCGCGCCCAGAAGAGCCTGCCCTGGTGGCGGGACCGCCGGCCGGACCTCTACGGCCGGCTGGTCGAGCGCTGAGCGCGATGACGGCCGGCCCGACCTGCTTCCTGCACGGACGCGTGATCGACGGCGACGACCACGAGCCGATCGACGACGGCTACGTGCTGGTGGAGGCGGGGACCATCGCGGCCGTGGGCCCGGTGTCGGCGCTGCCGGCCCGGGCCCGCGACGCCGCCCGCGTGGACGTCGAGGGGCGCACGATCCTGCCCGGCCTCATCGACTGCCACGCCCACCTCGTGTACGCCGGGTTCCGCCGCTTCGAGGACATCGACCGGTGCCCCGTCGAGACGGCGCCGAGGGGAGCCCCCACGCGTCCACCTGGATGACCACGATGAACGCCGAGGAGATCGGGGCCGCCGTCGGCGAGGCGCACCGCTGGGGACGGACGGTGGCCGTCCACTGCCAGTCGGCGGAGGCGGTGAAGCTCGCGCTCCGGGCCGGGGCCGACACGATCGAGCACGGGACCCGGCTGGACGACGAGGCGCTCGAGCTGTTCCGGCGGACCGGCGCCATCCTGGTGCCGACGCTGTCCACGCTGTTCAGCGTGCTGGAGCTGGGCGAGACCCTGAACCTCACCGCCAAGCAGCGCGAGGAGATGGCGGTGAACCGCCCGCTCTGGCTGGAGAGCTTCCGGCGCGCGCGCGAGGCCGGCATCCCCATCGCGGCCGGCGGCGACATCGGCAACCGCTACCCGCACGGCTCGAACGCCCGCGAGCTGGAGTTCCTGGTCGCGCAGGGGCTGCCGCCCCTGCGCGCGATCCACGCCGCCACCGGGCTGGCCGCCCGCGCCCTCGGCCGGGCCGACCGGCTGGGCTCGCTGGCGCCGGGCAAGGCGGCCGAGAGCCGCCTCTGGCTCGTCGTGCAGGGCGGCCGCCCGGTGGCCGGCACGCAGCGGGCGCGCAGCGGGGAGGAAGACGGGGCGGCGGGCACGGCGCCGCCGCGAGCCGGGGTCGGCGCGTGACCTACGACGTCGTCGTCATCGGCGCCGGCGTGGTCGGCTCCGCCGTCGCCTACTTCGCCGCCGAGCGGGGGCTGTCGGTCTGCCTGGTCGAGCGCGAGGGGCTCGGGGGCCGGACGACCAGCGCCAGCGCCGGGCTCACCATCGTGTCGTCCCGGGTGCCGGGGCCGCCGCTCGAGTTCTCGCTGGCCAACATGCGGCTCCTCGCCGAGCTGCGCGAGCGGTTCGACGAGGACATCGACTACGTGCAGGCCGGCTGCGCGATCGTGGCCGAGGACGCCACCGAGCACGACCTGCTCCGGCGCTTCGTCGAGCAGCAGCGGGCGGCGGTGCCGGTGGAGTTCCTGGAGGCGGAGGACCTCCGGCGCCTGGAGCCGGGCCTGAGTCGCCACTTCCTGGGCGCCAGCTACTGCCGCCTGGACGGCTACGCGAGCCCGATGGGCCTCGCCATCGCCTTGGCCCGCAACGCCCGCAAGGCGGGCGCCGACCTCCGGCTGCGCACCGAGGTGATCGGCGTGGACGTCGAGGGCGGGCGGGTGGCCGGCGTGCGCACCTCGGCCGGCCGGCTGGGGGCGCAGCACGTCGTCAACGCCGCCGGCGTCTGGTCGCCGGAGATCGCGCGGCTGGTGGGCCTGGAGGTCCCGGTGGTGCCCCGGAAGGGCCAGCTCCTCGTCAGCGAGCCGATGCCGCCCCTGTTCCGGAGCGTGGTGAGCCACGCCGGCATCATCGATTTCCGCGCCCACCGGCTGACGACGTCCGACGAGGTCAAGGACGAGCTGCACAAGAAGCGGTACATGAAGCAGGCGGCGGGGGGCCCGTTCGCGGGCCGGGTGTACATCGGCAGCACCAGCGAGTTCGTCGGCTTCGACCGGAGCAACACGCTGGCGGCCGTGCGCGAGCTGGCGGAGTACGCCGTCGAGACGGTGCCCGCCATGGCCCGGGCCCGGCTCGTCCGGGCCTGGGCCGGGCTCCGCCCGAGGAGCGCCGACGGCAAGTTCGTCATCGGGCCGGCGCCCGGCGTGGAGGGCTTCTGGATCGCCACCGGCCACGACTCGAACGGGGTCCTGCACGGATCGGCCACCGGGCAGATGCTGGCGGCGTGGATCGCCACCGGCCAGCGCCCGCCCCTGCTGGCCCAGTTCGACCCGGCGCGCCTGGTGCGCGGGGCCGCCGCCGGGGCGCCGGCATGAGCCCGGCGGACCTCCGGACGGCCACCGCCGGCCGGCGCGGCGCGCGGGTCACGATCGACGTGGAGGGGCAGGCGGTCGAGGCCTACGAGGGCGAGTCGGTGGCGGCCGCCCTGCTGGCGACGGGACGCCGGACGCTCCGCCTCACCGACCGGGGCCGGGCGCCGCGCAGCTACTACTGCGGCATGGGGGTCTGCCACGACTGCCTCGTCACGGTGGACGGCGAGCCCAACGTGCGGGCGTGCATGACCCGGGTGCGGGCCGGCATGCGGATCGCGACCCAGCCGGGCCTCGGTCTCGGAGCGCACGCGTGAGCCGGGCGGAGCTGGCCGTGGTCGGCGGAGGGCCGGCCGGGATGGCGGCGGCCGTCGCCGCCGCCGAGTGCGGCGTGCGCGTCACCCTGATCGACGAGAACCCGGAGCTCGGCGGCCAGTACTGGCGGCAGCCGCCGCCCACGTTCCGGGCGGAGGCGTCGAGCCGGGATGCCGCGCAGGGGCGGGCGCTGATCGAGCGCGTGCGGGCGCTGGGCATCGAGCTGCGGCTCGACACCACCGTCTGGGGCCTGTTCGACGGCCGCACCCTGGCGCTGGCGCGGGGCGAGCAGGTGGACGCCCTCACCGCCGAGGCCCTGGTCCTGGCGCCCGGCGCCTACGACCGGCCGGTGCCGTTCCCGGGCTGGACGCTGCCGGGGGTCATGACGGCCGGCGGCGCGCAGAACCTCATGAAGGGCTACGGGGTGCTCCCCGGGCGGCGCGGCCTGGTGGCCGGCAGCGGCCCGCTGCTGCTGGTGGTCGCCCATTACCTGCTCGCGGGGGGCGCGCAGGTGGTGGCGGTGGCCGAGGCGGCCTCGATGCGCGCGCCCTGGCGCTGGGGCGCCCGGCTGCTCGCGTACCCGGAGTTCCTGGTCCAGGGGCTCGGCTACCTGGCGGAGCTGCGGCGGGCCGGCGTGCCGTTCCTGCGCGGGCACGTGATCCGCCGGGCGGCGGGCGAGGCGGAGGTGCGCGAGGCCGTCGTGAGCGCGTGCGACGAGGCGTGGCTCCCCGTCGCCGGCACCGAGCGCCGCTTCGCCGTGGACGCCCTCGTCGTCGGCTACGGCTTCGTGCCCAGCAGCGAGCTGCCGCGCCTGGCCGGGTGCGAGTACCGCTGGCGGCCCGACGTGGGCGGCTGGGTGCCCGTGCTGGGGCCGGCGCAGGCCACCTCGGTGCCAGGCGTCTTCGTGGCCGGCGAGGCGGCCGGCGTGGCGGGGGCGGTGGTGGCGCTGGTCGAGGGGCGCCTGGCCGGGCTCGGCGCCGCCCGGCATCTCGGGCGCCTCACCGAG
>FWPU01007471.1_pt1 | contig 20122 bp, 18 predicted proteins | sample 2228361 | NCBI WGS metagenome assembly FWPU01 (sample SAMEA103939777, study PRJEB20133) | metagenome
TCAGGTTTATGCTTATCAGGATGATCCTCGGTGATCTGAATTATGAAACATCACCCCCCGTTTCGGTGATCGGGAATTATGAAACTTTACGGCCACGGGATCGGGATTATCCGGAGAGATTCCAATCTTTGCAAACACCCGTTAACCCGCGCCATACTATCAGCCGTGCGCTCTGGATTTCTCCGGGACAACCTGTTGACATTCTCCGCCAGGATAGCGGGGGTCCTTTTCTATGTGGCCTTTGGGGCGATTGTTGGCCGCGTGCTCGGCCCGGAGGGCAAAGGCATCGTTTCTTTGTCGCTGATGGTCGTGGCCTACATGAGCACCGTTGGAACCCTTGGGGTGGATTACGGCCTCATTCTCCTTGCCGGCAGACACAGGGAATCCTTGAAGGCCGGGGTCGCCGCACTGCTCTGGACATGCGCCATATCCTCTGTGGTGCTTTGCGCGCTATTGTGGGCACTCGGACCGTGGAGAAAATTTGCGGGGCTTTCAGGGCTTGATGACACACTTTGGGTCCTGACGATCCTCGCTGTCCCGCTCAGCCTTTTCAGCAAGTCCTTCCAGGAGATCTTCAGGGCAAAGGGAAACTTCATCGGCTTCAACGCGTTTGACGCGGGGAGAAGCCTCTTGTCGGCCCTTTTTGCCTTGCCGCTGGTTTGGTGGCTACGCTTTGGCGATCTGGGTGCTGTCCTGACAGTTCCCCTGAGGGACGCTGTGCTGGTCATAGTGGGACTCATCTTCCTGTGGCCGGTCCTATCGCTGGTTCCCAGGGCAGACCCATGGAAAAAGGTCCTCTCGTTTGGATTCAAGGCTAGCCTTGGCAACACACTGCAATTCCTGAATTACAGGCTTGACGCGTTTATCGTGGCCTATTTCATAGGCAGTTATGGCGTGGGAATATACTCGGTAGCGGTCGGTCTCGCGGAGTTCCTCTGGTTCGTGCCCGGTTCCGTCGCTCTGGTGCTGTTCCCCCGGGCCGCGGCCCTGCCTGAGGGCGAGGCGAAAAAGCTCGCGGCATCCGCAACCCGCATAACCCAGCTCATAACCCTTATAGGCGCTATCCTTCTTGCCGCACTGGGCTGGCTAGCGATATGGATAGTCTATGGCCCTCAATTTTCATCGTCCTACCTGCCACTTTTGCTTATACTCCCTGGAATATGGCTCTTTGGCTACGGAAAGCTCTCTGTCAGCTACCTGATGGGCATGGACAAGCCGCTCTATGGAACATACCTAACTGTTTTCTCCCTTGTCCTGATGGTTCCCCTTGACCTTCTTATGATCCCCAGGTGGGGCGTCCCCGGCGCCTCAATAGCGTCAACCATTGTCTACAGCCTGGGCGGATTCCTGGGCCTATGGTGGCTCCTCAGGCACACGAAATTGCCCCTTTCGGATTTTCTTTTGCCGCGGAAAGAGGATTGGGGGGTGATGAGGGGGGTGTGGAAAAAGGGGCCTTCTTCCGCTCGGTAGGGGTAGTTCGCGAATGACCCCTACATGTAAGGCTCCACACCCGGTTTGAATTTCAGATTTCCCAGGCAATATTGAGCCTGCCGTCGGGTTAAAACCCGACCCGGGAAGGTATTGTAATAGGTTTCCCGGGCCAGGCTTTGGCCTGCGGAACGCGGCCCCTGGCTACAGAGAGCCGGGGCTACCCGTCTAATGAAAGAGCCAGGGCTACCCAATGGCGGAGTGTTAGTTCCTTACCGCCATGGGTCCACAAAGAGCCATGGCTACCCGATTATTATTTTCGGGTAGGCGGAGGTCTCTGCACCCCCGCAATGGGCCATTCTATTTCGGCTTCGGGAGGCCCGGCTTCGGCCTTGCTGGCTTCGCCTCGTATGTCACATAGACATAGATCTTGCCCTTCAGGGCGCCGGTGGGCGCGGCGGCCTGCGCGGCAGGCCCGTATCCTCCTCCACTCCGTGATTCCTCCGCAAGCGCGCCGTAGAGGTTCTGCGCGTAGTAGTTGTAATAATAGTAGCTGTAATCCTGCTCTCCGGGGTTTATAACATATTCGTTTATGTTCAGGGGAAGGCACAGCTCCAGGCCAGAGGCCTCGGCCAAAGAGCCCGCCTTTACCCTTGCCGCCTCAAGTGCCTTGACGCGCGCCTCCTGGACAAAGGCCTCAGGGCTGTCCACGATGAACGAGAGGTTTTCCAGCCGGACGCCCTTGATGCTCGTGGCGCTGTCTATGAGCTCGCCGACCCTGTCAAAATCAGGGGTCTTGAAGGAGAGGGTTTGGTGGACGCTGTAGCCCCTGAACTTTCCCTCCTCATACCAATACCAGTAGCTATACTGGTATCTCTGCTCTGACCAGAAAGAGCGAGTGGATATGTTCTCCTCATTTACTCCGAGTCTGACGAGCATTGCCTTGAGCTCCGAGGACTTGTCCTCAACCTTCTTGTATGCGTCGGAAGCGTTTTTGGCGCTGTCCTCAACGCCCAGCTCAACCTGGGCAACCTGGGGCTCAGCGGTTATGGTGGCCTCTGCCATCACATAAACTGTCCTGGTGGGCGCCTTTTCGCAGGAAAAACCGGCAAACAACAAAGCGAGGGGAATCAAATTTCTCATAGCGGGCAAATTCTAATGCTAGGAGCAGAGGCTAGCGCAAACAATGGACTAAAGAGGTGTGAAGAAATTATTTCCCTGTTTCAGTGATTAATCGGGGCATTGTGGGTTCAAGCTGGCAACCGGCAGTCCCTGGACAATATAATCTTCTGGATGTTCCCCCTTATCGCCGAGAACCTGACCAAACGATTCGGTAGATTCTGCGCGGTGGACGGAGTCTCGTTCCAGGTATCCAGGGGAGAGATATACGCGCTCCTGGGGCCAAACGGCGCGGGCAAGAGCACAACGATAAGACTGCTGACGGGTGTCCTTAAACCAACATCAGGCAAGGCGATAGTGGGTGGGTTTGATGTGACCCGGGAGCCATACAGGGCAAGGGAAAAGATGGGCTACATGTCTCAGCTGTTCTCCCTTTACAGGGACCTCAGCGTTGAGGAAAACCTGGATTTCTTCGTGGGCGTCTACGGCTCCTCGAAAGAAACGGCAAGAAAAGCGGTTGAGAGGATGGGCCTGGGCCCATACCTGAAAACGCAGGTAAGAGACCTTCCCTTGGGCTTCAAGCAACGGCTCGCGCTGGCCGCGGCCACCACGCACGATCCGGAAGTGCTTTTCCTGGATGAGCCAACGGCCGGGGTTGACCCGGAGGCAAGGGGTGAGTTCTGGGACCTGGTATATTCGCTGAGAGAAACAGGGACCGCTGTGCTCATAACCACGCACTATATGGAGGAGGCGCACCTGGCTGACAGGATAGGGATGATAAGCGGTGGAAGGCTGGTCGCGGAGGGGACGCCGGAAGACCTGGTGAAACTTGACCTGAGAAGGGGATTCTGGAGGATGAGGGCTGAGCCCCTTAACGCGGCCCTGGCCATTCTAAACGAAATGGGCTTCACGGCATACGCTTCTGGCTCGTGGATATTCCTTGAGGGGGATGAGCCGGAACCGATCCTCTCCGCGCTATCAGGAAAGGGGGTGAAAGTCATGGATTTCGGGGAAAGAACGCCTTCACTTGAGGATGTATTCGTGGGGTTGACAAAATGAAGGCCGTCATCCTGAAGGAAATAAGGCACATACTAAGAGATCCCTTATCGCTCACGGTGATCCTTGCCATGCCAATTGTATATCTGTTTCTCTTTTTATACTCAATAACCTTTGACATAAAGGGTGTCCCTATGGGCGTCGTGGACCACCAGAACTCTTCCCTTTCAAGGGATTTCATGGGCAATCTGACAGCGCAGGGATATTTTGACCTGAGGGGCTATTATGCGGACGAGGCCTCACTGCTCCGGGATGTATCTCTGGGAAAATTGAAGCTGGGCCTGGTGATCCCGGATGATTTTGACGAGAACCTGACCCGTGGCAGGCTCGCTTATGCCGGCTGGTTTGAGGGCACTGAGGGGAATTCAACGAATATCGCGAGAGGATACCTTTTCTCCGCCTCGGCAGGATTCGCGATGCGCCGGGCCGAGATGGCGGGAACCGGCCTCCCGGTGGAGATAAGGCCGCGCTATTTATACAATCCCATGCTCAGGAGCGGCTGGTTCCTCGCGCCCGGCTTCTCCGCTATAATCCTTATGCTCATAGCCACCGCGCTGACCGCCCTGTCCCTTGTCAGGGAAAGGGAAGAGGGAAAGATAGAGATCCTCAGAACCATGCCCGTGAACCCCTACGGGTTCGTGATGGCAAAAGCCGCGCCCTATGTGGTCATAGGCCTCGCGGACTTTTTCATCACGATCGGGTTGGTAACACTAATATATGGAGTTCCGATAAAAGGGGGCATCCTCTCTCTGACCGGGTTCACCCTGCTTTTCCTGCTCCCCGCGCTGGGGCTCGGCCTGGTCATATCGTCCCTGGCAAAGGTGCAACGCGAGGCCTGGTTTTTGGCCCTGGCAACCACGCTTCTGCCCTCAATAATACTTTCTGGTTTCGTGTTCCCGGTTGAGAGTATGCCCATCTGGCTCCGCGCTATAGCCGAGGCAATGCCCGTGAGACATTACCTGGTGATTCTGAGGAGCGTTATGATAAAGGGGACCGGCATCCAAGAGCTCTGGCCACACGCGCTTGTGCTTGGCCTGTATGGATTTGCGCTGGTGGCAATCGCTGGAAGGAGGATGAGAGAGTGGCTCTCGGCAGGCTGAGAACAGCCATTAAAAAGGAGTTCGCGCTCCTGAGGAGGGACAGGCGTCTGCTCGCTCCGCTTTTTGTTGTTCCGGTCGTGCAGGTGGTCATATTGGGTTACGGCGCGACACTGGACATAAAACGGATAGGCGCGGGGGTGTGCGATATGGACATGACATCCGAAACCAGAAAGCTTGTCTCGGCAATGGAGGCAACCGGATACTTCAAGGTGAAACTGGTTTCAGACCCCCGACTACTGACAGAAATGCTGGACAGGCGGCAAATAGTCCTGGGCATAGTGATACCCCACGGGTTCAGCTCCGGCAGTAACAACCAGATCCAGGTAATGGTTGACGGATCAAACACATCACTTGGCCAGACAGCGCTTTTTTATTTCACGGGGGTTCTGCTCAGGGGGCCAGGCGGCAGGCTACCGATGGACGACAGGGTGCATGTTCTCTACAATCCCCTGATGAAGAGCTCCTGGTTCATGGTTCCGGGGGTGGTCGCACTGGTTCTCCTGGTCTTCACCATGCTACTGACAGCCATAGCCGTGGTCAAGGAGAAGGAACAGGGAACGCTTGAACAGGTCATAGTCACACCAATGAGGCCCTGGGAGTTCGTGGCCTCAAAGACACTTCCTTTTGTAATGGTCGGAATAATACAGGTATCACTCGTGTTGGCGGTCGCGGTGATTTGGTTTGGAATACCTTTCAGGGGTTCTGTATTGACCCTGGCCATATTCGCGCTCCTGATGCTTATGTCAACTCTGTCCCTTGGGCTTTTCATATCGGTGATAACCAGGACGCAGAAGCAGGCGATGATGACCGCGTATTTCGTGGCGCCGGTCCTGGTCATCCTGTCAGGTTTCATAGTCCCGGTGGAGAACATGCCAAAATTGTCCCAGGCAATAGCCTGGCTCAACCCAATAACATATTTCCTGCAAGCGATCAGGTCCATATTCCTGAAGGGATGGGGGTTGCCGGAGCTCTGGCCGCAGGCGCTCATACTGTTCGTATACGGGGTGATCCTGCTGACCGCCTCAACCTGGCTGGTGAGAAAAAGGGTTTTGTGATTGCGGGGAAGCTTGACATGGGCCTATAATATCTTACTGATAAAAGAGAAAAGAGGAGGTAGAGTATGTTTCTGTGTCTTCTACTCATAACAGGAGACGGTTCACTGACAGCAGAGAGGTCATCGCTGGGCAGTTTTTTCTATGACCCAGGCCTGTTTCTCGTGAACGGGACGGCGGGAATATCCGCCATGAAGAAACCCGCCATGGCGACCGCTATAACCTGGAACAGGTGTGATAGCTACGATGCTCATCCTCTGCAGACCATCTATTGTTACAACACCGCGGCCCCGTCGGACTGGGCCTTCTGGTGCGCGGAGACCTTCAAGAGCTCGGACGGCATAACAGTTGAGCTATACTGGAACGACGATGGCTCAAACGATAGCTGGTGCGACGATAGCTACCGGGCCGCGTCAAACTACACCGGCACGAACGCGCTGAACTATGTCCTGGCAAATCACAACATAGGATACCTGGGCATATTTACCGGAGGCTCGTCCGGTCCGCCAGAGGGCGCATATTACCTATACGGGTCAGGCAACTACACGGAATCCCAAGAAGCTGTATTCGTGGACTGCTACACCACCAGCCCATATATGAGCAATAGCAACATGCTGGGGGATGAATTTCTAGGTGAGTGCGACGCTGGCTACCCCGGAGTGCCTTTTGATGTGGGCCAGCTGACCGCGGGATCAGCCTATGTGTTCTACGCTTACTGCTATCCTGTCGGTGGCAGTTGCGACCCGTATATGGCTATCCACCGTGGCCAGAACAACACAACGGACAACTGGCAGGCCAGGGGCGAATGGCTTGGCTGGTATAACAACACGGGCGCTGGTTCAGGGGAATCAGTGGTGTTCACGCCTACAGTTTCGGGCCGCTACGCGATCCAAATAGGCCAGTGGAACCAGGGAACCGCACCTCACGACACCTTCGGCGTTGGCTTCTACCCTTACTTCAGCAACATGACGAACGAGACCCCCATAAACATACCAGATGGTGGCATGGGCAGGTTCGTTCAGCCTGACACGGTCAAGCGTTGGGCAGTCGTGGGAACAAAACCAGGAGGCTCTGACGACTACGATGTTTTTATAAAGGCAACCCACGACATAAATTCTATCTGGAACCCAACCCTGCTGGGCTTCTCAAACCTGGCCGGAAACGATGTGACCGACTTCGTCATGATAAACTACCACAACAACTACGGCAACGCGATAACAGGCGTGGACTGGTTCGTCAGGTTCAACAAGATGACCTGCAACCGCGTTGCCAGGGGCGAGTGGTGCAGGAGCCACGGCATAATCCCGGATACCGGCACATACGGGCCATACAACTACTCCGCGGACCAGACCGCTTGGAGCTGGGACATAATCCCGGTCCAGTGCCCCCCATCCGACACCAACGGCCTCATCATATATGTTGATGTCACTTCTGGCTCGGTTGACGTTGGGATAGCCGTGGCAGACCCCGACAACGGCGACTTCCAGGGCAGAAGCGGAGGAAGCCTGACTATCGCTAACTTGTCCGGCGCGGGCGGAGATGAGCAGATCATCTGGCAACCGGATGAAATGAGTGATATTTACGGCCTGGCGGTCTTCTCCGAGAATCTCCAGGCGGGGACATTTCGGATAACATACCGGTGTCCTCGTGCTCTGGATACCGAGGAAGCACCTAGGGACAAGCCGAATGAGCTCAGTCTGAGGCTCCAGCCTACAATATCCCAGGGCAACCTATCGTTCTCGGTGGGCTTGCCCGGAGACACCAGGGTTGAGCTGGCGATATACGACGCGACCGGAAGGATAGCCCTTACAAGAGACCTGGGACACTTCCAGCCGGGCTGGCACGAGATAAGCGAGGATGTCTCGGCCCTGACAAAAGGTGTTTATTTAGTCAGGATAGGAACGCAGATGGGCGAGCTCCAGCGAAAGATCATCCTGAAGTAGAAAAATCTTTTGAAGGTTTGGCAGGCCCTCCGGGGCCTGCCTTTTATTCTGATGGCGAGTGTTGGTATATTGGCTAGCGAAGCCCGGGCTGAGCGTCAAATGCCCGCGGCATCCCTGATTATCTCGTGGAATTTCCCCCTCACCTTATCCGGCGAAAGATCCGCGGCCCTTGCCCTCGCGGCCAATCCCATGCGCTCTGCCAGGGCATCATCCTTTAGCAAAAGAGCTATTTTCTCCGCCAGGCTGATGTGATCCCCTGGCTGGACGAAAAAACCCTCATGTCCATCGGCTATGACCTCAGGGGCCGCACCCACAGGCGTCAGAACGCAGGGCAACCCGGCCGAAAGGGCCTCTGCCATTGCAACGGAGAAACCCTCGGAATAAGATGGCAGGACGAAAACCCTGCACGAGGCGAATAAACGGGCCTTTTCATCCCCCTTGATGTCCCTGTGAAATTCAAGGTTAGCAGACAATCCCCTTGCCTCTATTTCTCTCCGAAAAACCTCATCCGGATCATCCGGGACGAGCCTCTCACCGGTCGCGGCGTTCCAGAATATGTTGGTCTCGCGCTTTTTAGGCCAACCCACCAGCACGAAGCTGGCATCCGGGACATTCGCGAGGACAAGGGGAATAGCCCTCAACAGTGTAGCGTAGCCCTTCGCGAATGACAAATGTCCGACAAAAAGGACGCGCCTGGGCCTGGGATAGGGACCAAGGAGAAGATCCGGGGCGGGGTTTGGCAGGACATAGGTCTTTCTGACGAGCCCGGCGAAGACGGGCGCGAGGCGATTGGCCTGGACGATCACGCCAGACGAAAGCCTCATGCAAAACTTAACAACGGAGCGGGTCAGCGGGTCAGTTTCAGAGAGAAAAAACCCGAAGTGACCTCCCCTGAAGTGAAGGAGAACCCGGGAACCAAAGAACCTTGAGATCAATATCACTATGGAATCCCTGACCCAACCGAGCCGTGTCGCGGTAATGGAATAATAGACCAGCCGGGGCCGCAGGGCGAGGAGCCGGGCCAGGAGAAGGGCCTTGAGCCTCAAGAGGCCGAGTGCGGCCGCGAGGCCAGGAACGCCTCTGGCCTCTGGGGTGCGCCTGTGGTTTGTGTTTACGACCGAGAGATTAAAAGGATGCTTACCCTCAAGAAGGAGGGCTGTCGCGTTTTCTGGTCCGGTGAAGGGAGGTGGAAGCGGGACAACGGCCAGGACCCTCATGGTTATGAAGCAGGCGCCAAGGAAAAGAAAAGGACTATCAAAGATCTGCCTCCGTCAGGGTCTCCCCGGGGAACCTGATGAGCCTGAGAACCCCATCCTGGTAAACGAGGTATGTGAAGCTGGAGAGCCAGTCACCAGCACACGCGACGGTTTTCCCGTTGGCTTTGTGTATGAGGGGGACATGAAAGTGGCCGGCGACCAGGCATGATATGTCATCAGACATCTCCCGGAGCATCCAGGCCGTGACCTCCGGGGGGAGCTCCTTCCTGCCTGACCTGACGCGCGAGAGCCTGGAAACCCAAGACGCGAGGGGAACACCAAGGGTCGGGTGAATCAAGGAATATAACCAGGTCAAAAATGGGTTTCCCAGGATCAGCCGCCCCAGTCTGTTGCGTCCCCCTATCATGTCTCCATGAACTGCCAGGAGCCTTTTGCGGCCGATCTCAAGCATAACGCCCTGTCTCCTGACCCTGGGACCGAAGGCCTCCAGTGCTCTTCCAGCCCATATATCGTGGTTGCCGGGTATGTAAAAGACCTGGGCGCTCTCCGAGAGCTCGCGGAACGCGCACAAAAGGGGAAGGTGGCCGGCCTGGATCATGCCCGGATATTCAAACCAGAAATCAAATATGTCGCCCAGAAGAACCAGAACATCCCCCTCTCCTACCCCGCGCAGGAACTCAAGGAACAACCTGACCCGCTCCGGATCTGGCCTGGACTCAAAGTGGCAGTCGCCAGCAAAGAAGACCCTCATTTGCGCCCGGACTTCAGGACTGACCAGGCCGCGAAGCCGGAATCAGCCAGGCCTACGAGAACCATGAACCAGGCCAGGAGCCTGTTTCCACCAAAGAAGAAAGCCATGAGTGCGCCAGAGTTGAACGAAATGGTTATCAGTGCGAAGGTGAGGATCACAAGGTTGAAAGAGAGGACAGCCTCGGCCACCGCGCCGGTCAGCCGTTTCTTCAGCCACCTGGCAAGGTATTCGGCCCCGAATGAGCCGATGAGGGCTATCGCGAAAGCAACCCAGACGAAGCCCTGCCGGGCCTGGCCAGGCTCCAGGCGCCAGATCGCCAGGGCCGCGGCCAGTGAGGGAATAAGAGAAACCAGCAGATATGTCAGGATGTATTTCCTTTGCATGGCCTAAAGGATATTGCTGGAGATGGGTTGGGTTCAAACATGCGCTTGCGCCCCCGGTTAATCACCTGCTCACCGCTCACCTGGCGCACACCCTATTGGGGGCCTTATAATTTCGGCACACTCGTAAGAGGAGGTTAATTAGTTATGGAAAAAGGAAAAGCGGGAATGTTCGTTGATGTGCAGAATGTCCAGGTAACCTTTGAGAAGGTTGGCAACGAAGTCCGCTACGACAAGCTCATACAGGCCGTAGCAAAGAAGTGCGAAAAGGAAGGGTTGACCCTCTGGAAATCTGTCGCCTTTGTGCCATTTGATCCAAGGGACCAGCGCAGGGAGAGACTGATCAACGCCCTGTCGTTTATGGGCTACAGGGTCAAATCCAAACAGGTAAAGCGTCTTCCCGACGGCTCGGTGAAGGCCAACATGGACATGGAGATAACCCTGGAAATACTCTCGGCCGCGGACTACCTTGACATGATAGTGATAGTCTCCGGGGACAGCGATTTCGTTCCGCTCATAGACACCCTGAACAGGATGGGCAAGAAGATATGGGTCGTTGGAACGAAGAAAGGCGCTGTTGGCATAGAGCTAATCAGGGCCTCGGACATATACGAGAACATGGACGACATTGAGGGCGTTGTCATCCCCTTCAGCGTCTCCACGACCAAGTGGGAGGAGGACTACTACAGGCTCTCCGGCGGCGTGGAGGAGTTCCGGGAAGGGGAAGACCTGGGCGATCTGCCGCAGGAGGATATTGACATAGGCCAGCCTGAGGAGAACGAGTAGGCCGGAGACGAAACGGGTTTCTCCGGAACCGATAACTCGCGGAGCAGTTGTTTGAGCTGCGATCTTTCCCTCTATGATTTTGAGCTTCCGGCCGACCGGATAGCGCAACGCGCGGAGGAAAGGGGCAAATCAAGGCTATTCGTAATAAAGGAGGACGGGTCTTTCGCCCACGGAACCTTTCCTGATGTAGCAGGATATTTCGGCCACGGAGACCTCCTGGTCATAAACGACACGAAGGTCCTGAAGGCACGGCTGATTGGAAAGACAACTGCCGGGGGCCGGGTTGAGATGCTCTTTGCCGGAACAGTAGACGAAAAGCGCTTCCGGGCCCTCGTCAGGCCGGGGAAAAAATTCAAGGCTGGGGCGAGATTCTCGGTCGGGGATGCAGTTATAAGAACAATAGCCAAAGATGGCCGGGAGGCTGAGCTCGTCATAGAGCGAGGGCCCGGAATAATGGCGCTCATGGAGAGCCACGGCCAGATTCCCCTGCCGCCATACATAAAGAGGCCGCCGGAACCAGAGGACGAGACCAGATACCAGACCGTCTTCTCGGAGAAACCGGGCTCTGTTGCCGCGCCGACCGCCGGCTTGCATTTTACGCCTGAGATACTTGAAAAAATAAGGGAAACCGGAGCCGAGGTGCTCACCGTAACCCTGCATGTTGGTCCGGGCACCTTCAATCCAATAAGGGTTCCTGACCTTAAGGAACACAAGATGGAATCCGAATGGTATGAGGTGCCGGACGAAACAGCGGACGCTATAAAGAGAACAAAAGAAATGGGTAAGCGCGTTTTCGTCTGCGGCACAACCTGCACCAGGGCCTTGGAGAGCTGGGCCATGGGCCAGGGGCCAAGGAGCGGCTGGACAAGCCTTTTCATTTATCCCGGCCATGATTTCCGGGTGCCGGACGCGCTCATAACCAACTTTCACCTCCCCCGCTCAACCCCCCTCGCGCTGGTCGCGGCATTCTGCGGGAGGGAGACTATCCTCAGGGCATACGCAGAGGCCCTGGAAAGGGGCTACGCGTTCGGGTCATACGGGGACGCGATGCTGGTGCTCCGGCCGGTTAGCGCGAGTTCTTGATCCCTGCTGTATGACCGGACTATAATTTCCCGCTAACCAAAGGAGTTGTTGATATGTCTACAACAGACAAGCTGAGAGATATAATCGTGGAAGAGCTCGGGGTCTCACCGGACGAGGTGAAGCCAGAATCCAGGTTCATTGAGGATCTTGGCGCTGACTCAATAGGACTGATGGAGCTTGTGATGAAGCTTGAGGAGGAGTTCGGCCTAAAGATACCCGACGAGGACATAGAGAAGATAAGGACCTTCGGCGACGCGACCAAATACATAGAGGAAAAGCTGGGGGGCTGATGCGCCGGGTAGTCGTAACGGGCCTCGGTGCCCTCACTCCCATCGGGGATAGCATCAAGGACTACTGGGCGGCTTTGCTCGCGGGCACCAATGGGGTGTCCAGGGTTGAGAAATTTGATCCCTCGGAATACTACTCCCAGATAGCCGCGCAGGTGAAGAACTTTGAGCCCGCGAAGCGCCTTGATCCCAAGGAGATAAGGAAGCAGGACGACTACGCTGTATACGCGCTGTTCGCGGCCGCGGAGGCTATTGAGGATTCGGGCCTCCTGAACGCTGAGATTGATAAAACAAGGGCAGGGGTAATCATAGCCTCTGGCATAGGCGGCATAGGAACCCTTGAGAGGGAGCAAACCGTGCTCCTGGAAAAGGGCCCGACCAGGGTCTCGCCATATCTGGTTCCTACCATGATCCCGGATATGGCCGCGGGCCTGGTCTCAATGAAATACGGTCTAATGGGCCCGAATTTCTGCGTGGTATCCGCTTGCGCTTCCTCAGCCCATGCCATCGGCGTTGCCATGAGGGCAATCCAGCATGGCGAGGCTGATGTCATGGTCACCGGAGGCGCGGAGGCTCCGATAACTCCCCTCTCCCTCGCTGGTTTCAGCTCAATGAGGGCGCTTTCATCCCGGAACAGCGAGCCAGAGAGGGCCTCAAGGCCGTTTGACGCGGAGCGCGATGGCTTCGTCATGGGCGAGGGCGCTGGGATAGTTATTCTGGAGGAGCTTGAGCACGCCAAAAAGCGCGGGGCAAGGATATACGCGGAGCTGGCTGGTTACGCCGCTACGGCAGACGCGCACCACATCACCGCCCCGCACCCAGAGGGCCTGGGCGCGTTCCTGGTGATGAAAAGGGCGCTGGAGGACGCGGGGCTCAACCCTGATGAGGTTGACTATATCAACGCGCACGGCACATCCACTCCCCTGAACGACAAGGCCGAGACCGAGGCGATAAAAAAGCTTTTCGGGGAAAGGGCATACAAGCTGGCCGTCAGCTCCACGAAGTCCATGATAGGCCACCTGCTCGGCGCGTCAGGCGCGGCCGAGTTTATCGCGACCGTGCTCTCGGTCCACAACCAGGTGGTCCACCCCACCAGGAATTACGAGCATCCCGATCCGGACTGCGACCTGGATTATGTGCCCGGCTCGGCAAGGGAAATACCCATCAGGGCCGCTATTTCCAACTCATTCGGGTTTGGCGGCCACAACGCGTGCCTGGCGGTTAAGAGGTTCTAGGGGATAAGGGCATCTATCCCCGAAACACGGGGGGAATGCTGAACTCTGAAAACCCAGCCATAGCGTGGCTGGAAGGGCTGGTGCCCAATCTCAGGAACGGGGTTTTAATCCACCCGTCGGCCGGGGGAAGGGATTTTTATCACTTAGCTTTCTACGGGGACAGCATCCTGGAAGTCTATATAAGGAGGAATCTTTGCCAGAGGTATCCGGATGACGATGTGGGTTCCCTCGCAAAGCGCAGGGCCATCCTGGCATCAACCCGCGCGCTCGCCTTCCTGGCTGAAAGATGGGGCCTGGCGCGCCTTTTGGTCTACCAGGAGGGCGCAAAACCCTCTGAACATACTCTGGCGAGTCTAACAGAGGCCTTTGTAGCCGCTGTGGCAATAAGCGCGGGATTGAATTCGGCCCAAAAGATAAAAGACTTCCTTGACCAGATCTTCATGCCATACTGGGAGGAGATACTGAGCACCATGTCAGATTACAAAAGCCTGGTTCAGGACTTGCTCGCGCGTAGGGGCCAGGCTTTTGATTACAGGGTGATTGAACGGGAAGGGCCAGATCATCAGCCGGTTTACACCGTCTGCTTGGTGGTTGGCGGGAAAGAGGTCAGCAGGGGAAAGGGTAACTCGGTTCGCGAGGCAGAGCAGGCCGCGGCCGGGATGTTCCTGGAAAGGATCACCCTTACAGAATAGGGATGGGATAAAACCCTTCGCCACGGGTCAGGGATTTCCCGGATCGCGCCCGGAATCCAACAGGGTTCCGGCTGATTCTTTCGGTTTCTTGCTCCGGGCCTAAGAATTTCTCGCGCTTGACTCTCTCTCTCTCTGGTTTATCATTTGCCCGCGCGGGCCATGAGACCCGCAAGGAGGAAAAGATGAAGCATCTCACAAAAACCATGGTGGCCGCGAGCGCCCCGCTCGCGATGATAGGGTGTTCAAAGGACTGGCCCTTTGAACGAACCGAGAACGGAAATGTGGAGATAGAGGGCGGAGGAGGCGAGGAACCGGAAGGGGGGATAGCCTATATCGCGACCATATACGGAACGGTGGAGTGGAGCTATGTGAGTCCTGCCCGGGCTATTCTGTTGGTGCGAGACGCGAACGGTGTCTGCATAGGTAAGATCCACGGCTGGGTCTCTGATCTCTACCCCTGGAATTACGATATGTGCGAGTGCGACGCCATGTCCACTGAATCTCCGTTCCCATGGACCGTCTACGCGTGCGCTTATGATGAAGGATATGACACCTGGCGAATGGACTCCGAGGTGATAACCAGCCTGCCCACCTACTATAACTGTGCATTCTTCAGGAAAAAGGCCAAAGAGGTCAACCTGGATCTATACTTCCCCCAGCTCCCGGACACCACCGGCCCCTCGTGTGACTGAGTTCCCAAAAATCGCCCCCCGGCTCGCGGTTGAACCCCGTGGCCGGGGGGCTTTATCATAGCTAGCATGATCTTGACAACCTTTATCCTGTCACAGGTAGTTCATTGGGAAATTCAGCTTCCATATCACGGATATCCCAACTGGACTAGAGATCCGTTGATACTGCTTGGCGGAAATCTGGTTTTCGGAGGTGACAGGTCTCCCGCCACTTATGACAGTATTCACGGCTTCTGCACGATGGTGGACACATCTAGCGGCGCGATAATCTGGGATACCGAGTTCAGGGAGCCGGACTGGAGCATGATAACCACACTCACAGGAGAGGGGGATTGCTTCTATGCGGCAGGCTATGGGGGCGAACAGGACACGAATGGCGAATTATTTGCCTGGGATCTGATTCTCGCCAAACTTAACAGCGCTGGCGGAATCATGTGGGTAAGGCATGACCACGACTTTTCTCAAACTAGACGGATAGCTCCTTTAGCAATCATGATTGATCCCACAGGTAATGTGATGGTGGGCGGCTGTGGTTTTGTGCCAGGCGGGGTAACTCTTGGTGTGCGTTCGTGGGATCCGGACGGAAACCAGAGGTGGCAATTCTTCTACGAACCCCCGCCCGGATGGGGATCATATAATGACATATGGGGAGTCAGGATGGACGACGATGGGAGCGTCTATGGAGTTGGATATTGCGATATCTCCAAATCCGGGGAGCAAAAACGGATGGCTCTTTTGCCGAACCAGCGAGGAGAACCCCTGAGGCCTTTCCGGTCCAACAATATGCCCTGCTATTACCCCGTTGTCATAAAGGTGGATAGCGCCGGCAAGCTCATGTGGGTGGACAGCTACCGGTGGTGGGGCCTGTCGGGGGAGATGACGGTCTGCGAATACTGGGACAATGGCCTTTTTGTGGCTGGAATGACGCACTGCGGGGGCAAGCTCTACAACGGACGCGTGGACAAATACGGCGCGTCGCTCTGGTATCGCTGGGACGAGCTCTACAACTTCTTCATCAGCATTGACGGGTCATGCCTTGATTCCACGGGGAACTTCTACATCACGGGCGACGCGTCGGACAGCACGGGGAGCTGGGCTTTCGTTGTCTCTCACAGCCCGGAGGGCCAAAGGAGAATCCTCAAGGTGTTCTTTCCAGGCACTGGCCGGGCTTTGGCCGCTGACCGGTTGGGGAACATCTTCCTGGGTGGGACGATAGTTGATTCGGCAGAGAACGAGTTCTGTGTGGTCAAGATGGACACCCTGGGCAATGTAAAGTGGCTTTACCGGAAGGATGGGGAAAGCCCATGGCCGGGAATATACGGCGATGCATGCTACTCTCTTCTTCCTGACAACCGTGGAGGGGTTTTTGCCATGGGGAGAATATTCAAGGCAGACACCACGGCAATACTCTATCTCGTCCACCTCGCGGACACAACGGGTGGAATTTCGGAAGGCGCGCAAAACGCGCCTGGTTTTGTTCTGACCCTGGCCCCATCAGGCTTTTGGATCTCAGGATACGATGGCGAAGTTCAGATCTACGACCCCGCGGGCCGCCTGGTTATTAGCAAAGAGATAAGGGGAAAAACGCTGATAAGCCCATTATCTCCGGGGGTCTATTTCGTGGTGGCCGGGAAGGAAAGGGCAAGGGTCGCTGTGAGGTAGGCGCGGCAGACAGGAACTATCTCAGCTTTCTCCAGGTTATCCTGTAGGCCTCCCGGCCATCAATCAGAAACCTGGCTATGTAGACTCCGGCGGGGCCTTCCACGGCAATGGAGCCGGGCCCACCCTCCCCGATGCTGAAATCCTGCGTCCTTTGTCCCACGATATTGTATATGTCCAGCCTGGCGCTCTCTCCGGGGTTCCAGAAATAGAGGGAGTCGCCCGGAGGCGATGTCCAGAGCAATCTCTCGAGGGTGAACGGCTCAGGGCACTCGTGCCAGAAGAGATAAACCGAGTCAAGCCGGAACACCGAGGCAAACTTGGGACTGAACACGATATCCAGGGCAACCCTGAGACCCAAATTCGCGCTATCAGCGCCGGGGCCAAGCCAGACGCTTCCGTTGGGCCCCCTGCACTGGTAGCGGGCGCTAAAACTAGCCCCTCTGGTATCCCCGAAAACCCTGAAGCTGTCCAGGGCAACCCATTCCCTGGGTTCAATAGTGGGGAGTATGAGTATGTGCCTGGACTTCCTGTCATAAACATTGCCGTGGAAATCCATTGTCCTGCCTCGCCCTGCCGCGTAGACCGGGAGTGTGTCCATCCTGCACGAGGCTGAGAAATAGGGCCTGCACCCCAGGTTGTAATAGACCTGGGCGTAGGTGTTCTGGTCAGTGGCGCTGTTTTCTTTGTTCAGAATGAGGATATCGGGCCAGCCGTCCCCGTTGTAATCCTCGGAAAAAAGCCCATAAGCGCCCGGGGCAGGCAGGCATGTGGTGTCGGCCTCGGAAAAAGAACCCTGTTTGTTCCAGTAAATTATGGTCGCCGGGTGTTCGTTGGTTATCTTCCTCGCGAGGATGAGGTCAAGCCAGCCATCCCTGTCCAGGTCCTCAAGCCAGGCCGCGGTCGCTCCGCGGGAGTATATCTTCAGGTTTGGGTAGTAGGAGAAGCCCCTTGGGCCTCCGTAGAATATGGCGGAATGTTCGGCTTCCCTCTGCGGAAACACCAGGTCAAGATAACCATCCCTGTTCAGGTCTCCGGTGGTCACCCCATATGCGCCATAGGTGTCAAGGGATTTCCTCCCGGTCAAGGAATACCCTCCTGGCCCTCCCCAGTATATATAGGAATCAACGCTATCATAGCCCCATGACGCGTAGGTGTTTGCGAATACTATGTCAATGTAGCCATCCTTGTTAAGGTCGGCCACGGTCGCGCCGTGACAACCCAAAGTAGGCAGGAGGGTCTTGTTATCCTCGGAAAAACCGAACGGCCCTCCCCAGTATATGACGCTTCTCGTGCTGTCAAGCCCCTTGACCGAATCCCTGAAAACGGCCATGACTAGGTCCTCGTATCCGTCAGAGTTCAGGTCAGCGCTCACGGAGGCCTCGGTGCACCAGGACGCCAGGCTGTCAATCCTCTCGCCCCATGGCCAGTCCCAGAGCAGGAGCGAATATACATGTGTGGTGTCAGGATATTCAAAGTTTCCCATCACATCTATGACAAGGTCCGGCAGGCCATTGGCGTTGAAGTCAGAGATGCTGTGACCATCCAGGAACACCCTGTCTCCGTAAGCATACTGAACACCCATGAGCCCAAATCTGCCCTCGTAGTTCAGGAAAATCCTGAAAATGCTGTCCGCATACCACTCCCCGCAAGAAACGGTTATGTCCGGCCAGCCATTATCATCCAAATCAGTGTCCTGTCCCCTTATCCGGAGGCCGTTCGGGGTTGCGATAAGGCCAAGCCCAAGGTTCCAGGTCACGGGTTCGCCCCTGAACGGTTCAACGAAATAGGCCTCCTGTGCATTGAAACCCTGGTAGAACCGGATCACAGTGGTATCAGACGCGATCAACAACGCCAGGAATGAGATCATCTCACTATGAACCTGCCGGTCAGGCGAAAACTCTCGCCCTTTATCACCGGGAACCAGATGCCCTTTTTCAGGGGGGGAACGAAGTCGTGCGCGCCAGGGCCGAGGTATCCCGTGTAGAGGTTGAGAACGAGTCTGCCCGAAGGGTCGTGGATGTTGATCTCAAGGTATTCACTGCAGGACAAGGAGAGCCTGAAACCGCCCATGAATCCCGTAAGGGAGGGATACTCCTTGCCACCGGGGGCCTCCGGTGTATCCGTGCCGCAATCCCGGGCGTCGTAAGGGTCGTCAAGAACCCAAAGGGTTGTTGGAGCCTGGGTGCCGAAAACTATCTCGGCACAGCCATCATCATCAACATCTGCCACGGTTATGTCGTGAACATCAAAACCGATTATCCTTCTCCAGGCAAGGGAACCGGTCGGGCCGAGCACGCAATTCAGGGTGTCGTGGTAATGGGCCGAGGACAGCACTTCAAGCCAACCATCTCCGTTGATGTCAGCGATTGCCGGGCCCCTGTGGACATCGCAATTAACGGGATATGTCCACTTAACCGAGCCATCAGCGGCAAAACAAAACAAGAGGCCATCGGAACTGCCGATAACTATCTCAAGAGAGCCATCGCGGTCAAGATCAGCAAATGAGGGCGAGGAATTGGTGTATTGTCCCACCCTATATTTCCAGTCAAGGGAACCTTGTCCGGTGAGACAATAGACCCAGCCGTCGCCGGAGCCGAAGACTATTCGCTTTGTCCCGCCAACATCAATTATTCCAGGGGAAGACCAGACTGTCCCCTCGGTCATGTATGTCCACAGCAGGACCCCGTTTCTGGCGTTGAAACAGCGAAATGGCCCGTTCTCGCATCCCACAAGGACTTCCGGGGCACCATCCCCGTTGACATCCCCAACCGCGGGGGAGGATGGTCCTATGTCGTGTCCAACGGAAGCAGACCACCTGGCCGAGCCGGTCGGCCCATCAAGGCAATAGAGGGTGTCGCTCCTTGAGCCAACGAAGACATCAGGCCTGCCGTCGCCGGAAACATCACTGGCCGCTGGGGATGACCAGATCTGGCCGTGTGTGTCAAAGCTCCACTTCACCGTGCCTCCGGCCGAAAAGCAATAGACCTTGCCGTCAAAGCTCCCCATCACTACATCAAGCTCACCATCCCCGTCAAAATCCTTTATAAGCGGAGCGGTTATGGCGTCAGAGCCGGTCTTGTAGCTCCACTTCAGGGAACCGGTCGCACCGTCAAGGCAATAAACCGTCCCGGCGCACGAGCCAAAAATCACCTCCGTGCGGCCGTCGCCATCTATGTCAGCAACGCCAGGACCGTAGCACTCCACCATGCCATCCGCGTCGTATCTCCACTTTACCACGGGGGTGTCGGCTATCGCGCCCTTGGTTAGCTGGTGGTGGGAGTGCCAGTTGTCCCCGCCATACTGGGTCCAGTTTCCGGATGTCCAGGCGAAAACGAGGGAAAAGAGCATGGTAATATTATAGCCGTGGGCTTCCCGGCCGATCAAGTCAGTCCCAGCGCGGGCGGATTCAACCTGTCCTCTCATGGGTTATCATTCATAAGCGGCGCAGGATAACGATTTCAAGGGATAGCCTTTTCAGAGCCTATTACTTTGTGGCAATCTCCTGGAGCCGGAACCTCGCGCGTGGCTCCGGGTCTAAGAATTTCTCGCGCCGCGCGAGCTCAAAATACAAAGCTACCCAAAACTCAGGAATGAGATCCGTAGTAAAGCTACCGAAGCTCTCGGTATCCCTTGTTGTGTGAG
>FWPU01007472.1_pt1 | contig 20122 bp, 21 predicted proteins | sample 2228361 | NCBI WGS metagenome assembly FWPU01 (sample SAMEA103939777, study PRJEB20133) | metagenome
ACGGTGCTCAGCGTCGACACCAGCGACGGCTACGCGCGCGGGCACGTCCCGGGCGCCGCCTGGATCTGCCGGAGCCGGCTGGAGTGGCGCATCGAGGCGGCGCTGCCCGACCGGCAGGCGCCGGCCGTGCTCACGTGCGCGGACGGGCGGCAGTCCACCCTGGCCGCCGCCGCCCTGCAGGAGCTGGGCTACACCGGCGTCCGGGTGCTCGACGGCGGCCTGCAGGCGTGGCGGGCGGCGGGCCTGCCGGTGGAGACGGGGCCGACCCGGCTGCTGGACGAGCCGGACGACGTCGTCCGCAAGCCGTGGGAGCGCGGGGTGGAGGCCATGCGCGCCTACCTGGCCTGGGAGGAGCAGCTCGACGCCCAGGGGCGCAGTCCCGAGCCGCTCTTCCCCGGCGCCGGGCCGCGCCCGCCGGCGGCCAGCGGGTAGAATCTCGGCGTGACCGACGCCCTCGTCAGCACCGACTGGCTGGCCGCCCACCTGCACGAGCCCGACCTCCGGGTGGTGGATGCGCGGTGGTACCTGCCCACGCTCGAGCGCGATGCCCGCGCCGAGTACCTGGCCGGCCACATCCCCGGCGCGGTGTTCTTCGACATCGACGAGATCAAGGACAGCCGCAACCCGCTGCCGCACATGCTGCCCTCGCCGGCCGAGTTCGCCGCCGCCGCCGGCCGGCTGGGCATCGGCGACGGCGAGCGCGTGGTCGTGTACGGCGCGCGCCACCTGATCGCCTCGGCCCGGGTCTGGTGGACGTTCCGGGTCTTCGGGCACGAGCGGGTGGCGGTGCTGGACGGCGGCTTCCCGAAGTGGCGCGCGGAGGGGCGGCCCGTCGAGGCCGGCGCGCCGCCGGTGGCGCCGCGGCGCTTCACGGCCGGCTGGCGCCCGGAGCTGGTGCGCGACCTGGCCGCCCTGCGAGCCAATCTGAGCACCGGCGCCGAGCAGGTGGTGGACGCGCGCAGCCAGGGCCGCTTCGCCGGCACCGAGCCCGAGCCGCGGCCCGGGCTCCGCTCGGGCCACATCCCCGGCAGCCGCAGCCTGCCCTACGAGCGCCTGTTCAGCGCCCAGGACGGCACCCTGCTGCCGCCGCCGGCGCTGCGCGAGGCGTTCACCGGGGCCGGCCTGGACCTCGGCCGGCCGGTCGTCGCCACCTGCGGCTCCGGCGTCAGCGCCTGCGTCCTGGCCTTCGCGCTGCACCGGCTCGGCCGGCCGGACGTCGCCGTCTACGACGGCTCGTGGAGCGAGTGGGGAAGCCGGGCGGACACGCCCGTGGACACCTGACCGAGGAGGCGAGCATGGCCACGACGACCGCCTACACGCTGGACGAGTTCATCGCCGACCTCGACCGGATCACCGGCCGGGAGACGGCGCCGGAAGCGATCACCGGCCAGGTGGCTCCGCTGCTGGCGCGCCTCGTGCGGAACCCGACCGCCCTCGCCCCCGAGTACCGGCGCCGGCCGCCCGACGGCCGGCGCGGCCGCTACATGCTGCACCGGGCGCCGCGGTTCAACGTGACCGCCGTCGTCTGGGGGCCGGGCGACACGGCGGGCGCCCACAACCACGAGACGTGGGGCGTCATCGGCGTCATCGACAACGAGATCGAGGAGACGCGGTACCGGGTGACGCCGGCGGCGCCGGGGCGGGCGCGCCTCGAGGTGACGCGGGTCATGCGCCACGGGCCGGGCGCCGTGTCGTGCCTGGTGCCGGGCGACGAGGTGCACCGCATGCACAATCCGACGGGCCGCGACACCGTCGAGATCCACGTGTACGGCAGGGACCTGGCGGGGCTCGAGCGGAAGACATGGAGCGAGGACGGCGCCGAGAAGCGGCTGGTCAGCCCGAAGTACCTGAACTGCTGAAGGCGAGCGCGCCGGTCGCGAGCCACGCCCGGCCGGGGGCGTCAGCGCCGGCGGAGGGCGGGCGGCGTCCTGGCTAGGGGCGGGCGCGCCGGGCCCGGGCGGCGCCGCTTTCCCGGTGCAGCAGCTGGCACCACAGCCGGTTGGCGTCGCCCCCCGCCTCGGCGCTGCCCGACAGGAAGGCGTCCGAGCGCACCGTGGAGTCGTCGGCGCCGTCGCGGCCGGGCAGGTGAGTGTCGCACCACCGGACGTCCAGGATCTCCCGCGTGGGGTCGGCGCCCGGCTCGCAGCCGGGGCAGAACGCGCGGCCGAGCGCGGGCGTCTCGGCGATGTACTCCGTCACGACTCCGGCCCGGGAGCGAACCCGCAGGCGTGGTGCATCTAGGGCCAGCATAGCAGCGGCCCCCTCCGGCAAGAATTTTTTAAAGGGGGGCGGCGGCTGGCCGCCGCCTGGGCCGGGTCGCCGGCCGTCCGGTCCACCGGGCTCATGACGATGTCGCCGCCCAGGCGGGCCGCGCGCTCGCACTGCTCGGCGACGACCTGGAGGAGGCGCGCGCGCTCGCCGCCACGGGCGAACATCCAGCCGGCCTCCAGGCCCACGCAGGCCACCGGCAGCCCGCTGGCCCGCACCATCTCGATGACACGGTCGGCCGGGAGCCCGGCCTCCGCCGCCCGCATGAAGTCCGGACGGCGCAGCTCCACGCCGTCCCAGCCAGCGCGGATGGCGGCCCCCAGCGCATCGGCCAGCGGCGTGGTGTCGAGCGTCCAGGTATGCAGCGCCAGGCGGAACGCCACGAGGGCGGCCTCAGTTGATGCGCTTGTCCCGGCCCTTCCACTCCTTCTCGCGGAGGACGAACTTCTGCACCTTGCCGGTGGAGGTCTTGGGCAGGTCGCCGAACTCGACGGCCGCCGGGGCCTTGAAGTGCGCGATGTGCTGCTTGCAGAAGTCGATGATCTCCTGCTCGGTCGCCCTGGCCCCCGGCTTGAGCGTCACGAAGGCCTTGGGCCGCTCGCCCCACTTCTCGTCGGGGATGGCCACCACCGCGCACTCCAGCACCGCCGGGTGCCGGGCCACGCACTGCTCCACCTCGATGGTCGAGATGTTCTCGCCGCCGGAGATGATGATGTCCTTCTTGCGGTCGCGCAGCTCGATGTAGCCGTCGGGGTGCCAGACGGCGATGTCGCCGGAGTGGAACCAGCCGCCCCGGAAGGCCTCGGCGGTGGCGTCCGGCTGCTGGAAGTAGCCGAGCATGACGTTGTTGCCCCGCATGACGACCTCGCCCAGCGTCCGGCCGTCGCGGGGGACGTCGCGCATCTCGCCGTCCACCACCCGGACCAGGTCGAACACCGTGTAGCCCTGGCCCTGGCGGGCGGCCAGCCGGGCCTGCTCGTCGGGCGGCAGCGCGTTCCACTCCTCGTGCCACTCGCAGACCGTGTGGGGCCCGTAGGTCTCGGTGAGGCCGTAGACGTGGACGGGGCGGAAGTTCAGCTCCTTGAGCCTGCCCAGCAGCGTCGGCGAGGGCGGGGCGCCGGCCACGGTGACCGTCACCGGACGCTCCAGGCGGTGCGCCCTGGGGTGGTTGACGACGCCGATCTGGACGGTGGGCGCGCCGTTGTAGTGGGTGATGCCCTCCCGGTCCAGGAGATCCCAGACGGCGCCCGGGTCCACCTTGCGCAGGCAGTAATGGGTGCCGCCGACCGCGGTCACGCCCCAGGTGAAGCACCAGCCGTTGCAGTGGAACATCGGCAGCGTCCACAGGTACCTCGTGTCCCAGGTCATGCCGGTCTCGAGGACCTCGCCGATGGCGTTCAGGTAGGCGCCGCGGTGCGTGTACATCACGCCCTTGGGCCGGCCCGTGGTGCCGGAGGTGTAGTTGATGGCCAGCATCTCCTCCTCGTCCTCCAGCCACGACTCCACGGGACCGGGCGAGCCGGCGGCGAGGAAGTCCTCGTAGGGATCGCCGGCGGCGCCGGTGTCGTCCACCCGGACCACCCGCACGCCGTCGAGATCCAGCGGCTTCACCAGGCCCTCCAGCTCGGCGTCCACGAACAGGAAGCGGGCGCCGGAGTGCTTGAGGATGTAGCCGATCTCGTCGCTGGACAGCCGGATGTTGATGGCGACCAGCACCCCGCCGGCCGCCGGCACGCCGTAGTGCGCCTCCAGCATGGCCGGGATGTTGGGGCAGAGGAAGGCCACCCGGTCGAGCCGGCGCAGCCCCGCCCCCCGCAGGGCGGAGGCCAGGCGGTTGACCCGTTCCTCCAGCTGGCGGTAGGTGTAGCGGCGGCCGCCGTGGACGACGGCGACCTTGTCCGGCAAGACGTACGCGTTGCGGGTGAGGAAGCTGACGGGCGTCAGCTCGGTGCGGTAAACCTTGCTCGCCTTGGCCATCCTGCTGCCCTCCGGACAGAGATTGCGCCAGTGTACCCGGAGGGCGCGAGGCAGGGGAAGGGCCGCCCGGGGGCTCTAGTAGCCCTCCTCCAGCAGGGGGAAGGCGCTCAGCGCGTGCGGGCGGGTGACCGGCGTGGCCGGGTGCAGGCAGGCGGGATCGAGGGCGCCCGGCCGGTCCACCCCCAGCAGGCCCAGGCAGATCCGCACCTCGTCCTCCAGGAGCTCCAGCACCCGCACCAGCCCGGCCTCGCCGGCTGCCGCCAGCCCGCAGCAGGCCAGGCGACCGATGCCCACGGCCTGGGCGCCCAGCGCCAGGGCCTTCACCACGTCGGTGCCGCGCACGAAGCCGCCGTCCACCAGGACCGTGGCCCGGCCGGCGACGGCCGCCACCACCTCGGGCAGGACCTCGATCGCCCCGCGGCCGTGGTCGAGCTGCCGGCCGCCGTGGTTGGACACGTAGACGCCCTCCACGCCGTGGTCGCAGGCCAGGGCGGCGTCCTCGGCGGTGGCGATGCCCTTGAGGATGAGCGGCACGTCGTGCCGGTCCTTGAAGCGCTTGACGTGGTCCCACGTGAGGCCCGCCTGGTAGTCGAAGCCCGTCGCCGCCTGGCGCCACGGCTTGACGAAGCGCCGGGCCAGGTCGCGCTCGCGCCGGCTGTAGACGGCGGTGTCCACCGTGAGGCAGAAGGCGGCGTAGCCGTGATCGCGCGCCCGCTTGACGTGGTCGTCCACCCAGGCGTCGTCGCCCCGCACGTAGAGCTGGAAGATGCGGAAGCCCTCGGGGGCGGCCGCGGCCGTGGCCTCCAGGCCGGGGTTGCAGACGGAGGAGAGCATCAGGGGCACGCCGAAGGCGGCCGCCGCCCGGGCGGCCGTGGCCCCGCCGCCGGCGGTGAAGGTCTCGATGGAGCCGATGGGCGCCAGCAGCACGGGCAGGCGCACCGGGCGGCCGAAGAGGGTCGCCGTGGCGTCGATGCGCGAGACGTCCCGCAGCACGCGCGGGCGGAAGGCCAGGGCGTCGAGCGCCTGGCGGTTGCGCCGCAGCGTGGTCTCGGTCTCGGCGCCGCCGATGAGGTAATCCCAGGGCCCCGGGGCCAGCGAGGCCCGGGCGGCCTGGACGATCTCGTGCAGGGTCTGGAAGCGCTCCCCGAGCCCGGACGCCATGCCCGCCGGTTATAGCACGGCCCGAACGCCTTGCGCGCGGAGCGGCCGGGGGATTACGCTCGCAGCACCGCGAGGAGGCCAGCATGACGGTCCGCCCCATCTCGGCCGACAGCCACATGGACCTGATCTACCTGCCGCCCGACACCTTCACCGCCCGGATGGATCCGGCCTTCGGCGACCGCATCCCGCGCGTGGTGGAGCAGGACGGGCGCAAGGTCTGGGTGTCCGCCGGCAGCGTGCTCGGCCCCTACGCCACCTACGGCCCCGGCGTGACCGGCGGGCGGCGGGGGCGCATCCTGGCCGAGGCCGGCTTCGCCTCCGGCGAGCAGACGCGGCCGTCGAACCCCGAGCAGCGCCGCCAGGACCAGGAGCGCGACGGGGTGGACGCCGAGATCATCTACGGCATCATCGGCATCTCCCGCGGTCTCTTCACCAGCCAGGGCATCGCCGACCACGAGACCCTGACCGCCGTCTACCGCGCCTACAACGACTGGATCGCCGGCTTCAACCGCACGCTGCCGGGCCGCTTCCACGGGCTGGGCTGCCTGCCCAACCACGACGCGGCGCTGGCCGCCGAGGCCGTGCGCCAGTGCGCGGCGCTGGGGCTGCGGGGGGCGGTGTTCGTGCCGTGGGGCTCGGCCATGCCCGTGTGGCACGAGATGTGGGAGCCGATGTGGTCGGCTGCCGAGGAGACCGGCCTCGTCATCTCCTTCCACGTCTTCGAGGGCGGCGGGGCGACGGTGGGCTACGAGGTCAAGGGCCTGCGCCGCCCGGACGTGATCGGCGCCTGGACGGTGGTGGCTCCGCTGCAGATGGACGAGATCCTGGTCTCGGTCATCCTGAGCGGCGTCTGCGAGCGCCATCCCCGCCTCCGGCTGGTGCTCGGCGAGAGCGGCATCGGCTGGATCCCCTACATCCTGGAGCGGCTGGACGACACCTACGAGGAGCGGCTGGCCGACGATCTCGGGCTGCCGCTGCCCCCCAGCGCCTACTTCAAGCGGCAGATCCACGCGACCTTCCAGAAGGACTTCCACGGCCTCGCGGCCATGGCCCGGATCGCCCCCGACAACATCATGTGGGGCTCCGACTACCCCCACCGGGACGGCACGTGGCCCTTCTCGCAGAAGGCCATCGAGGAGCAGTTCCACGACATCCCGGAGGCGGTGGCGCGCCGGGTCCTGCGCGACAACGTCTGCCGCCTCTACGGGCTGCCGGCGTGAAGACGGTCGTCGCGCTGGGCGGCGAGGGCATCGGCGTCGAGGTGGTCGAGGCCACCTGCGAGCTGCTCACCGCCGCCGGCCTGCCGCTCAAGATCCTCACGCCCCCGCACGGCGAGGCCGCCCAGAGGACGCACGGCTCGCCCATGCCCGAGGAGACCCGGCGGCTCTGCCGGCAGGCCGACGGCGTGCTGTTCGGCGCCGCCGGCGGGCCGGCGTCCGTCGCCGTCATCACCTGGCTCCGGTGGGAGAGCGACGCCTACGCCAACGTGCGGCCCATCAAGTACTACCCGGGCGCCCGCTCGCCGCTCGAGCGGCCGCAGGGGATCGACTTCGTGGTCCTGCGCGAGAACATGGAGGGCCTGTACCCGGCCCGCGAGGGCCGGCTGGACGAGCTGGCGCGCGGGATGCCCGAGCTGCGCGATCGCATCGGGCGCCGGGTGGCCGACCACGGCGAGGGCGCCTTCGCGGTCAAGGTGGTCACCCGCCGCGGCGCCGAGCGCATCGCCCGCTTCGCCTGCGCGCTGGCCCGGCGGCGCAAGGCGCGGGGCCACCCGGGCAAGGTCACCTGCGTGACCAAGTCGAACATCCTCTCGGCCTCGGACGGGCTGTTCCAGCAGGTCGCGGAGGCGGTGGTGCGCGAGCACCCCGACCTCGCCTGGGAGCACTACTACGTGGACGACGCGGCCCGACGCCTGCTCCGCTTCCCGCAGGCCATGGACGTCGTCCTGTGCATGAACCTCTACGGCGACATCCTCTCCGACCTGGCCGCCGAGGCGGCCGGCGGGCTCGGCCTGGCTCCCAGCGGCTGCTATGGCGACGGCTGGGCCTACTTCGAGTCGGTGCACGGCTCGGCGCCCGACATCGCGGGGCAGGGCATCGCCAACCCCACGGCCACCATCCTGTCGGCGGTCATGATGCTGGAGCACATGGGGCTGGCGGGCGAGGCGGAGCGCCTGGAGCGCGCCGTGGCGCGGGTCTACCGCGAGGGGCGCTTCCTCACGCCCGACCAGGGCGGCCGGGCGAGCACGCGGGAGTTCTGCAGCGCCGTGCTGGGCGCGCTGGGCTGACCGCCCTCACCCGCGCCAGACCCACCAGAGGAACAGGCCGACCATCGCCAGCGCGATGACGAAGTCGGCCACGATGCCGGCCAGCAGCCCGACCAGGGCGCCGAGACCCGAGCGCACGCTGCCTTCCATCGTGCCGCCGCGCAGCAGCTCGCCGGTGACCGCCCCCGCGACAGGCCCGAAGAGGAGCCCGAGCGGGCCGAAGAACAGGCCGATGACGGCGCCCGCAACGGCGCCGATGACGGCCCAGCGGCTGCCGCCGGAGCCGCCGGCGCCCAGCGCCCCGGTGACGAAGTTCAGCACGAAGGTGAGCAGGGCGAGCGCCGCCAGGATCAGCAGCCGGCCCGCGCCGACGATCGCGAAGTCGGTGGCGATGGCCCACAGCAGGGCGCCGGCCAGGATGAAGAGGGGGCCGGGAACCCACGGGATCAGCGAGCCGACCACGCCGGCCAGGAACAGCGCGCCGGTCACGATGCCCACGATCACGCTGGTGTCCATGCCCCCAAGGGTACCTTGCGCCGCCGCGCCCGGTTTGACTATGCTGCCGGCGCCATGGATCCGGTGGACCAGCACTACGGCCGGCGCGACTTCGCCACCAGCATCCTCGACGCGCTGCGGGCCGACGGCAAGGACCCCGACCGGCTGCAGCCGGACGCGCTGGCGGCGTTCGAGCACTTCCACGTCCGCGGCCAGGAGGCCACGCTGGACCTGGCGCGGCTGGCCGGGATCGCGGCCGGCGATCGGGTCCTCGACGCCGGCGGCGGCTTCGGCGGCCCTGCCCGCCTGCTGGCCCGCCAGGTCGGCTGCCACGTCACCGTGCTGGACATCACGGAGGCTTACGTCGAGGCGGGCGCCGAGCTCACCCGTCGCGTCGGCCTCGGCGACCGCGTGCAGTTCCGGCACGGCAGCGCACTGGACATCCCCGTTCCGGACGGCGCGTTCGACGTCGCCTGGACCCAGCACTCCTCCATGAACATCCGCGACAAGGAGCGGCTCTACCGCGAGCTGCACCGGGTGGTGCGGCCGGGCGGGCGCCTGGCCATCCACGAGATCATGGCGGGCCCGAACCAGCCCGTGCACTTCCCGGTGCCCTGGGCCCGGGAGCCCTCCATCAGCTTCCTGCGGCCGCCGGCCGAGATGAGGCGCGTCATCGCCGAGGCCGGCTTCGCAGAGCGCCACTGGCTCGACGAGACGGCCCGGGCGCGCGACTGGTTCCAGCAGCGCCTGGCCTCCCCCCCGCCGCCCGCCCGGCTCAACTGGACCCTCCTGCTCGGCCAGGACATGCCGGCCATGCTGCAGAACATCCTGCGCAACCTGCAGGAGGACCGGGTCGCGGTCGTGATGGGCGTGTGGGACCGCCCCTGAGGCGCCCGCCTACTCCACGACGAAGGGGATCGCCACCGCGCCGATGTCCTCGCCCGTCCGGTCGCTGACGAGCCGCGCCGTGAACGTCAGCGGCGACATCGCGCGCGTGACCCGGTCGAAGTAGACGAAGCCCGTCACCCGGGCGCCGGGCTCGACGACCCGCTCGGGCAGCGCCATCTGCACCATGTCGCCCGTCGGCAGCGGCACCCGGGAGAAGCGGGGGTGGTCGAACCAGAACGGGTCGTACCAGAAGGGATCCCACCAGAACGGGTGGCGCCAGAGCGGGTCGTACCAGAAGAGCGGCGGGCGCGCGAAGGCGTAGCCCGGCACGGCCTCGGCCGCCACGCCCTCGACCTCGTACGGCCCCCGTCCCGGCAGCACCCGCCCGTCCGCGGCCCGAAGCGAGAAGTGCTCGTAGCGGAGCCGGACCGGGACGGTGCCCGTGTTCTCCACGCTGACCAGGATGGGGGTCGCCACGTCCCCGAGGGCGGCCGGGCGGCCGCGCCAGGCGCCGGCTCGCGCCGACACCCGGACGCCGCCGGCCTCGGCCACGGCCGCCTGCTCGCGCCCGGGGACGAGCTGCGCCCCGGGCGCCGGGCGCAGGTGGGTGGCGCAGCCGCCGAGCAGCAGGACGGCCAGGAGCAGGCGCGCGAGCATCGGTGATAAGCTTCGCGCGGGGTCCGTTCGGTGTCCACCGCGCGCACGATGCTCGAGAAGATCTGGGCCCGCCACGTCGTCGCCGAGGGCCCGGGCGGCCACGCGCTGCTCTTCGTGGACCGCCACCTGGCGCACGAGGGGGGCACCCACGCCCTGATCCGGCTGGCCCGGGCCGGCCGCCGCGTGCGCCGGCCGGACCTCACGTTCGCGACCGCGGACCACTACGTCCTCACCACGCCCGGCGCCCCCGCCGGCGACGCCGAGACCCGCGGCCTGCTGGAGACCCTGGCCCGCGAGACGGCGGCCCAGGGCATCGCCTGCTTCGGCGTCGGCGACGAGCGGCGCGGCATCGTGCACGTCATGGCGCCCGAGCAGGGGCTCACCCTGCCGGGCACGATCGTCGTCTGCGGCGACTCCCACACCGCCACCCACGGCGCCTTCGGCTGCCTGGCCTTCGGCATCGGCTCGACCGAGGTCGAGCACGTGCTGGCCACCCAGGCCCTCTGGCAGCGCCGGCCGCTGGCCATGCGCGTCACGGTGGACGGCCGCCTGGGCTTCGGCGTGACGGCGAAGGACCTCATCCTGGCTGTCATCGCGCGGATCGGCGCCGCCGGCGGCACGGGCCACGTCATCGAGTACGCGGGCTCCGCGATCCGGGCCATGACGATGGACGAGCGCATGACGGTCTGCAACATGTCCATCGAGGCCGGGGCCCGCGCCGGGATGATCGCGCCCGACGAGACGACCTTCGCGTACCTGGAGGGCCGGCCCTTCGCGCCCCGGGGCGAGCGCTGGCGGCAGGCGCTGGCGTACTGGAGGACGCTGCCGACCGATCCCGGCGCCGTCTTCGACCGCGAGGTGACGCTCGACGCCTCCGAGGTCGCGCCCACGGTGACGTGGGGCACGAGCCCCGAGGACGCGCTGCCGATCACGGCCGAGGTGCCGGACCCCGCCCGCATCGGCGATCCGGCGCGCCGGCAGAGCGCCGAGCGGGCGCTGGCCTACATGGGGCTCGAGCCCGGCCTGCCGCTCACCGCGGTGACGGTGGACCGGGTGTTCATCGGCTCGTGCACGAACAGCCGGCTGGACGACCTCCGCGCGGCCGCCCGGGTGGTGCGCGGACGGCGGGCGGTGGTGCCGGCCTGGGTGGTGCCGGGCTCGGGGCTCGTCAAGCGGGCGGCCGAGGCCGAGGGGCTCGACCGGATCTTCACCGAGGCGGGCTTCGAGTGGCGCGAGGCGGGCTGCTCCATGTGCGTGGGCATGAACGGCGAGGTCGCGCGCCCGGGCGAGCGGGTGGCCTCGACCTCCAACCGGAACTTCGAGGGGCGGCAGGGCCCGGGCGCGCGCACGCACCTGATGTCGCCCGCCATGGCGGCGGCCGCCGCGGTCACCGGCCGCCTGACCGACGTCCGCGCGCTGGGGTAGCCGCATGCGCGCCTTCACCCGGCTCACCGCCGTGGCGGCCCCGATCGACCTGCCCAACGTGGACACGGACCGGATCATCCCGGCCCGCTTCCTGCGCAAGCCCCGGAGCGACGAGTACGCGCGCTTCCTGTTCCACGACGTCCGCTTCGACGCCCAGGGCGCCGAGCGGCCGGACTTCGTCCTCAACCAGCCGGCGTATCGCGACGCGCGGATCCTCGTGACCGCCGAGAACTTCGGCTGCGGGTCGTCGCGGGAGATGGCGGTGTGGGCCCTCGACGCCTACGGCATCCGCTGCGTGATCGCCCCGAGCCTGGGCGACATCTTCCGGCAGAACTGCGTGAAGAACGGCCTGCTCCCCGTGATCCTGCCGGCCGGCGAGGTGGCCGCGCTCCGGCGGCAGCTCCACGAGCGGCCCGGTGCCGCCATCGCCGTGGACCTCGAGTCCCGGACCGTGACCGGCCCCGACGGCCGCGCCTGCCGCTTCGAGATCGACCCCTTCGCCCGGCAGATGCTCCTGACGGGCCAGGACGAGATCGCGCTGACCCTCGGCCACGAGCGCGAGCTGCGCGCCTTCGAGGAGCGCCTGGGGCAAGAACTGCCCTGGGTGGTCCCCGTGGTCGGTGGCAGGCAGCCTGCAACGTCGTGACGTCGGCCCGCGGCCCTGGAGGGCCACGGGCCGAAGGAGGGACGTCATGACGAGAGCAGTTCTTGTGGCATTTCTGACGCTGGCCCTGGCGGCGCCGGCCGTCGAGGCGGGCGGGGGCGCGGAGAGCGCGCAGCCGGCCGGGCAGTCCGGCCAGCAGCCGTCCAGCCAGCAGTACGGCGGCCAGCCGCGGATGGACCGCCAGCAGCAGATGGGGCGCGAGCAGCCGCAGACCGGGCAGCCCGACGTGCTGGCCAGCGGCTTCAGCGCCCGCGTCACCGGCCAGGTGACGAGCGTCGATCAGCAGTCGGGCCGGATCACCCTCAGCACCCCCGAGGGCCCGCTGACGGTCCGGTTCCCGCCCGAGGCCATCCAGCACGTCCAGCAGGGCGATCAGGTGACCGTGGCCGTCGCGCTCGTGGAGTCCGGCGCCCCGGCCGCCTCGCCCGGCCGGCAGCCGTCCTCGCAGCCGGGCAGCTCGCCCGGGAGCACCCCCGGCAGCACCAGGTAGGTCCCGCTCCGCCCGTTCGCGCGCCGCCGCCGCGGTCTGGGGCGTGTACCATGGCCTCCGGGAGCGAGACCGGGTGACGTCGTCCACGCACGAGGCGGAAGAGCCTGTCGCCACCACGCTGCTGGCCACGCCGCGCTCGTCGTGGCGGCGCCCCGAGGCCCCCCGCGGCCGGCGGCTGGCGGCGCTGTCCCTCGGCGCCGTCGGCGTCGTGTACGGCGACATCGGGACCAGCCCGCTGTACGCCCTCCGCGAGTGCTTCAATCCCGCCTACGGCCTGGCGCCGACGCCGGACACGGTCCAGGGCGTGCTGTCGCTGATCCTGTGGGCGCTGATCCTGATCGTCAGCGTCAAGTACATCGTCTTCATCATGCGCCTGGACAACCGGGGAGAGGGCGGCATCATCGCCATGCTGGCGCTGCTGACGCGCCCGCGGCCGGGGCGGCGCGGGCCCCGGCCGGGCCTGCTGCTCGCCCTCGGGCTCTTCGGCGTCGCCCTCCTCTACGGCGAGGGGATCATCACCCCTGCCATCTCCGTGCTGGGCGCCGCCGACGGCCTGGGGGTGGTGGCGCCGGGCTTCCGGCCCTGGATCGTCCCGTTCTCGCTGGCCATCCTGGTCGCGCTGTTCGCGCTGCAGCACCGGGGCACGGCGGGCCTGGCCGTCGTCTTCGGCCCGATCATGCTGGCGTGGTTCGTCACCCTCGCCGTCCTGGGCACGGTGGAGATCGTCCGGGCCCCCCAGGTGCTGGCCGCCGTCAACCCGGTGGCCGGCGCGCGCCTGCTGGTCGAGCACGGCGGCCCGGGATTCCTCGTCCTGGGCGCGGTGGTGCTGGCCGTGACGGGCGCCGAGGCCCTCTACGCCGACATGGGCCACTTCGGCCGGGCCCCGATCCGGCTGGCCTGGTTCGCCGTGGTCTTCCCCGCCCTCATCCTCAACTACTTCGGGCAGGGAGCGCTGGTGCTCCGCCATCCGGAGGCCGTGGAGAATCCCTTCTACCTGCTGGCCCCGGCCTGGTTCCGGGCGCCGCTGATCGTCCTCGCCACCACGGCCGCCATCGTCGCCTCGCAGGCCCTCATCTCGGGCGCCTTCTCGCTCACCCAGCAGGCCATCCAGCTCGGCTACAGCCCGCGGATGACGATCGTGCACACCTCCCGGCGCGAGATCGGCCAGATCTACCTGCCGCCCGTCAACCGGGCCCTGGCCGCCGGCTGCATCCTCGTCGTCCTGGTGTTCCAGTCCTCCAGCGCGCTGGGGGCCGCCTACGGCATCGCCGTCACCGGCACCATGACGATCAGCACCGTCCTCTTCTTCGTCATGGCCCGCGACCGGTGGGGGTGGTCGTCGCCGCGGGCGGGCGCCGTGGCCGCGTTCTTCCTCCTGATCGACCTGGCGTTCCTGAGCGCCAACCTGGTCAAGGTCGAGAGCGGCGGCTGGGTGCCGCTGGCGCTGGCCGGCGGCATGTTCCTGGTCATGGATACCTGGAACCGCGGCGCCCGCCTCCTGGGCCGGGTGCTGGCCCACTCCGCTGAGCCCCTGGACCGGTTCATCGCCGAGGTGGCCGAGCGGCGCCCGCCGCGGGTGCCGGGCACGGCCGTGTTCCTCACCGCCGACGTCGAGGGCGCGCCGCTCGTGCTGCAGTACCACTTCCGCCACAACCAGGCCCTGCACCGGCAGGTCATCCTGCTCTCGGTGGTGGTGGAGGACGTGCCGGAGGTGGACGACAAGACGCGGGTGGAGAGCGAGGCCCTGCCCGAGGGCTTCTACCGGGTGCGGGCCCGCTACGGCTTCATGGAGCGGGCCAGCGTGCCGGCGATCGTGCGCCGGTGCTGCCGGGACCTGGGCCTGGCGCCCGGCGAGGTGACCTACTACGTGGGCCGGTCGCGGATCGTCCCCGAGGGCCGGGCGCCGATGGCGCGCTGGCGCAAGCGCCTGTTCGCCTTCCTGGCCCGCAACAGCGCCTCCGCCACCGACTACTTCAACATCCCGCCCGACCGCGTGGTGGAGGTGGGGGCGCGGATCCAGCTCTGAGCGCGGCTCAGAGCCCGTGCCGGCGGCGCAGCACCCGGGCCATGGACTCCGGCGCGAAGCCCAGCTGGAGCAGAGCCACCCCCACGTCGAAGTACTCGCGGTAGGCCCGGATGCGCCCGCCGGCCAGCTCGAACAGGCTCATGCCGCGGAACTGCACGCGGCCGTCGGCGCGGTTGAAGGCCTCGGCGAACGTCTTGACCAGGCTCATCACAGGCAGGCCTCGAACAGCCCGGCCGCGCCCTGGCCGCCGCCCACGCACATCGTCACCACCCCGTAGCGCGCGCCGCGGCGCAGCATCTCGCTGGCCAGCGTGCCCACCAGGCGGGAGCCCGTCATCCCGAACGGGTGGCCGATCGAGATGGATCCCCCGTTGACGTTGAGCCGCTCCATGGGCAGCCCCAGGCGGTCGCGGCAGTAGACGACCTGCGAGGCGAAGGCCTCGTTCAGCTCCCAGAGGTCGATGTCCTCCACGCGCAGGCCGTGACGGCCGAGCAGCTTCGGCACCGCGAAGACCGGGCCGATGCCCATCTCGTCGGGCTCGCAGGCGGCCACGGCGAAGCCCCGGAAGATCACCCGGGGCCGGATGCCGAGGGCCTCCGCGCGCCGGCGCTCCATGAGCAGGGTGGCCGAGGCGCCGTCGGAGAGCTGGGACGAGTTGCCGGCGGTGACAGTGCCCTGGCCCGACGTCCGGTCGAAGTGGGGCGGCAGGGCCAGCAGCCCCTCCAGCGTGGTGTCGGGGCGGTTGCACTCGTCGCGGTCGACGTAGTGGTCCTCCTCGCCGATCTTCTCGCCCGTCTTCCGGTCCAGGACGGCGCGGCGCACCTGCATCGGCGCGATCTCCTCCTTGAAGAAGCCCTCCTGCTGGGCGCGGGCCGTGCGCTGCTGGCTGGCCAGGGCGTACTCGTCCTGGGCCAGGCGGCTGATCCCGTAGCGCTTGGCCACCACCTCGGCCGTGTCGCCCATGACCATGTAGAGGCCGGGGTAGCGCTCCTTCACCCACGGGTTGGGGCTGCTGTCCCGCTGCATCATGGTGATGGACTCCACGCCCCCGCCGATGGCGGCCCCGGCCCCCTCGTGGATGATGAGGTGGGCGGCCATGGCGACGGCCTGCAGACCGGAGGAGCAGAAGCGGTTGACGGTCGTGCCCGGCGTGGTCACCGGCAGCCCCGCCCGGAGCGCGGCCACGCGGGCGACGTTGTGCCCCTGCGGCCCGTGCGGCTGCCCGCACCCCAGGATGACGTCCTCGATCTCGCGGGGATCGAGCTGGGGCACCTTGCCCAGGACGTCGCGAATGGCGTGGGCGGCCAGGTCATCCGGGCGGGTCATGTTGAAGGAGCCGCGGTGGGACTTGGCCAGGGGCGTCCGGCTGCTGGCGACGACGACCGCTTCTCTCATGGGGCCTCCCCCTGTCCGGCGTTTGCCCCCTAGTGTACCTTTCCGCTGCGCTCTCCGGCCCGGCCGACCGGGCCTCCGGGCGCAGGGGGGACGGCCATGGACGACATGTCGAGGCGGCAGTGGCTCGGGGCGGCAGCGGCGCTGGGGGCGGCGGCAGTGGCGAGCACGGCAGGTGCCCAGCCGCGGCCGTCGGCCGAGGACCTGGTGCGGGCGGTGACCTCGGCCCGGGTGTTCGACCTGTCCTTCGTCTGGAACGAGCGGGCGCCCATCCTGCCCCTCAACCCGCCGTACGCCTTCGCGCTCAACGCCACCCACCGGATGACGCACGAGATCTTCGGCCAGGCGCCGGGCAGCCGCGTGTCCTGGGCCTCGGACATCATGTACTTCAGCGGCCAGCACGGCTCGCCCACGCTGGACGCCCTGGGCCACATCGGCCGGGACCTGAAGCTCCACGGCGGGGTGGAGGCCGGCCAGGCCACCGCCACGCCGGCCGGGATCGGCGCCAACCTGGGCATCGAGGCCTTCCCGCTCGACCTCGTGCTGAACCGCTGCGTGCTCCTCGATGTGGCGCGCCACGTGGCCGGCGGGCGCCCGGACCCGCTGCCGCCCGGGTTCGAGATCACCGGGGCCCACCTGGAGCAGACCATGCAGGCCCAGCGGGTGGAGGTGCGCCGGGGCGACTCCCTGCTGATCCGCACCGGCTGGGGACGGTACTTCGGGCGGGACAACGCCCGGTACCTGGGCGACCAGTCACCCGGGCCGGGCCCCGACGCCGCCCGCTGGATCGCCGGCCGGGGGGTGCGCCTGGCCGGCGACGACACCGCCACCTTCGAGAAGCGCCCGGCCGCCTACGGCCAGGAGCTGTTCGTCGTGCACATGATGCTGCTGGTGGACCACGGCATCTACATCATGGAGAACGCGAACCTCGACCCGCTGGCCGACGCCGGGGCCTGGGTGTCGCTGCTGGTGGTGCCGCCGCTCAAGATCCAGGGCGCCTCCGGCTCGCCCCTGCGCGCGCTGGCCGTGGCGCCGTAGCCCGCGGCCCCGGGCCGCCGGGCCACGGAGGTCTTGCACGGGGCCGCGCCGGGCGGCTACCTTTGCCGTCGAGGGGCAGCCGGTGACGAGGAGGACCAGGCGATGACGAGTGTCTACGAGGCCACGTACGCCCGCTCCCTGCGCGACCCGCAGGACTTCTGGGCCCAGGCGGCCGAGGACATCTACTGGGACCGGCGCTGGGACCGGGTCTTCGACGACTCGCGCCCGCCGTTCTACCGCTGGTTCGCGGGCGGCAGGCTGAACACCTGCTACAACTGCCTGGACTTCCACATCGACCGCGGCCGCGGCAAGCAGCGCGCCCTGGTCTACGACAGCCCCGTCACCGGCACGGTGCGGGAGTTCACCTTCGACGAGCTGCGGGCGCAGGTGGCGCTCGTGGCGGGGGCGCTGCGCCGGCAGGGGATCGAGCGCGGCGACCGGGTCATCATCTACATGCCCATGGTCCCCGAGGCCGTCATGGCCATGCTGGCCTGCGCCCGCATCGGCGCCATCCACTCGGTGGTGTTCGGCGGCTTCGCCGCCAACGAGCTGGCCAAGCGCATCGAGGACGCCCGGCCCCGGCTCGTGCTCTCGGCCTCGTACGGCATCGAGGTCAACCGGCTCGTCCCCTACAAGCCGCTGCTCGACGGCGCCATCGAGCTGTCGGCCCACAAGCCCGAGCGCTGCGTGATCCTGCAGCGGCCGCTGGAGCGGGCGCCGCTGGCGGCGGGCCGGGACCTGGACTGGGACGACTTCATGGCCGGGGCCCGCCCCGCCGACTGCGTGCCGGTGGCCGCCACCGACCCGCTCTACATCCTGTACACGTCGGGCACCACCGGGCAGCCCAAGGGCGTGGTGCGGGACAACGGCGGCCACGCCGTGGCCCTGAAGTGGTCCATGCAGAACATCTACGGCGTGGGCGCCGGCGAGACCTACTGGGCCGCCTCGGACATCGGCTGGGTGGTGGGGCACTCCTACATCGTCTACGCCCCGCTGCTCAAGGGCTGCACCACGATCCTCTACGAGGGCAAGCCCGTCGGCACGCCGGACCCCGGCGCCTTCTGGCGCGTCTGCTCCCAGCACGGCGTGAACGCGCTCTTCACGGCCCCGACCGCCTTCCGGGCCATCAAGAAGGAGGACCCGCAGGGCGCGCACATCGCCAAGTACGACCTCTCGCGCTTCCGGACGCTGTTCCTGGCCGGCGAGCGGTGCGACCCCGACACGCTGCTCTGGGCCCGCGAGCGGCTGGGGGTGCCGGTCATCGACCACTGGTGGCAGACCGAGACCGGCTGGCCGATCGCCGCCAACTGCGTGGGCCTGGGCATGCTGCCCGTCAAGCCGGGCTCCCCGACCAGGCCCGTGCCGGGCTACGACGTGCGGGTGCTGTCGGAGGACAACCAGGAGCTGCCGCCCGGCCAGATCGGCTCCATCGCCATCCGCCTGCCGCTGCCGCCGGGCTGCCTGCCCACGCTCTGGAACAACGACGCCGGCTACGAGAAGTCGTACCTGACGAAGCATCCCGGGCACTACCTGACGGGCGATGCCGGCTACAAGGACGAGGACGGCTACCTCTACATCATGAGCCGCGTGGACGACATCATCAACGTGGCCGGCCACCGGCTGTCCACCGGCGCCATGGAGGAGGTGCTGGCCGGGCACCCGGACGTCGCCGAGTGCGCGGTCGTGGGCGTGGCCGACGACATCAAGGGCGAGATCCCGGTGGGCTTCGTGGTCACCAAGGCCGGCGTCGAGCGGCCGGAGGCCGAGATCGTCAGGGAGCTGGTCGAGCGCGTGCGCGAGCAGATCGGACCGGTGGCGGCGTTCAAGACCGCGCTCGTCGTCAAGCGCCTGCCCAAGACGCGGTCCGGCAAGATCCTGCGCGGGACCATGAAGAAGATCGCCGACGGCCTGGAGTACACGACGCCGGCGACGATCGACGACCCCGCGATCCTGGGCGAGATCGCCGAGGCCCTCAGGGGGCACGGCTACCCGCGGCGGGGCGCCTGATGCGCGCGGCGCTCTACGAGGGCCCGGGCCGGTTCCGCACGGCGGAGGTGCCGGAGCCCCGGCCCGGGGCCGGCGAGGCGCTGCTGCGCATGCGCCGGGTCGGCATCTGCGGCACGGACCTGCACATCTTCCAGGGGCACCTCGACCACCGGGTGCCGCGCGGGGGCATCCTGGGCCACGAGACGTTCGGCGAGGTGATCGAGGCCCCGGCCGGGAGCGGCTTCGCCCCCGGCGACCGCGTGGTGGTCGAGCCGGTGCGCTTCTGCGGGGCCTGCCGCGCCTGCCGCATGGGCGCCTCCTACCTCTGCTACGCGCTGAAGATCCACGGCGTGGAGCTGCCCGGCGGCCTGCAGGAGCGCTGGGCGGTGCCCGCGGACCGGCTGCTCCGCGTGCCGGCCGCGCTCGACGACGAGGCGGCGGCCGTGGTCGAGCCGCTGGCCGTGGCCGTGCACGACGTGCGGCGAGCCGGCGTCAAGGCCGGCGACGTCGCCCTCGTCCTGGGCGGCGGCCCCATCGGGGCCCTGATCGCCATGGTGTGCCGCCACCTGGGCGCGCGGGTGGCGGTGGCGGAGGTGAATCCCTTCCGGGTCGAGCGGCTGCGCGGCTGGAAGCTGGAGGTCGTGGGGCCCGGGACCGACGTCGTGAAGTGGGTGCAGGAGTGGACGGACGGCGTGGGCGTGGACGTGGCCTTCGAGGTCACGGGGAACCCGGCCGCGGCCCGGATGGTGACGGACGTGGTGCGCGTGTGGGGCACGGTGAGCCTGGTGGCCATCCACGCCGAGCCCACGCCGGTGAACCTCTACCAGATCTTCGCCCGGGAGCTGGTGCTGCACGGCAGCCGGCTCTATGCCCGCCAGGACTGGGAGGAGGCGATCCGGCTGGCGGCCGAGGGCGCGGTCCCGGTGGCCTCGCTGGTGAGCCGGCGCATCCCGCTCGAGCAGCTCACCCAGGGCTTCGAGGAGGCGCTCAGGGGGGGACCGGTCATGAAGGTGCTGGTGGAGCTGTGAGGCGCGCGGCGGTCGCGGCGCTGGGGCTCGGGCTGGCGGCCTGCACGGCGCAATTGCCGGTGACGGGGGTCGAGTGGAGCAGGCCGGACGCCGGGCTGCAGCAGGTCACCTTCGACCAGACGGAGTGCGCGCGGCAGGCGGAGGACGCCGGCCAGACCGGCGATCTCCTCGCCGGCGGCGTGGTGGACGCCGTTCGCAACGCGATCAGGGAAGGCGGCCGCAGCGCCGCCTACGAGCAGTGCATGCGCGCCCGGGGCTACACGCCGGCCGGGCTGGAGGGAGCATGACGAGACTGCTGTGGCTCGGCTGCGTGATCCTGGCCCTGATCTCGCCCGCGGCGGCGCAGACGCCGCCGGGCCCG
>FWPU01007477.1_pt1 | contig 20111 bp, 18 predicted proteins | sample 2228361 | NCBI WGS metagenome assembly FWPU01 (sample SAMEA103939777, study PRJEB20133) | metagenome
CCCCAACCCGCCCGATCCTCGGTGACCTCGAAGCGATCGAGCGACTCCTGCACGAGCACGTCGTCGACGAGGTCGCCATCTGCCTCCCGGCCACCGATTGGGCCGTCGTCGAACCCGTCACCCGGCTCTGCGAGGAGGAGGGGAAGATCGTCCGGATCCCCCTGACCGGGAGCGGCTTCACCCTCCCCGGCGGGCGCCTCGACGACTTCGAGGGAACCCCCCTTCTCTCCCTCGTCTACGGGCCCGACCGGGTCGTCGGGCTCGTCCTCAAGCGCGTCCTCGACATCGCCCTCTCGGCCCTCGCCCTCGCCCTCCTCAGCCCCCTCTTCCTCGGGATCGCCGCCGTCATCCGGTTCCGCGAGGGGCCGCCCATTCTCTTCCGCCAGACGAGAGTCGGCCTCCACGGCCGCCCCTTCACCCTCTACAAGTTCCGGACGATGGTCCCCGACGCCGAAGCCCGCCTCACCGAGCTCCTCGCCCTCAACGAGATCGACGGCCAGGCCTTCAAGCTCTCGAACGACCCCCGCCTCACCCCGACGGGTCGCTGGCTCCGCCGGACGAGCCTCGACGAGCTGCCCCAGTTCTGGAACGTCCTCCGGGGCGAGATGAGCATCGTCGGGCCGCGACCCCCGCTCCCCCGCGAGGTCGAGGGCTACGACCTCTGGCACCGCCGTCGGCTGTCGATGAAGCCCGGGATCACCGGCCTCTGGCAGGTCTCGGCCCGGCGCGAGGAGGACTTTGACCGCTGGGTCGAGCTCGACCTCGCCTACATCGACCGCTGGTCCCTCTGGCTCGACCTCAAGATCATGGCCCGGACGATCCCGGCCATGCTCCAGGGGCGATAGCTGGCCATCCGGGGTCAGACCAGCCTCGGCCCCCGGCCAGCCTCGGCCCCATTACGGCGCCGACGACGACCCCGCGTAGTAGCGGCTGTCGGACCCGAAGAGCTCGATCGAAGCCCGAGCGAAGGCCCTCATGTCCGGGACGAGCATGTAGATCGAGGTGTCCGTCGCCACCTTCGCGTATGGCGGCCCGAGGACCTTCCGGGCGATCGCGTCCTCCTCGATCTGCCGGCCGAGCTCGACCATCTCGACGAGCCGGTCGGAGGGGAAGTTCGTCCGGATCGTGCTCGAGAGGGCGTCGAGGAGCCCCGGCAGCTTCGGGAAGACCGCCGGGTCGGTCAGCTTCCGCTGGAGGGCGATGAGGAGCTGCTGCTGGCGGCGGGCCCGCACGAAGTCGTTGTTGCCGACCCCCCGCCGAGAGCGAACGAAGGCGAGGGCCGTCTCCCCGTCGAGGGTGTGCCAGCCGACCGAGAGAGAGAAACCCCTCGGCCGGGGCGACATCCAGGCGTAGAAGGGGTCGTCGATCGGTGTCTCGTTGTAGACCCGAATGCCGCCGACGAGGTCGATCATTTCCTGAAAGCCGAGCAGATTGATCGCCGCGTAGTAGTGGACCGGCACCCCGACGAGGTAGCCCACCTCGCGGACGAGGGTCGTCATCCCGCCCTCGGGGAATTCCGCAGGATGGCGTTCGGCGTAGGAGAAGAGGGAATTGATCTTGCCCCCGTACGTTCGCCCATCCCAGAGCGGGAAGCGGGAGAGGTCGCGGGGCAGGCTGACCATCGCCGCAGACTTCGACGCCGGGTCGACGCTGACAACGAGGAGCGTGTCGGTGAGGGAGTGGCTCCGGTTCGGCGCCCAGTCGACGCCCATGAGGAGGACGTTGATCCGCGCGGACGCCGAGGGCGGGGTTGCGACCGGCGTCGCGTCGGGCAGGTCCACCGTCCCCTGGTCTCCGCCGGGCGAGGGAGCCGGTCCCGACCCACCGGGTGTGCCCATCGGGCCCCCGTCCTCGGGTCGCGGCTCGGCGACGAAGATCCGCGAGCTCGCCTCGTAGAAGGACCAGGCATACCAGACACCCAGCCCGTGGACGCCGAAGACGACCGCCGTCAAGATCGCCGCGAGCGCCAGCCGTCGCGGATGACGGCCGAGCTCGCCCCGACCCCCGGCCGAGATGAAGGCGTCGCCCATCGAAAGGAGCCGCCAGAGCCCGAGGAGGGCGATGAGGACGGCCACGGTGAGGGCGACGCTCGGCGTCAGGAGGGCAAAGCCGAGCCGCTCGATGCCGCCGGCGGCCTGGACGGCGAGGACGCCGACGGCGACGACGAGGGGCGCCGCGTAGACGACCGCCGCCTGTCGGTGGCCGAGGTAGAGCTGGCCGAGTCCCGGCCAGAGGAAGGAGAGCAGGGTGGCGACGGACGGGGAGCGCTTCCGGCGACCGCCCCTCTTCATCGTCGTGTTCAAATCGGCTCGGAGTCTACCACGCCTCGACGCCCAGGCGCCCGGCCGCTCGCCGGGCTCTCAGCCTCGATCCGAGCGCAGTCTCCTGGACTCGTGTGTCAGCTCGGCTGTCACAGCTGCCAGTCGCGGGCTCTCAGCCTCTATACTCGCCAACGCCCCCAGTGCCCGTCTCCGGCGGCTCCGCCCGCACCCGAGATCCAGTGACACCCCGGGACGACTGGACGAGGAAGCGGTTGTGATCGACATCCACTGCCACATCCTGCCCGGGATCGACGACGGCGCCCGAAACCTCGACGAAGCCGTGGCGATGCTGGAGCTCGCCCATGAGGACGGCATCCGGGCGATCGTCGCCACGCCCCACCGCTACAACGACGAGACGGAACCGGCCCTCGACGCTGCTCACCGGTTGACGGACGAGGTCAGCCGCGCGGCCACGGTCCCGGTCGAGCTCCGAGTCGGCCAGGAGATCGCCGGGCACCCGTCCGTCGCCGAGAAACTTAGCCGAGGCGCGCTCCTGGCCACTGAGGGGACCCGGTATGTCCTCATCGAGCCCCCTTTCACCCTCTACCCACCGTGGATGGACGAACTCTTCTTCGAACTCCAGCTCCGGGGCTACGCCCCGATCATCGCCCACCCCGAGCGCTGCGCCGAGATCCAACAGCACCCTGAGATCCTCGCTCGGCTCGTCGAGCGGGGGGTCGTCAGCCAGCTCACCGCGGGGAGCCTGTTGGGACATTTTGGGGGGGCCGCCCGGCGGACCGCGGAACTGCTCATCGAACGCAACCTCGCCCACGTTCTCGCTACTGACGCCCACTCGGCCGAGGGCCGGCGCGTCCCGAGCCTCCGCGCAGCCAGGGATGCCGTGACGCGGCTCGCCGGCGCCGCCCGAGCGGAGGCGATGGTCGAGACGGTCCCCCGCGCGATCTGGGACGGGGAGCGGCTCCCTCCACTCCCGCCCGCCTCCCCCGCTCGCCGGCGCCGCTTCGCCCTCTTCTGAACGACTGCTCGAGTCCTGGTAGCATGGAAGACCCACCAATGGTGGCCTTTCGACAGCCGAGGGGAACCGTGGAGACCGAGGAGTCACTTGACCTGCGGGAATACCTGAGCATCTTCCGCCGGCGCTGGTGGGTGCTCGCTCTCGGGGTCGTCGGGGGAGGACTCCTCGCCCTGGCGCTCACCCTCTCCACGACACCCCTCTACCAGGCGACCGCTAAGGTTCTCGTCCAGGGCGGGCGGACGCCCGGCCTCCCAACCGCTGGCGACATCCAGGTCAATCAGGCCCTGGCCCAGCAGTATGTCGACCTCATCACGACCCGCCCGATCCTTGAGCGCGTCATCGAGCGGCTGAGTCTGTCCGACAGCGTCGAGACGCTCTCTCAACGGATCCAGATCCAGAGCCAGCGCAGCCTCATCGAGATCACCGCCACCGACCCAGATCCCAGCCTCGCTGCTCAGATCGCGAACGTCACCGCGACGACCTTCATCGAGGACTTCCGGGATCGACAGCTTAGCCAGATCGCCGAGTTCCAGGCGGAGCTGAGCAAGTACGGGATCACCCAGGACCCCAACCTCATCGCCGCCCAGGCGGCCGCCCTCACGACCCTCAGCCTCGTGGAAGAGGCGGTCCCGCCAAGGTCGCCCGCCAGCCCGTCGCTCGTCCGGAACGTCGGTCTCGCGGCGACCGTCGGCCTCGCCCTCGCCTTCCTCCTCGTCTTCGTCCTGGAGCTCCTCGACGACCGGGTCCGCTCCTCGGACGACGTCAGGGCCCTCCTCGGGCTCCCGACCCTCGGGATTGTGCCGCGGAGTCAAGGAACCCCATACGGCGGCTTCGTCGAGGCCTATCGCTACCTCCAGACGAACCTCGAGTTCGCCGCCCTCGATACGAAGGGCGTGAAGAGTCTCCTCGTCACCAGCTGTCGGCCGAACGAGGGGAAGACGATGACGGCGATCAACCTCGCGATCACGATGGCCGGTCAGGGCAAGTCTGTCGTCCTCGTCGATGCCGACCTCCGACATCCGGACCTCCACTCCACCTTCGGCGTCGACCGGGTCCCCGGGCTGACCCACGTCCTCCGTGGCGCGGCCGAGCTCGACGCCGCCCTCATCGCAACGTCGACGAAGAACCTCTCGCTCCTCTGCAGTGGGCCCGTTCCGGCTGATCCCACGCCGCTTTTCCGGTCGGCGAAGATGCGCGAACTCATCCGGCAACTGGAGGAGCGAGCCGAGGTCGTCATCCTCGACACGGCACCGGTCCTGGCCGTGGCCGACACCCTCCCCCTGGCGGCCCTCGTCGACGGCGTCCTCTTCGTCGTCGACGCGTCGGCGACGCGCCGCCAGGAGGTGAAGCGAGGCGTGGAGACCCTCCGCCAGACGGCGACGACGCTCCTCGGGATCGTTCTCAACAAGGTCGCCGCCTCGGACTCCGGCTACTACGGCTACTACTACGGCTACGCCGACGGATCGATCGCCCTCGACGACGGCCGGCGGGGCTGGCGGAGCCGGCTCAAGACCCTCGTCCCCTGGAGCAGATAGGGACCGAACCCCAGCGAGCCGGGGACTTGCCAACGTCCAGCACACGGCAGCCAACCGCGACGGGACCTGGGCCATCACGAACCGCCCGTAAGGCAGCCGAGACCCCTCGTCGCTCGAGCAAGACGAAGGAAGAAACTGCCGGGGGGCTGGTGAGAGGAGACAGGGACAGCGCAGCAGGCGATGGCTGCGGGAGCCCACGACACTCCTCCTCCTGGGAAGAGGCCGCGGCACCGGGAAGCCGCGGCCTCTTCTTTCCTCGCCCGCGACGAACCCAGCTAGACCTCGATCGATCGACCAGCTTCCTCCCCATCAACCACAACGCAGCCGGAAGTTCTGCGCCTCCGGCCGGGCGAGCCAGTCGGCGAGGGACTGGGCAGTCCGGTCCTTCGCCGAGAGGATCGCCTCCTCCGGCCTGACCGGCCAGTCGATCCCGATCGCAGGATCGTCCCAGCGGATCCCCGACTCGGCCGCCGGGTTGTACGTCCCGGTGCAGAGGTACTCCACCTCGGCGACGTCGGAGAGGGCGGCGAAGCCGCGGGCGAAGGAGGCCGGGGCCCAGACCTGGATCTTGTTCTCGGCGCTCGCCTCCACCCCCACCCAGCGGCCGAGGGTTGGCGAGTCGACCCGGAGGTCGACGGCGACGAGGAAGGCCCGGCCGACGACGACCCGCATGAGCTTCCCCATCGGCGGATCCCACTGGAAGTGGAGGCCCCGGACGACGTTCCGGACCGAGCGGCTGTGGTTGAGCTGGACGAAGTCGGTCGGGAGGCCGAGGGCGGCGAAGGTGTCGCGCCGGTAGACCTCCATGAAGAAGCCGCGCTCGTCCCCGAAGGGCTCGGGGACGACGAGGAGGACGTCGGCGATGGCGGTCGGGCGAAGGTCGATCTTCATGCTCCAAGCTCACTCGGGAAAGGGCGCTGGGCGATCGGGATCCCGTGCCGGGCGGCGACGGCGCGAAAGAAGCTGTCGTGGGCGTCGGCGACCTTCTCCCAATCGTAGCGGGCCCGGATCCGCTCCCGGGCGGCCTCTCCGAGTCGGCGGGCTTCCTCGGGGTTCGCATCGGCCCAGCGGATGAGCTCGGCAAGGGAGCCCGGCTCCTTCATCCAGTACCGGCCGGTATCGGCGAGGTTCTCGCGGTTGAAGGGGGTGTCGAGGGCGAGGGCGAGGGCTCCGCACCCCATGGCATGGAGCAAGATCGGGTTCGTCCCACCAACCTCGTGCCCGTGGATGTACGCATGGGCTCCGAGGAGGATGGAGTCGATGACGCCCTCGCCGTACTGGGGCCCAAGGAGCCTGACTCGACCCCGAGCAGCGAGGCGCTCGAGCTCTGACCAGTACGGGGTCACGTAGTTCATCCCACCGACCACGACGAGCTCACGGGATGAACCGGAGTCGCAGAACTCCCGGATGATCACATCGACGTTGTTCTCGGGCTCGATGCGACAGACGACGGCGAAGTACTCGCCGACGCGGAGGCGATGCTGTTCCAGGACCGCGGGTACGAGCTCGGCCGCGGTCCGGGCGTAGGCTCCATACGGGATGTAGATCGGCCGGGCGCCGTAGGCCCTCTCATGATGATCGACCATGGCCCGCGCGTCGCAAACCAGCGAGTTCTTGAAGGTGTGACTGGCCAGCCACTCGGCGGCGTGGAGGTAGGCCCGGCCGAGGCGGTTCCACTTCCGTCGGCGCCACTCGAGACCGTCGGTATGGACGACGACCGCACGACCCGCTGCCCGAAGCGGCAGGTAGAGGGGCGCCCCGCGGTAGCCGAGGAAGTAGTAGAGCTGGAAGCCACGCCCGATCGAGTTCACGATCGAGGTGAACTCGTGGCTCAACTGCTCGAGCGACCGGCTGCGGAGTGAGGGGGTGTGCACGAGGGCGACGCCCCGGTACTCGGCGAGAGGCGCGTCTCCGGCGGAAGGAGGCCGACAGTACACTGTCACCTCGTGGCCACGAGCGACGAGACGGGGTGCGAGCTCCTGGGCGAAGGACTCGAAGCCGCCGTACCGGGCGGGAATCCCCCGACTGCCAATCATCGCGATTTGAAGACCGACGGTGGTCACGAACGTCTCCTCCCCCGCCGCAGTTGCTGGCCTTGGGCTCTCCTCAAGACGCTCACGCGCCAGGGCTGAGATGGCTGGCCCCCGCTCGGCAGACCCGCAAGGGTGTATCGCGCTGCTTCAAAAGGATGCGGGACAGAGTCTTCCCTTGCGCAAGGCGAGTCCCTAAGCCAACAGTGCTCCGCACAATGCACAGGCACGCCCTTGGTCGCAGAAGGCTGGAGCAGCAGTGCGTCCGTCAATCGGCCAAGGATCCAGCGTCAAGAGCGATTCGGGCGATCCTGACTGCTGATCGGCTGTCACGAGGTCCCAGAACGTACTCCAGCTGCTGCGCGCGCGCCTCGAAGTACTCATCCACGCTGCGCGGCGAGGCTAAACTCGCCAGTGCCGCCGCTAGCTGGTCGGAGCTGCTCGCCATGGGCAACTGGAGCATGGGGGCATCGAGCTCTGCGAACGAGGCTGCTGCCGGGTCCGTCACGACAACAACCGGCCTCCTGCGTGCGAGGGCTTGAAGCGCCGTCGTGGATCGGTGAACAACAGCGACCGTGGCCTCGTCTATCAACGGCCCAAGTGCTTCCCTGTGTGCCACTCGGACGGTGACAGAGCCTCGGTGCTCGGCCACGACACCTAGAACGGCCGACCAACGCCGGTGCCCCGGGTGAAGCTTGACGGTCACAGGCCAGCGCAACGTCCGAGCAGCGTTGAGCACTATGCGCGTCACGCGCTCATTTAAGCCTGAGACCGTCGGGCTCAGCAGGAGCAGGACCATTGGATCCTGCGGTAGTTCGCAAGCCTGCTCACCCTCCAGAGCCGGCGAACCGGTTACTACCAAGCGACTCCGGTGCGTGCCGCGGGCGGCAAACCAGTCAGCGGCATGCGAGGACCAGCACGCCACGACGTCCGCCACTACGGGCACGTATCCGATGGGATGCTGGGGGAGTCCATGCTGAACGACAAGGCTCTTCATCCCGTTGGCACGGGCGAGCTCGACCGCGACTCGTCCCAGCCGGTGTTGGTCACTCGCGAGGACAACACAGCGCGGCTGTACCACTTCCAGACACCGCTGTAGGGCGGCTGCTTCTACAGACAACCAGGTCGTGCGGCGGCGAAGCAAGTTGCGAAGGAGGGGGATGACTTCCTGCGCTAAGTCCTGGCTGCCGAGCCTCATCGCCGGTGGGTCACGCTCGATCGCGCGCCACCGATCATCGAACTCATTTGCTGCCCTCCGAAGAACTTCGTACGTGGAACGCGGGTCGGTCCAGAGGCCAAACGGCCGGAAGCCCGCCCGGCGCCAGGTAGGTAGGGCTCGCGGGTCCGCCGAGAGGTGCGCGCCGGTGGGACCTAGCGCGACGGCAACCGCAACCAGAGAGTCGAGCATTGAGGGGGTGGGTATCTCGCTAAGAACGAGGGCAGCGGCCTGGTGATCTCGCGTGGCGGCCCCAATCCCAGCCAGACGCGAGACCAACAACCTCAATGGCCTGTCCCACCCGCGCCTCTTCAGCCGGGCCAGTACCGACGCGTCGGTCGCGGGCTCGGGGACACCCAACCGCCTCGCCGCCAGCTCTCGGAGCAGGTGATACACCTCGATCTGCGCAGCCCAGCCGGCGCTGACCCCCCCGACGTTGAGACGATCTTCCCCTGACGTGCCCAGGAACCACGACTGGGCGAGCCTAGCGGCCCACTCGTCCGCGACTGACGCCTCCTGGGCGATCACTTAGCGCTCCGGAAACGGCGTCCGCGCGCGGATGCGCGGGCGTGGCTCATGTCGAGTCGCGTCATTCGCATCACTGCTAGTGTGGCCACGAGGGGCACGACGTTGTTCACGAGGGCAGGAACGAGGCCTGACTGGATGACAGCACCACCCAAGCCGAACGCGAGGAGAATGCGCAACGGCTCCTCCTGGTTGCGGAAGGACTGAGTTGCGCTCCACCAGGCCATCAGTGCACCGAAGAGCGCCGCGAGGATAACCGAACCGAGGGGGCCCCAATTCGCGTACGACTCGCCGACCAGTCCGATGGTGATCCCGCCGCCAGGGAAGGTCAGTCCCATGGCTTGCTTGAGCCACTCCCCGAAGTTAGGTTGGTGTCCCGGCATTAGCACGCTTAAGTCCATGACGTAGGACGATCCCATGAGGAAACCACGCGAATCCGGGAAGAAGGCGAGCAGTCGATCCAGGTTGGTGGCGTTGACGTACGCTAGCCACTGCATTCTCGCCATAATCAAGCTCAAGGTCAGATCCTCGCCCGCCCGGAATATGGCCGCCACAGCCAGAAACACAAATGCCCCGACAGCGCCAAGCAGAACCAGCGGCCAACGTGGCAGCGTGGCTTTGGATCGTACGGCTACCCAGCCAACTGCAATGATCAGCAGCAGGACAGGTGCCCGGCTACCGATCGTGGCAATCAACAGCGCTCCCAGACACACGACCAGCCAGACCGGTCCGCGCCAGGCTCTGCGGGCTCCGTAGGCATAAGCCACCAGCGTTGCAACGCCCAGGGTGAGCATCCATCGCGCGCTGATCACCAGGAAGCCGAGCGTATACCTGGTGTCGACCCTGACCTGCTCCGCCTCTTCTGAGAGCACGGGGACCCCGCCAGCCTGAATGAGGAACGCAACCATGAGCAATGCGCCGGTGACCACCATCACACCCGCCGCCGCCGCATCCGGGGGATCGGGCAACCGAGGGCGCTCATACCCGGCTGCCCGAGTGACGGTTCTGCCCTGCCGCACGGCTGACGCAACCAGCCCTCCGGCTGTAAAGGCTACGAAGGAGAGCACGATGAGGGCGACCGTGTTCGGTCCCACGGCGGGGGCATAGCGCGTGTTTGGGCCGAGTCCAATGCCGACCATCCAGAACGCTATCCAGTACCAAAGCCCCACAACAAATGGGTTGGCCAGATCCCGCAGGCTCATGTACCGGCTAAGGGCCACGACAGCGACTGCAACCAGCGCGGCGGCGATCAGGAGCATGTCGTCGAGTGTATGTCCACGGGGCTCGGCCCGAGACCGACCGAGCAGGCCCCGGAGTCAGACCAAGAGGCCGGACAAGACAATGAGGGAGCTGCCGATCTGCCCGGCGCTGGTCCTTCTGCGAGTGCTTGATTGGAGCTTCTCGACCTTCGCGTTGAGCCAAACGTACGGGTAGCGGTGCTCGTCGAGGGGCCGCTCTCGGAAGGCTGTCACGTGGCGATCGAGCTCGGCCCAGATCCGGCTCACCTCGCTCTTGCTCATCCCGGCGATGCCGAGGGTCCCAGCCGTTCCGTTCCCTCGTCCGCTCGTACCGGTCGGCCCCGAGCTTCGCTGCCACCTCAAGCTCCATGAGCGCCTCAGCGAGCACCTTCACCGCCGTCCGGAGGACGTGGAGGTCGCCGTGAGCTGCTGCCTTCCCAAGTTCTGTCGCTACTCGGTGATCCTGTCAGTTCAGCTACTCGGTGATCCTGTCAGTCCCCGACTCCTGGCACTCCGAAGGAGCCCCCGTCGCTAGGGATGATCGGGCGGTGGTGGCTAGCCGGGCCGCCCCTGGCCCCCCGTCGCCGGCCGGGGGCCGCCGGCTGGAGGAGGCGGAGCTCCCGAAGCCGCCTTCGGCTCCGATCGAGGCGGCGACGACGAGGATGGGTCGCCCGTCGTCGAGGCGGACGGTGCGCTCACCAGGAGAGGCAGAGCTCGACCTCGACCCGCCGCCCGGCGAGGGAGCGCCCGGCGAGGGCCGGGAGCTGGAGGCAGGCCCCCACAAGGCGGACCGGGTTGTCGTTGCCGACCGTCCTGCGCCAGCGGAAGGCACAGATCCGGTCGAGGTCGTCTGGTGCCCGTCCCCAGGCCGGGGGCTTGAGGGCCGCTGGCCGACCGAAGCGCCCGTTGAAGCGGGGCAGGAAGCTGGCGAGGACCTCGTTCGCCGCGGCAGGTCGGTCGCCCCCGCCCGCCGGAGCTTGAGAGACGAGGCGAGCCTGGAGCGTCCCGAAGCAGCCCTCGATCCGCCCCTTCGCTTGGGCAGTCGCCGGGGCGATCGAGCTGATCCCAAGCTCGGGGAGGGCGCGCCGAGCGCTGTCGCCTCCGCCGCCCGGGTCGCCCCGGGACGGGTCGGGCGAAGATCCCCGCTCGGTCCGGTTGAGGGCGGTCGGGAGGCCGGAGTGGCGGGCCATGTCGCGGAGGATCGTGAGTACCCGTAGGCGTCTTCCGTCTCACGGAAGGTGGCGGCGACGATGACCCCGGTCGCGTCGTCGGTCCCGGCCATGAGGCTGAGGACCGGCCCCCGACCCTCGAGCCAGTCGTGGCGGCTCCCGTCGACCTGGACGAGGAGTCCGGCCTGGGCCATCGGCTCACGGCGCCGCTGATAGCGGGGCGGGCGACGGGTTCGGACGGGATGTGCGGGCCGATGTCCGTCCGGGTGTCAGCCCACGCCGGGCGCGGCGTGGGCTAGGATCAGATCCAGACTAGGATGAGTGGGAGATGTGGACATCATTCACATTGGTAACCGCCAGCGCTGTGTCAAGCATAAGGCTGACCCGGGAGTCGAATGGTCGTCACCGTCACTGATCAGCCGTGCCAGGGCCGCGACCTCGCTGACGGGGCGCCGTAATGCATCGGTTGCTGCTTCGGGTCCTGAAACCATCGGAGGCGCAGCCTGCGATCGAGACCGCGTTCTTTGCGGGTTCACTGGCGGCGATGCAGGCGGGAAGGCTGCTCTACACGTTGGCGCTGGCGTCGCGCCTCGACTCAAGTGACTTCACACGGTGGTCGCTCCTAATCGCCACACTTGGATACTCTCCGATCTTGCTGCTCGGCCTGATCAGCGGTTTGGGCAGGGACCTGCCCTACCTTGTTGGCGCGGGGCGACGCAGGGACGCCCGAACCAGCGAGAGCACGGTCTGGTGCATCACGCTCCTACTCGCGCTGGGCGCGGCAGCGCTTACGACGGCCGTTGGATGGCTGACGGGCAGGCTGCTGCCTCTACTTGTCGTCTTCCTCCTCAGCTCCTGGTTGCTGCTCCAGATCCAACAGGTGGTGCTGCGCTCCCACCTAAAGTTCACCGCGGCGAGTTGGCAGCAGCTCGCGTTTGGGATCCTTGCTGTCTTTGCGGGTGGCGTCTTCCTCGTAGTGCACCTCAAGACCCTTGAGGAGGCGATCATTCTCCACGTGCTAGCCGCCCTGGGCGCCCTATCACTCGGCGTCAGCGCTCACCGCCCTGCTCTGGTCCGACCCACGGTGCGCACGACGATCCGCCTCGCGGCCGTTGGATTGCCCATCGCTAGCGCTGGGGTTCTCTTCAGCCTCCTGATGACCGCCGACCGGTGGATCGCCGCCTCGCTTCTTGGGACCAGGAGCGCTGCACCCTACGCTCTGGCCTCCACACTGGCCTCCGGCCTCATGGTGCTTCCGACCGCGATCTCGCAACAGACCTATCCCAGGATGGCGCTTGCCTACGGCGTGACGAAGAGCGCCGCGGAGGTCCTCCGAATTGCGAAAGGGCAGAATCGGACCGCGGGCCGAGCAACGCTACTCGTGGCGGGACCAGCGAGCGCGTTAGCATCGGCGGGTATCCTGCTGCTTCCGAACGGTTACCACGGAGCCGTTCCCGTCCTCATCACGCTCAGCCTGTCACTTCTCGCCCTGGCCCACTCAACCGGGTTCGGGAACGCATTGAATACCCTCGGAGGGCAATGGCTCTACCTCGCCTGCCAGACAGGAGCGCTGGTCATAGGCATGACAGCTATGCTGTTGCTCGGTATACAACTCGGGCTGGTGGGCATCGCCCTCGGCGTCGGGACTGGGTATGTCGCCTTCGCGCTCCTGACACGCGGAGCAGTTCGTCTGCTCGTGCCCGTGCTCACCGCCCGGCCACAGCCGCCCTCAGGACGGCCCGATCCACTGGCGGCGTCAGAATCGCAGGAGTCCAATGAGCATTGTTGACGGCGGCTCAATCCTCATCACAGGCGGCACCGGGTCGTTCGGGCGACGGTTTGTGCGGGTCCTCCTTGATGAATGCCAGCCGCGCCGAGTCGTGATCTTCAGTCGCGACGAGCTGAAGCAGTACCAGATGCGGCAAGAGCTCGGCGACGACCCAAGACTGCGGTTCTTCATTGGAGACGTTCGAGACGAGCGGCGCCTCCAGCGGGCCTTTCATGATGTCGACGTCGTCATCCACGCAGCAGCCCTGAAGCAGGTCCCCGCCGCCGAGTACAACCCCTTTGAGGCCGTCAAGACCAATGTCCATGGTGCGCAGAACGTTATCGAGGCGGCCATCGACCAGGGCGTTCAACGCGTCATCGCGCTGAGCACGGACAAGGCCTGTAGCCCGATCAACCTGTACGGGGCCACGAAGCTCGTGAGCGACAAGCTCTTCATCGCCGGGAACGCCTACGCTGGCGGCACGAAGACGCGCTTCGCGGTCGTCCGGTACGGGAACGTGGCCGGGAGTCGAGGCAGCGTCGTCCCGCTGTTCCGCCAACTGGCGCCAACTGGGGAGCTGCCGATCACGGACCCTCGAATGACCCGTTTCTGGATCACCCTCGATCAGGGGGTTCGGTTCGTCCTCGACTGTCTGGAGCGAATGAGAGGCGGCGAACTCTTCGTGCCGAAGATCCCGAGCGTCAAGGTCGTCGACCTCGCCGCCGCCATCGCCCCAAATGCCCGCCTCAAGGTCGTTGGCATCCGCCCCGGCGAGAAGCTCCATGAGGAGATGATTAGCGCAGCCGACTCGCGGCGAACGCTTGACATGGGCGACTACTACGTCATCGAACCCGAGATGGAGTGGTGGTCGAACGACCACCTCCATGGAACTCCGGTCCCCGACGGCTTCCGGTATGCGAGCGACACGAACACTCACTGGCTTTCTGTCGATGAGATCCGCGAGCTCCTCGCCACTGTCTGAGCCGATCCTGCCCTACTCCCGCCAGTGGATCGACGAGGCCGACGTCGCTGCCGTGGAGGAAGTCCTCCGGGGAGACTGGCTCACGACCGGTCCGACCGTCGACCGCTTCGAACGAGAGCTCGAGCGCGTCACGGGAGGTCGTCATGCGGTCGCCCTGAACTCCGGTACCTCGGCCCTCCATGCCATGTATGCCGCCGCGGGTGTGGGACCGGGCGACGAGGTCATCACCAGCCCTCTCACCTTCGCGGCAACCGCCAATGCGGCCCTCTACCTCGGGGCCACCGTCCGCTTCGCGGACGTCGACGCGGCCACGGGGAACATCGATCCCGCTTCCGTCGCAAACCTGCTGTCAGAGCGGACGAGGGCCGTCGTCGCGGTCGACTACGCGGGGCACCCGGCGGATTACGCCGCGCTCCGTCGGCTTGCGGGGCAGTGGTCGACCGTTGTCCTCGCCGATGGCGCGCACTCGCTTGGGGCGACCCAGGGCGGAAAGATGGTGGGAACCCTCGCGATGGCGACCGCCCTGAGCTTTCACCCGGTCAAGAGCATCACCACGGGGGAAGGGGGTGCAGTGGTCACCGGGAGTCGGCGGCTGGCGGCGAGGGTCCGTGCCTTCAGAAACCACGGCATCATTCGCGACTCCGGCCTGCTCCGGCGCCGCGGTGCCTGGTATTACGAGGTTCGTGCCCTGGGCTACAACTACCGCCTGAGTGACATCCATGCGGCGCTTGGAGCGAGTCAGCTCAGGCGACTCGATGACTTCATCCGTCGTCGCCGCGCCCTCGCCGCCCTCTACACCGAGCGCCTTGGCCACCTCGAGGCGATCGAGTTGCCTCGGGCCCGGGCTGACACGGCACCGAGCTGGCATCTCTTCGTCGTGCGCGTTCGCGAGGCCCGTATCCGTCGCCGCCTCTTCGAGCACCTCCGCGCCGCCGGATTGGGCGTCCAGGTCCACTACATCCCGGTCTATTGGCACCCGCACTACCAATCCCTCGGCTACCGTCGGGGACTCTGCCCACAGGCTGAGGACTTCTATCGGAGAGCGATCTCGCTCCCCCTCTTTCCGAGGATGACCGAAGCCGACGTGGACAGGGTGGTCGACGCCCTTAGCTCGGGCTTGGCGAAGTTGCGGGCTCGCCCTCGCACATGAAGGTCGTCGCGATCGTTCAGGCCCGCATGGGATCTGACCGCTTGCCCGGAAAGGTCCTGGCCGACCTAGACGGCCAGCCCATGGTCGAACGCGTCCTCCGACGCTGCGACCAAATTGCCGGGATCACAGATCTGGTGGTCGCCATCCCCGATTCCCCCGGGGACGACGCGTTGGCCGATCACCTTCGACGCCGAAGGCGTGCCGTCTTTCGCGGTCCCGAGTCCGACGTGCTCGCCCGGTACCTCCGGGCCGCGGAACGGTACCGGGCCGACGTGGTGGTGCGGGTTACCGCGGACTGTCCCTTTCTTGACCCGGACGTGAGCGACATGGTCATCGCGGCGTTCTTGCGGGGAGCCGTCGACTACGCCTCGAACACCGTGGAGCGGACGTTTCCGCGAGGTCTCGACACCGAGGTCTTCAGTCTCGATGCGCTCCGCCGGGCCGCTGACGAAGCCACGGATCCGGCCGACCGAGAGCACGTGACGCGGTACATCTGGCGCCACCCGCAACGCTACAGGCTGTGCCAGGTTCGGGCTGAAGAAGACCTCTCGCACCATCGCTGGACCGTCGACACGGCCGAAGATCTCGCTTTTGCGCGAGCCGTGTTCGCGGAGCTCCGCCCGCTCGGAGACCGCTTCCGGTATCGTGACGTGCTCCGAATACTGTCGCACCGGCCCGAGCTCGTCGCGATGAACGCCCATGTCGCCCAGAAGCCCGCTTGACCCTTGAGGGTTCTGATCCGAGCCGACGCGAGCCTCCGTATCGGCACCGGTCACGCCATGCGCGCCCTCGCTCTTGCACAGGCATGGAAGGAGCGAGGATGCAGCGTCGGGCTCGCCTACGCCCAGATGCCGGAACATCTCCTGACGCGGTTCACGGCTGAGCAGGTGCTCCTAGAGCCAATCCAGCCGGCGGATGGCCTTGATGATGCCCGAGCCACGATCGAGGCGGCCTCAAGGCTCCGCGCCAATTGGATTGTGGCAGATGGCTACCAGCTCGACGCCATGTGGCAGGCCACCGTCATGGCCGCGGGCTTTCGGCTCTGCGCCTACGACGACTATGGCCACCTCGACTTCTACCCGGCGCAGCTGATCGTCAACCCCAATCCCTACGCCGATTCTTCGCTGTACGAAGGGAAGAGAGACCCGGACGGAGCGCTCCTCCTGGGTGCGGAGTATGTCGCCCTCCGCCGTGAGTTCCTTCGGTGGCGGCACCCGAGAGAGCGGGCCCCCGGCAATCGCGTTCTCGTCACTATGGGCGGAATCGATACCGGTGGCTGGGGGCCCACCGTTGCGGCCATTCTCGCCTCGACGGGCCACTGGGCGGTGACCATCGTCGTTGGGGCTGAAAGTCCCGCACGGCGCGCGGCCGAGAAGGTGGAGGAGCTGCCGGGGGTCGACCTCGTCGTCGATCCGCCAGATATGGCCGCGCTCATGGCCACGTCGGATCTAGCGGTCGGCGCAGGAGGGACGACCGCCTGGGAGCTCGCCTTCATGGGCATTCCGATGGTCCTCTTCGAGTTGGCGGAGAACCAGCACCTTGTCGTGCAAGCTGCGGCTCGATTCGGCGTCGGGTTCGGTCTTGGGCCGCCGACCACGGAGCAGCTCGCCCGCGTCCCGGAGCTTCTGGAGCGACTCCGACGAGATCCTGGGCTGTATCGCTCGATGAGCGCCTCGGGTCGCCGACTCGTCGACGGCCTCGGGGCCAAGAGGCTGCTCGACGCGCTCACCACATGGGATGTACGTGGACCCTAGCGGTCACAGGGCGTGGTCGCCAGTCGCGTGGCACCGATTCCGGGCCCAGACACGATGGTGTCCCTGGCCCGAAGCCTGCTCTTGGCGACGGAGGCGATCCGACGGCTGGTCTGGTTCCCGTCTGAGGACCGTTCGCTTGTACTACGATGGAGCCGCCAATGACGGTAGCCGAGCTTCCTAGCAAACGAACGATTGAGATCGGGGGCCGCTCCTTCGGCCCGGAGGCGACCCTCATCGTGGCTGAGCTGTCGGCCAATCATCTCCACTCCTTTGAGCGAGCTCTCTCCCTCGTCGATGCGGCGGCGGACGCCGGCGCCGATGCGATCAAGCTGCAGACGTACACGCCGGACACGATCACCCTGAAGAGCGAGGCCGAGCCCTTCCGTCTCAGATCGAACACCATTTGGGGTGGGCGCACGCTCCACGAGCTCTACGGGGAAGCCTACACACCCTGGGAGTGGCACGAACCGCTGTTCACGCGGGCGCGAGAGCGCGGGCTCCTCGCATTCTCGTCGCCTTTCGATCCTACTGCCGTCGATTTCCTCCTCTCTCTCGGGGTTCCGGCCTTCAAGATCGCCTCCTTCGAGCTCGTCGACCTTGGCCTGATCGAACGGGTCGCCCGGACAGGCAAGCCCCTGATCATGTCGACGGGGATGGCAACTCTGGGCGAGATCGAGGAGGCGGTCGCGGCCGCACGAGCCGCCGGGGCGCGGGAACTCGCCCTGCTGAAGTGCACGAGCGCCTATCCGACCCCGCCGTCCGAGATGAACCTGCGGACGATCCCCCAGCTGGCCGCCACTTTCGATGTCCCCGTGGGCCTATCGGACCACACCCTGGGAATCGCGGCCGCCGTGGCCGCGGTGGCCTTGGGCGCTGTCATCGTCGAGAAGCACTTCACCCTCTCGAGGGCCGACGGTGGCCCCGATGGTCTGTTCTCACTCGAGCCGCATGAGTTTCGGCAGATGGTGGCCGCAGTCCGGGAAGTCGAAGCTGCGCTCGGTACCGTGTCGTTCGCCCCGACCGAACACGAGAAGCCGATGAGGGCGTTCCGGCGCTCACTCTTTGTCGTCGCCGACATGCGGGCCGGGGACCGGTTCTCGGAGCAGAATCTCAGGAGCATTCGTCCTGGGGACGGGCTCCACACGAGGCACCTTCGGGAGATCCTCGGGCGGCGTGCCCGCCGTGACATTCCGGCCGGCACGCCGATGTCCTGGGACCTCGTTGACTAACGCTATAGACCACCCGCGGTCGGGAGCGCCGGCGGGCATCCTGGCGAGGCCGCAGCAATACGGGGCTTCCGTCGTCGCCAACCCTGCATCGCCGATGGGTCATTGAGCGGGCGGCTGCGCCAAGACATGAAGCCGACAAGATGGATCTCCACAACCATCAGCGCGGGAGCGAGCAGCACCGGTCGACAGCGCTACCCATAGAGCTTCGGCCCGCTACTGTGGCAGACAGTGAGCGCCTGTTCCACTGGGCCAACGATCCCGAGACGCGCCGGAACAGCATCAACCCTGACCCGATTCCTTGGGAGAAGCACGTCGCCTGGTTGACGAAGCGCTTAGCCGATCCGGACACGTTGCTCCTTATCGCCCAGGTCGGCGGCGAGCCAATCGGGGTGGTTCGCTTCGATCTGCAGCCCGACCACGCCGTCATCAGCCTAACTGTGGCGCCTGAGCACCGCGGGAAGGGCTATGCCCGGCCCATCATCGAGACTGCTTGCCGACTCGTCAGTCGGCCGATCGTCGCCCAGATCCTTCCCCATAACCAGCGGTCGATAGCCGCGTTCACTGGTGCCGGATTCCAGATGGGGACGAAGACCGCTTCAGGGCTCATCACGATGTATTACTCGGCGAAGTGATGCTGTTCCGAGCCAGGAGCCGGCCCGAGAGCAAGGGGAACGAATCCGGAGTCGTCGTCACCTCGCTCACATCATGACCAGGCCGCCGTCGACCGCCAGGACCTGGCCGGTGATGAAGGCCGCCTCGTCCGAGGCGAGGAAGGCGACCGCGGCGGCGATCTCCTCGGGCGTCCCGAAGCGCCCGAGCGGGGTCCGGGCGACGATCTCGGTCTTCAGCGCCTCCGGGAGCCCCTCGGTCAGCTCGGTGATGACGAAGCCCGGGGCGACGGCGTTGCAGGTGATCCCCCGGCTGGCGAGCTCCCGGGCGGTCGCCTTCGTCAGGCCGATGAGGCCCGCCTTCGCCGCGCTGTAGTTCGCCTGGCCGATCTGGCCGGCCTGGCCCGACACGCTCGTGATGTTGATGATCCGACCCGAGCGAGCCTTCAGCATCGGCCAAGTGACCGCCTTCGTCGTGTAGAAGGCCCCGAAGAGGTTCGTCTCGAGGACGTCCCTCCAGGCCTCGAGGCTCATCCGCATGATGAGGTCGTCCTTCGTGATCCCGGCGTTGTTGACGAGGATGTCGACCTTGCCGAAGGCGTCGAGGGCGGCGCCGATGAGCCGCTCGGCGGCGGCCGGGTCGCGGACGTCGGCGGCGACGGCGATCGCTCGACGCCCGAGCCCTTCGATGGCGGCGACGGTCTCGTTGGCGGCGGCCTCGTTGCCGCGGTAGCTGATCGCGACGTCGGCGCCCTGGGTCGCGAGGCGAAGGGCGATCGCCCGTCCGAGGCCGCGTGAGCCGCCGGTCACGACTGCGCTCTTGCCGCCGAGATCGATCATCGCTTCCGTCGTCCTCCTCCGCGTCGGTTCTTCGGGCCGCGAGTCACCGGGTCATCGATGGGTCGAGGAGAAACGCTACCACGCCGCCGGCCGGCTCGACGGGCAGCTGAGGTCGTCGAGAGGAACGACCCACGAACGCCGCCGCGGTACCTCTCGGCAGTTGCCCTCCAAATCGTTCGTTCGTAGTCCTCCGCTGCACCTGTAGCCCCGAAGACCGCTCCGTAGGTGGTAGCATATGTGGCATGCGAAAGACGACCGTCTACCTTGAGCCCGATCTCGATCGAGCACTTGGCCGACTCGCGGCTCAGCGGGGGGTTTCGAAAGCAGAGGTCATTCGGGCCGCCCTCCGCGAGGCGACGAGCCGGGTCCAGCGGCCCCGGATCACTGCCATCGGAGTCGTCCGGGGACCAGGGGACGTCGCCGACAACGTCGACCGTCATCTCCGTGAAACCGGGTTTGGCGAGTCGTGATCGTCCTCGATACGTCACTCCTTTACGCTCTGGCCGACGCTGCTGATCGGCGGCATGAAGAAGCGGTCGCGTGGTATCAACGCGAGACGGCGGAACTCGTTACGACGCCGCTCGTTCTGGCTGAGGCCGACCACCTCATTGAAGCGCGCGGCGGCGAGCGGGCCCTGCGGGCCTTTCGCGGTGACGTCCGCGCGGGTGCCTTTCTCGTCGACTGGTGGCCGGACGCGGCGAGAGAAGCGGCTGGCCTCGCCGACAGGTACTCGGACCTTGGCCTCGGTCTGACCGACGCCTCGCTCGTCG
>FWPU01007478.1_pt1 | contig 20106 bp, 15 predicted proteins | sample 2228361 | NCBI WGS metagenome assembly FWPU01 (sample SAMEA103939777, study PRJEB20133) | metagenome
ATTTGCCCCACAATGCGCCAGACAAGTCTTCGACCTGTCTCTGGAGCGACCAAAAGTCATACGCTGCCATCAGAAATTACCCAGAGTAGGTAGTTACGAAATGAGATGATTTGTTTTCACCATGGACGCCGGTTTCGACGCGCGAGGGGATACCCATGATTCCGAATTCTGGCGCCTGAAGGAGTGACGGCATGGCTAAAATTTCATTGCGTACCTATAATCGCGATATCGAAAGTCTAATCGAGCAGGGCCACCTGGACGAAGCGATTGCGCATTGCCGCCATATCTTGAACGTTTACCCCAAGTACCTCGAAACCTATCGTCTGCTGGGCAAAGCCTACCTGGAAGCCAGGCGCTACACCGAGGCCGTAGATATCTTCCAGCGCCTGCTGAACGCCGTCCCTGATGACTTTGTGGCCCATGTTGGCATGAGCATCATTTGCGACGAGCAAAACAAACTGGACGATGCCATCTGGCACATGGAGCGCGCCTACGAAGTGCAGTCCTCCAATGCGGCCATCCAGGCAGAGTTACAGCGCTTATATGGCCGCCGCGACGGTGTCGAGCCGCCCAAAATCCGCCTGACGCGCGGCGCCCTGGCGCACCTGTACATGCGTGGCGACCTTTACACCCAGGCCATCGCCGAAATCAAGAAAGTGCTGGAAGACGATCCCAGCCGTCAGGACATGCTTGCCCTTCTAGCGCGCGCCTACTTCCGCGCCGGCCGAAAGACCGAAGCCGCCGAAATCTGCGACCAATTGCTCCGACAGTACGCTTATTCCCTGGATGCCAATCGGGTATTGGTCGAATTACTGCCCCCGACCGAACGCGGCGAAAGCACCCAGGTCTACCGTCAGCGCGTCAACGAAATGGAGCCGTATGCCGCCTTTGCGCGCGAATCCATGTTTCGCTACGACGATGTCCCCGACGCGGCAGTGAGCCTGGATCGTTTGGATTGGGATGGTCAACCGGTCGAACAAGGCCCTGCCTGGGGCGAGGCCTTGGGGCTTGAATTGGAAAGCCCGCCTGCTTCCCCTAGCGAACAACCAGACTGGTTGCGCGCCGGCTTGGGAGAGATACCTGCCCCCGCTTCTTCTCCGAACGAGGGGCCTGCTTCCGTTTCTGCAAGCGAATCGCCCTCTGGCAGCGCCTCCGACATCCCTGACTTCCTGCGTGAAGCCGGCTGGAGCGAGTCCAGCGGCGCGTTTCAGGAAACGCCCCCCGCTTTCGAGGCCGAGCCAGAGCCTCCGTTGGCTGCGGCCGACTTGCCCGATTGGGTGAAAGCCATGGCGCCCACCGAAGAGTCCACGCCGCCGCAAGGCCAGCCCATCGAGTTGCCAGAAGAAGAACTGCCCGATTGGCTGCGAGAGACTGGCGTGGGTGAAGCGGCGCCACAAGCACAGCCCTTCGAGCCAACCGACCTGCGTTCCTGGCTGCCGCCTGAAAAAATCGAGGAAGATGCCGCCGCTGTTGCCGCTGAGGCCGGCCCGCTGGCCTTCGATGCCCTGGCAGGGGAAACAGGCGAAAACCGCCTCTCCGATGAAGAGACTGGCGTTACAGCCCCCCAGCCCGCTAGAGATACAGGCAACCTGGGCACCTCGGCCAGCGAACAGGACGATGCCTTGGCCTGGCTCGAAGGTTTGGCGGCCAAACACGGCGCCAAACCCGAAGAACTGCTGACCAAACCAGAAGAACGCCTTGAAAGCGAGCCTGAGTGGGTGCAGCAGGCCAAAGCCCTGGGCGCGCAGGCTGGCCCGGCGGCGGAGGTGCCCTTCGTGCCAGAAGAAGAACCGCGCGAAGCGCCCGTTGTCGCATCGGCGCCGCCCGAAGAACCTGCTCCTGCTATCTCGCCTGCTGAAGAAACCCTGCCAGACGACCTGCCGGATTTCTTGAAGGAGGCCTTACGCGCTCAGGCCGAAATTCCAGCCGAAGTGGTTCCACCGCCCGCCGCGGCTGCTGCGGCCGACCTGGACAATTTAGGCACCTCGGCCAGCGAACAGGACGATGCCCTGGCCTGGCTCGAAGGTTTGGCGGCCAAACACGGCGCCAAACCCGAAGAACTGCTGACCAAACCAGAAGAACGCCGCGAGAGCGAACCCGATTGGGTGTTGCGCGCCAAAGAGAGGGGCGAAAGCCGTCCGCTCGAAGAGACGCCTGCTGCGCAGTTGGATGAAACCGGCATGTGGCTGCGCAACCTGGAAGGCGCCGAAGAGGAAACTCCCACCCCATCCGGCGAACAGCCTGCGGAACGACCGTTGGAGGGCCTGCCCGATTGGCTTGCTGGCGCAGAGGGCGCGCCTGCTGACACAACCGCAACGGGCGAAGAGGAAGCCTGGCGGCCCGAAACAAGCGCCACAGAAGAACGCCCGTTCGAATTGCCGGCCGAGGACCTGCCTGATTGGCTTGCAGGCCCTGAGGGCGCGCCTCCCGCCGCCGAGACGGTTTCCATAGAGGAAGAATCGGCCTGGCAGCCCGCGGAGAGCGACGCGTCGGCAACTGAGCAGCCGCCTGAGTGGTTGCGCGCCCTGGAAGCCGAAACGGCTTCTCAGCCGGTCGAGGAAAAAGCCGTCGTTGATTTGCCCGAGTGGTTGGCCGGCCTGGACGAAGAAAAACCGCCCGAAACCGTCGCCCCATCCGAGGCCCTGCCTGACTGGTTGCGCGACGTCAGCGAAGAGACCCCGGCCTCGCTCGAACCGGTCAGCCCGGCCGAGTGGATGCCCGCAGAACCCACCTCGCCCAAAGAATCGGCCGGCATCCTGCCACCTGAGCCGCCGCCGACTGTCGAGAAGCCCACCCCGCCGCCCTATCGTGAGCCGATAACGCGCTCTCGTTCTGGCATGACCGGAATGCTCTCGATGACTCGCGACCTCACCCTGTCGCAGGCCCAGGCCGAACTTTCGCGCGGCAACATTCCGGCCGCCATGGAAATATACGGCAAACTGATCAAGAAGGGCCGCCTGTTGGACGAGGTCATCTTCGATTTGCGCGAAGCTTTGTACCGCTATCCCATAGAAGTCATCATTTGGGAAGCGTTGGGCGATGCCTACCTGCGCGCCAACCGCTTGCAAGACTCGCTGGATGCGTATACCAAAGCCGAAGAATTACTGCGCTGAACTGTAGAGCAAGCCTCAGGCTTGCTCTACTCAACCTTATCTCCTGGAGGAATGTGTGGAACGTTCACTTGTGTTGGTCAAGCCCGATGGCGTCCAACGAGGCCTGATTGGGGAAGTCATTGCGCGCCTCGAACGGCGCGGCTTACGCCTGGTGGCCGCAAAATTCATGGCCGTCAGCCGCGATCTGGCCGAGACGCATTACGCCATTCACAAAGGCAAACCATTTTACGAGGGCCTGATAGCTTATATCACCTCTGCACCCGTGATGGCGATGGTATGGGAAGGCCCCAACGCCGTGGCCGCCATTCGGCAGACGATGGGCGCTACCCGCCCCACCGAGGCCGCCCCCGGCACCGTGCGCCACGACTTCGCGCTCGAAGTTGGCCGCAACCTTACCCATGCCTCTGATACGGTCGAGAACGGCGAAAAAGAAGTTGCCTTGTGGTTCCGCAAGGAAGAACTGGTCCAATGGTCGCGCGAGGCCGATCGCTGGATCTTCGAAGGCTAATTGATTGGCCGAAGGGCGGCGCTCCCGCAAAGTCAACGAGCCTGACCGATTTCGGTCAGGCTCGTAAAGTCTATTCAGTGAATTGCTGTGATCGTTCTTGCGGCGTAACTGCTCAGGGCAAGACCCTAAAGGTCTCCTTTGCAATCGAAATTGTGTTTCGAGTCTGACCTTCCTGCAAATTCGGCCTTTCGATTTGTGGGAAAGACCTTTAGGGTCTGTATTTCGAAAGTAGCTGAGCAGTTACCTTGCGGCTAGAACTCCATCTTCAATACATGTCGGGCGATGACCAGCCTTTGGATTTCACTCGTCCCTTCGCCAATGGTCATCAGGCGCGCGTCGCGATACATACGTTCTACTGGATACTCGCGGCTGTAACCATAGCCGCCGTGTACCTGGATGGCATCGCGACAGACCTTTTCGGCCATTTCAGTGGCGAACAGTTTGGCCATAGAAGCCTCCATCGAGTAGGGGCGTCCTTGGTCTTTGAGCCAGGCGGCTTTGTAGAGCAAGGTCCGCGCTGCTTCGATCTGGGTAGCCATATCTGCCAACATCCACTGAATGGCTTGCAGGTCGGCGATCGGTTTGCCAAAGGCTTGCCGCTCGCGGGCGTAGTTGACGGCTTGTTCGAAGGCTGCCTGCGCCAGCCCAACCGAGATGGCGCCGATGCCAATGCGCCCGCCGTCCAGGGTGGTCAGCGTTTGATGCAAGCCGCGGCCTTCCTCGCCAATCAGGTTATCCAATGGCACGCGCACATCCTCGTAGGTGACGGCGTGGGTGGGCGAACCGTGTAATCCCATTTTCTTCTCCGCCGGGTCGATGGTGAGGCCGGGCGTGTCGGTGGGGACCAGAATCATGCTCAAGGAATGAGAACCGCCGGCCGGGTCGGTGCGAACCAGGGTGATGATATATTCGGCGATGGAAGCGTTGGTACACCACATTTTTGCGCCGTCGATGGCCCACTCGTTCCCCTCCTTGCGTGCTCGGGTGCGGACGCCGCCCTGCAAGTCCGAGCCGGCGCCGGGTTCGGTGAGCGCCAGACTGCCCAGTTTGTGCTGCCCGCTGGAGACGAGCGGCAGCCATTTTTGCTTTTGCGCTTCGCTTCCAAACAGGACGATGGGCGTGCTCCCCAAGCCGTTATGGGCGGCGATGGCCAGCGCCATGCTGCCGCAGCCCCAGCCCAGTTCCTCGATGGCGATGGCGGCGCTGACGGCGTCTATGCCGGGTCCGCCATATTGTTCCGGGATGTTCAGCCCCAATAGACCGAGCGGGCCCATCTTGCGGACGGCCTTCCAGTTGAACTCCCCGCTCTCGTCCGCCTCGCGCGCAAATGGGCGCACCTCTGCCGCCACGAAATCGTGAACGGTCTTCCTCCACATGCGTTGTTCTTCGTTGAGATCGAAGTCCATGCGATACTCCTCCTTGGATGAATGGTTTTTTTACCTTTGGCAAAACCAGGCAGGCTGTTCGAGACAGGCGCTTCCGAACTTTTGCCTGAAGGTTATAGCCTCACTCTGCAAAATCTATCATAACCGCAGTGGGGCGAAATTCATTTCGCGTTTGGGTGTGCCTCGCCGCGTTATAGTATTGCTTTGTGAAAACGATGCCAACCGCGAAGATTTTGTATCGTGGTGTCATCGCGAGCGATGGTCGAGCGCTGCATCGAGATTGTCGAGATGTAGGCGGCGGGTCTCGATACACCACTTCGTGGCCACTCGACCATCGCCGCCGTATCGAGACCAGAGCGAAGCCCTAGCCTGACGCCAGGACAGGCAGTCTCCCAGCCTGCGAGGGGATTGCTTCGGGAAAAGCGCCCTCGCAATGACAGTCCAATTGGTTGCGGCTCGCCGCGTTATGGTATAACCGACCAAAGGTCGGCGGTACATTTGGTGGCGGCTTGCCGCGCGATGATAATTATATTCCACGTTGGTCTTGTGTGAACACTTTTACGGCGCCATCGGTGGTTACCTCCACGCGCAATGCACGTAATGGCAAGCGCGCCGGGCCTTGTAACACAGCCCCATCTGGGGCGAATTGTGAGCCATGGCATGGACAGGTAAAGCCCTCTCCTTGCGCCTCGACCGTACACCCCAGGTGCGTGCAAGTCAGGCTGTAGGCGGTGAAGATGCCGTCCATATTGTAGATCACGGCTGGGATGTCGGCGCGTAGGATACGCGAGCCGGGCGGGCAGTCGGTGGCTGGCCCCAAATCGAACTCGGTTGGTGGGGCAGGTTCGTTCTGGTAGCCCAAAAAGCGGATTACTCCGCCTAGCCCGAGCAGCCCGGCCAGTCCAAACAGGGCATTGGTCAGCAATTTCAGGAAATCGCGACGAGTAGGATGAAGTCTGTATTCTCTTTTCATGTTTCGTGTAGCCACGCGTCCGCTTTATACCGACGTGGCGCAAGTCTTTGACTTGCGTAGTGCAAATCTGTGATTTATAGTATTGCTCCACAACATTTGCATCATGCGTCCAAATCTTATTTGGCACATCGTACCGCCAGGCTTTGCCTGGTGAAAGTGCCACGAGGCATGGCGAGGCCGACCAAAGGTCGGCGGTACACCGAGGGTTTGTGTTGACAAGGTCACATTCGAAGAATTGCCTGCTTTTCCCTCACCCCGGCCCCTTATCATCCCCGTAGGGGACTCCCAGCGGGAGAGGGGGGAGAGGTCTTGAAAACGGCGCTGTTTCCCTCTTCCTTTGGGACATGTGCCATTATGCCCAGAATGGGTATGAAGTGGTAGAGGATCAGGGTGGGAGTAGGCAGTTACAGAAAAACCTCGTGTCTCCATGGTAAAAACTTAGGGTTGTAACTGCTCAGGTCAAGACCCTAAAGGTCTCCTTTGCAATCGAACATGTGTTTCGAGCCTGGTTTTCCTGCAAATTCCGCCTTTCGATTTGCGAGACAGACCTTTAGGGTCTGTATTTGCGGTATTTGCGAAAGTGGCCAAGCAGTTACGGGTTTTTGCAGTAGAGTCATCCTCTGCCGCTGTCAGCGTGACAAGGCGCCCATGACCGTCAAAATCAGGATACCCAGGATCAAAAGCGCTGCCAGCGTTTGCGCCAGCCGGTTGCCGCGCGGCAACCATCTTCCCAACTCGCCTGGTTTTGCAGTGGGGAGGAGGTAGGGAAGAAGCCCAAGCACAATCACGACCAAAATCGGCGTTGCTATGCCCAGCAGGAACGGATTGCCCCACCTGAGCATTTGTTGCACCCATAGGAAGAACCAGGGCGCGCGCGAATCGCCTAACACCAGGCCGTTTTCAGGGATGGGCGGCGCAAGCGGCGCGGGGATGAGCAGGGAGAAAAGCAACAGGCCGGCGCCTGCAATCGCCATGGCCTGTACCTCGCGCCGCACCAGTTCGGAGCGCGTGATGCGGGCCTTGTCTGCGCGTTCTTCTGGCGGAGGAACGGCGACGCCGCCATCGCGCCGGATGCGGAAGAGATGCCAGACGAGCAGGATGAGCGCGCCGCCGGCCAGTCCAAAGATGTGCCAGGCATAGAAGCGCGTCAACGCCGCCGCGCCGGGTTGTTCTCCACCCAGGATGAAGCGATAGAAACCGTCGCCTACCAGCGGCACGGTCTTGAGCAAGTTGACTCCCACTACCAGCGCCCAGCGGATGCCCTCGTCCCAGCGCAGCAGATAGCCGGTGAAATCCAACAGCAGGATGAGGACCAGCAGCCCTAGCCCTAGCAGGTAATTGAAGCGGCGCGGCGGGGCATAGGCGCCGGTCAGCACGACGCGCAGCAAATGGAGCATGGTGACCACCACCAGCGCCTGAGCCGACCAGTAATGCAGGTTGCGCACCAGGCGGCCAAAAGGCACCAGCGCCGTCATGGTCTGAATGGAAATGGCCGCTCCTTCTGGGGTGGGGACGTAATGATACAGTTCCAGCAAGCCGGTGACCAACAATACAAGCGAGAAGAAGATTGCCAGCCCGCCCGCCCCTAGCGTGTAGCGGAAGCGCGCTTGTGGGGCCGGAATGCTGGGGGGGTGCAAGTGGTGGACGAAGTTCGGTTTGAGCGCAGCAGTGGAATTCGCGCGGCGCGATTGCCATACCAGGCCCGCAGCAGCCAGACCAAGCAGGGTCGCCAGCGCCAACGCGCCCGGCCACTCATCAGGCGGCGCAGTCACGCGGCGGCGCAGGGGAATGGCGGCAGCGTTGGTCCCAGAGAGGGTCATCTCCTCTGGCAGGCTGTCGTTCAATTTCAGGAGGTAGGCGGTCACCGCCCAGGCGTCCTTTGTCTCCAAAGAGCCGGGATTCCACCACGGCATGAATTCCAGCACATAGCGTTGGAGTTCGAGTGCGTTGTCGAAACGCGTCAGACTCCTCGGCCCAGCAATGGCCGGGATGCCGCTTTGTTGAGGAATCTCGAAACTGTTTGGAGGATGATCGCTGCCGTGACAGCCAGATTGCCAGCAATCGCGCTCTTCTGTAGGGAAGGAGGCCAGCCATTCGTCTGTCAATCCCTGCCCTCGGTCGCCATGACAGGACATGCACATCCCCCAATAATACGACCCGCCTTCGTCTGCCTGGCTGGGCGGGTTGCTGGTAGGCGGCGGTTCCAGCCGCCGAGGGTCGAAGGTAGGGGTAGGAACGGGCGTGGCGCCGGCCTGAGTGACTGCGGATGCCCCGGCAGGGGGGACGAGCAGGATTCCGCTCAGGCCAAGCACCAGGCCGGGGATCATGAGCAGGCTCAGGCTGAGTCCGAAGCGCGTCCTTGTGGCCATCGTGCAGCGGCGATGAATCCGTCTTTTACAAGGTGATGACTTTCGAGGCCTTCGTCTGCGCTTCGATGATGTCCGTCATGGCGCCAACGATGCCCACTTCGACCTTGTCGGTCAGGCCGTAATGCTCCAGGCAGGTGCTACACACGATGAGCCGCACGCCTTTGGACTCCAGGGCGCGCAGTTGCTCCAACACGGGCGACCCCTCCACGACCAGTTTGACGCCGTCGGTGTAGAAACAGATGGCATTTGGCAGGGAGACATTGGCCTGGATGAGTTCCAGATATTTGGCCGCCAGTTTCAATTGCAATGCCTGGTCGCCTTTACCCATGCCGTAGTTGGTGATTTGGATGATAGTGTCTTTCATGTTTCCTCTGAGCTGGTGGGGGTTGTGTTTTTCCAGGCCTCGAGCAGCGCACGCGCCTGCCCGGCCTGTTCTTTGGGCGTGTAGATTTGTACCCGTGCCAGTCCGTTGATGGTGGTTGGGAAATTGTGGTGTCCTACGGCCTCCTGGAAGAGTTCCACGGCAATTCCTTGCGCCTTCAGGTAACTTTCGAGGAGGTCGGCTTCCAGGCGGCCGTAGACGTCGGTCAGTTTTTCCCATTTCATTTCGTCCATCACAGCCTCCAGGCGACAATGAAGAGAAGGGTCCAGAGTGTGCTGATGAGCAGTTGTCGCATACCGATTTTTACCGCTTTCCAGCCAATGGCCGGATGAAAGATACCCCATAAGGTTTCGGCCCACTGCAACAGGTAGGGGATGAAGAGCCAGCGCGGCAGGAGGTTGGCCCCGCCCAGAACGAGCGCCAGTCCCAGGTTGAAGGACGTGTACGCGAAGGCGCGTCGTCCCATGCGCCACAGGACGCTTCTTGCCGGACTCGCGGCCGGCTGCCCTTTTTGGGGCTTTGCCGGCTCGATGTGCATTTCTCGTTGTTCCAGCCGTAAGTAAGCGTAGACGATAGAGGCGGCTGATTGCAGCCAAATGCCCAGCCACAGCGCCCAGCCGAGTGAATCGTACTCTTCGCGTCCGATCCAGAAAGCCGCTGGGGCGGCCAGCGCCAACGCGCCCGTAGCCAGGATTTCCACACCCGCCTGGCGGCGTTCGGCGCGCTTGCTCACCAGCCATAAATGCCAGCCAAAGACCGGCAGGCCGGGAATTGCCAGAAAGAGGATATAGGTATATCCTTCTGCGACCAGGCCCGCCAGCGCCAGCAGGGTAATCGCCCCATAGACCAGCATCCAGAAACGCGCTGTCGGCAAGTCCTCGCGTGAACGCCGTCCGCTGTACGATTTTACGGCCATGCTGACCGGCTGTCGCAGCAAGAATGCCCCCATCGCTGCTACAATCAGTTGGACGGAGGCGGGACCGAAGCCTTCCCCTGCAAACGTCCCAATCAACAACGGGCTCAGGATGAATACCCACGAGCCATGATCTTGCGGCAGGGCAATGTGACGTTTGAAGAGAGAAGCGGGCATAGGATTTCGATTTCAATTTTACCGCAACTCGTGTTAAACTTAACGATTGTCATGAAACGCCTTTTTCCCCTCCTTGTTTTCCTGCTGGCGTTGTTGCCGCGTTCGGCGGCAGCGCAAAGCGCGCCTGGCCTGCTCATCACTGCGCCGCAAAGCGGTCAGGTGCTTCAAGGCCTGGTAGTCGTTTCTGGCTCGGTCACGCTGCTGGGTTTTTCCTATTACGAACTGGCCTTCTCCTACGAAGGCGATTCCACCGACACCTGGTTCACCTTGCAAACCAGCAGCCTGCCTGTCTCAGACGGCGAACTCGGCTCTTGGGACACCGGCGCCCTGACCGACGGCGATTACCGCCTGCGCTTGCGCGCTTACCTGCTTGACGGTACGTTTCAGGAAGTCATCCTGACCGATTTGAAAGTGCGGAACTATACGGCGGCGCCGACGGCGGTCCCAACGGCGACCGAGACCCCCATCCCTGGATTGGTAGTCCCGACCGCGCTTCTGGCCACGCCTGTGCCTGCCGCCGTTACCCAGGCGTATCCTACCCCCACGCCGCTGCCGCCCAACCCGGCCAGCCTGTATGTCGGCGCCATTTACGGCGCTCTGGGGCGAGGCGCGGGCTGGACGCTTGTCTTGTTTTTAGGTCTTGGCCTTCTTCTGCGTTTACGCCGCGATTGAGCCTTGCCATGACTGAAGCCCCCTTCCTGATCGTTGGCCTGGGCAATCCCGGCCGCGAATACAAAGACAACCGTCACAATGTCGGCTTCATGCTGATAGACCGCCTGTCGGTGCTATTGGACGCGCGTATGAACCGTTTGCAGTCCAAGTCGCTGGTGGCTTTGGTTGCCTACCAGGGACGCAAGATCATCCTGGCCAAGCCCCAAACCTACATGAATCTTTCTGGTCAGGCGGTGCAAGGATTGGTGCGTTTCTACAAACTGCCGCTAGAAAATGTCATTGTGGCGCATGATGATCTCGACCTGCCGTTTGGGGTCATCCGCCTCCGCCCTGGTGGTGGGGCAGGCGGGCAGAAAGGCGTCGCTTCTATCATCGAACGTCTTGGGTCCCAAGATTTTCGCCGCCTGCGCATGGGCATTGGTAGGCCGCCTGGCCGCATGGACCCTACCGATTATGTCTTGCAAGATTTTCCTCGAGTCGACCTGTTGACGCTCTCGGAAGTGCTAGGACGGGCCGCCGAGGCGGCATTGGTCTTTGTGACCGAAGGTTTGGATGCGGCCATGAACAAGTTCAATGGCGCAGTGCCGGGTGGTATCGAAGGCGTGAAGCGTGAAACGTAAAACGTAAAACGTAAAACGTAAAGCGTAATGTAAAAGTTGGTTGGTATGCAAGTCATTTTGGATGCTCTCAAGCGTTTGCCTGCCTATGAGCAGTTGGCGGAGGCCATTGCCACACAGGCCGATATAAAAGGCCTGGGGTTGCCGCGCGCCGTGCGCCTGCCCCTCCTGGCGGCCCTGCATCAGGATTTGGAGCGAGTCATCCTGTTGGTGACCGATCGCGCCGACCGCACGCTGGCGCTATTGGATGAAGCGGGCTTTTGGTTAGGTGACGCCCCACGCTACCATTTTGCCGAACCCAATCCATTGTTCTACGAACAGGCCGCCTGGGGGATAACCACTCGCCGCGAGCGGCTGGCGGCGTTGACGGCGCTGGCGTGCTACCATCTGCCTTTTGGCGACAAGCCCGAAAAGCCGCCGGTCATCTTCGCCTCAGCGCGTTCGCTGATGACGCGCACCCTACCGCGCCGCGACTACCTGAAGGCTTGCAAGCGTTTGACGGTTGGGCAAACCGTTCAGCCCGAACCGTTGTTGCGCTCCTGGGCCGCCGTTGGCTACCAGCGTGTAGATACTGTGCTGGAAACGGGTCAATTCTCGCACCGCGGCGGCTTGTTGGACATCTGGCCGCCCTCTGAACCCTTCCCGGCGCGCCTGGATTTCTTTGGCGATGAAATCGAGTCCATCCGCCGCTTCGATCCCTCTACCCAGCGTACATTGCTCAAACTGGAAAGTCTGCTGGTCACGCCGGCGCGCGAGTTCCTGCGGCCCAACCCTTTGGATTCCTCGGATTTACCCGACTCTTCGGACTTATCCGAATTTCACATCCCCCTCCTGCACACCCTTCCGGCCACCTTGCTGGATTACCTGCCGCGTAACGCGCTCGTGTTGATAGACGACATATCCCTGGTCGAGGCGGTCACCAACGAAGTCGAAGAGCAGGCCGTCAAGTTCCGACAAGACAGCATTGCCGAAGGCCTATTGCCGCAAGACTTCCCGATCCCCTACCTGACCTGGTCCGAATTGGAGGATAGCCTGTTTCAGCACACCTGGTTGGAGTTGGGTCACTCCACTGCGCAAGGTGGGGAATTCCCCTCTCCCTCTGGGAGAGTGGCCGGGGGGGAGGGAAGACTCTCCTCCCACTTCAGCCACGACGAGCGTTTTGGGGGCCGCCTCAAACCCTTCATGACCTACCTGTCCGGCATCGTGGAGGGCAGAGAGCAAGCGATAATCGTGTCGCGGCAATCCAAGCGTTTGAAGGAGTTGTGGGAAGAGAACAGGGAACAGAGAGTAGAGGACAGAGAGCAAGGGAAACCTGATTCTGCTTTCATCGAAGCCAGCCTTTCCGAAGGTTTCGTCCTTCGAGATGACCAATCCCTGTTGACCATTCATCTCATCACCGACGCCGAAATCTTCGGTTGGGAACGTCCGACCCCGCGCCAGCGGTTGCGCCAGGCGGCCGAGGCGCCCGAAGCCTTCTATGCTGATATGTTGCCGGGCGATTATGTCGTTCATGTGGATCACGGCATTGGCCGCTATGCTGGCCTGGTGCGACGTCACCTGGAGGGTTACGAGCGCGAATTCCTGGCAGTCGAATATGAGGGCGGCGATACGCTCTATGTTCCTGTCCATCAAGCCGATCGTTTGAGCCGTTACGTTGGCCCGGATGGGGACGCTCCTTCCCTGGATAATCTGAGCAGTCAGATTTGGCAGGAAAAGAAATCCCGCGTCAAAGAAGCGGTCAAGAAAGTAGCGGCCGAGTTGCTCGATTTATACGCGCGTCGGCAAGTTGTCCAGGGATATGCGTTTTCCTCGGATTCTTCCTGGCAACAGGAACTCGAAGAGTCGTTCCCTTATGTAGAAACAGAAGACCAGGTGCGCGCCTTGCAAGAGATCAAGCGCGACATGGAACGTCCGCGTCCCATGGATCGTTTGCTGTGCGGCGATGTGGGATATGGAAAGACCGAAGTGGCCTTGCGGGCGGCTTTCAAGGCCGTTATGGATGGCCGCCAGGCGGCTGTTTTGGTGCCAACCACCGTTCTGGCCCAGCAGCACTACGAAACCTTTTGTCAACGCCTGGCTGCCTTTCCCGTCCAGGTAGAAATGCTCTCCCGCTTCCGCTCGCCACGCGAACAAACGGATATCCTTCGTCGTTTGGCGCGCGGGGAGGTGGATATCGTCATCGGTACGCATCGCTTGATTTCCTCTGACGTGCAATTCAAAGATTTGGGGCTGGTCGTGATTGACGAGGAACAGCGTTTTGGCGTTACCCATAAAGAACATTTCAAGAAATTGCGCACCGAAGTGGACGTGTTGACCCTGACGGCTACGCCTATTCCGCGCACGCTCTACATGGCCTTGACCGGCGTGCGCGACATCTCCAACCTGAGCACTCCGCCGGAGGAACGGCTGCCCGTCATTACGCATGTTGGTCCCTATTCGCCCAAATTGGTGCGGCAGGCCATCTTGCGCGAATTGGAACGCGGCGGTCAAGTCTTCTTCGTCCACAATCGAGTGCAGACCATCGAAGCCATGCGCGCTCATCTCAACAAGTTGGTTCCTGAAGCGCGTGTGGCTGTGGCGCATGGTCAGATGCCCGAAGCGCAACTGGCCGACGTCATGCACCGCTTCACAGCCGGCGAGATCGACATCTTGCTTTCCACTTCCATCATCGAATCTGGCCTCGACATCCCTAATGCCAACACCCTCATCGTAGATCGCGCCGATACCTTTGGCCTGGCGCAACTCTATCAATTGCGCGGACGTGTGGGACGTGGCGCCGTGCGTGCCTATGCCTATTTCTTTCGCCATCGCAAACTGCCGCCCACACTCGAAGGTCAGCAGCGCCTGGAAGTGATTGCCGAGAACACTCAACTTGGCTCTGGTTATTCGATTGCCATGCGCGACCTGGAGATTCGCGGCGCGGGCGACCTGCTCGGCACACGCCAGCACGGTTACATCCAGGCGGTTGGCTTTCACCTCTACACCCGCTTGCTGGCAGATGCTGTCCGCCGTTTGCGCCATAGCCCGGCTGGCCTGGCAGAGGCCGACCAGCCATTCGATTTCGATAGCGCCGCCTTCCAGGCCCCTTTGGCGATACCCGTCAACGTGGACTTGCCCTTGGCGGTCGGCATTCCTGCCGATTACATTCCTGACCAGGACCTGCGTTTGCGCCTCTACCGCCGCATTGCTGGCCTGCGCGACGAACATGAAATCGAGGCACTGGCCATTGAGTTCCAGGATCGTTTTGGCCCGCTACCCGAATTGCTGACCAATCTCCTCTACCAGATGCGCGTCAAGTTACTGGCCGAGAAAATTGGCCTGGCTTCCATTAGCCTCGAGGGTGGACAAATCGTCTTGCGCTATCCCCCTTCCGCGCAGCAGGACCTTACGCCTCGTCTCCCGGACCTTGGGCCTGCTATCCGCGGCGGAAAGGGCGCTTACTGGCTGACGTTTGGCCGCGACCCTGATTGGCAACAGCGCCTGTTGGAGATATTAGGACAAATTGGCGAGGCGCAGGCGGGCCGTCACAGGCTATAATTTCTGCTTGGTAACTGCCTACTCACCTTCACGCTTCGACCAGGGTCTCGATGAACTCGACCTAGCAGCTCAGCGCAGCGCCCCCGGCCCCTTATCATCCCCGTAGGGGGCTCCCGCCGGGAGAGGGGAGAGGCACAGTAAAAGCGGCGCTGTTCCCTCTCCCACTGGGAGAGAGTTAGGGTGAGGGCATGAAGTTATGCGAAAATGTAACATGGTCGAGTACTCAGTCACTTTTGCAAATACCGCAAATGCGGACCCTAAAGGTCTTTCCCACAAGTCGAAAAGCTGAATTTGCAGGAAGGTCAGGCTTGAAACACATATTCGATTGCAAAGGAGATCTTTAGGGTCTTGGCCTGAGCAGTTACGAATTTGTGAGGCGAAATCCATTTCGCTTTTGGTTGCGTCCCCGTAGGGGATAAATTCCGCCTTACGGGATTAAACTGGAGAAGAAAATCATGCAAAAAGTGATTCCGTTCATTCTCATTGTTATAGGGCTAGTTGCTTGTGCGCCGGCCGCCACACCCCCTTTGGGTATGGAAGATGTACTTCCAGCCACCGCCCAGGCCATGACGGCGCAAGCATCCATAGCCACCGCCACTCTCTCCTCCGCACCTGGCTCCATCACTGGCACGTTGGGCTACCCAGCCGAAGGTCTGCCGGCGATGCGGGTTGCGGCCTTCGACCAGGCCACCAAACGAGTCTATTACGTGGACACGGTTGTCAATCAGAACATCTTCCGTTTGGAAGATATACCGGCCGGAGAATACCTCGTAGTGGCATACAGTTTGGGAGGCGAGGGATTTCCCGCCGGACTGGCTGGCGGCTATACCCAATACATCGTATGTGGCGCAAAACCGAATTGCACCGACCATTCCCTCGCGCTGGTGACGGTGCTACCTGGCGAGGACACCTTCGGCATTCACATTGGCGATTGGCCGTTGCAAGAGGGAAACTATCCTCCCATGCCGGGCGAGTAATCTTACGGGTATGCCGACCGAAGGTCGGCGGTACGTGTTTATCGGGTGACCTTGTGCGTATGCCAGCCAAAGGTCGGCAGTACGTTTTCATCCCGACGAACGTTTTGCGGCGCGCCAGGATAGCAAAACGTGGCCGTTACTTGCTTGTTGGGTCACACTTCAACTTCCCCTGGAGGGCCTGGAACGCCTGCGTCTTTTCGGGGGAATCGGGCGTGTTGACCCGAATTCGTTTCCAAACCGTACAAAGCAATGGCTGAATACCTTGTGCGGTTTTTTGCGATGTAATGGTCAGTTCTCTGGCTGTCTCCCAATCTCCTTGATGTGCGTGGGCCTCGATGAATGGCAGATACTCGAAGCCGTGGCCAGGTTTTAGTTCTTTTTGGGCCGCGAGTTGCCATAGGCGGGTTACTTCCTCCCATTGTCCATATTGCGCTGCCAGGTCGGCCTTCGTGTAGTAATAACACCAATCCTGTTTAGGATGGGTGTAGAGATACTTCGTCAGGAAATTTTCTTCGCTTCGAGGAGTCTGGCCGATGCGCTCGGGATGCGAAATGGTAGCCAATTGCCGCAGGGTTTGGGACAGGAACTTTGCATTGGCGTATTCCGGGCGCATCACCCATAAACATTGGTTCATGCCGGGGTCGAAGGAAATGACGATGGATCCGTCCGGCTCCCCCTGGAAGGTGACCGAAGCGCGCCGGTCGGAGAAAGGCTCGCCGCCCAGGTGCGCGTCCAGATTGTGATAGAACTCGACCAGCGGCAGGTACCACAGGTCCATTTCTTTCGAGTCCGTTCCTCCAGGCTGGTCGTAGATGGCGTTGATGCCAAAGGAAATCGGGTACGTCCCCATGAACATCAGGAATTCATCTTCCGACAGGATGGCCGTCCCTGGCTGGATGGACGGCGCGCGCAGGTACAACTGCCGGTAGAAGTTGACCTGCTTGTCCCAGGCCCAGCGAAAATCGTTGGCATAGCGCACGTGCCAGCCGACCAACAGGCCGGCCAGGATAGAAATGAGTATCCAGCGTGTGCGCGGGACTTTGACTACCAGGTCTATCAATGCCGTGATGAATAACGCTGCGCCAAAGAGCATCCCCAAACTGAAACGGCTGTTCCAGGGTGGTAGTTTAGTGTGGATTTCGTAGCCGGCTGCATAGACGGGTAGCAGACCCAGCAGCAGGGCGATGCTTCCCACCGTCAGCATTTGTCGGGCAGGGTAGCCGGCCTCTAACGCTTCCTCCACAGCCCAACTGTTTTGGCGCGAGAAGAACCAGAACAGGCCACAGCCGCCTGCCAGACCAATCAACACGGCATAGCGGTTGACGGAAACTGCAAGTTCGAGAGCAGAAGGGTCAAGGACTTTATTCCAGGACGAGACCAGTACCAGCGCCAGATCGGGCAGCGCCATGAGCGCAGTAGAGATGATGGTGGCAAAGGGGTCATGGAGCAATGCGGTCAGGCCTACGGGTTCGTTGCGGCCAGCCGCCGCCGCGTGGTAAAGGAAACCGCGCCAGATGAAGTAAATGATGAAGACCATCGAGTAAGGCAGCCACAGGCGCAGGCTGGTTTTGAGTTTCTCTTTGATCGTGTATTGCGCCGATGATCCTAATGCGATCCAAATCAACAGCGGACGCAACAGGTCTATACCGGCATAGAATTCGAGCGTAAATAAGTGCAGAAACTGAGCCAGCACAGCCAAAAAGGTATATAACCAGTATTGCTTTTCGAGCGACTGGAGCATGAAAAAAATGGAGAGTCCAAACAGGAAATATCCTGTCCAATGGTGGATGAAAGTGGTCGCTAGCGGCTGCAGGACGAAGAACGGGTAGACGGCAAACAACAGTGCCGCCGTGAAGTTCTGCCAGCCAGCCCTGGGCCATAATGAACGGAAGATGCCCCAGACAGTGACCACACTCGACCAGCGCATCAGCAGAGCAGCAATTTGCCAGGCAAAAGGTTCATATCCCAGGATTGCAAACCCGGTCAGGTAAATCCAGGAGGCAAACGGCCGGCCATCATAGTGCATGAGTTCCATAATGCCAGCCGGCCCGTAACGATAGTGATAATAGACCACATTCCAATCGTCCTGGTAGTAGCCCAGTTTGGGCGTCAGCAGCCCAAAAGCCAGGATGCAGACTGCCAGCAATGCCCAGGGGACACTCTTTTCATTGAGTTGGATGCGCTTTGCAAAGGGTAGGAAGGATTTCATGAAACGGCGTTCCAAGAAAGGGGATGGGTTACTTGATGTTTCTTTTGAGCGTGTTGATTTCTTCTTGCGGCAGGTCGGGCAGGTCTTCGCGTCGTTCTATGCCCAGGGCCTGCCTTTGTGCCTGACGCCATTTCCCCAGCCGGGCGCTGACTTGCGCCTCGTAGCCCTCTTGCGACGGCTGGTAGAAGTAGGTGCCAAGCAAGCGTTTGGGGAGATATTGCTGCGGGATGTAATGTCCCTCGAAATCGTGCGGGTAGACGTAGTCTTTGCCCTGGCCGGTGACCGAGTCGCGGTTGGCGTCTTGCAGGTGGCGCGGCACGGAGACCTGCCCTTCTTCTTCCAATTTCTTCATAGCCTTGAAATACGCCCCGGCGCTGTTGGACTTGGGCGCGGTAGCCAGGTAGAGGGTGGCTTCGACGATGGGGTAAATGCCCTCTGGCAGGCCGATATAATCGAAGGCCTGAGCGGCTGAAGCCGCTACTACCAGTCCCATTGGATCAGCCAGGCCGATATCTTCGCCAGCCAGGATGATGAGGCGGCGCAGGATGAAGCGTGGGTCTTCGCCGGCGTAGATCATTTTCGCCAGCCAATACAGCGCCGCGTCCGGGTCGGAACCGCGCACAGATTTGATGAAGGCCGAGATGGTGTAGTAGTGCGCGTCCCCGTCTTTGTCGTATAGCACAGCGCGGCGCTGAATGGACTCTTGCGCCACGTCCAGGGTGATGTGGATGATTCCGTCCTCCCCCGGCGGCGTGGATTCTACGGCCAATTCGAGGGCGTTGAGGGCGTTGCGCGCGTCGCCCCCGGCAACTTCGCAGAAATGGGAGCAGGCCGCGGGGTCGAGAAGGATGCGGCGCGTCCCATAGCCGCGCTCTTTGTCCGTCAGGGCGCGTTCCAGCAGGATGCGGGTCTCATCCTGATTCAGCCAGCGCAGTTGAAAGACACGCGAGCGGGAGATGAGCGCACCGATGACCTCGAAGAAGGGATTTTCGGTGGTGGCGCCAATGAAGGTGATGACGCCCGCCTCGATGTGCGGTAAAAGCGCGTCCTGTTGGGCTTTGTTCCAGCGATGCACTTCGTCCACGAACAAGATGGTGCGTTTGTTGTACAGGCGGCGGCGTTCCAGGGCTTCGTCTATGATGGCGCGCAGGTCGGATTTGCCGGCTAGAATGGCCGAGATGGTGACGAAGTGACTCTGGGTGCGATTGGCAATGATTTGCGCCAGGGTGGTCTTGCCGGTGCCGGGTGGCCCCCACAAGATGATGGATGAAAAGAGTCTGTCGGCTTCGATGGCGCGGCGCAGCAATTTGCCTTTGCCCACAATGTGTTCCTGGCCAATGAATTCCTCCAGTGTGCGCGGACGCATACGCGCAGCCAGCGGCGCTTCGTCTTTCATGCGTTCTTGCATGGCGTGGTCGAAGAGGTCGGGCATGAGGCTGATTATACTTGCTCCTGGGTTATAATTTTGACATGAGGAGTAATATATGATAGTCAATCGGAAAATCCCCATGGGGCAGCGCAAAAAGATTGCTTTGGTGGCGCACGACAACAAAAAGCGCGATTTGCTGGAATGGGCGAAGTTCAATCGTGACCTGTTGGCGCATCACCGGGTCTTTGCGACCGGTACAACGGGCCGCCTGTTGGAACAGGAATTGGGTTTCGAGGTCACCAGGTTCAAGAGCGGCCCCTTGGGCGGCGACCAGCAGATTGGCGCCAAAATCGTGGATAACGAGATCGATTTCCTCATTTTCTTCTGGGACCCGCTCCAGCCTTTACCTCACGATCCAGATGTCAAGGCGCTCTTGCGCATGGCGGTAGTGTGGAATATTCCCATTGCTTGTAACCGTGCTTCGGCAGATTTCATGATTTCCTCTCCGCTTATGGAGGGGGAGTATGACCGCCTGGTGCCTGATTATGATGACTATTCTGCTTGCAAGGTGGACCTGGAGGAGAAAATCACCTGATATAGAATCGCTCTGCAAAATCTCTCACAACCGCGAAGACTTTGTAAGGCGAAATTTGTTTCGCTTTAGGTTGTGTCCCCGCAGGGGATAAATTCCGCGTTACGTGTCACTGCGAGAGCGGGTCGAGTAGCCCCGCTTAGGTGGCCGCCGGGTCGAATTCCGGCGGGCCGACGCTTCAACAGGCTCAGCGTGAGAGCTCTGCCTCAGTGCATGGAAGTCGAATGTTGCACCTTTACAAATTATTATAACAATGGCTAAAATAGAGGCCGGAGGAAGTTATGCCAGCCGCAAAAAAACTTGTTTTGAATGA
>FWPU01007479.1_pt1 | contig 20104 bp, 18 predicted proteins | sample 2228361 | NCBI WGS metagenome assembly FWPU01 (sample SAMEA103939777, study PRJEB20133) | metagenome
CCTGACTAATCGCACCCGTTCTCGTAAATCCCGTTTGCGAAAACAGCAAGGTAAATCAACCAAAACTTGACATTGTCAAAGTAGTTACAGTTTGTGTCAAAACATAAAACAGGTTACCGTGGCAAGATAAATGGCGCAAGTCTCTAGACTTGCGCCATTTATGGCCTCGCTTCGACGAAAGAACATCAGGCTTGGGCCCGAGTCACAATATCCTCCAGCATTTTGGTCGTGACAGATTTTGGCCGTTCGATAGGCTGGCCGAGCGCGCGCGCCCACACGTAATTGGCCGTGACTCCCAAAGCGCGCCCCACCCCAAACAGCACCGTGTAGAAATCGAACTCGCGCACGCCGTAATGGTATTGCAACGCGCCAGAGATGGCATCTACGTTGGGAGCCGGGTTCTTGGCTTTGCCCTGTTCCTTCAACACCGTTGGAACGACCTCGAAGACCAGGTCCGCCAGGCGAATGAGATCATCTTGCGGAAAACGCTCTTTGGCAAATTCCATCTGCGCTGTAAAGCGCGGATCGGGGACGCGCAGCACGGCATGACCATAGCCTGGAATGACCTTACCACTCTCGAGCGTGCTCCAGGCAAACTTGTATAGTTCGTCACGCGAAGGCACACCGCCAAATTGCTGCAACACGTCCAGCAGCCAGCCCAGGCACTCCTGGTTGGCCAGGCCATGCAGGGGGCCAGCCAGGGCGTTCAGGCCAGCGGAGAAAGCATAGTAGATGTCCGAAAGCGTAGAAGCAGCCAGATGGGTCGCATGGGCCGAGGCGTTGCCCGATTCATGGTCGGAGTGCAAAATGAAGTACAGACGCGACAGGTCGGCATAGCCCTGCTGATCCTCCACACCCATCATGTGGGCAAAGTTTGCGCCGTAATCCAGGTTGGGATCGAGTTCAGGCTCAACATCCGCTTTGTACTTGAGGCCATAGATGAAAGCCGCCAGGAGCGGCAGTTTGGCGATCAGATTGAGAGAATCCTCCAGCGCCGGCTCCCAGTAAGCCTCCTTCTTCATACCCTCTTTGTAACGGCGGGCAAACTCGGACTGCGGTTGAAGCGACTGGACAGCCAAAGTAAAGAGCGTCATGGGGTGTGTGTCGCGCGGCATGTCACGCAACATCTGATAGACATGAGCAGGGATGGCGCTCCGCTTCTGCCATTCGGCTTCCACCTCCAACGCCTGTTCACGGGTGGGAACAGCGCCAATCAACAGCAGGTAATACAAGCCGCCCACATAAGGCATGGAAGCGCCTTCTGGCTTGGGCAGCGCAGCCAACACTTCGGGAATGGACATACCGCGAAAGCGGATGCCCTCGGCCGGGTCTACGAACGAGATGTCGGTGAGCAGCGATTTGATGTCACGCATTCCCCCCACAATTTGCCCCACCGTGACCTGCGACACAACCACATCGGCGTGCTGCTTGGCGAGGGCTTTATACCGTTCGCGCCAGGACGGCAGTTGGGCGGCTATTTGATCGTGCAAGAGCATCGGAATACCTCCAGTTAATGAAATAGACAACAATGAGCGCGCCGGCTGACAATGGCTAGATTTTCACCAACCTGCGCAAAGCGTCGTGTGTTTCTCGAACGAAAGCGGCCGATCTGTCCAAGGCGGCCTTCTCGTCGGCATCGAGCGTATATTCGATGATTTTCTCGACCCCGCCTGCCCCCAACACTACCGGCACGCCAAAGAACATATCGTGCAAACCATATTCCCCCTGCATATAAGCCGAGGCAGGAACGACCAGTTTCTTGTCCTTCAAAATGGCTTCGGCCATCTGGGCGCAAGCGGCCGCCGGAGCATAGTACGCCGAAGTCTTCAACAGGTTCACGATCTCGCCGCCGCCCTTGCGGGTGCGCTCGACAATGGCTGCCAGTCTGTCGGCCGGCAAGTATTCACGCAGCGGGATGCCAGCCACGTTGGAGTGACGGGTAAGCGGCACCATCTCGTCGCCATGCCCGCCCAACACATAACAGGCAATATTCTCCACACTGACACCGGTCTCCATGGCTACGAAGGCGCGCATACGCGCCGAATCGAGAATACCGGCCTGCCCTACCACGCGGTTGCGCGGCAAGCCAGTGCGCTTCAACGTCAGATAAGCCATCGTATCGAGCGGATTGGTCAACACAATAAAGTACGCCTGCGGCGAATACTTCAAGGTCTCGGTAGCGGCTTTGCCGACGATTTCGGCATTGGCGGTCAAAAGGTCCTCACGCGACATACCGGGCTTTCGCGCCAGTCCGGCCGTGATGATGATAATGTCAGAACCTTGCGTAGCGGCGTAATCGTTGGAGCCGACGACGTTGACATCCTTCCCGATGACCGGCATGGCCTGCAGCAAATCGAGGCTTTTGCCTTGCGGCATCCCCTCCACGACATCGACCAATACCAAATCGGCCAATTCGCGCGCAGACAACCAGACGGCTGTCGAGGCACCGGTCATACCAGCGCCGATGATCGAGATTTTCTTGTTCATGCCTCCTCCTAGTGTTGGGATAGAAAAATTATAGCGTGAAAATACCGCGAGGCGTACGCTTCATGCCGCGACTTCGACCTGCTCCTGCTCTTCGAGATAGCGCGCGGCCTGAATGGCCGCCGCCGCCCCCATACCGGCCGAGGTGACCACCTGCCGAAAATGCGGATCGGCGGCCTCGCCAGCGGCAAAGACACCCGGCACACTGGTCTCCATGCGCTCGTTGACCTTGATATACCCGCGCTCATCCAGTTCCAAATGACCGGCAAAGATCTGGGTATTGGGCGTATGACCAATGAAGATGAATATCCCATCGGTAGCGAAAACCGTTTCCTCGCCTGTCTGCACGTTCTTTAGCCTGACGGCTTCCACTTTGTCGCTGCCGACGATTTCCGTCACCACAGTATTCCAAATGAAATCGATCTTTTCATGCGTCTTAGCGCGCTTTTGTAAGATGGCGCCGGCCCGCAACTGGTCGCGACGGTGAACGATGGTCACCTTGCTGGCATAGCGGGTCAGAAACAACGCTTCCTCGAGCGCGCTATCGCCGCCGCCTACCACGACAACACGCTTGTCCTTGAAGAACCAGCCATCGCAGGTAGCGCAATAAGAGACGCCCTTACCGGTCAGTTCGGCCTCGCCAGGCACGTTCAAATGCACGGAGCTGGCGCCAGTGCTGACGATGACCGTATCAGCCAGGTACAAGCCGTTGTCCGTCTTGACCTCGAAGGGACGCTTCGAGAAATCCACCGCAGTAGCCAGGTCGAACTCCGTAGCCGCGCCAAAGCGCTCAGCCTGCTTTTGGAACAATTCGCCCAACTCGGCTCCACCTACACCTTGCGGAAAGCCAGGATAGTTCTCGATAGTATGGGTGAGGGCAGCCTGCCCACCCAATTGCATCCCAGTCAAGACAAGCGGAGACAATTCGGCACGCGCCGCATACAGCGCTGCGGCATAACCGGCCGGGCCAGAGCCAAGCACCAACACTTTGACATGCCTGGGCGCACTATCAGCAGACGAAGGAGTAGTAACGCTTCCCAAATTGAACATAAATTACCTCAAAATGATTTTCAACTTTGTGGATATACCACAACTTTGACTTTTGCGCTCGCATGGCGCCGCACGAAACCCTGAACAAACGCTATCACGGCGCATTCCAGCGGCAGCCTATGGACGCATTACAGCAAGACAACGTAGTGTGCATTGTATCAGATGCTGGTAAAGACGAAAAGTTACACTGGCGGCATAAATGCTGTAAAATGGGAGCCGTGTCGAAACGATATTTCATGTACACACCAGCCTGGATCATGCTCGCAGCATGGCTGTTGCAGTCGTGTGCAGCGATCGAGTTCCTCTACACTCCCACTCCCTCACCTACCCACAGCCCGCCTCCCACCCCAACAGCCAGCCGAACGCCCACCAGCACGATCACCCTGACACCCTCCAAGACGCCCACTCCGCCCAACACATTCACCCCCATACCGGGCTTCGAAGCGCCAACACCGGTCATCTTGCCTCGCGCCGATGAGGCCACCGGGCTGCCGGTCTTCCAGGCTACTGCCGATGTGCCGGGGGAGGGCTTCATCTCGGTCGAACTGACACGCCATAATCTCTTTTGGGGAACGTGCAAAAAGAATTATACGAAAATCACCGTCATCGTAGAACACCCGCTCGACGTGCATCGCGTATATCTGTTTGCCCGCCTGGAATCGTTCAAGAAACCGGGCGAAACGACCCCCTGGTTCGGTACTGTCATGGACAATGACGGCGGCGGCATTTTCCTCTACACCTTACGAGCAAACAACATCCCAGAACGACAGAATTTCCTCAAAGCCTGGGTGCATTACCAATTCGTCGCAGAAGATGAAAACAAAAACATCATTGGCCGCACTCACGTCTATACGAATGATTTAACCCTGGAGCCTTGCCCATAAGTTGAGACGCTTCGAACTCATTTACCCTCCGGCAATCCTGGCGGCCGTCTTCGTCCTTTCCCGCCTGCTGTACGCGCGCGCTGGCGTCCGGTTCGAAGCAGGCACCATCACCAGCAGTTGGCACTTCATCGACATCCACTTGCTGAAAACCGACCTGTGGCGCAGCGTCTTCTATCTGCACACCCAGCCGCCCCTGCTCAACCTGCTGACCGGGCTGGGGCTGCAACTCTTCCCGGCAAACTACCCCGCCGTTTTCCATGCGCTCTTCCTGCTGACCGGCCTGGCCTTTGCCCTTTTCATTTACTATCTGGGAAACAGACTCGGCTTCCCGAAGTACCTTTCCCTCATCCTGGCGGCCTGGTTCTCCATCAGCCCGGCAACCATCATCTACGAGAATATCCTGTCGTATGCCTATCCCCTGCCAGCCGTGTTGACGATGGCGGCCGTCTTCCTGGCGCGCTTCCTCGAAAACAAACGCCCCGTAGATGGGTTGTTGTTCTCCTTCCTGCTGGCCGGCATGGCGCTCACCTGGAGCCTGTTCCATCTCATCTGGCTGGTGGGTTGCCTGGCAATCGCCTGGTTTGCGCTGAAGGGCACGCGTACAAAGGCCGCCTGGCTGCTGCCGGCGCTCCTGCTGGTAACCGCCTGGTACGCCAAGAACGCCCTCCTGTACGATACCTTCAGCGCCAGCACCTGGGGCGGCCTGAACCTGTTCAAGATCGTCACCTACGACATGCCAGGCAAGACGCGCAAAGCCTGGATCGAAGAGGGCAAGGTCTCCGAACTGGCGCTCGTCCCGCCGTTCCGCAGCCCGGAGGTCTATCTCGAATACTTCCCGAACACCCCCCTCACCGGCATCCCCCTGCTGGACGAATACTACACCTCCACCGATTATCGCAACCAGCACCACCACGTCTACGTCCCGGCCGGGGAACGTTACTGGAAAGATTCCCTGCACATGATCGCCCTGGCGCCGCAAGATTACCTGCGGTCGGTGCTGCGGGCTACCTACATCTTCTTCCATTCTGCCAGCGACTACAAACAAATCATGGACATCCGCCAGCCGATAGACCGCCTGGACACACTCTGGAACCGCCTGTTCTATGGACAATGGCAAAAGGACGAGGCCTTACAGGAGCGCGCCGCACGCTTCTCCCCCGGACATTTCGCCTGGTTCCTGACCATCGGCTTTTTACTTGCCCTTACAGGCTTATCCGCCTACCTGTGGCAAGCGCGCGCCCGCCTGTCCGAGCCGCGTCCCGCCCTGCTGCTGTTCCTGTTTTGGAACCTGCTGTTCGTATCTGTCATCAGCGTTACGATGGACCTGGGGGAAAACAACCGCTTCCGCTTCACGATAGACGCCCTGGCGCTCCTGGCGCTCGTCTTTGTCGTCCGCAATTCCAGGGGGATTTTTGGGACTAATCAAACCGTCGGTGTACCGCCGCCCTGTGGTCGGCTTTGACACCACCTCGCGGCACTTGGCATGGCCTGGCGGTACGATTTGCCAAATAAGATGTGCATGACGCCAATGTCGTGGAGCAATACTATAAGTAAACCTTTTAGCAACTCATTGTATGTACTAATATTTATGATGACATTTAGTCACCGTACGAATGACAGGCTACACTTGGCATGTATCTCACCTTCCATTAATCTTTAGAGAAAATTCCTGACTCTACTTCGGGAGAATGTGAAAAATGTCACAGAATCGATTCTCTGTGCTGCGGAAAGCGATTGCCTGGTTGGGGCTTCTGCTGGCCTGCCTGGGTTTTGGCCTGGCGCTTGGCATGCCCGCGCAAGATGCGCAGGCAGCCTTCCTTGCACAAGAAGCAGCCACGCCCACGCCTGGGCCAAGCGTTGATCATCGTTCCTTTGGGACGCTGAAAGGACCTTTCAACAGCCCACAAGAAGTGACCAAAGCCTGCCTTGCTTGCCACACCGAGGCGGGCAATCAAATCGTCCACACCACACATTGGACCTGGGAATTCGTCAATCAGACCACCGGCCAGGTGCTAGGCAAGAAAACGCTGATCAACAATTACTGCCTGAGCATCCAATCCAACGAGCCACGCTGTACCAGTTGCCACATCGGCTACGGTTGGAAAGACAAGACCTTCGACTTCTCTGCCCAGGAGAACATCGACTGCCTGGTCTGCCACGACACCACCGGCAGTTATAAGAAGTTCCCCACCGCGGCCGGGATGCCAGTGCTGGGCGAGGCCAAAGATTTCAACGGCAAGACCTTCCAGCCGGTCGACCTTGCCAAAGTAGCACAGAGTATTGGAAAGACATCCATCGCGACTTGCGGCACCTGTCACTTCTACGGCGGCGGCGGCGATGAAGTGAAACACGGCGACCTGGACAGTTCGTTGGTGAACGCTCCATACGAACTGGATGTACACATGTCGCCGCAGGGAGGCAATTTCACTTGTACCACCTGCCACGTCACCACAGATCATGATATTGCGGGCAGCCGCTACAGCATGGATGCCGAGCAATGGAAGGGCTGCGAATCTTGCCATACTGCTGCGCCGCACCCCCTAGCGCTCCTCAACCGGCACTCGCAGCGCGTCGCCTGCCAGACCTGTCACATCCCTGAATACGCGCGCGGCGGCATCGCTACCAAGATGACCTGGGACTGGTCGCAGGCCGGACGGCTGGCAGACGGGAAGCCGATCGTCGAAAAGGATGAAAAGGGCTACGTGACCTATGATGGACAGAAAGGCGCATTCACCTGGGAAGAGAACGTCGTCCCGCAATACCTGTGGTTCAACGGCGTCGTGCAATACGTCCTGGCGGGCGACAAGTTCGACCCGGCCACGACTTTGGTGATCAACCAGTTCCAGGGCAGCAAAGACGATCCCAATGCGCGCATCTGGCCTGTCAAGCGATTCGAAGGCACTCAACCGTATGATAGCGGCTTCAATACATTGATCGTACCCCATCTCTTCCCAAGTAACCCGGAAGATACCACTGCTTACTGGAAGGGCTTCGACTGGAACACGGCTATCGCAGCCGGGATGCAATACGCTGGCCTGCCATACAGCGGGCAATATGACTGGGTCAACTCGGTGATATATTGGCCGATTACCCACATGGTTGCGCCTGCTTCGGACGCGCTGCAATGCCACGACTGCCATACCACCAGCGGCGGACGGCTCGATTTTGCCGCCCTGGGCTACAGCGAAGCGGATGTGGCCCGCCTGACCAACTTCCCGCCCGTGTTGACTATCGAGTTACAGGGTTCACCTCAAAACTCGCCGGAAACTTGCAAGGAATGTCACGCCAAACAACATGAGGTCTGGTCGGTCAGTAAGCACAGCGCCAAGAGCGTTGGCTGTGTGTCCTGCCACACACTGGAAGGCGACCAGGAACACCCGTTGTCGCCTTATACCTCGTCCCGTTCAGCGGATGTGTGCGGCGCCTGTCACCTGAATGAATACCGCGACTGGCAAGATAGTGTGCATGGCAAGACTGGCCTGACCTGCGCCACCTGCCACGAACCGCACGCCCAGGTACAGCGCGTGGTTGGCGAGAACAAGACCGCCTGTGAATCCTGTCACCGCGACCAGGTGACTGCCATGCAACATTCCACACATCTGGCGGCCGGCCTGGACTGCCTTTCCTGTCACAAGAATACCGACCTGAACACCGGCCACACCTTCGAAATCGCCCTGGATACCTGCATGAAGTGTCACGGTGATGATATTCATGAGGCTAACCTGCTGGCCAGCGCGGGAATCCCCCTGGGCGGTGAGGCAGCCGTCGAAACGGAAGCAATCCCCGCGTCTAAGACCGAAGCGGGTAAAGAATCCCCCACCGGGGTGGGGCTGCCGGCCTGGCTCCTGGTCTTGTTGGGCTTGGTGATCGGCGGCGGCGGGTATTGGCTGCTCTCGACGCGCCGGCTGGAGGATAGCAACGAACCCCCGGCGCCCGAAGCAAACGAGAAGTCCGAAGAGTAATCGTGCGAGAGGGCAGCGCCCCAGCGGCGTAGCCCCTCTGAACGTCACCGTTTGGAGGTACTCGAGATGAGCCAAGAATTACAGACTGAGAAAAACGCCTCGCGCCGGGATTTCCTGAAGGTAGCCGGGGCCATGGCGGGCGCTGCGGCCTTGACCCAGGTTATCAGCCTGGGTTTGGCCTCTGGAAAAGCAGAGGGCAGCCAGGGCGAAGGGAAAGGCCCGCGCTGGGGGATGCTGATCGATATCAACAAGTGCATCGGCTGTAAATATTGCACCTATGCCTGCCAGGCAGTGAACAATTTGGCCGATGAGATGATTTACAATGTGGTCACCACTGAAACCACGCAAACTGGCAAAGAGTTCTTCCTCTCACGCCCGTGTATGCACTGCGAAGATGCGCCTTGCGTGCATGTCTGCCCGGTGAACGCGACCTACATCCGGCCAGATGGTATTGTGACGATGAATTACGACCTGTGTATCGGTTGTCGCTATTGCGAGATTGCCTGTCCTTACGATGCGCGGGTATTCAATTGGAAGAAACACACCGAGACCAGCCCGCGCGTGCCGGAATATGGCGTGCCAGAAGTGCCGCCCCGCCCTCGCGGCGTGATGGAGAAATGTACATTTTGCGAGCATCGCATCGACAACGGCGCACAGCGCAACTTGACGCCGGGCATAGACCCCCAAGCCACCCCGGCCTGCGTGATCGCCTGCCCGACCGGGGCGCGCGTGTTTGGCGACTTGAACAACCCTGATAGCCCCATTTCCCAGGTGTTACGCGAGACCAAAGTGACCATTCGCTTACGGGAGGAATTGAGTACCTCGCCAAAAGTGTATTATATTCCGCCACAAGAGCAACCATCTGGGTCAAAGGAGGGATGATAGGATGGAATACACGATCAAACCTTTTACTATGCGCATGGGAAAGAAAGAGGTGGATATCTTTCCCTATTGGGTAGCCATCCTGATCGTTGGGTTGGTGGTTGGATTGGTCGGCGCCGTGGAGGTGTTCTCCAAGGGCTTGCAGGTGACCGGTTTGTCCGACCAGGTGCCTTGGGGTCTGTGGATCACCATTGACCTGTCGGCGATTGCGCTGGGCGGCAGCGCCTTCACGTTTGGCGTGATCGTGTACTTGTTACGCATCAAGCGCATGGAAACCGTGGGCAAACTGGCTGTCTTGTTGGGCTTCTTGGGATATTCTGCCGCCGGCCTGGTATTGCTCTTCGATCTGGGACAGCCATTGCGTTTTTGGCATCCCATCATTTTCTGGCAGCCACACTCACTGCTGTGGGAAATTACCATGTGCGTGGTGCTGTATCTGACAGTGCTGGTAGCCGAATTGCTACCCATCGTCATGGAACATCCTGCCTTGACAGGGCATCCCTGGCTCGACCGTTATCCCTTTTTACGCAAGGCATCCAACGGGCTGGACTGGCTGGCGCACCGCTTACACAGGTACGCTCCAGCATTGGCAGTCATCGGCCTGACCCTGTCGTTGCTACACCAGGCATCCCTGGGCGCGACCTACTCGGTGCTTTCCGGGCGCGGACTGTGGTTCAATCAGAGCGCGCCGGTACAGTTCGTTCTCTCGGCCATGGGCGGCGGAACGGCGCTGCTATTCTTCTTGAGCGTGGTTGTGTTTCGAGTCATGCGGCCGGGGTTGGTGCTAGATGATGTGCTGTACGACGTTGCCCGTATTGCTGGCGGCATTATCCTGTTGTGCATCTACATCCGTATTTGGGACTGGGCGGTGACGAACTATTACAGTTTCGACATTGAGGTCTCGCTGCAAACGGAAATGTTGAACTCGATTGCGCCGTATTCGACTTCGTTTTGGATTGGGCAAGTATTGTTTGCGCTCATCCCTGGCACCATTCTGCTGCTGTCGAAACGCATTCGTAACTTCCGTATCTTGATGGGTTTTTCTATCCTGCCCGTGATATGCACTGTGCTGATGCGCTGGAACTACAATTTCTCCGGCCTAATCGCTTCTATCACGTACGATCCCTTCACGCCGACGGTGATATTGAATTCCTACTACCCGACCTGGCAAGAATGGGCGGTGGCTTCGCTGGTCATTTCGTACTGGTTGCTTGGCTTCAGTCTGGCGGCGCGCTACCTGCCGTTCGTCTCCCGTTCGCACGCGCATTCCACAGATAAGTGAACGTCTCATATCATCAGGCTCTGGCGAGACATGCTCGCCAAACAGGCCGCCGCCAATTCATGGCGGCGGCCTGTTGGTTGGCAACGACCAATAGCGCGGCCTCCAGCCGCAACCAAAACCAACCGCAAAGAACGCAGAGTGCGCGGAGACAATATAAAAACTCTGCATTCTCCGCACACTCTGCGGTTACAATCTTCGCGATTGGCATGATTTTCACGGAGCAATCCTATACCAGCCTCGGCTACGAGGGGGCGGCGGTGCGCCCTGGCCTCCAGGCCTTCTCAGGCTCAATTAATCTAAGTGTGTAAAATGAAGAAGAATATCGTCTCGTACTGCGAAATTCATTTTGCAGTCACTGGATAACTACCTACTCTGGGTAATTTCTGATGGCAACGTATGACTTTGGGTCGTTCCAGAGACAGGTCGAAGACTCGTCTAGCGTATTGTGGGGCAAATCTCCGATTTGCCGATTTCCGCAAGTCAGAGACTTGCGCCACAGATAGGCAGTTACGTCACTGGTACGACTGGATATTATAAACTGTAGTTTCGCCTTTTTATAGTTTATGCGAAATTTTCGAGAAAACGACTGCCATATATGGTGCTTCGATTTCCTGAAAACCGCCAAATATGGTGCTTAAACAAAATTGGCGAAAGTCTTGTTATAAATTTGGAGGTATTCTGATGCAGCGAACTAAATTCTTGCTAGGCGGTTTTCTGATCCTGGCAGCAGTTGTTTATTTGATTGTCTCTTCCACGCAGGCCAGCGCAGAGTATTTCATGACCATCGAAGAACTCAATGGCAAAGGTCAAGAAATCATTGGCAAGAACTTGCGCGTCTCTGGCGCAGTGATTGGCGACTCGATTCAGTACGATCCACAGAGTCTGACGCTGACCTTCGTTGTTGCCCATGTCCCCGGCGACAATGCAGATGTAGAGGCTCAAGGCGGGCTGGCAGAAGTGCTGCACCAGGCTGTGGTGGACCCCACTCGCCCCCGCATGACCGTAGTGTACAAGGGCCCTATGCCCGACCTGCTGCGCAATGAAGCCCAGGCCATTATGACCGGCCACCTGGGCGACGACGGCGTATTCTACGCCGATGAACTCCTGCTCAAATGCCCGACCAAGTACGAAGAGGCTGTGCCAGAGCAGGCTAAAGGTTGAATCGACCTACTTCGACAGACCCTAAGGGTTTGCAGAAAACCTTTAGGGTCTTTTCCTCTATAGGAGAAAAAATGCTGCCAGATTTTGGTTATGGTATTTTAGTGGTGACATTCGTCTTGGCATTGTACAGTGTCCTCGCAGCGCTGTTAGGTGAGAAGCAACAATCCATCCAATCGCCTAAGGGAATGCAATGGGTAGAAAGCGCCCGACGCGCGCAACTGTTGACCTTCCCTTTGCTCACCCTCTCTGCAGGGGTCTTGATCGTTTTGCTGGTCACGAACCGGTTCGACGTCAGATACGTGTACGAGGTGACCAGCCGTTCCATGCCCACTTATTTGAAGATCACGGCCTGGTGGGGCGGGCAATCTGGCTCGCTGCTCTTTTGGGCCTGGCTTTTGTCGGCATTCACCTCTGCTGTGACCCTGCGCAAGTGGGATCGTGACCGTGAATTCCTGCCCTGGGTCATCGTGGTTTCCTCTGTTACGCTGGCCTTTTTCCTCTCGATGAACATTTTCTTCGAGAATCCGTTTGCGCGCTTCTTCCAAACGCCCAATGGTATAGACGCTTACACGTTCCGCCCGCAAGGCAGCCTTCCCTTCACGCCGCAAGACGGGCGCGGCCTCAATCCGCTCTTGCGCCACCCCGGCATGGTCATCCATCCGCCGATGCTGTACCTGGGCTTCGTCTCGTTCGTCATCCCGTTCGCCTTTGCCATCGCTGCGCTGGTGACTGGTCGCACCGACGACCGCTGGACGCGCATCACGCGCCGCTGGACGCTGTGGGCCTGGTTGTTCCTCTCCCTCGGTCTGGTGCTGGGCGGACGCTGGGCCTACGATGTACTGGGCTGGGGCGGCTACTGGGGCTGGGACCCGGTCGAGATAGCGGCCTTCATGCCCTGGCTGACCGGCACCGCCTTCTTGCACTCGGTCATGATCCAGGAAAAGCGCGGCCTGCTGAAGCACTGGAACATGATTTTGATCATCCTGACCTATGCGCTGGTCATCTTTGGCACCTTCCTGACTCGCTCTGGCGTTTTGTCTTCGGTTCATGCTTTTGCCCAAAGCGCCATTGGCCCCATGTTCTTTACATTCATCGGCCTGACCTTCGTCGCGTCAGTGGCGTTGCTGCTCTGGCGTTGGCCCGAATTGAAATCCGAGACCGAGATGAAGTCCATGCTTTCGCGCGAAGCCCTCTTCTTGCTCAACAACCTGCTCTTCATGAGCGTTTTGGTCGTTTGCTTTTGGGGCGTGATCTTCCCACTGGTTTCGGAACTGGTCACCGGACAAAAAGTGACGGTTGGCCCGCCCTTCTATGAACGCGCCAATGCGCCGCTCTTTGGCGCCATGATGGCTTTGATGGGCATTGCGCCGCTCTCGGCCTGGGGCAAATCTACAGCCCTGACGCTTGGCCGCGCCCTATGGAAGCCCACCCTGCCGGCGTTGTTTATCCCCCTGCTGGCATACCTGAGCGGTTTCAAAAACTGGATAGCCCTGATTGGCTTTTTCCTGGTGGCCTTCGTCATCTTTGTCACCCTCTACGATACTTATCGCAGCGCACGCGCCCGTCAGCGCGCCCAAAAGGAAAACTTCCTGGTAGCGCTGGGGTGCCTGGCCAGCCGCAACCGGCGGCGTTACGGCGGCTACCTCATCCATATCAGCATGATGCTGATGGCCATTGGCATCATCGGCATCGAACTCTTCCAAACCGAGACACAAGGAACGCTGACTCAAGGGGATGCTCTGCAATTGGCTGGCTATACCATCCAATACCGGGAAGTAGCCTCGTGGGATGACATACTGGCCGGCGTCAACTACACCCGCGCCGTAGTTGACATCTACCAACAAGGCCGTTATATCGGTCAGTTGACGCCGCGCATTGACTTCTACTTCGATTCGCAACAGCGCATGACCATCCCCGGTCAGCGCAGTACCTTGCAGGATGACCTCTACGTTTTGCTGGTAGACTGGCAGCCAGTATCGGCGCTGGGCGCTACCTTCAAGGTATATCACAATCCACTGGTCAACTGGCTGTGGATCGGCTGCCTGGTCTTCATTGTGGGAATGCTGTTTGCCGCATGGCCCGACCGTGACCCCGCCCCTGCCTCGCAGCGAGAAGGCCGGCAAGCCTACCAGCCCGGCGCAGCCGATTAAATGCTCGAACAAACAGGAGCAAGTAATATGAACTTACGAATTCGGCGTTATTCAGGTACAAAGGCACACAGGTATACAGGTACACGGGTACACAGGTATACAGGTATACAGGTATACAGGTATACAACGTATTATGCTCTCATAATTTCCTTTCTACTGGCCGTGTTATGGGTTACTGTTGTTGCCGCGCAGGCCTCTACCCCCACAGACGACGAAGTAAACGCCATTGCCAAACAACTGTACTGCCCGGTGTGCGAAAATACGCCGCTCGATGTCTGTCCCACCGACGCTTGCCACGAGTGGCGCGAAGAAATCCGCAAGATGCTGGCCGAGGGCAAGACCGAAGCCGAAATCAAACAGCATTTCGTGGACTATTATGGCGCGCGCGTGCTGGCCGAGCCTCCACGCACGGGCTTCAACTGGCTGGTTTATTTGGTTCCACCCATCCTCATCCTGGCAGGCGCCTTTGTGCTGTTCCGCGCCTTGCAGGGCTGGCGAAAAGCCTCCATAATGGAGACAGGCGGCGGGGAGAAAGAAGCGCAGACCTTACCCCAAGATGAGTATATTGCCCGTCTGGAAGAAGAGTTGAAGAAAAGAAAATAACATGAGCGATTCATCCAACTCAACCGCTCCCGCTCGTCCCAACGTCCCGCTCTGGGCGCAAGTTGCCATTTGGTCGGCTCTGGTGGCTCTGCTCGCCCTGATAGGCCTGGGGCTGCGCAAAGCCCAAAATCCCATTCTTGGCATCGGCTCGGCCGTGCCAGATTTCACCTTGACCTTATTCGAGGGCTATTCCTATCGAGGGGACACACAAGTACATCTCGCCGATTTGCGAGGCAAAGTGGTGGTCATCAACTTCTGGGCCTCATGGTGCGGACCATGCGAAGAGGAAGCGGCCGACCTGGAAGAAGCCTGGCGCGCCTATGCCGCCGACGAACAGGTGGTCTTCCTGGGCATTGCCTGGACAGATACGCCCGACAACGCCAAAGCCTACCTGAAGCGATTCGACATCACTTATCCCAACGGTCCCGACCTGGGAACGCGCATTTCGGCCCTCTTCAACCGCAACCTAGGCGTGCCAGAGACGTATTTCCTCGATCGTAACGGCGTCCTGCGATACATCAAAATTGGCCCCTTTGCTTCGGCGCAAGAAATTCGCGCCATCATCGAACCACTGCTGGCAGAATAGGCGGGAGCATGGATATTGGAGCCGTCTTTTTTCTGCTGGCTATATTGACGCTGATAGGCCTGTATGTAGGCCAACCTTTCATCTACCGCCGCCGTCGAAGCATGCGCGAAGATCATGAATACTCTGCCCTGATGGCGGAGTATGAGCGGATTGTCAGCGCGTTGCAAGAGTTGGAATTCGACAACCTGCTGGGAAAAATTCCAACCGAAGAGTATCCTGCTCAGCGCGCCCTCTTGCTGCAACGCGGCGCCAGCCTGCTGCAACGATTGGACCAATTCAACGCCGAACAAAAAACCGGCCCAGACGCCCAGGCGCGCCTGAAAGCCGCCGTGGCAGCCCAACGCGCCGACGCCTCAGCCAAAAGGCCCGCCGCCGAACTAAGCGACGAGGAACTGGAAGCCCTCATCGCCGCCCGCCGCAAAGCGCGCAAAGAAAAGGCCGCTGGTTTCTGCCCAAAATGCGGCAAACCTATCCTGCTCTCCGACCGTTTCTGCCCGGCCTGCGGCAAGGCGGTAAACTAAGGACTCATCATGAAATTTCGTTGGTTTCTTTTCTCACTCACCGCCCTCCTGCTGGCCGCCTGCAACATGACGCTGGCGCAAGATATCACCCCGCCGCCGGGCGCCGTGCAACAGCCGCCGGCGCCGCAGCCCACGCATGGCCCGCTTTACCCCCCTGCCACGCCCGACGTACAAAAGGGAGCGGCCCTATATGCCGAAAAATGCGCGCCCTGTCACGGCAAAACTGGTCAGGGCGATGGCGCGATGAGCGCACAGCTGACCAGCCAGGGCATCAACGTGCCGGCGCTTGGCTCGCCTGAGGTGGCCCGCACGGCCTCGCCCGCCGATTGGTTCCTATTCGTCACCATCGGCAACCTGCAAAAATTCATGCCAGCCTTCGACAGCCTGAACGAGCAACAACGGTGGGACGTGGTAGCCTACGCTATGAGCCTGAGCGTCACGCCGCAGCAAATCGAGCAAGGCCAAACGCTCTACGAAAAAAACTGCGCCGAGTGTCACGCCCGTCAGCCAGAAGTCGTCGGCCTGCAACGTCTGTCGCAACTTTCGCCAGACGCCATCCAAGCGGTCACCCTCTCTGGCAAGGGCGACCAAATGCCGGCCTTTGCAGACTTTTCGAACGATGAACTATGGGCGCTGAGCGCCTACCTGCGGAGTACAACCTTCGGCGCCTCTCTTCCGACGCCGCTAGCGGCTACCGTTACCCCAACCGCCGAATCGGCTGCAAGCGTTACCCCCTCCCCTGCGAAAGCGAGCGAGACATCAGCCGAGGAAACGCCCCTCGCAGACGCCACGCAGACCGAAGGGAGTCCCGAAGCGACCGCCCAACCACAGGGCATCGGCACGGTCAGCGGGAAAATCGTCAACGCCAGCGGCGGCAACTTGCCGGCCAGTCTGTCGGTCACGCTGCGTGGATTCGATCACGCCATGCAGCCTAACGCCGAACCGCAAGAAGTCATCCACCAAACGACGACAACCGCCCAAGATGACACTTTCCGTTTCGAGGACGTAGACCTACCGGCCGAACGTATCTTCTTTGTCGAAGTCGAATATCAGGGTGTCCTTTACCAATCCGAATTAGCCTTTGGTAAGGCAGGCGAAGGCGAAATCTCCCTGCCAGATGTGAAGGTCTACGAAAGCACTGCTGAGGCAGGCGCTCTGGTCATTGACGAACTGTTCGTTTTCACAGAGTTCAACGCCGACGGTACCGTGCGTGTATTCGAGCAATTCTATCTCACCAATCAAAGCAACCAAACCGTGACCGTAGAGACAGACGGTTCGTCCATTCCCTTCCTGCCTGTGCCGGACGGGGGAAGCGGGTTGGCCTTCCAGGTCAGTCAAGACAGCGCGCCCTTGTTGACTTACGAAAAAGGCTTTGCGCTGCCGCCCAGCAGCGAACGGTATGGCATCATTGCGTTCTACGCCTTCCCGTATGAGAAAAAACTGGAACTGGCACTGCCGTTTGCGCTGCCGGTCACTAAGGCCAAAGTGGTGGTTCCAGAGGGCATCCAGGCCAAAAGCCCCCAACTGACCGACGAGGGCGTACGCGAAATGCAGCCAGGTGCACGCTTCCAAATCTATTCGGTTAGCGGGCTGCAAAGCGGCGAGGCGCTGGAAATGACCCTATCGGGCAAAGTCAAATCGGCCTCTGCAAGTGGGCTTCTGCAAAACCAGTCTCTGCTGATTGGCATCGGCGCTTTTGGCCTGGTGCTGATCCTGATTGGCGTGTGGCTCTATGTACGCGATCGACAGAGCGGCGAAGATGAGTACGCAGAGGAAGAAGGAAGCAGCGCATTCGAGAGCGCCGAAGAAGTAATGGATGCCATCATTGCCCTCGACGATCTGCACCGCGCCGGCAAAATCCCCGACGAGGCCTACCAGGAACGACGTGAAGAATTGAAAGAACGCTTGAAAGAATTATCGTGAGAGGTAGTGGTAAAGGCGTAAAACGTGAGGCGTAAAACGTAAGGCGTAAAACGTGAGACGTAAAACGTGAGGCGTAATAACGTAAGGCGTAAAACATAAAATGATCGAGGTTCGCAAACTTACCAAACGTTTCGGGCTGAAGACCGTGCTGCGCGGGCTGAATTTCGAGGTCCAGGCGGGCGAGTTCGTAGCCTTGTTGGGCCCTAATGGCGCCGGAAAGACCACCTTCCTGCGCATTCTGGCCTCCCTTTCACGTCCCAGCATGGGGAAGGTGAAGGTCGCCGGTTATGAATTGCCGGGCCAGGCGGCGGCCGTCCGTGCACGGCTGGGCGTGGTCTCGCACCTGCCGTTGCTCTACCCCGATTTGAGCGCCGAAGAAAATCTAACCTTCTACGCGCGCATGTACGGCCTTACGCATTACGCCTCACGGATTACCGAGGTCTTGCACATCATTGGCCTGGAACAACGCCGCAAAGACCTCGTCCGCACCTTCTCGCGCGGGATGCAACAGCGGTTAGCCATCGGGCGCGCCATCCTGCACGACCCGGAGGTGATGCTGTTCGACGAGCCATACACCGGCCTCGACCAAGAGGCCTCTGCCATGCTAGACGAGGTGCTGAAAAGCGTTGCTGCCCAGGGGCGCACAGTAGTGATGACCTCGCACGACCTGGCGCGCGCCGAGGACCTGGCCACCCGCTTCGACATCCTCTCGCGCGGCGTCATCGCGGCTTCGGCCACGCGCAAAAACTTGGGGAAGGACAACCTGCTTTCCTTTTACAAACAGACTCTAGCGGCGAGTACACAGATAGGCAGGTAGGACTGATAACTGATGACTCCCCCCCGCTCCTCCTTCCTCCGCGCTGTCGCCGCCGTTGCGTGGAAAGACCTGGCCGCCGAATTGCGTTCGCGCGAACTGATTTCGGCTATGCTGGTCTTTTCGCTGCTCGTCCTCCTCATCTTCAACTTTGCCCTCGAACTGGACATCGCCACCCGCCGCTCGGTAACTGCTGGCGTGCTGTGGACGACTTTTGCATTTGCCGGGACGCTTGGGCTGAACCGCTCGATGGCAGTGGAAAAGGATCGCGGCTGTCTGGATGGGCTGTTGCTGGCGCCGGTAGACCGCTCTGCCATCTACTTCGGCAAAGTCATTAGCAACCTGGCCTTCATGCTCATTGTAGAAGCCATTGTCCTGCCGGTCTACAGCCTGCTATATGGCACCAACCTGTTCCACCCCGGCCTGTTATTCGTCATCCTGCTAGGTTCGACTGGGTACATTGCCGTCGGCACGCTGCTGTCCAGCATGGCTGTGCAAACCCGCACGCGGGATGTCATGCTGCCCATCCTGCTCTTCCCGGTCGTCGTCCCCGTCCTGATCGCAGCCGTCAAAGCCAGCGGCGGCTACCTGACCGGGGCCGGCATGGAAGACATCTTGCCCTGGCTCAACTTGTTGATTGCCTACGATTTAATCTTCATAGCCATTGCCTTTATGGTTTTCGACTACATTGTAGAAGAGTAGAAAATAGCCCTTGCACTACTGCTCTCTAATCCCTATTCCCTACTCTCTCATCCCCAAGGAGTCTTATGCAACCCAAACCTCTTACCCTCAAAGCCCTCGATATTAGCGCGCTCATCTTATTGGCTATTTCGACCTACCTGGCACTGATCTTTGCTCCCACCGAAGCCGTGATGGGACAAGTGCAGCGCGTATTCTACTTCCACGTTGCCACTGCCTGGGTGGGAATGCTCGGCTTCATCGCCGCCGGGGTGGCCGGCATCGCCTACTTGCGCAGTGGAAACATGAAATGGGATCGTATCGAAGTAGCCGCCGTCGAAATCAGCCTGGTCTTTTTCTTCATTGCCATCGTGCTAGGCGCCATCTGGGCGCGCCCGGTTTGGAACACCTGGTGGACCTGGGACCCACGCCTGACCACAGCCGCCATTACCGAACTCATCTACATCGCCTACTTCATGCTGCGCCAGGGCATCGAGGACCCCGATCGCCGCGCGCGTTTCGGCGCCGTCTACACCCTGGTCGGTGCGGTCAGCGTGCCGATTACCTTCATGGCAATACGCTTGTTTCGCACCATCCATCCGGTCGTCATTGGCACCCAAAGCGCCGAAGCCCAAGGCGGATTCAACATGACCGGCGACATGAAAATCGCCTTCTTCTTTGCCCTGTTCGCCTTTACCATCATCTTCATAGACCTGTTCTGGAACCGCATTCGCCTGGGCGCGTTGGCCGACCAGGTAGAACAACTCAAACTCAAAGTCATGAGGTAAACATGTTCTTTCTCGAAGCCCCACCCAACACCTCCGGCTACATGGTGGCTGGCTACGCTGTAGCCTTCGGCGTCATGTTGCTCTACGTCATCAGCCTCGGCCTGCGCTTCCGCAGCCTGCAACAAGACCTGTCTACCCTCGAAGAATTGGATAAGACAGAATCGTAATTGAAATTCTGGTAGAGTCCGCTATAATAAAAGCAGACGTAACTGCTTACCCTGTCGAACAGGATGGAAAGGATAGAAAGGATGGCTGTTCAACGAAAGACAAAAAAATCCTTTCATCCTTGAAATCCTGTCTCGCGCTCCTTCCAACAGGCTCGATTTCGACCCAATG
>FWPU01007484.1_pt1 | contig 20095 bp, 19 predicted proteins | sample 2228361 | NCBI WGS metagenome assembly FWPU01 (sample SAMEA103939777, study PRJEB20133) | metagenome
CGCGGACTACTCTCGCTTGCCGTTGCGGATCACGATGCAAGCGATCGGCAAGGCCTGGCCTCCGGGGCGGCCCGACTATCCCGCAGTCTGCGAGAAGAGTGTAACCCTGGAGCTGGTGCCGCGGGCCTTGGCACCGCAGCCACAAGATTGGGTCTCCATTACCTCGCACGCCGTCTACCAAACGCAAACCACCGCCTGCAAATTGAACGTGCCTTACCGTTTCGGGGGCGAGGCCCGGTTTCAAAGCAGCCTTTCGATCGCCGATGCCTACCCGAATGACTCCACGGCGCGGTACCTCTACATGGACCATCTGCGAAAGATGATGCTGAGCGGCTATCCGGACTTTCGGCCGTTCTCCGCGACAGTGACTTTGCCTTTCACGGTGCAACCCCCGGAAACCCTCAACGCGCTAAATGTATTACTGGGCGTGGAAACGAAACCGGCGGCCGGAATGAACGCCCAATCCGATTTGACGCTGCAAACGGGTCTGACCCAATACCGCCTTTTTCCCGGCGGTCCGAGTTACGTCATCCCCGGTCTCGCCGGTGTACTGGAAGATACCGTGCTCGGCTCCGACCCGGCCTCCAATCCGTTGGGACTGTATTATTCCGGCGGGAACCTTGAACTGCGCGACAACGTCACCGTACACGGCAGTCTGTATGCCGGCGGGGACATCATCGTGACGGGCAGCCGGATTCTCCTGAAGCCGACGGAATTGCCGGCCCCAGGCGCGACCGACGCCCGCCTGCGCATTCCCACGCTGAGCGGCAAGAAACTGCACGTGGACACCTTCGGCACGTCGCGGATGATCCACGGTTTGGTGGGACTGTTCGGTCACTTTCATGTGCGAGAGAATGCCGCGACCACGGATTTGACCATCCAGGGCAAAGTCTTCGCTCCGGAGTTCCGCATCGATTCGCGTTCCCCCTGGAATCAGCAGGACTGGAAGCGGCTGCGGCAGGATTTCGAGGCGCAGTACCCTGCCGCCTCGGGTGAGAACCGCTATTTTCCGCTTTGGCTGCGCAATGCTCGGGGACTCGATCCCGCCCCGCGAATTCGGGTGGAACCCGAGAATGAAGAACCGACTTATCACTGGTTGAGATCCGGGGAAGCGGTCTATGCTCCCGGTCCTGACGACAAGACGGTGCTGGACCCGTCGCCCGGCTTGCGTTGGTCGGTGATTCGGTGGGATGCGCCTGCCTCATAATCCACGGCGGCAAATGCGACTCTTGCTCGGACAAGGAAACATGCCATGGCGAAATTATCGTTCGTAGCGGTAGTATCGGCCGCGGTCTTGGCCGCCGTCGTCGTGCTAGACTTTTCCAGGGGACGCCCAGCGGCGTTGGGGGAAGTCTCCAATCAGCCCTTCGCCAACGCCGTGGAGCAGCGGATGGAGATGATCGCGCATCTGCGGGCCGTCCGCGAGGCGCTGACGGAGCAGAATCGTCTCCTGGTAGAGCAAAACAAGTTGCTTCAAGAGCAGCTACAGGTCCTCAAACGGCCGATCTCCCGATCGGAAAGAAACGGCGACGGCGATGACAAACGATGATCTTGCGGCAGTCGAGTGCGGGCGATCGCGGCGGGCGTTCACGCTCATGGAGATGATGCTCGCATTCATGATTTTGGCCGTCGTCTTAGCCGTTGCGTGGCCGTCCTTCCGGCCTAGCAGCCAAGAGCAACTCCGCGCGGCGGCCCAAATTGTGGCGGCCGAAATAACCCAAGCACGGGATTACGCCATCACCTTTAACAGCAAGTATCGCGTCGTCTTCGACGTCCCGGGAAATCGTTTGTATTGGAAGCACAGCGGGAACAATACCGCCCTGAATATTCTGCCTGAGGATCCCCTCTCGGACGGCGACGGCGATCCGACGAGGCGTATTCTGGATCTCGACGAACGCGCCGCCGTGATCGGCCGTGTTCGCTTGGTCGGCGCGGCCGACTTCGACGCGTCGGCAAAACCGACCGAGTTCGTGGAATTCGGTCCGACGGGATCGTTGGAAGCCGCGAGGCAAACCATGATCTGGCTGACGGACGGCATCGAGCCGTCACCCCGATACGTGGCGATCATCATCGACGGCGTTACCGGTTCCGTTCAGGTCGGTCCATTGGACGCCATCGGGCCGCCCGCCTGGCTGTTCCGTTAATCGGGATGCCATCGGCAGACTTTTTCCCCTTGAGCACGAATTCAGGTCATCGACAGAAACGGACGGCGGTCTCATGCGGCTATGGAAACGCAATCACGGTCCGATCGGCGTGGATCTCGGTAACCGTTCGATCAAATTGGTCCAGCTTTCGGCGGACGGCACGACGCTCGTCGAGGCGGTGCGATGGGACGGCCTTGAAGCATCGGCCTGCCCGCACGAAGGCGAGTCGGTCAAGGAAACCGCCGAAGCCCTGAAGCAAGCGCTGTCGAAAGGCCGTTTCCACGGGCGAAGGGCTGTCTTCTGCCTTTCCGCCGCCGACTTGATGACGCAAAACATCCGGATTGCGGACGGCGGAAAAGAGTCTCTCGCGGCGTCGGTGGCCGACGAATGCGCAGGCCGCTTGGGGCTTTCTCCGGAAACCGCGGAGATCCGATACCTCGACGTCGGCCCGGTCCGGCAGGGGGAAACGGTACGGCGCGAGGTCATCGTGCTGGCGACCCGCCGAAACCTGACCGAACGACTGCTTCAAATTGCGGACGCAGTCGGTTTGGAGCTGTGCGGGATCGACGCCGAGCCGCTCGCCCTGCTGCGGTGCCGGCTGCGACAGTTTCGCCGTGAAGAGGACCGGCCCGAACCCAAAATGTTCGTGAACTTGGGATATCGGCTGACGCAGATGATGATTGTGCGGGATCACCAGCCCGCCTTCGTCAAGAACGTACCGGTGGCGGGCAAAGAACTCGATGCCGCCGTGTGTCAGAGTCTGCAACTCCGGCCCGAAGTCGGCCAAGGTTTGAGGCGCAACTACGGAGACCGTCGCGCAAGTCACCGCGACCCGGAAGTGATGCAAAGCGTGCAGCAGGCCGTTCGCCCTCTGCTGGAACGTCTGGCGGGGGAAATCGCCACGGCCGTTCGCTATTTCAGCGTGACGTTCCGAGGCGAACCGCCGGCTCGGGTGATTCTAGGCGGAAGCGAAGCGGACGATCTTGCGTGCGACTTTCTGCAACAGCAACTCCATGCCGCCGTGGAACTCAGCGATCCGCTCAGGGCTTTCGAGGTTCGGTGCCGCATCTCGCGGCCCAGGCAATGGGAGACGGCAATCGGTCTGGCCCTGTTCGGATGCACCGAAAAAGCACGCTCCCTCGCGCGGCAAAGCGCTCCCGCCGAATCGCTGGCCGTGGAAAGATAATCCGGTTATGACTTTCGCCGAATCGGGAACATGCCGCGATTGGAAACGATGATGACGGTCGCATCCTATGCCGAGAGAGACTTTCTGCCGACGGAATACCTCGCTCAGCGGCGGCGCCGCCGTTCCGTCTTGTTCTCCTGCGTCGCGTCGGCGGGGCTGCTTGTCGTCCTGGTCGTGCTGAGCGGATACCAATATCGTCGCCTGGCGAACCTCCGCTCGCAGCAGGCGCGCCTGCTGGCCGAGGCCGCCGAACGGGCACAAGCCGCCGGAAACTTGGAGGCCGTCTCGAAACAACTTGCCGAAAAGCAAGAACGAGCCGATTGGTTAGCGCGGATCGGCTATCAGACGCCGCCTTCGCGCGTCCTGTTCAGCCTGATGGCGGCCCTCCCGGATGAAATCGTGTTGGAGGACATCGAATGGAAACGAATCCCTCCCACCGGCAATACCGATCCCATGACCGGCCGGACAACCAATGCCGCCATCGGCGAAGATCGCGAAGCCGCTGACAGGGCGGCATTGGACAAGCTCAAGCAGGATTTGGAACGGGCGCAAGTAGCGATCACTTTGCAGGGCCGAGCACGGGAACTGCGCGCCATCCACCAATACGTCTCGGTGTTGTCTGAAAGTGGGCGGTTCGACGCGGTGCGGCTGAATTCGGTGGAGGATTCCGCGGAAAAGGAAGGCATTTACGATAACCTGTTTCAGATATCGTTGACGATGAAAGCAAGCTCTTTAGGGTCGGGCAAACCGACTGCGTCCCCCCCTGCGGGTTCGCCCCTCGCCGCAACCCCGTGACACAGCCTACGGCGAGCCGCCCATGCCTCGCCGCACGATTTCGCGTGATCTAGAGTTGAGTAGGTGAAAACATTCGTTCGCGTGCGCCCGGCTCAGCCGTCCCGGCGCATCGCGCTCGATTGGATCCCGCCGGATACCGGAACCATGGGAAGTTTCTTGTTCCATTCACGAAAATGGGAAATCGCCGTCCCGGCAATCCTGCTGGCAGCGTATCTCGGCGTATGGCTGGCGCCGACGCTCCGCGAGATTGCCGTCGTACGGCAGCGAATTTTCGAGCTACAACGGGAATCAGCCGGGGTCTCCGCCATCCACGAACGCATACGCCAGGTGGTCGCAAAACTTGAAAGCGTGGATGCATTCGTGAAGCCGCGGCGGTCGGAACCTGGCCCCGAGGCCGCGATTGCCGCCTTCCTCCGCGAAGCGACTTTGACGGGCGAAAGCGAGGGGGTCAATTTCAGTCGGGTCGCGCCGCGCTCCATGCAGCAAATCGGCTGGATGACCGTAAGTGAGATTGAGTTTCACTTCTCAGGCAAAACGGAAAACATCGTTCGATTCCTCCGCAATTTGGACCACCACCGTAAACTTGCGGTTATCAAGACCCTCCGCCTAAGTCGCGACCCGGGATCCAACCTGATCTCATGTCGCGTGGAGTTGTTAGCTTGTTCCGTTAACTCCGATTATTTCGATTAGTGAAAATGAGCCGTGTTTTCCGATAAAGGGAAGGGAATGCCGTCTCGGTAGGCGGCATGCAAGCAGGCCATGCGAAAAAAGAAAACATGGACAACCCTTTTGGTCAAGGAGGCAAAACGTAGTCCAGCGAAAGCGGCCGCCTTGCTCGGCCTCGCCGTCGTCGCTTCGTACTTGTGGGGGGGACGAATAATTCGTCCGATGACTGCGGCAGGAGAATCGGAGGCATCTTTCGCCCCCATGAGTTCGTTGACAACGCAGGCAGGCTCGGCTGATGGGATGCCGCCGTATGGTACAGGACGAACATCGCCCGGATTCGAGGCAGAGTCGCCTTCAAGCGCGCCCTCCGGTATTGGAACGCCGACACCGGTTTGGATCCAATTCCAAGACTGGCTTGCGCGGCAGAAGAACGAGGGCGATGAACTTGCGCCATTCCGGCGTGACCCCTTCCAACCGCCGGTAATCGGGCCGACCGAAACCGGGCCGAACGCGGCCGGCGACCAACCGAATGATGCTCGCGAAGACGAGACGATTGGGCCGGAGGACTTGGGGCTTGAATTGCGGGGGGTGATTATCGGAACGCAAGGCAACTTGGCATTCCTGGGGGATCAGGTGGTTGAGGCGGGATCGCAAGTCAGCTTCAACAAGAAGGGGCGGACCATTCCGGTTCGTGTCACCAAAATCGCCAACGATCATGTGTCGCTCGAAATCGGCGACAAGGAATACGAGCTGCCCCTTCCGCCCCTGACCTCGATCGAATCTCGCTGAACGGCACGGGCACAGGACACGATTGGGAAAGCGACGGACGGAGCCGCGGGGCCGACGACAAATCCGGTCAAGGATGACCATGAAAGCTCTACTGCAAATCTTGGTGATGAGCGCTTTCGGCGCGGCGGGCGTCGCCTTGGCGGTGTTGCTGTCGCTCGGGCTGGTCCCCCTGCCCGTCACTCCTTCCGTCGCGTCTTCCGGCAACGACGGACCCTCGCGCATCACGAGCTTCGTGCCTCCCAAAGACAATCCGTACCGGCCCATCGCGGCAGCGTCCGCGACGGCCGCGGCCCGGTCTCGAGAATGGAAGCCGCAAGAATTAAGCTCCCTTTCGGCTGGATCGGCGGGAAATACTCCGCCGCCTTCGCCCCTCTCCGCGACAACGCCTCAGCATCTTTCCGTTCCCCACGGCGTCACCGCCACGCCGCCGAACCTTTCCGACGATACCCGTTGCGAGAGCGGTTCGGTCGGCTGCCGCCCCTCCGTACCGGCGAATGCCTCGGTAACCACCGACGCCTCCTACGGCACCGCCATTTTTCCGGAGTGGACCGTTGCGGATGCTCCTGCGGTTTTCGATCTCTCCGGACGCAACGCGACGCCCTCGCAAGGGTTGTCCGCCCAGTCGCAGGGGGCGACGGTCATTCCCTGCGATGAAGCCGCCTCCGGGAATCCGCTCGGTCGGAGCGGGGTGGCAACCGTAGCGATGCAAGAGGTAATACCAATACCCAAGGCGCCGCTCGTTGCGGCACCGAACCAGCCCCAAAGAGCCGAGGCCGCCCCCATCGATCCCCTGGTGATGCAGTTTCGCGAAACCGACCTCCGGGACGCTTTGCACGCCCTGGCCCGGCAAATGAACCTCAATGTGCTGATGTCGAGCAACGTACAGGGCACGGTCACGGCCTCCCTCAACGGATTACCGCCCGACGACGCCTTCTCCGCCGTCATCGCCGCACACGGTTTGGCGATGCATCGACAGGGCGACATCGTCTACGTCGGGACGCCGGCCGACATTCAAAGCATGCTCAAAAACAAGGACGTGGTGGCCACGCGTATCTATCGCCCCAATTACGTGACCGCGGAAGAGATCAAGGCGTTGGTCGAGCCGATCCTGACACCGGAGACGGGAAAGGTCACCCTATCGACGGCCGCCGAAATCGGCATCGCGCCGGACCCCACCAAGGCCGGTGGAAACGCTTACGCGGGCGTGGACATCGTGCTCGTCCGCGATTACGAAACCGTGCTGCAGCAGATTGATCACATCGTGCAAGAGGTGGATGTTCGGCCCGCACAGGTCGCCATCGAGGCCATGATCGTCAGCGTCAACCTCGACGACAAGGATCAATTCGGCGTCAGCTTCGAACTCCTCCGCAACAAGGGGCAAATACGCCTCGGTTGGGGCCTTCCGCCCAATGATCTGGAGAAGATCAGCTTCGACGGCGGCTTGAAGGTCGCCTATTTGGACGCCAGCGTCTCCAGCTTCATCACCGCCCTCGAGTCCATCGGGGACACCAACGTCATTGCCAGTCCGAGACTGCTGGTACTCAACAAACACCGCGCGGAGATCCTGATCGGCAAGGAGTTGGGTTACGTCAGCACCACCATCACGGAGACCAGCGCGTCGCAGACCGTGGATTTCTTGAAAGTCGGCGCCCAACTCGTCATTCGACCGTTCATATCCAACGACGGTTTGATCCGCATGGAAGTGCACCCGGAGCTGTCCACCGGGTCCGTGCAAATCACCAACAACTTCACGGTTCCCAATAAGGATACCACCCAAGTCACGACCAACATCATGGTTCCTGACGGCGTCACGGTTATCATCGGCGGACTGATGCGAGAAGACCTGCAAACCACCAGTTCGCAACTTCCCTTCCTGGGCAATCTTCCGTTGGTGGGCGCGGCCTTTCGCAATAAGACCGAGACCACGACCAAGCAGGAGATCATCGTGCTCATCACGCCGCACATCATGGGCGACTATCAATTGGCGGCGGAGGGCAAACGCGCCGCCTTGGAGCAAGTGAATCGACAGCAGACCTATGCGGAAAGCATGAGTCCGTTGGGCAAGCGATCGGCGGCTCGCCACTATTTGCAGCGGGCTCGCGAGGCTTCGGCGGCGGGGCGCCCGGTAATCGCGCTGCGATTCGCACGCCTGGCCGTGCACTTCGACCCTACCAATCTCGAAGCCATCGCCTTGCGAGATTCGCTCCAAGGCGTCTGCCCCCCCGAATCCGCCGACGACGCATTCTTGCTTTCTCCCGCCGCTTTGGACGGCGAGCAATTGCCGCCGGCGATTCTCGATACCTTGGAGGCGACGCCGCCGGCGCCGCCATTGCCTACACCGCCTTCGCCGCCCGCCAACTCCACCGGCGAGGTACGACAGCCGTGACGCCCAAGTCTCTTACCCTCCATCGCCGAGCTTCCGCGTCCGTCTTTGCCGGACTTGCGCTGGCGTCGTGGCTCGGCGTTTCGGTCGGATGTCGAAGCGGCACGTACGCTCCTCCTCGTTTTGCGGCCCCCGCGGCCTCCCCAGCCGACATCACGACCCAAAAATTGCAGCGTCGGGAGCAGGTTCGCCGCGATTTTCGGCAACGCTATGCGGCTGCCTTGTCGGCCGAAAAGGCGTCCCTTTCCACCTCCCATGCAAGCGATTCGAGTTCCGGCCGAACGGCGGTAGTGCCCGCATCGGCGGAGATTTCGGACGAGACTTCCCATGGCACCCTCGCCGACGACGCCGCATCGTGGGAAGAGAGGCTCCGCGAGGTGATCGACGACATCGTCGCTGGAGACGACCCTGCCGCTTTGGTACGACTGGAAGACCTACTCGCACGGCATGGCCGTGATCCGATCATGGTGCACGCGGCGGCCGTTCAATTGTTGCGCGTCAACCGCGCGGACATCGTGGTGGATAAGATTGCACCGGTCCTGAGGGACTTACCTCCGGATGCCCGGCTTGACCAGGTCTTGGGTTTAGCTTTCTACCGTTTAGGCCGATTCTCCGATGCCGAACGGGTATTGCTGCGATCTTTGGAATTGGACAACACCCTCCCCCTGACCTACCTTTTCTTGGGGTGCACGGCGGAAAAGCTGCATCAACCGCAAGAGGCGAGACGCTATTTCGAGAGGGCCTGGCAACTGGGCCTGTAGCAAGACCGCGCCGTCGCCCTTGCGCGAAACCGCCCCGAGCGCATCGCCCTTTTGAGGTCGTCTCGCGCGGGCCGTGCCATTCCAGTCGGTACGGTTTCGTACCGCGCGCACAAGATGTCCGCTGCAAATGGGGGAACATCGAGGAAGTGAAGGGATTCTCGTCCATGACGTTGATCGAGCAAGGACCGCACTGGATGTCGTCGCTCGGTTCCCTGTGGGGAATCTGGAGCGATACGCCCTCGTCGTCGATCTCCGGCGGCGGACCGCTGTGGATCGCGGCATTGACGGCGGTAATTCTTTCGGCGACGGCGGGGACGTGGTTGGTTTATGTCCTGATGCGTCGCCGTGAGCGACGGCTGGCCGACTGCCTGGCGGAGCTGATCGCCGCCGGGGGGCACGGCGAGGAAGACGGCGATTTTACCGTGCGTGCGAGCATCGGAGAGCCTTTCGATTCCATGGTGATCGCGCTTGCCCGGCGACTGTCGGAGGCCGCGGCAGCAACCTCGCAGCGAGCGGAATGGCAAACCGCCTTGGAAATCAAATACGCGCGATTGACCGCCGAATTGGCCGGCGTGAAAAAAGTTCTCGATTTGGTGCCCGATCCGATCCTGATTTGCGATGCCGCGCAGAACGTCAGCTTCGTCAACCGGTCGGCAAGGCGGCTCTTCGCGATGGACTCCGATTCGGCCGAAGGCAGAGCCTTGGGAACGATCTTGCGGGCCGAGTCGTTGTGGGAGTTGCTCTCGGCCATGCTGCGCCGCAAAAACGTCGTCGAGCAAGGGACCGCGTGGGAATGCGAGACCGCCGACGGTACCAGGCGGAGCTTTCAAATCCATCTCTACCGCTCCTCGTTTCAGGACGCCCCGACGGGCGCCGACGAGGAACAATCGTTCAGCGTCATCGTATTTCGCGATTTGGCCGCCTTGTGCGATCTCCGCCGCCGACACGCCGAATTCGTGTCGTCGGTCAGCCATGAAATGAAAACGCCGCTCTCCGCCATCCGGGCCTACGTGGAACTCTTGGCGGACGGCGACGCCGGCGATGAAGAGACCCGAGACGAATTTCTCGCCATCATTGATGCTCAAACCACGCGGCTCCAACGACTGATCGAAAACCTTCTGAACTTGGCCCGGATCGAGGCCGGCATCATCAAAGTGAACAAAGAGCCGCAGTCGCTGAACGATCTGTTGGAAGAGGCGGTCAGGGTGGTGGAGCCGCAGGCAGGCCTCAAGCAAATCACGCTGCGTCGAGAACTCAGCCCGCTGTACTTGCCCGTACTGGCGGACAAGGATCTGCTTCTTCAGGCGGCGATCAACTTGCTCTCCAACGCCGTGAAGTACACGCCGGAGGGAGGTACGGTGACCCTCCGCAGTCGCCTGGATGATGAAAGCGTGCTCTTCGAGGTCGCTGACACGGGCGTGGGGCTTACGCCCGAGGACTGCGAGCGCATCTTCGAGCGGTTCTATCGCGTCGATCGCAATAAGGATATGGCCTCCGGGACCGGCTTGGGACTTCCATTGGCCAAACACATCGTGGAGGACGTTCATCGCGGCAAGATGTCGGTAGCCAGCCGATTGGGTGAAGGCAGCACATTCCGCGTCTTGCTGCCGAGGGCCTCCCACCAAACCGTACCCGCCGCGGGGTGATTCCCAATCAGCGCAAGGAAAAAAGCATGTCCGTGAAGATCGGAATTTTGCTGTGCGATGACGAACCGGCGATCTTGAAGGCAGCGGAATTCAAATTGCGCGGCGCCGGATTTCGTGTGATTACGGCAGGCGACGGCGAGGCTGCTTGGGAAGCCGCATGCCGCGAGTGCCCCGACCTCATTATCAGCGACTACCAAATGCCGCGGCTGGACGGAATCGGCCTGCTGCGAAGACTACGCGCGGACGCACGATTCGCGGCTTTGCCCGTCATCATGCTGACCGCGAAGGGGCTGGAACTGGATAAACGGATGCTGCGGGAAGCCTTAGGGGTCGCGGATGTCATGGTGAAGCCCTTCAGCCCGCGCGAAATTCTGGCTCGAGCCAAGGACCTGCTCGAGGTCGAAACCCCCGCATAACGGCTTCCGCATTCCGTCGAGCGGCACGCGGCGGCGCGGCCCAAAGACGACGGAAAGCACACCGCAGGAGGCAAACTCCATGAACATCCAAACCGAGGTTTTCGGCGACGTCCTCGTGGTACACACGCCGGAGGAATTCAGCGAAGAGACGGCCGACTCGGTGCGGCAATGCATCGAAGGCTTGGGAGCTTGCCGCGTGGTGGCCGATCTGGACGATACGGAGAGTATCGACAGCCAAGGCTTGACGATGCTGCTGAGCCTGCAAGAGCTTTTGCGGACTCGCGGCGGCGACCTCAAGATCGCGACCGCCAACGCCGTCAATCGCAAGATTTTGGAAATCACGCGACTGGATCGGGAAGTGGAGGTATTCTCCGGGCTGGTGGAGGCCGTCAAGAGTTTTCGGCCGGGCCTGTGACCGCCGAGCGTTCCCCCGTCGCATGCAACACAACGGACGCGGCTGCGCGTCCCCGAGGCGAATCCTGATGCATCCGAAGTCGATCTCCTTCTCCATGACGGAAGCGGCGGCCGGCGCGACTGCGCGTCGCCGGCTGGGAGATCTGTTGCTGGAAAAGAGTGTACTGCACGCAGATCAACTCCGCGCCGCGTTGGACGCACAGCGGCATTCGGGCCGCACCAAACTGCTCGGCGAACTCCTCGTGGAGCTGGGATATTGTTCGGAAGAACAGATCGCCGAATGTCTGGCCGAAGAGTACGGTCTGCCGTTCGCCCGGCTCGAACTGCGTCTCTTCGACGCCAAGATCGTGGACGTGTTGCCCCGCGAGTACGTCGAGAATAACTTGGTACTGCCCTTGTTCAAGGTCCGCGAGACGCTGACCGTCGCGGTGGCCGAACCCTCCAATCTCTTCCTAATACAAGAGATCGAATCGCTGACGAAGCTTCGGGTGCAAACCGTCGTTGCGACCGTCCGCGATATCCGGCGGATGATCGGTTCCCTTCCCAACTCCGCCGTGTTCGTGATCGACGACATCATTGAAGGCTCGGAAAACGCCGATGTGACCCTGATCGAGGAGGCCATCGAAGACATCGGCGATGTGGCGGACGTCGCCGGTCAATCGCCGGTGATTCGCCTTGTGAACTACATCATTTACAACGCGGTGAAGGAAGGCGCCAGCGATATTCACATCGAGCCTGCCGATCGCTGCGTGCGCGTCCGCTACCGTGTCGACGGGCGATTGTACAAGTCGCTGGAAGTGCCGGCTCATCTCATCAACGCCGTCACCAGCCGTATCAAGATCATGGCCTCGCTGGATATCAGCGAACGCAGGCTGCCGCAGGACGGCCGCGTGAACGTCCTTTTGGACGGCCGCAAGATCGATCTGCGCGTCAACACCTTTCCCTCGCAACGCGGCGAGAAGACGGTGATTCGCGTGCTGGATACGCGCGTGGTGTCCCTCAACTTGGAAGATCTGGGATTCGCGGAGGACACCCTGGCGAAACTCAAGGCCCTCATTCGCGCGCCCAACGGCATCGTGCTGGCGACCGGCCCCACGGGTAGCGGCAAATCCACGACCTTGTACGGCTGCCTCAATGCGATTTCCTCCATGGAGGCGAATATTTGCACAGTCGAGGATCCGGTCGAATATCATTTGCCGTTGGTCAATCAATTCCAGGTGCAGGAGCGCATCGGCCTGACCTTTTCCAAGGCCTTGCGAACCCTCTTGCGGCAGGATCCGGACGTCATCATGGTCGGTGAGATCCGGGACGAGGAAACAGCGCGGACCGCCATCCAGGCGGCATTGACGGGCCACCTGGTGTTCAGCACGCTGCACACCAACGACGCCGCTTCCGCCGTCACGCGATTGGCGAACATGGGAATCGAAACCTACCTGATCGCGGCCGCCTTGAACGCCGTCCTGGCACAACGCCTGGTGCGGCGCATCTGCTCCAAGTGCAAGCACCCGTACGATCCGCCTCGCCCTTTGCGCAAGGCTTTGGAGCGGATGGGCTACGCCGCCGAGTCTTTCTTCAAAGGCGTGGGCTGCCGCCACTGCCGCAATACGGGCTACCGCGGCCGCGTGGGCATTCACGAACTATTGATTCTCAACGACGAAATCCGAGATATGATCGTCGCCGGCGCCAGTGCGCACCAGGTCCGCAAGGCCGCCGAGACGCAAGGGATGATCAACTTGCGCCAGGACGGTTTCCGCAAGGTCCAAGAGGGGTTGACAACGGTGGAAGAGGTGTTGCATGCCGTCGGGGATATCGGCGATTGGGCCGGACTGTCACAACTCGAGCGAGAGTGAGCTTCGTACCCGGCGGGGAAACACGGTACGGACCGCTCCGTGGCACAAGCGCCCCGTCGAGAAGTCGATCCGCGGCTCCCAAGCCGAACCGGCCCGGGGGTTCGATGTCACCCGGCACGGCGCCGTCGATAGAATCCCAAATCAGTAGGGATACGCGGCCATGTCCGTTTCGTTCACATACCGTGCGAAGACCCCGCTGGGTAAGATCATCGAAGGCTCGATCCGCGGCGATTCCGAAGGCGACGTCACCGCCCAATTGAAGCGGGACGGTCTGCTGCCCTTGGAAGTGGCCGCCGAGGACGAAGAGGACCAGGACGACGGCATCGCCCTGTTTCGCCGCGTCCGTCGCAGCGAGTTGATCTACGCCACCAATCAATTGGCGATCTTGACCGACGCCGGCATCTCGCTCGCCCCGGCCCTGGCGGCGGCGATCGAAGAGGAACGCAATCCCCGATTGAAGGAAATCCTCACGGACGTCAAGGCTCGGGTGGAGGGAGGAGAGGATCTCTCCGCCGCCTTGGCTCGACATGAGGACGTCTTCGACCAGGTTTACGTGGCGTTGGTGCGGGCGGGAGAGAAAACGGGGGCGCTGGGCGAAATGCTGGTTCGCGTGGCCGCAAGCCTTCAAGCCGAACACGAGACGCGCGGCAAGATCCGGGCGGCCATGATCTACCCATGCGTCATGCTGGTCGTCGCCGTTGCGGTCACGATCTTCCTGCTTACGTTCGTGCTGCCGAAATTCGTGCCGGTTTTCGAATCCCGCCGCATGGAACTGCCGGCCGTTACCAAAGCGGTGTTACGGGCGTCCGATGCCGTCACCCGCAACTATCCCTACCTGCTGGGCGCGGTCCTGGCCCTGACCGGTAGCTGGTGGGGGCTGAAACAAACCGAGGCGGGACGGAGATGGCTGGACCGCGCCAAACTGTCTCTACCGGTCATCGGCCCCATTTACCGGAAGATCATCTTGTGCCGCTGCGTCCGCATCCTGGGCACGATGCTCGGGGCCGGTGTGCCGCTGCTCGATGCCGTCGAGTTGACCGGCGACACCGCCGGCAACAGCCTGCACAAAGCCGCCTGGGACGAGGTCAACCGTGATTTGGTCGAGGGCAAAAGCCTCGGTGAAGCACTGCGGCGGCAAACCATCTTTCCGCGCATTTTGGTGCAGATGGTGGCGGCCGGCGAAGCGACCGGAAAACTGGATCAAGTCCTCACCAAGACCGCGGCGTTCTACGATCGGGAATTGGAGACTTCGGTGAAAACAGCCGTCAGTCTGATCGAACCGGCGATGATCATCGTGATGGGCGGCGTGGTGGGGACCATCGGCCTGGCCCTGTTGCTGCCCATTTTCAGCCTCAGTCGGCCCGGTTGATTCGCGGCCCCCCCCCTCGGCCGGAAGACGTCCCGTGAGCGCAACCGCGGCGCAACCCTCACCCGATAAGCGGACCGCCCGACGGCGTCAGAACCACGCCGCCGTGAAACCGCCGTCCACATTGAACGCCGCCCCGGTGATATAGCTGCCCGCCTTGGGCGACAGCAATAGCAGTGCGGCGCCGATCAATTCGTGAGGCTCACCGAAGCGGTGCATGGGCGTGCCGTCCAAGATGTTTCGCACGCGTTCCTCGTCCAATAGGCGACGGTTCTGCTCGGCCGGGAAGAAACCGGGGCAAATGGCGTTGACCCGAATCCCCTTGTCCCCGAATTCTTGAGCGATGTTCTTGGTCAGGTTCACAACCGCGGCCTTGGACGCGGCGTAGGCGAAAACCCGCGAAAGGGGTAAATGCGACGTCACCGAACCGATGTTCAGGATGGCTCCTCCGCCCGCCGGCAGCATGTGCTTGATGAACACCTGGCAGGCCTCGAACACCCCCTTGAGGTTGACGGCCATGATCTTATCCCAAAGAGCCGGATCGGCATCCAGGAAAGACGTGCCGGCGTTGATTCCCGCGCAGTTGACGAGGATTTCGACCCGGCCTTTGATCTTCAGCGCCTCTTCCAACAATCCTTCCAGAGACCGCCGGTTGGTAACGTCCACGAGGGCATAGCTCACACGATCTCCGAACTCGCGAAGGAGATCGACGCGGCGTCGGCACGCATCTTCGCCGAGGTCGGCGACGACGACGTGGGCACCCGCGCGAAGGATCCCTTCACAGATCGCCCCGCCCAACTCGCCCGCTCCGCCGATCACGACGGCGACTTGCCCTTCCAGGTTGAACAGCTCGTAAAGATAGTCCTTGCTCGACATGGAAATGTCCTCTCGCAGACAGGCCTGGTTTCAATGGTATTCCCACTCCGGCATCACGCACCCGGCGTCAATTCTTCGGAGGTCGCCGCAAGGCAAGCCAGTCGGTGTGGAAAGGCCCTTGTCCCGGCTTATCCACCCGCTCATAGGTATGAGCGCCGAAATAGTCGCGTTGTGCCTGAAGCAGATTCGCCGGCAGCACGGCGGAACGGTAGCCGTCATAATACGCGATCGCGGTGGAGAATGCCGGCGTCGGAATTCCCATCTCGACGGCGGTACGGATCACGCGCCGCCATGGTTATTGCGCTTTTTCCACGGCCTGGCGGAAGTAGCTCGCCAAAAGCAGATTTTTCAGGTCGGGAAGTTCGTCGAAGGCCTCCTTGATGCGCTCCAGAAACACCGCGCGGATGATGCAGCCGCCGCGCCACAGCAAGGCGATTCCGCCGTAGTTCAAAGGCCACTGGTGCTCCTTGGCGGCCTCCCGCAATTGAACGAAGCCTTGGGCGTAGCTCACGATCTTGGAGGCATAAAGGGCTTGCCGGACGTCCTCGATGAACTGTTCGCGATCGCCCTGGTAGCGTTGAGGCGTGGGCCCGGTCAGCAGGGCGGCCGCCCGGACGCGCTCATCCTTGATCGCGGACAGATTCCGAGCATGAACGGCCTCGGTTACCAGCGTGCTGGGGACCCCCAGGTCCAAGGCCAATTGACTCATCCATTTGCCCGTGCCTTTCGCCCCCGCCTTGTCCAGAATCTTCTCGACAAGGTAGCCGTCCCCTTCGGGATCGCGAACGCTGAAGATGTCGCGTGTGATTTCGATGAGGTAGCTATTCAGTTCCCCTTGGTACCATCGATCGAAGACGTCGTACAGTTCGTCGTAATTCAGGCCGAGGACATGCTTGAGCAGCCAATAGGCCTCGCAAATGAGCTGCATGTCGCCGTACTCGATGCCGTTGTGGACCATCTTGACGTAGTGTCCGGCACCGCGCGGCCCGACCCAATCGCAACAAGGAATGTCGTTGTTCGGGCCGACCTTGGCGGCGATCGCTTGGAATATCGGCTTGACTAACGGCCAAGCCTTTTCACTGCCGCCCGGCATCATGCTGGGACCTTTGAGCGCGCCCTCTTCCCCTCCGGAAACCCCCGTCCCGATGTACAACAGCCCCTTGCTCTCCACATAGGCCGTGCGCCGTTCGGTATCGGCAAAGTGCGTGTTTCCCCCGTCGATGATGACGTCGCCCGGTGAGAGGTGGGGGAGCAGCGCATCGATCAAGGTATCGACGGCCGGCCCGGCCTTGACCATCATCATCACTTTCCGCGGCGTCTTGAGAGCGGCGACGACCTCTTCCAGCGTATGGCAAGCAGTGAAGCGTTTGCCCTTGCCCGGGCCTTCCATGAACTTGTCCGTCTTCTCGCCGGTTCGATTGTAGACGGCCACGGTGTAACCGCGGCTTTCCATGTTCAGGGCCAGATTCCGTCCCATGACCTCCAGGCCGATCACAGCAATGTCACACGTTGCCGTCATGATTCGCATCTCCCTTGGAACCCAATGCCGATCCGAAATTGCCCTGAAACCCGTCCCTCGAATTCGCGACCGACACCCTCACGGCCGCGATCCCGGCGCAGGCTTACCCGTACGCGCCGACGGGAAGCAGGTATTCCGGTTTGGGTGAAAACGTACCCTCGCCGGCCTGCTGCGATCCCGAAGGCGTCGCTATCGTGCCCCCCACGAACCCCTCAATATAACGTTTCGCGCATGCGGCAACAATTCGCCCAACTCGGCCGCCCGCGCGGTTTCACTGCGCGATCTATGGGCAACCGGGGGCATGGCCCGGTCGGAACATGGACCTCCGGCCGCCGCGATCGCGTCCTGCCCTGCTCGCGTCTCTTCCGGCCCGCTACGAAAGCTGCATGTCGTCGCCGAAGTAGTATTTCCTTGCCTCGGCGTTCTCGAGGACTTCTTGGGGAGAGCCGTGGCAAAGCACGCGTCCCTTTCGGACCACGTAACTGCGGTCCGTTACCTGAAGCGTTTCGCGAACCTGGTGATCGGTGATGAGAATGGAGATGCCGCGATCTCGCAAATTACGGATGATCGCTTGGATCGCGTCGATAGTGACCGGGTCGATGCCCGTGAAAGGTTCGTCCAAGAGGATGATCTTGGGATCGGAGACCAGGGCGCGGGCGATTTCCAGACGCCGCCGTTCACCGCCGGACAGCGACCCTGCGTGCGACTTTCGAAGCGGCGTCAGGCTGAATTGTTCCAGAAGCTCCCGACACCGGAGCACCCGGCTTTTCCTGTCGAAGCCCAGCAGCTCCATGATGCCCAGCAAGTTTTCTTCCACGGTCAACTTGCGGAAGACGCTCGACTCTTGGGCCAGATAACCCATACCGCCTTCGCGGGCCCGCCGATGCATGGGCCATGGCGTTACGTCCTTGCCCAGCAGGTACACGGTGCCTTCGTCGGGGCGGATGAGCCCGCAGGTCATGCGGAAACTGGTGGTCTTACCGGCACCGTTCGGCCCCAACAGTCCGACGATCTCGCCCGGCCAGACCTCGAAACTAACGCCGTCCACGACTTTTCGGGCGCCGTAACTCTTGACGAGACCGCAAACCGCCAAGACCGCGCCCGGCGTGGGCCGAATGTGCGGGGAAGCTTCGACCTCTTCCGGGACCAAGAACGATCGTAAAAGACTCATGAGTTCCGTCTCTTGAGATGCACTTGGACGCCCATCCGACCGCGGCCCGACTCCGAAACAAGCAGCCGCGGAACCATCAACGCACGATCCGCATGTCGCCGAAATTCGGGAAGAAGGGAAACGGTACCGAGGTACCCGGCAGATGATTCAAGGCGTGCGGCCAAATCACGGCCAACGCCTTGCCGACCAGCAATTCTCGCCGCACGAAATGCTCCCTGGTCCAGAATCGCCCGTCCTCGCTCTGAGCGCTGTTGTCTCCCAACACGAAGAATTGATTTTCTTCCAACTCGAATTCCAAGGGATGTCCCGTTGCGAAGAAATCCCATTGCTCGGGATCGGCCATCACCTCGGCGACCATTCGGCGAAAGCGATCCATGGCATCGCCGCTCCAGATGACACGGGCGTACGGCGATTCGCTCCAGTCGAAGTCGTGCATAAACGACCGCGAGCGAGCATCGTGGGCGATGTAGTAGATGTCTCGCGAGACTTGGAGATGACGACCCCGAATGTCCGCTCCCCGCGCGCCGATTCGAATGGGGCGTTCGAGGTCGGCTCGCGTCGGACCATGCCAAGCATCCCGCTGATACGGCGACACGCTCGCCTTGCCGTCCACCCAAAGTACAAGCTGATCGTCCACGTTGGCAAACCGCACAAGATGGCGTCCCTTCCCCCGCAACGCAGTGGCGAAAGAAGTGGAATCGCTCCCGTGATCTCGAGCACCGAGCGTGACGCCGTCGCCAATCGCATCGAGCCGCACATCCCCGGTACCGGCGTCAATCACGGCCCGGAAAACCCGACCGCCTTTCACCAGCTCTACGTAAAGCTCGCCGCCGCTATGCACGTTTTCCAGTTCGACCTCGAATTCGACGGCGATATCCCCCACCCAATGCAGCCCCAACTGATCGCCGCGGGGAGGACTCACCGGTACAAACGGCTCGTCGTCCGATTCGTTGGTGTTATACGACACAAAGTCGCTGATGAGCTGCGGTTTCGCAGCGGCGAGCGCAACAGGCCGGCCGTCCTCGATCGCCTGCCACACCTCCCAATCCGGCACAATGTGGCGATAGCGGAGCCAGGCGATGTCCTGGTCGGGCGCCCGGCACTCCCACTCGCGTCGCGCGGCATCCAAGCGCCATGCGGCCCCGCCTTCCGCGAGAGACGAACCCTCGTCCGACCATCGCTCGGGCCACCCGGCTTCCAGAAGCATCCGCGACGGCTTGTCGTCGTCGTAAACCGGCTGAAGCATGGCCAGAATCTTCTTGGGCGGCTTTCGCGCGATGGAGAAATCGCTATCGCACTGTCTCTTGATGAAAATGTCGCCGCGAAAGATGCGCACCGTTTCGTTGGGCAGGCCGATCAACCGCTTGATGAAGTTGGTCGTGGCACCGCCGGGATACTTGAAAACCACAACATCCCAGCGTTTCGGCTCGGCGATGTGATAGGCGTACTTGGAAACCAGAATTCGGTCGCCTTTGAACGACGGAGTGGACGGCTTCACCGACCGATTCGACCCCACAGGTAAAGTATGGCGACAATTCGGGCAGGTACCTGCGATCACCCAGCGACCCGTCGGCTGATTGGTGATCTTGTCCACTTCCTCGCTGGCACCGACTTGAAAACGAAACCCACAGGTATCGCAAATGACGTCCTTGTGCCGCCCCATCAAGGTCGGAGCCATCGATCCGGTGGGAATCACGAACGCCTCGGCCTCGAAAGATCGAAACAGGAAGGCGAGCACCAAGGCGATAGCGATGGCCTCAACCACCTCGCGCAGCCAGCCGATTTGCCGCTCGGAAGGATTGCCGATCGCTTTCGTGGAGGAAGCCGCCTCCGCATGCGGCCGTCGGCCGGTCTTGCCGGCAGATCTTCCGCGGCCCGTCTCCGCTGTCCGTCCGGGTACGGATAGACCCGAAAAGAACCGGCCGAAACGAGAAAAGGCGCTACGGGAGAGTTCACTCATAATCGCTCTTTAGCCGGAGTTGTTGTCCGAGCACCCGTCATCACAAACATATCGCCGCGGCGCGATGGCATTCCGTTGCAGCCGCCGGTCGACCGTCATGCCGACCTCGTGCAAGGCGGGCAGGCCTAGAGGACATGTTTCCGCGGCATGGTC
>FWPU01005700.1_pt1 | contig 20093 bp, 17 predicted proteins | sample 2228361 | NCBI WGS metagenome assembly FWPU01 (sample SAMEA103939777, study PRJEB20133) | metagenome
GTTAAATTTTATCTATTTTTTACCAGATTTTGCTATTTTGTGTTAAAAAATTAATAATTTTTGTTGTTCACGACATATGGAATAATGTATTTTTATTTCCAAAATTATATCAAAAAAGGTCCTTAAAGTCAATAGCTAATCCTAGATATTTTTCAGGTGAAATTTCTTCTGGTCTTGAATCTGGGGATATACCAGCATTTAACAGCATGTCCCTTAAAATGTTTTTTTCTATATCAATTTTTAAATTCAGCGAGTTCAGTATAGTTTTTCTTTTTGTTGAGAAAGCTATTTTGATGAGTTTAAAGAACTTTTCTGAGATTTTAGAATTTTCGGAATGTTTTTTTGGTGTAAATTTTATAACCATGGTTTCAACTTCTGGCACTGGATAAAAACAGTTTCTTTTTATTAGAAAAAGTTTTTCAGGAATAGAATAAAACCACACAAGAATGGTTAAAAAACCGTATTTTTTAGTATTTGGTTTTGCAAGCATTCTTTCAGCCACTTCTTTTTGGAAAGTAAAAACAGCGCTTTCCCAGTTCCAAAACTTAAATATTTTTTCAATTATTGCGGTTGCAGAACAAAATGGCAGATTTGATATAAATTTCACAGGTCTCTTGATAGGTTTTGTTTTTAAAAAGTCACTATTGATTATTTTAATATTTTTTTTGTTTGAGAATTTTCTTCTTAAATAATTACACAAATTTTTATCTATTTCAACAGCAATAATTTTTTTTGTTTTTTGTAATATGAGTTCTGTAAGAATGCCCTTGCCTGGTCCAATTTCTATAATTGTATCATTCTGGTTAATATCTGTAGAATTAACTATCTTATGCGCAATGTTTTTATCAACTAAAAAATTTTGTCCAAATTTTTGTCCTGGCATTTGTGGAAATCCTTAATTAGTATTTTTTCTTTTTGTGGGTAATTGTTTCACATCTGGCTTAAAAGAGTGTCCGATAACCCATGATTTCTTCTCGTCAGAAATATCTTTGGTAAAAAGATTGACGTATGAGTAAATATATGCTACAATATTTATAACAACAAAACAAGTAAGTGTCAAATACATCACGAACACCTCTTCAATCTGAGTTTCTATATTTGCCTTAGCCAGGTATAATTTTACTATATTTTTTATCCACTTGTGCTGCTGTTTGCGATCATTATACCCAAATATACCTTGTGTTTTGTCCAGTTCGTTTTTTATATTAAAAATGGAGAAAAAACCTGCTATATTTGTTGATAAAACTCGTCTATACTCAGACATAGAAAAATTGACTTCCATTGAACCACCAAGAAATTTTAGAAATATTTTTTCTCTTAATAAGGCAGCAGAGTATATTTATAATGAGTTCAAAAAATTAAAATGTAAAACAGAACTCCAGAAATATAAAGTTGATGGGAATGAGTATAAAAACATAATATGCTCATTCGGGCCTGAGAATGCAGAAAGAGTTGTTGTTGGAGCACATTATGATGTATGTGGTGACCAGCCTGGTGCAGACGATAACGCCAGTGGAGTTGCTGGTTTATTAGAACTGGCCAGATTAATAGATTCTCAAAATCCTGATTTGAAATATAGAATTGAACTTGCGGCTTTTACACTTGAGGAGCCACCTTTTTTCAGGACAGAAGCTATGGGTAGTGCAATTTACGTCAGAGCACTCTATCAATCAGGTATTAAAATAAAAGCAATGCTATGCCTTGAAATGATAGGATTTTTCTCTGAGGAACCCAATTCACAGAGTTTTCCAATAGGTCTTTTGAAACCATTTTATCCATCTAAAGGAAATTTCATAGCAGTTGTGAGTAAACTGTCACAGAGAAAAATTGTCAGGCATGTTAAAAAATTAATGGTTCAGGGTTCAAATATTGATGTTTATTCTTTGAATGCACCTGAAATTTTACCCGGTATAGATTTTTCTGACCATCTAAACTTTTGGAAATATGGTTATCAAGCAGTGATGATTACTGACACATCCTTTTACAGAAACTCAAATTATCATCAAAAGACAGATACTATTGAAACTCTTAACTTTGATAAAATGGCTGAAGTAATAAAAGGAGTTTACCATGCTATAGTTAAATGGCTATAATGAAATCATTTATATTGGAATAGACAATTTTGACATCATAGTTTATTTTTTAGTATAATGGCCAAAATGAAAATTAAAATTACTCTTATTTTTAATACAAAATAAGGATATGAGAACACTAACAGTTGGCATAGCAATGTTACTAGCACTTTATGAAATCCCATGGAGTACAATTTTTGCTGCATCAACAATTGTAACTTTTCCAATAATTATAATGGTTTTTCTTTTACAGAAAAGAATTGGCTCTGGTTTAACTGCTGGTGCAATAAAATAACTAATAAAAGGGTAAAACTATGCTTGTAAAAGACATAATGAATAGAGAAATTATTACAGTAAAAAGGTCAACAACACTTGGTCAGTTACTTGAGATTTTTAAGAATTTTCATACTTTTCCACTAATTCCTGTTATTGATGAAGAATCAAAGCTTGTAGGAACTGTTTCACTGCAAAATATAATTGAAGTGTTTGAACCAACAAAAACAGAATTACTTAAATCAATTCCATTTATTGAACACAATGAAATAGATATTTCTGACCTTGATATTCTTCCTGAAATGAAATTCCTCTACATAGTTGATGACTTAATGGATAAAAAATTTCTTACTGTAAATGAAGATATGCCTCTTGAAAAAGCATATAATTTTTTAAAACTCAATAAAATTGATGAAGTTTTAGTTGTAAATTCTAGTGGTCAGCTTGTTGGTATAGTAGGAATCTTTGATATTGTCCAGGAGGTATTTAAGAGAAAAGGACTTTTATAAATGAATGCAATTTTAAGTGTAGGTGTAATATTACTTGCTGGTTTGTTGTTTGCAGGGTTAATCAAAAAAATAAAATTCCCTTCTGTAACTTCTTATCTTATTCTTGGAATAATATTAGGACATTCGATTTTAAATATAATTTCGCCGAAGTTGGTATCTGCATCTGGTTTGATATCAAATGTTGTTTTAGGATTTATTGCATTCAGTATTGGTAGAAATTTTTCTTTAGAAAATTTTCACAAAATCGGTAATACTATACTCTGGATATCTATTTTTGAGGCTCTTTGTGCTTTTATTTTGGTAACTTTTGTTTTATTTTTGATTTTGGGACTTCCTTTTTATTTGTCTCTGTTGTTTGGTGCTATATCCAGTGCAACTGCTCCTGCTGCAACAGTTATGGTTATAAAAGAGTATAAATCTAAGGGTAATTTTACAGATACTCTCCTTGGTGTTGTTGCTATTGATGATGCATGGTGTTTGATAATATTTGCTGTCTCATTAGCAATTGCAAAATCAATTTTTGCTTATAAAATGATTGCTGATTCATTGTTAGTTGCAATATTAAAAGCACTTTTAGAAATTTTTGGAGCATTTATTCTTGGTGGTTTTATGGCATATTTTATGTCTAAATTGAAAAAATATATTAGAACACAGACAGAATTTCTAATTTATACACTTGGTTTTATTTTCTTGACTATAGGACTTGCAATTGGGTTTCATTTATCTGTTTTACTTGCTAATATGTTTTTTGGTGCAGTACTTGTAAATATAGATAGAGATAGTTTTAGATTTTATGATACGATTTCAAACATAGATTCCCCTCTTTATTTATTATTTTTTGTTTTAGCAGGAGTGAATATGGAAATCAGTTTATTGAAGAATATTGGATTAATTGGATTATTCTATTTGTTTTTTCGTGTTGTAGGGAAATCAGTGGGTGCATATTTAGGTGGAGTTATTTCTAATGCTTCTTTAAGTATAAGAAAATATATTGGACTCGGACTTGTACCTCAAGCGGGGGTTGCTCTTGGTTGTGCACTTGTAGCAAAAGCAGTTTTTCCTGAAATTGGGGGAATGATTTTTTCAACTATAGTTGGGACAACAGTAGTATATGAAATAATCGGACCTATTTGCACAAAACTTGCGCTTGAAAAGGCAGGAGAAATTAGTCAGACATTAGAAGAAACTGTTCAGCAAAAGGAGATAAAGTGAAAATAGCAATAGTCACTCCCGGGGGAGATGCACCTGGAATAAACGCCTGTATAAGAGCGGTTGTAAGAAAAGCAATTTCAAGTGGATTTGATGTCTATGGAATTAACAGGGGCTATCAGGGGCTTCTTGAAGATGATTTTATACTTTTGAATAGCAGGTCAGTGAGTGGAATAATTTATCACGGTGGAACAATCTTGAAAAGTTCAAGATGCATTGAAGTTAAAACTGACCAAGGAATAGAAAAATCTTCAAAAATCTTGAAAAAACATAATATTGATTATCTTGTTGTGATTGGTGGCGATGGCTCATTAAGAGCAGCAAACAAAATCTCAAAAAAATCAGGAATTAAAATAATTGGTATCCCCGCAACAATTGACAATGACATCTATGGGACAGATGAAACAATTGGTTTTGATACTGCAGTTGATACCGCAGTTGAAGCAATAGATAAAATAAGAGATACAGCGACAAGTTTTGAAAGAATATTTTTAATTGAAGTGATGGGAAGAGAACATGGTTTTCTTGCACTTGAAGTTGCTCTTGCTTCAGGTGCGGAATTTGTTTTATTACCAGAAATAAAATATGATATCAAAAAAATATCAGAAGAGTTAAAAAGAGAAAAATTGAGCGGGAAGTCATCAGCGATAATTGTTTTTGCAGAAGGCACAGGTGATGTAAAAAAAGTTGCAGAAGAAATTGAAAAACAAACAAAAATTCCAGTCAGAGTTAGTTCGCTCGGATATATCCAGCGTGGCGGAGCTCCATCAGGGAAATCAAGAGTTCTCGGAACACTTTTCGGTTCTTATGCAGTTGAACTTATCAAAAAGAAGTTTAAAAACAGAGTTGTAGTAATAAAAAATGGAAAAATTACAGATATTCTGCTTACAACAGCAATTTCAAAAGAGAAAAAGATTGATTTTGAGCTTTATAAAATACTTTATCAAGTGAGATGAAATTCATAGAGATTATTTTTACCATTTAGGCATGATTTTTAATCGTGCAAAAAAAAGGAGGAACCAGACCTTGCCTATAGTGAAAATAGAACTCTGGAAAGGTAGAAACAGAGAACAAAAAAAGAAACTAATAGAGAAGGTTACAAATGCAGTTGTAGAATCAATTTCCTGCCCTAAAGAAGCAGTTCACATAATAATTTCAGAAGTAGAAAAAGAAAACTGGGGAATTGCAGGAGAACTGGCATCAGAAAAATTTCCAGATAAATAAACATGGCAGTCATAATTTTTAATTGGCTGACAAAAAGGAGGAAAAATGAAAAAATTTATTAAGTTGGTTTTATCTCTTATAATATGTTTATCCGCAGGATTTATTGGCTCTATATTTACCCGTCAATCAGTATCAACCTGGTATCCGACAATAAATAAACCATCTTTTAATCCACCCAACTGGATATTTTCACCTGTCTGGACGACACTATTTATTCTAATGGGTATTGCTTTATTTCTTGTCTGGCAGAAAGGTCTGTCAGAAAAAACTAACAGATTCGCTTTTATTATTTTCATCATTCAGTTGATTTTTAACATGGCATGGTCTCTTGCATTTTTTGGACTAAAATCTCCGTTTCTAGGTTTTCTTGTAATTATTGTCCTGTTGCTTTTGATTTTGTTGACAATAATGAAATTTTTTAAAGTATCAAAAGTTGCTGGCTGGCTACTTATTCCTTATATTCTATGGGTAAGTTTTGCTACTGTCCTGAATTTTTCTATCTGGATTTTGAACTGAAATGAGAAAAGTTATAATCTTTATTAAAATTTTATTATTTTTTGGTTTTATCGCAATTCCATCTGTTGAATGTCAAGAAAAAGTAGATTCTCTAAAGCAGACAATAAAAGAAGCAGAGGAACTATTTAAAAAATCAATGGAAATTTATGAAAAAGGAGATATAAAAAAATCAGAGAAGATTTACAGAAAAGCTCTGCAGAAACTTTCATCTATTGGCCCTGAAGAATGTGTGAGCTATCAAATAAAAGAAGAATTTGATACATTATTTTGTAGATTGAATAAACTCTTTGAAAACACAAGTAATTATCAGGAAATAATAATCAGTTCAAATTCAGACAACACTGAAGAAAAAAAATACACTATCCCTATAAATAAAGAAGATGAAACTGTTAAAAAATACATAAATTTATACACACAAGGTAAAGAAAAAGAAAAAATTATTTCTGCACTTGAGCGCTCTGGTAGATATCGTGATATGATTCTTAAAGTTCTAAAAGAATATGACCTACCAGAAGAACTTGTGTATCTACCAGTAGTTGAAAGTTTCTACAATATAGATGCATATTCACGGGCTGGTGCATTAGGACTATGGCAGTTGATGCCAAAAACAGCAAGAAATCTTGGATTGCATGTAAATTACTGGCTTGATGAGAGAAAAGACCCTGTAAAATCAACATATGCTGCTGCAAAGTATCTCAAAGAGTTATTTTTATTATTTAATGACTGGAAACTTGCCCTTGCTGCTTATAATAGAGGAGAATATGGACTTGGCAGAGACCTCAATTTTTCTAAAGCGGTAGATTTCAAACAATTAAGTAACAGAGAAGCACTACCACAGGAAACAGAAAACTTTGTTCCTAAATTTGAAGCAGTCACAATTATTGCTGAAAATTACAAAGATTATGGACTTGAAATAAACTTTGAAAAACCTTTAGAATATGACGAAGTTCAAATAGACAAAGCAATTGACCTGGAAATTATTGCAAAGTGTAGCAACTTGAAAGTTTCTACAATAAAAGAATTCAATCCTGCAATTATGGCATGGTGCACACCAAGCAATTATCCTGGTTTTGTCTTAAGATTGCCAAAAGGCACAAAAGACATGTTTTTGGAAAATATTGCAAATGTAAAAGACCTCAATCCTTCAAGAGGTTATATAAAATATAAAGTTAAAAAGGGTGATTGTCTAAGCAAAATAGCAGATAAATTTTACACAACTGTTTCAATAATAAAAAAAGACAATAGAATAAAAAATTCTTCACTTATTTATCCCAACCAAGTTCTTATTATTCGGCCTGGAAGGAAATACTTTTCAAAATTTAATTAAATTTACTTTCTTTACATATTTTTTAAAAAATGTTATAATAACAAACTTATGTCAGTAAGATTTTATATAAAAGATGATGAATTTGTAATTGAGAATTACAATAACGCAAAACCATTTGCAAGTTTTTTGCCTGCAATTGCTGGTTTGTGGGGTAAACCACTCTGGGTTTTTTATGTAAATAGAGCGCAGGCAATATCTTCATTAGGCACAAAAGACAAAAATGGAGCAATTCTTGAGTTTGTTGCTGCTAATAAAGCATATAGATTAACTTCTCTTCAAGGATTTAGAACATTCCTAAAAATAAATAATAATTTTTATGAGCCTTTTCAAAACAAAAATGGCAACTCTGAGATAAAGCAATGGATGTATATCACTTCTTATTTGTTGAAACTTGTAGAATTGAATAAAGAAATTGGAATTGAGACAAAAGTTGAATATTTTACAATACCAAATGAAAATGTTCCTGCTTTTGCAAGGATTCTTACAATAAAAAACATATCAGGTGGTTCAAAAAAAATAGAATGTTTAGATGGTCTTCCAATAATTATTCCCTATGGAACAAATGATATTTTCTTAAAAAATATAAGTCGGCTTGCAGAAGGCTGGTTCAGTGGTGTAATAAAGGTTGGTATAAATAGAGTGCCTGTCTATAAACTTGCTGTTGAGCCAGAAGATAGACCAGAGATAGTAGAAATCAAAAGCGGCAATTTTTATTATGGTTTTTATAAGAGTTGCAATAAAATTTATTCTGTTAATGATTTTATAGTTGACCCTGATATTGTATTTGGCGAAAGAAAAGATTTTTCATTGCCAGTTGAGTTTATTAGAGATTCCAGTTTCAAAAATATTACTGAAGCCACTTCAAAAAACAAAACACCCTGCGGTATGGGTTATTTTGATTTATCAATAAAAAACGGAGATGAAATTTCATATTTTTCTATAGTTGGGAATGTTCATAAATTAGAGCAATTAGAGCCATTTATAAATAAAGTTAGTTCAGACAAATACTTTTTAATAAAAAAAGAAGAGAATAAAGAAATTATTAAAGAAATAGGCAGTAAAATATTAACCAAATCATCATCTCCAGAATTTGATTTTTACTGTCAACAGACATTTATAGATAATTTATTAAGAGGTGGTTATCCTATTGTTCTTGGGAAGGATAACTACAAAAAAAGTTATTATGTCTATTCAAGAATACATGGAGACATGGAAAGAGAATATAACAATTTTGTTATATTGCCAGAATATTTTTCTCAAGGCAATGGAAGTTATCGTGATGTAAATCAAAACAGAAGAAATGATATATTTTTTAACACTGAATTAAAAGATGAAACACTTATATATTTTATAAACTTAATCCAATTGGATGGTTTTAATCCATTAGGAATAATTGGTTCACAATTTAAGATTAAAGACAAGTCGCAAATTCTTAAATTATTCAGAGGAAAAGATAGAAAAAAAATTGATAAATTCATTTCTTATAAATTTACTCTTGGTGGATTTTTTAATTTTATTGAAAATGAGAATATAAAACCTCTTGCCAGAAAAGAAGAAATTTTGGAAAATATTGTAAAATTTTCTGATAAGATAGATATTGCTGTGCCTAATACAGGTTACTGGTCAGACCACTGGCACTATAATATTGACTTATTGGAAAGTTTTTTGGCAATTTATCCTGAAGAGCTTGAAAATATATTATTAAACAAAAAAGTTTTTACTTTTTATGATAATCCTTTAGTTGTTTTGCCTCGTTCTGAAAAATATGTGCTTTTCAACAACAAACCAAGACAACTCAATGCAGTGTATATTCATCCTGGCAAGCAGAGGATGATTGCTTCTAGAAAAGAAGATAAAAATATTATGCGAACAAAATATGGTAAAGGACAGATATATAAAACTATACTCTTAGGTAAGTTATTATGTCTTATAGCAAATAAATTTGCTTCTCTTGACCCTGAAGGAATAGGAGTTGAGATGGAGGCAGATAGACCTAACTGGTGTGATGCATTAAATGGCTTACCAGGATTGTTTGGCTCATCCACTGCTGAATCACTTGAACTTAAGAGGTTGATTAAATTTATCCTTGATTCATTTGATAATATAGCTATAAAACCTAATAGAGAAATAAAAATTGCTAAAGAGATTTTGGATTTCTTGTTTGGACTTGAAAAAGTTACAATTAAACATTCTAAAAATAACTTTAAATTCTGGAATGAAAGACATAATTTATTAGAAAAGTACAGGAAGAAAACACTATTTGGTATTTCCGGGGTTGAAAAGAGTATCTCAATAGAAAAAATAAAAGAAATTCTAAAGCTGTTTCTTAATAAAATCGAAGAAGGTATTTCAAAAGCAATTGATAAAAAAACAGGCATAATATATACAAATTTTGAAAATGAAATAACTGAATATAAAATATTGAAAGAAAATGGGAAAGTAAAAAAGAATAGAAAAGGGCTGTGTTGTATAAAGCCATTAAAATTTAATAGTAAACCATTGCCATTTTTTCTTGAAGGCCCTGTACATTATTTGAGGACAATTGAAGATAGAGAAAAAGCAATTAAAGTTCATAAAGAAATAATGAAGTCAGAAATATTTGATAAAAAACTCAGAATGTTTAAGGTTAATGCTCCATTGAAAAATACAAGTATAGATGTTGGAAGGATTAAAATATTTACTCCTGGCTGGCTTGAAAATGAGTCAGTTTGGCTTCATATGGAATACAAATATTTACTTGAACTTCTAAGAAATAATCTTGCTGATGAATTTTATAAGATTGCTAAAGATGTTTTAGTACCTTTTATGAAACCTGAGGTTTATGGAAGAAGTATATTTGAAAATGTTTCATTTATAGTTAGCAGTGCACATCCTGAGAAAAAATTACATGGCCAGGGTTTTGTTGCTCGGTTATCTGGTTCAACTGCAGAATTTGTTTCTATGTGGATTTCTATAACTTCTGGTTTAAAGCCATTTTATGTTGATAATGGCAGGCTTTATTTAAAATTCAGTCCTCAGATTTCTTCCTGGATGTTTTTTAAGCCAGACAATTCTTTTATGTTTAAATTCCTTGGTAAAGTAGATGTTATTTATTACAATCCTTCTTGTAAGAGTACATATGGTGAGAATAGAGGAATAATAAAAGAGATAAAATTAACTTATCTTGGCGGGAAAGAAATAAACTTAGAAGGAGAAGTTGTTCCGCCTCCTTATTCTTATGATGTTAGGGAAGGTCAAATTAAAAAAATTGAAATAATTTTTCAGTAAAATAATATCAATAGTATTTGCAAGATGGAAATTTTATAACAAACTTGAAAGAAGGAGGTAAGATGAAAAAAAATTTGATCAGTTCGTTTTTCAAATTTTTTAGATTTATTTTTTGTCTTTTAGTTTTGTCGTCAGGATTGGTTTTCCCATTCAAATTATATGACCCAGGGAAAGAAAATATTGTTGACTATAAAAAATACGGAGAATTTGTAAATATAGGCACCGAAAGATACAGGTATATAATTAAAGATAAAAAAGGACTTGCTGAAGCAGTTGGCGAAGGAATTTTTCCAAATGATTCTGTTACAAAAGACCCTGAATATATAAGATTAAAAAATACAGGGATGCTTGATGGCTCTTGCTGGAATTTTGTAAATACGCCAGACTACAAAGCAAATTTCTATAAATGGGCAACTGCTCCAGAAGACCCTGGAGTAAAACAATTTTATACCGCACTTGCACTTGAGAAAGCAGGGCTTATAAAACATGCAATAAAGGCATACTATTCAATTGTTGTTCATTTTCCACAGACAATTGGCTGGACATACTGGAAAACACCTTGGTATGTAGGTCCTGTAGCAATTGATAAAATTGTTTACTTGACACGCAGATATCCTGAACTTGGAATGAAAATTGAAGGTGCAAAAATAACAGTAAAAAATAAATATGATAATAATATTCGCAATGATATATTTATTGTTAATCCAGGTGAAATTGTTAGATGTAGTCCAGAAAAAGTAATTGAGAAAACAGATATCAAGAATCAAAAAATTATAAAAGAAATAGGTAAAAAGAGCATAAAACTTGTTCAGTATAAAAATAAACACTGGCAACTCTTAGTCAATTCTAAACCATATATTATTAAAGGTATAGCATATTCTCCTTGTAAGGTTGGCTTAAGTCCTGATGCAGGAACTTATAATGTTCAACGTGACTGGATGTTTGATGATTACAATAAAAACGGTAAAGTAGATGGCCCTTATGATGCCTGGGTTGATAAAAACAGAAACAATGAGCAGGACAAAGATGAACAAGTTGTTGGCGATTTCCAACTTATGAAAGAAATGGGAGTAAATACTTTAAGGCTTTATCACCATGGGCAAAATAAAGAACTTTTAAGAGATTTATATGAAAAATATGGAATAATGATTATGATAGGTGATTTTCTTGGGATGTACGCAATTGGCTCAGGTGCAAGTTGGTATGAGGGAACTGATTATACTAACCCTATACACTGCCAGAACATGTTGCAAAGTGTTAAGGATATGGTTATGGAATATAAAGATGAACCTTATGTTTTAATGTGGGTTCTTGGCAATGAAAACAACTATGCAGAAGTAGGAGATGCAACAAGAGTTGGACATGGCTGTCGTGCAAAAGAACAGCCAGAATATTATTACAAATTTGTAAATGAAGCAGCAAAATTTATAAAATCACTTGACCCGTATCAAAGGCCAGTTGCAATATGCAATGGAGATATTTTATATCTTGACTATTTCGCAAAATATTGTCCTGATGTAGATATTTTTGGCGCAAATGCTTATAGAGGACCTAATGGCTTTGGGACGAGTTTCTGGCAGGATGTTAAAGATATGTGTGATAAACCAGCAATGATAACTGAATATGGTTGCTCTTCTTATGGAAAAGGATTTTCTACCGAAAAAGCAGAAGATTTTCAGGCAGAATATCACAAATACAACTGGCTTGATATATATTACAATTCCTGTGGTTATGGTGTTGGAAATGCATTAGGTGGCGTGGTATTTGAATGGGTTGATGAATGGTGGAAAGCAGGCCCTCCGCCTGAGTTTGACCCATCAAAACAGGATACAGTCAGTAATTTTGCAGGCCCTTTTCTTGACGGACATTTTTATGAAGAATGGCTTGGTATCTGCAGTCAAGGCGAAGGCAAACATAGCCCATTTATGAGACAACTTAGAAAAAGTTATTTCGTGTATCAGGAACTGTGGAGATAAATAAATTAAAGTTGTTAAGTTTTTATGTTGCTAAGTTTTTAGTTTTATTTTTGTTTGGCACACCTATTTATCCTGCAAAAGTTACAATATCAGATAGAAAACTTCTTGTAGATGACCATGAATTTATTATTAAAGGAGTTTGTTATTCACCCACTCCAGTAGGTGAACCTGCCGGATATGACTGGTCAAAAAATCCTGATATTTACAAAAATGACTTTCCTCTAATTAGAGCAATGGGCGCAAATACTATAAGAACTTTTAGCCCACCTACACAAAAAGAAGCACTTGATGAACTTTACAATAACGGACTTTACATAATTATGGGCTACTGGGTTAATCCAGGACAGGATTTTAGCAGTGCAACAGTAAGAAATATTGAAAAGACAAATTTCTTAAATATGGTAAATCAATGGAAAAACCATCCTGCGGTTCTTATGTGGTGTTTTGGAAATGAAGTTTATCCTGGTGGCTCAGGCGCAGATGCAGAAAAATGGTCTGCTTGGTATTCACTTGTAAACGAAGTAGCGCAAGAAGCAAAAAATATTGACTCTAGCCATCCTGTCACAACTATAAATTCAGACATATGGACAATAGGAATTCAACAATATGGTTCTTCTGACTCAAGTATGACCGCACTTGACTGTTGGGGAATGAATTTATATCTTGGAAAAGATTTCAAAGATAGGTTCACAAAATATAAATCAACAAGCACAAAACCACTTTTGATTTCAGAGTTTGGTTGCGATGCTTATAATAAGCTACAGGAAAAAGAGGACCAGAAAACACAAGCAGAGTATATAAAATCACAGTGGCAAAATATAGAAGAAAATTTATTTACAAAAAATGGTGTATGTATTGGTGGAGTAGTCTTTGAATGGTCAGATGAATGGTGGAAATCTAAAGTTAGCACACAGAGTAATTCTTACCATGAGACTTCTACCGACTGGACTAATAACAATTATTCCGATACCAGTATAAACGAGGAATGGTGGGGAATAACTTCTATATCGCCACAAACTTATGAAAAAACTCCAAGGCAGGCATACTACGAACTTGCTGAACTTTGGAGCGGGCAAGGCATTGAAGAAAAACCTTCTGGTAAAGAACTCTTTGCAACAGAACCAAAAAATTATCCAAATCCATCAAAACCAGGCCAGATAACAAAAATAAAATTCAAATTAACTTCTGATAATGCAGAAATAAAATCAGAAATTTATGACCAATCTGGGAACAAAATATGTGAGTTATCAACCCCATCAAAACCAAAGAGATACACTTATGAATTACAATGGGATGGGAAAAATTCTAACGGAGATGAAGTAAACAGTGGTTTATATATCTGTAGAATTGAAGCAAAAGACCCTGAAGGTTATTCAGATACGAAATTTAGAAAAATACTTATTCTTAGATGATGAATAAATTGAGTCTGGTGATTAGATTCATAATTTTTTGTTTTTTAATTCTTACTTTTAATTTGAATGTTTTCTCTATGGCAGCTCAACCTGCTAATTTTCTTGAAAACGGTATTGATGCAAGAACTGCTGGAATGGGAAACACTTGGACAACATTATATAATGGTGTTTACAATGTATATAACAATCCAGCGCTTTTATATCAGGTTGAAAACCATAACATTACAGGAACATATACACTTAAGTACTTAGATATAAAAAATAGTTTTATTGGATATGGCCATTCGTTAAGCAAAAAAACAGGTATTGCTTTTGGATGGTACAGAACAGGAACTTCTATTGAGGAAACTACTGAATCAGAAGAGATTCTTGGTGAAAAAAATTTTATAGCAGATTGTATATTTGCTGGGATAGGATATAGAACAAAAATCCCCGGTCCTATTGGTTTTACTTTAAAATATATAGATGAAAATTTTAGCCCTTTTAAACTTTCTGGTGTAGGGCTTGACTTTGGAATAGTCCCTATTACAAGCAAAAACTTTAACATAGGCTTGACAATTAAAAATATTTTTGGTACAAAATTAAAAGGTAGTTCTTATTGGGATAAAGAAAAAATTGAAGAAACTGTCCCTACAAAGTTAAGAATTGGTATAGTTTATTTTTCAACAACAGAACTTGAACTCCCAAAAGAAAACATAAAATTTGACTCAAGATTTTTAGTTGATTATGAGGATGGTCTTTTTTATCCTGGGATAGAAATTTTTATTGAAGATATAATTGGAGTTAGAGCAGGTTTTGTTACCGGACATAGATTAACTTTTGGCTTTTCTTTTTGGTTTAAGAAAATTAATTTTGACTATGCTTTTTTAACAAATGAAAACTTAGGAAACAGCCATAGGTTTACAACTTCTTTTAAATTTAATAATGAATAAAAGAAATGTAGTTGCCAAATCAATTTGGCCAATTGCACAACACCTCATATTACTACTAACATTTCTTTCAGCCCTTTCCTATTCATCGCACAAATCTACAATAAATCTTAATACAGAATTAAAATATGAATTTATTACAAACAAACTTGAAAGAGGTTGGAGTGTTTCAGAAGTTGGTTTAAATAAAAATTTTATATACAGTGAGCCAAAATCTACAACTACTACACCTGGTTGGGAAAATTCTGGCGGAGCAATTCTATTAGTTAATTTGAATGTTCTTCCTATTGAAAATTTCTCTATAGATGCTAGTTTTGAAGCAATAAGTAATTATGCGGACCGCTTCTGGATTCCAATAAATTATGAGCATCGTCTTTATAAAAACAAAGAAAATTTCAAATGGATTAAAGGTGATATAAAATATGGCACAGATACCTTTTATTTAAGATATTTCAAAGGTATTGGACACTATCACTGGGGTTATGAAGGAGATATGTTTAATTTATTTCCTGAACAATTTGAGCCAGATAGATACTTAAGAGTTTCAGGTCGTGCAGTTCCTGAAGGCTATGAAGGCTATATCAATATGGGACAATATGGCAGACTAACTATTGTAGGTGGACCTGAAGTTATCTGGGGATATAAAAGCGCTATTTATACAAAATACAATTTTGTAATCTCTGAATTTGAAAATACTTTAGTTTACAAGAATGAAATTATACCTTATGGTGAACCTGATGAAAGATTGACTGCTACAGAAATAAGCACAAAATTCAATATTGCAAGAAATATACCATTTCAGTTAGGGTTGCTTTATCAGCCGTTTCGTATGGACTGGGATTATCAATACACAGAAGAAAATTCAACTACACTTAAAGAAGACAAAATAGACCAAAAAGATGCAATAGCAACAAAATTTATTCTTACAACACATCCCTATCCTGCAGTAGATGAGCTTTCTTTTGAATATGGTTATTATGGCCTTGTTGCAGGCAACAAACAAGAAGTTATATTAAAAGCACACAGGCCATTAATTGAGTATATCCTTAGTGCAGTTGAATATACATACAGAAAACCATTACTTGGGCCTTTACCTTTTATTTATGAAGGCACTGAAGATAATATGGGGCCTGCTTTAATAAATCCTCGTGGACCTGAGAGTCCTTTCTGGGTTAACTGGTCAAACAGAGAAGCAAGTATTCTTTCTTTTGTTTTTACTTTTGACCCAACTCCTGCAACATGGTTCTATAAATATCAGCCAAATATTCTTGATGAATGGAATCTAAATCCAGAGGAAGACTCATCTATTGCTTTTGCATTAAAATATTCTTTTGAGCATTATCCAACAACAACTGATAGAATGTTTTATTATGATGAAAATGGAAATGTCAAATGGGAACCATATTATATCTCAGGTGCATGGTCAACAAAAGATTATTTAAACAGTTTTTCACTTGTTGCAAAGATAAAATTTCCAAAATATAGAGTCCTTCTTAATTTCTCAGGCGGAGATTCACTTGCAACAAGTTCTCTTGCATATACTGAAAGAACAAATAAAGAAAAACCATTTACTTCATTTTTTTCAGGAAGTTTATCTTTAATTCATGGTCCCTGGAGCATGAAGATTTTATATGGACAAAACATTTGGGGACCTGAGGAATGGCACAGACATTTTGGCGAAACAATTGATAAACTTTATCAGTTAAGCTTAGCAAGGACATTTGCAGATATATTTAAATTAAAAATTGATTACATATCAACAAGAGAAACAGACAAAAAATATTATGCACCAGAAATAGGTGCTTTTGATGAAATAAAAATAACTGCTATATTGAAATTTGATACAACACTTTCATTTGGAGAACAACAGTGAGAAAATTAATTTCTATTTATTCATCACTGATCTTTGTTTTTTACTCTTTACTAATTACAGGTTGTAGTGACCAAAAACCAATAAAAAGATTAATAAATCCTGTACCAGATGGAGCAAAAAATGCCTGGACAGGTATCCCCTGGACAATTTATGATGATGAACTAAAAACAGGTGGTGGAATGATGTTTTATTCCTCGCCAGATGGTCAAAAACTTGATTTTGAGTGTAGAGATAATCCCCGCAGTGGAACAAAATGTATAAAATATTCCTGGGATGGGACTCAGGTTTATGATTATGACTACCAGAAATGGCAGACTAACTGGTGTGGTTGGGGTATTATAGTAGGTAAAGATTGGACTTCTTATGATAGTTCTTCAAAAGATATTTCTGAAGCAGGTTATAATAAAATTACATTCTGGGTAAGAGGGAAAATTGACTCAAAAACAACAGTGAAATTTGAAGGACCAGTCCGAGAAGATAAGGGTGGAACAGATTTTATTAGATTGGATAGCACACAGATAACTTCATCATGGCAACAATTTACAATTTCTTTATCTGGAACAGATGTATCTAGTGTTAAAGATTATTTCAAAGTGATTTTTGAAAAAGGCAAAGGAATTATTTATATAGATGATATTAAGTATACGCGCTAAACTATTATGAAAAGAAAAATATTTTTGATAGGTCAATATTCAGAAAAAAATCCTGATTTATATCCTGAAAAAAAACAATTTCTGCTTTCACCTTATTATAAAGCTCTTAGAGAAGGTATTGACATAGCTATAGATTTATCTAAAGGAAAGTATGAAATCATAGACTCTCCAATAGATATGGATTTAGATATGATAGAATCTGAAAAAAATTGTGGCTATATTTTAATAGCACCTTTTATAGATTCACAGATAGTTAAAGTTCTTGAAAGCAAAAATATCTCTGCTGTAGCAATCAACTATCGTTCAGAATCTTTAAGTTGGGTTGACCTTAATAATGTTTATGCTGCTGAGTTAATTACTGAACACCTTATAAAATTAGGTCATAAAGATATACTTTTTATAGCAGGTCATCCTAAGACACAAAATAGTATAGACAGATTTTTAGGGTTTAGCAATGTATTGAAAAGACACAATATTAAATATAACAAAGAAAAACTGTATTTAGAAGGATATTTTTATATTTCAACAGCAAATGAAAGAGTCAAACAACTTTTACAACATAATAATAATAAAAATTTCACAGCAATATTTGCTTGTAATGACCTTATGGCAATAGGTGCTGTTATGGCACTGAATGAAAATGGTATAGATATAACTAACATAACAATAGCAGGTTTTGATGATTTTGATGTCCATCTAAGAAAAACTTTTTCTATGTTGAGTTATAGACAACCATTGAGGGAAGTGGGCTACATCTCAACAAATTTACTCATTGAGCAAATGGAAACTAATAAACCAGACAAATCAGTACATATACAACTACTTGGAGAATTTATTGGTTTTTGAATTTAATATTGCTCTTTTTCGGCCATGGGAGGGGGTGGTTAAATTTTAGTTACTCAATTTATTTGAGTATGTATCTGGCTAACTTCTACAAAAAAGGAGGTTAAAACAATGAAGAATCAATTTGTAAAATTTTTAATGTTTTCTTTAACATCGTGCTTAATTTTAACAAGTTGTGCAAAACAGGCAAGAATTCAGCAAGTAGCAGAACAACCAGCACAAACTCCAGTATCAACACCACAAGCACCAAAAGGCCAGGCAATAAATTCTGGCGAGTTTTTTTATGTGTATCAAGATTTTGCTTCAAGAGAAAACCATTATATTCCTTCTGGTTGGATGGGTGATTACGGTGATATGAAAATAGTTCAAAACTGCACAATAAGTCCTCAGTCAGGGAAATTTTGTATTGAAATAAAATATGATACAAAGAAAAGGTCACAAGGTGCTGGCTGGGCAGGGATTTTCTGGCAAAATCCAGCAAACAACTGGGGCGATATGAAAGGTGGATATAACCTCACAGGAGCAAAAAGATTGACATTCTGGGCAAGAGGAGAAAAAGGTGGTGAAATATTAAATGAGGTTAAAATAGGTGGGATTCGTGGCGTTTATTCTGATTCTGACAGCACAGCAATTGGGCCAATAACTCTTACTAAAGAATGGGAAAAATATACAATTGATTTAACTGGTCTTGACCTTTCTTATATTTCAGGTGGTTTCTGCTGGGCAACATCCGCAGATATGAATCCTGGTGGTATGACATTTTACTTTGATGAAATAAGATACGAGTTTAAATAAACTGCCAGTGCAGGAGGCGACCTTCAGGTCATCAAAAGACAAAGTTTAATGAAAAAACTAATTTTTCTTATTTTAGTCTTTTTGCCATTTTTGTTTACTTATCCTGAAGAATGGCAAAAGTTTTATGTCTATTCAAGTTCTGACTCTTCAAAAAACAGATATATACCTTCTGGTTATATGGGTGACACAATGGACCTTGATTTAAGTACAGCAAAAATAAATCCACCGTCGGGAAGTGGACATTGCTTAAAAGTAAGATACGCTCCCGACGGTATAAACAAATGGGTAGGTGTCTACTGGCAAAATCCAGCAAACAACTGGGGCGGTGTAAAAGGTGGATACAATCTTACAGGTGCAAAGAAACTCACTTTCTGGGTTAAAGGCAAAAAAGGCTATGAGCGTATTTCTGGTTTAAAAATAGGTGGAATAACAGGTAGATACAGTGACAGCGATTCTTTTACAACAAAAAGTATTGTTCTTTCTGAAAACTGGAAAAAATTTGAAATTCCTCTTGAGGGCCTTGATTTAAGTTATATTTCAGGTGGATTTTGTATAATTTTGAAAGCAGAAGACAATCCTTTTGGTTGTGAATTTTATCTTGACGAAATATGTTATGAAGGTCCAAAAATTCTAGCACTTGACAAAGAAAGAGATACCACCAGACCATCTGTTTCATTGAAGTGTTTTGTTAAAGAGTTTTATCCATCAGAAGAAAATAAACTTATTTTTGGGCTCTATGCTTTTGATGAATCTGGAATAGACAAATGGACCCTTGAGATATTTACTCCACAAAGAATTTCAATAAAGAATTTTTCAGGTGTTGGGACTCCACCAAATGAAATTGTGTGGGACTGTAAGGATAAACATGGAAATTTTATCCCTGCTGGTAGATATAATGCATTATTTACTGCAACAGATGTATTAGGGGCCCAAGGATTAAGTGATACAATTGAATTTGAAATAATTGAGAAAGAAAAAACTGAAGAAAAGAAAATCCAGCAAATAAAAGAATATATCTTCTTTATGCCTGGCAAAGCAAAAATTACTGATGAAATTATTAGAGATAAACTTGACAAAATTGCTCAAATATTTCTTGAAAAAAAATATAGAGTAGTTAAAGTTTATGGATATACAGACAGTGTTGGTGACCCACAGAAAAATAAAGAGTTATCTTTTAAGAGGGCAAAGATTGTAGCAAATTATTTGATTGATAAG
>FWPU01007489.1_pt1 | contig 20092 bp, 16 predicted proteins | sample 2228361 | NCBI WGS metagenome assembly FWPU01 (sample SAMEA103939777, study PRJEB20133) | metagenome
CGGGCGCCGAAGAGGGCGAAGGTGGTCTGGTAGATAGCCTGCGCGGCCCAGAAGGCCAGGTCGACGAGCAGAAGGGGACCCAGGCGGGGATTGCGCAGCAGTCCGGGGAGAGCCCGCCAGGGCGCGCCGCGGCCCGCCGCCGCCCGGTGCACCGTCTCGGGAAGCCAGCGCCAGGCCAGCCCGGCCGCCCCCAGCGCCAGCGCCGCTGCAGCCCAAGCCGGGGCGCTATAGCTGATGTGGGCCAGCCCCGCCGCCAGCGCCGGGCCAAGGATGAATCCCAGGCCGAAGGCCGCGCCGATCAAACCAAACCCCCGCGCGCGGTCCTCCTCCCGGGTAATGTCCCCGATGTAGGCCCGTGCGGTGGAGATGTTGCCGCCGGAGAGGCCGTCGACGATGCGCGCCAGGAAGAGCACGGTGACGCTGCGGGCCACAGCCAGGAGGGTGAAGCTGACCGCGGTGCCCAGCAGGCTGAACAGCAGCACGGGCCGGCGGCCCCAGCGGTCGGAGAGGTCGCCCAGGATCGGCCCGGCCACCAGTTGCGCCAGCGAAAACGAGGCGAACAGCAGCCCGATGACAAAGGGCGTAGCGCCCAGCGCCTGGCTGTAGAAGGGCAGCAGCGGGATTATGATGCCAAAGCCGATGAGGTTGACCAGGATGGTGAGGAAGATTACCAGCAGCGGCCGGTTCACCCGACCATTATAGACCGGCAGCTGCGCGGCGGCGGCACACCGCCGGTCAGGGCGTGTTCCCCGGGAGGGGCACCGATGCGCTCGGCGGAACGCGCAGGTACCAGAGCGCCCCCTCCGCGATGGCGCGGAAGACCGGCGCGGCCACGGTGCCCCCGAAGTAGGCGCCCCGGGGCTCCTCCAGCACCACCAGGATGGCCAGCCGCGGATGGGGAATGGGAGCGAATCCCAGGAAGGAGCTGATGTAGCGGCCAGCCAGGTACCCGCCCTGCGGCGCCGGAATCTGCGCCGTCCCGGTCTTCCCTGCGACCACGTAGCCCGGGACGGCCGCCAGCTTCCCCGTGCCGTCCTCCACCGCGCGCACCATCATCCGTAACACCGCCGCGGCCACCTCCGCGGCGATGACGCGCTGTCCGGGAGGGGTGCTGACCCCCTGCAGCAACCTCCCCTCGCGGTCGCGCACCATGCGCACCACGTGCGGTCGCACCAGCAAGCCGCCGTTGGCCAGCGCGGAGGCCGCCACCAGCAGCTGCAGCGGCGTGGTGGAGATTCCCTGCCCGAAGCCGATGGTCTGCAGACTCGGCCCCAGCCACTCCTGCGGCGGGCGTATGATCCCTCGGGCTTCCCCGGGCAGGTCGATGCCCGTGGGCGCGCCGAAGCCGAAGCGGCGGATGTAGTGGTAGAACATCTCTCTACCCAGGCGCCCCGCCACCTGGGCGGCCCCTACGTTGGATGAATAGCGGATGATGTCGGTCAGGGTTTGGGTGGTTGTGCAGTAGCGGTGGACGTCACGGATGCGGTGCGCCCCCACCTGCAGGGAAGGGGAGCAGTCGAACCGCTCCGCCAGCGTCACCCGGCCTGCGTCCAGGGCAGCGGCCGCCGTGATCACCTTGAAGGTCGATCCGGGCTCGTACACCTCGCTGATGGCCCGGTTGATCCAGCGTTGGGGAGCGACCCGCTGGAATGCGGCCGGATCGAAGGCCGGCACCGCCGCCAGCGCCAGCACCTCCCCCGTTCGGGGGTCGATGGCCAGCACCGTGCCCCGCGCCGCGCCGCTTTCCTGCACTGCCCTCTGCAGCTCCCTCTCGGCGATGTGCTGCACCACCTGGTCGATGGTCAGCACCAGGTCGGCCCCATCCACCGGGGGCGCTGCCAGCCGCTGGGTCTCCACGAGGGGCCGGCCCACCGCATCCCGGCCCGTCACCGCCCTGCCCGGCCGTCCCCGCAGGATGGCATCGTAGGCCAGCTCCACGCCGGCCAGACCCTGGTTGTCCACGCCGACAAAGCCCAGGAGGTGTGCGGCCAGCGTGCCGTTGGGATAGGCGCGCCGCTCCTCGCGCACAAACCCCACCTGTCCGTCGAGCCGCAATGCGCGCAGTGCCGCAGCGGTCCGGGGGCTGACCTTTCGCCTCAACCAGACGAAGTACAGACCGGGTTCCAGCCGCCGCTCGACCTCCTGCGGGTCCAGCTGCAGCAGCGGCGCCACACGCCGGGCGAAGGCCCGCGGGTCGGGGATGGCCCGCGGGACGGCAAAGACTGACTCCGCCTCCACGTTGGTCACCAGCGGACGGCCGGTACGGTCGAAGATCCGGCCGCGCTGGATGGGCAGGGGAAAGGCTTCAAGCTGCTGATTGAGCGCCAGCCGCTGCAGGTGTCCCGCCTGAGTGCCCTGGATGTAGACCAGGCGGCCGAGCAGCAGACCCTGGGCCACGAAGAGGAGGACGAACAGCACCACGATGCGACGCCGTACGGCCTGCTGCAGCTGCGCGGCCTTGAGAGGGGGACGTCGAGGAGATAGGGCGGAACGCGGCCGGTCGCGGTGCAGACGCGGACGCGACCGCCCGGTGGGGCGTCGCGTCATCGCTCCAGCTCGCGCGCCTGGGCCTCGCCGAATCCCAGCCACGCTCCCAGGCGCTCGGCCAGGGAAGGTGGCGGCGCCGGGGAGGCGACGATGGCCGGAGCCGTGGTGATGGCGGCGAGCTGGCGCTGGCGGGGCGGCACCATGCCAAGCTCTTTCATGGCGATGCGCTCGATCCGCTGCGGCGACCTCAGGACGGAGACGGTGGCCTGTAGGCGCGCGTGCTCACTCTCCAGACGTGCGAGCTCGCGCTGGAGCCGGAGGATGGTGTAACCGGTCGCCGCCGCCTCGGTACGCTGGTAGACGTAGAGGAGCGCGGGAAGGATCGCCAGGGCCGCCACCACCATGGCTACGGCCATCGGATTTCGCCGGTACCGGCGGCGCGGGGCGGAGCGCTCGTGCAGCCGCCGGTCCGGCATGACCACAGGATAGACGCGGGCGCGGCGCTGTGTGGCCGTCATGGTTGCGCCGCACGGTCGCGCTCGGGGGAATACATGGGGCGGGAGCTCGGCTGCCGGAGGTGCTCAAGCCGAAGGTCTGACGAAATGCTGCGAATGGAGGCGCGAAGACCGAGCACCCGCCCTCACCTATGAGCCGTCCGTCATCTGGCCGACCCGCTCCACTGCGCGCAGCTTGGCGCTCCGGGCGCGGGGATTGCGTGCGATTTCCTCCGCAGAGGGCACCAGCGGACGACGCGTCAGCAGACGCACCCGAGGTGCCGCGACCGTCTTGGGACAAAGGGTACGGGTGGAGGGTCCAGGTCCGGAGGGGTACTCACGGGAGAGGCACAGGAAGGTGTGTTTTACGGTGCGGTCTTCCAGGGAGTGGAAGGTGATTACGCAGAGCCGCCCTCCTTCCCTGAGGCCCTCCACCACCTCTGGCAGCGCTTCCTTCAGGTTGTCCAGCTCGTGATTCACGGCGATGCGCAGCGCCAGGAACGTTCGCGTGGCTGGGTGAATCCTCCGCGGGTGGTGACGCCTGGGGATGGTCCGCGCCACCAGATCCGCCAGCTCCGTCGTGGTGTGCAGCGGCCGAGCGCGGACGATGGCCCGGGCGATACGCCCCGCCCACCGTTCCTCTCCGTACTCACGCAGGATCCGCCGCACGTCCTCCTCCGGAAGCCGGTTGAGCAGCTCCGCCGCCGTCTCGCCGGCGGAGCGGTCCATGCGCATGTCCAGCGGACCCGGTGCCTGGAACGAGAACCCCCGCGCCGGGTCGTCGAGCTGCAGCGACGATACCCCCAGGTCCATGACCACTCCGTCCGCCGCCTCCACCCCCTGCTCCCCCAGGACTCGGCGGAGTCGGGTGAAGTTGGCGTGCACCAGCGTCACCGCCGCACCGAACCGCGCCAGCCGCCGGCGGGCCACCGCCAGCGCCTCGGCGTCGCAATCCATTCCGATCAGCCGGCCTCCTGGAGCTATGCGCTCCAGGACGGCCTCGGCATGGCCGCCGGTCCCCACCGTGGCATCCACATACACCCCGCCCGGTCGGGGGGCCAGCAGAGCCAACACCTCTTCCAGCAGAACGGGGATGTGAGTGGCCAACCGGCTCTTCCCTCGCTCCCTGCCCCGTTCTGCATCCGCCGGTCCCACCCCAGACCGCGCCTGTCCGGGCGGCGCCTCCCGGGCCCGCGCCTAGAGGCTGACGTCGATCTTCTCCGCGATCTCCACAGCCTGGCGCTGGATCCGGTTCACGACTTCCTTCCACCGCGCCTCGCTCCAGATCTCGAGGCGGGTGCCCATGCCTGTCACCACCACCTCCCGGTCGATGGCCGCGTACTCGCGGAGCATCTCCGGGAGGGTAATCCGTCCCTGGGCGTCCACCTCAACGTCGCGCGCAGCGGCGAACAGAAAGCGTTGAAAGTCCCGCTGCCGCAGCGGCAGATCGCGGAGGACCTTCTCGACTCCCGCCCACCCCTTCTTGGAGTACACCCAGATGCAGTGGTCGAACCCACGCGTGACGATGACCGTCGCCCCCAGTTCGCGGCGGAACGGGGGCGGGAGAACAACCCGCCCCTTCTCGTCCAGGGTGTAGCGGAACTCGCCACGGAGCATCCCCACTATTCCCCACTTTGCTCCACTCGGTTCCCAGTTTCTCCGCTCCGTGGCAAAGTCCTTCTCGACGGCGTGCGAATTTTGCCGTCGACGGCGTAGACCCCGATGGGACGCGGATTTCCGGCTGGCGGACCCGACCACAGCCAACCGCCCACTAGGGGTGGGGGAATTCGCGGCGGGCGACTACAAGATGAGGGTGTCGCGACCTGCGGGCCGACGCAGGACGCCCCCAGCGGCGGGCGCGGCTGCGACCCGGGCCTCCCCCGAGCGCGGGGCTATCTCACGGGAAGAAGCTCCTCGGTACCCAGGAGGGGGGCTCCGGGCCACCACCCCCGCTCAGGGAGCAGCGGCGCCCGCGCCGCGGACCGACGGCCGGCGTTTGCGCACGCCTCCCGAGGCAAAGGTGTGGCGGCAATGAGGAGCCCCCCATCGTCCAGAGGGTCAATCAGATACACCGGCGCCATGAGCAGGCGGCTGGCGCCGATCTCGGTGACTCTGTCACCTCCCACGAGGGTGAGCCAGGCGGGAAGGCCATGTGCCCGCCGCTCGTCGAGGCCTGGGCGGTCCGCAGAGCTACGGCCCAGCGGGAGAAGGAGCGCACCAGGGTCGTTCCCGTAGGCTCTGGCGTCTCCGCGATCTTTCACGCTCTCGTAACCCTTGTCCTGGCCGTGACCGGTCTCAGCCCCGGTATGCTCATCGAACACGCCGGCCAGAGGGTGCAGGACATCGCTGAGCGCCCGCACAAAGTGGATGAAGGCCAGCGCCTCCGCCGGCGAGGTCAGCGGCGGTCCGCAGAGGTGTACGGAGGGTATCCGGTGCGCGAAGGTGCTGTGCAAAAGGCGCCGTGGGACAGCGCCGGCCCTGCGCAGCAGTTCGATCTCCTGACCGTGCGCCAGGTACTCCACAACCAGTGACTCGCTCCGTCGCCCCAGCACCCTAGCTGCGGCCATCCCGGTGGCCCTGAACCAGATCGGTGTGTAGTCGGGGCCGGCCGACCGAAGAGTTGCCAGGAGGTTCCAGGCGTCAGAGGGACTCGGCGGTTCACGCAGCCACAGCGTACCGGCGGTCACCACCGAGGAACCCTCACCTCCGCCCGCAGACTGGCGTCGGCCCATTTGCTTGGAGCCTCTCTGTTCAAAGATGTTGCTCGGAAGAATAGAGGTCCCGTGTCTCGGCTCCCTCTCATGGCGTCGACCGGTGGAGGAAATGGCGGAAATCCGCCGGGCCTACCAGGCTCGTGGACGGCCTGCCACGTTGACGGGCCTCCCTGGCCAACAAGACCGAATTTTCGCCTTGGTGCGACCGGATACCTCCGAACCCAGCGTGCAGCGGCACCGCCCTCAGTGCAGGTGCGTCCCACGGGTCTGGAGGATACACCCCTGGGAGCGCAACCAAGCGATGTCCGCCCGAATGGTGCGGGTGCTCACACCCAGCACGCGCGCCAAGTCCTCTTCCCGTGGCTCGCCCCCCTGCACGCTGGCCTCCGCGCACAGGCGGAGAATTCTCGCCCGCCGCAGTCCCACCTCGCCCTTAAGCTCCTTGAGCGCCTGATCCTGCCGACCGGCGTCGACGGTCCAGATGACCTCGACATACTCCCCGTCGCGCAACGGCCTCCCCCAGGGTGCACCGGCGCGCGGGATGAGAACGTACACCCTGCCCTGACGCAGTAACTGTCCGCCAGCGCCCGGCGAATGCTGCCTCTGATCCTGCATGGCCTGACCCCGACCATATGCCTTCTCCCAGGTGTTCACAATTTCGCGGTTAACGGGGATAGAAAGGAACCTGGCCCTCATCTTGCCACCCAGGCGAGAGGCTCGGTCAGTCACAATTCCGTAAGCCTCACGGAGGGCGAGACTCGCATTGGAGGCCCCACAGGACCGGAGCACTGAGAAGTGATTCCAAAGGACTTCCTGTGGCTGATACGCGAAACCCTTGCGCTTTGCAAGAAGATTCACAGCTCTCTCCGAGGACGCCATAGCCTCGTCGAGCCGCCCCGCTCTTTGACAGGCAACCGCTAGCCACGAGCACGCCTGAGTCAGTTCCAGGTGGTTCGTCTCCGTATCCAAGAGATCGACGGCCACCCTCAAGAGGTCCACAGCTCGCTCCGCCTGCCCGAGAGCCATGTTGACCCGTCCAAGCGTGGTCAGGCAGATTCCGAACAACTGATCCGACGTCCCCATCACTTCGCTCAGCGCGCGTAGTGCAAAACTGTGGGCAGCATCGACATCCCCCTGCTCAAGCGCGACCACGGCGGCCAGGTCCAGCAAGTTCGCCCTGCTCCTGCCTCCGATCTGCGGCAGCAGATTCATGTCCTTCATCACGGCCTTCCGGGCGGTTCGGTAGTTGCCGAGCTCCAACCAGACACCATGACCGAGGCTCGTAGTTGACACAACTCTCCAGTATGCCTCGGCCCTCCCGCACTTGAAGGGCAGACCCTCCCTCGCATGCTTGACCGCAGACACAAAATCTCCGCTACAACCGCTCACGAGAGCCAGCATGGCATTGACCAACGCCTTACCTGACAAGTTGCCAGCACGACGATAGTCGTTCTCCGCAAATCGAAGGGCAGTCGTCGCTTGATCGCGTCGGCCCATGAAGGCCAATGTCTGGCCACGTAACATGTTTCTCAGAGCGCGCTCGTTCAGATCTCCGCTTGCAAATCTCTCTGCTCTATCAAGGCTGCTCAGGCTTTTGACATCACCGACGGCGGCTTGGATGCAGCCAATTCTATTCCAGACGCGCTCAAGGGGTTCACGGGCACCAAGCAACTCAAGAGTCGATACGAGGTCGAGAAAAGTGCTAACAGCCTGATCATACTCCCCAGACCGGAAGTATGAGAAGGCCACGGCCTCGCGGGCGCGAGCCATGAGATTTGGATCCCCGATAGCCGTGGCCAGCTGAAGCGAATCTTGCGCCCGTTCCCGCGCTTCCTTGTAGAGACCACGACGAAGAAGCAATCTGCTCTGAAATGTGAGCGTCTCGCAACGCTTTACCTCGTCGTGGGTACGGAGAGCGATCAGGAGCATATCCTCAATATCGCCTTGCCCACGTTCGATTTCTTCGCTCAACTCCCACGCACAGGCACGTTTCCTGAGCAGCTCGAAACGCGCTTCGTCTGACAATTGACCAGACGCCATCCAACTCTCCATGGCCCTAGAGTACGCTTTCACCGCGTCACGATGGGCCCAAACCATGGTCGCCCGATCTCCCAGTACTTCCCAGTATGCACCCGCCTTCGCATGCTGACCCGCCCGTTCACTGTGGAAGGCAAGCTCCCCCAGCCGATCAGGCCAGAAAGCCTCCAGGGCCGCTACCACAGAGGCATGGATTGACGCCCTGTCTGCCGCCGAAAGCCCCTCGTAACAGAACTCTCGGATTTTCTCATGCTGGAATCGAAAACCGTCCGGGTAAGCTCCAATGAATCCCAGCTTCCCCAAGGACCTGAGGGAGAACGCAAGTTCACTCTTAGTGAGTCGCAGCGCCTGAGACAGAAGCTCAAGATCGAGACTCCTGCCACAAGCTGATGCGAAAGCCAGCAAACGTCGAGCTCTGCTCGGCAGCCTATCAAGCCTCTTTCTGACAGCCCGGCGGATGGCAGGGGGAAGAATGTTCTCAAGGGACGATGGTCCGACTCGGTATCGTCCGGGGCGTACTCCGAGAGCCGAACCGCCCGCCGAGGACTTGCCGCCGCGCAAGGTCAGCGACTTCAATATTTCCAGAGCGAAGAGCGGATTTCCCTCACTCTCACGGAACACATGCTCTGCAACCCTATCGAAGGCATCCACGTCGCCCGCAAATATGCGACACAAGCCTCGGATTTCGGCTTCCGAAAGTCTCGTCAGCTGCATTCGGCTGGAGAGAAATCCGTCGGACCTAGTCAGCTTCGTCACACGCGATGCAGAGTCTTCAGGTCGCCAAGTCAGGATTATGGCAAGCCTGCAATTCCTGATCTCTCTTCGTAGGTACGCCAGGACATCGATGCTCGCTGAGTCCGCGTACTGCAAGTCCTCGATTACCAGTACCGTAGGACAGGCCTCAGCTTGACGGCGAAGCCAGGATGCCACAGCCTCCATGAACGCCGCCCGTTCTTCGCTAGTCATCTTGAGATTGCCTCTTTCTGACGAATCTAGATTCAGCGCAGCCGGATCTGGGAAGGGCTGGGAACTCGCTCTGGCACCCGAAGCCCTATTCACGTGCAGGTTAACATCAACCAGAGTATAGAAAGGCTTGTAGGGCACCCCTCTGGGGAATTCCTCACAGGTTGCCTGCAGAACTCTCCAGCCCTTCGATGCTGCCTCTCTACTGAACTCGACAATCAACCTGGTCTTCCCAATACCAGCCTCACCCTCAATACCCACGACCACGCCGCGCCCTTCCCCTGCGACGTCGAGCATCCTCCAAAGATCCCTAAGCTCCCCGGACCGTCCCACCATGGGGGGAATCCCCCCATTCCCTCCGCTGCCGTTCGATAGCGCAGCGAGCTTGGCCTCAACTCCAAGCAGCCGTCCCGATCTAATCATCTTATGGAGGCGCCTGGTTTCTTCATCCGGCAACACGCCCAGCTCCATACGTAGCCTTTCCGCAAATGCGTGATAAATGCGTAACGCTTCGGTAGAGTTACCGTGGAGGTAATGCAACAGCATCAAGCCCCGGCATGCTTCCTCGTTCAATGGATCCGACACCATCAGCTGCTCGAAGGTGCGGAGAGCTTCCGTCGTCTCTCCCATCTTGAGGAGGGACCAGGCATGTGCGCTGAGGACTTTCAAGAAGGTAAGACGGGCCCGTTCTCTCTCCTGCATCAACCAGTCTGCATCGATTTCTCCCTGCACAAGATCTCCCTTGTAAAGCTCGATAGCTCGTTCCATCGATATTCGTTTGCCATCGCTCAGCGCATGCCTCGCAAGCTCGTCGAACTCCCAGTAGTCGACCCATACTTGCGAAGTCAGTAACGACACCATCGCACGAGAACAGTGCACCAGCTCCTGCGCGGTTGCTGATCTTAAAGCCTTCCGGAGGCGCCAAAGGCAGGTACTCAGGTTCTGAAGAGCCCTCTCCTCTTGTGTTTCAGGCCAAAGCGCGCCGGATAGCTGATGCCGGAATGCGGATCTCTGCCGCTGAAGCAAGAGATACGTAAGCAGCTCCTTCTCTCTGCGGGCCAACAGGACACTTCGACCATCAACGAGCAGATCAAACCTGCCCAGGAGGTGGATCCTGTAGGCGTACATGAGGCGACCTCCCCCACTCCCAGAAAGACCTTCAGAATCGCCAGGTGAGGCCGAGGATCGATGAGCGAGGAATAGAGAATGCGACCTTTACCGCAGGGACCGCAGGGTCTTCTTAAGGGCGCTTACCACGTCTGGATCGAACTGGGTGCCAGCATTTGCCTCAAGAACGGCGATAGCCTCCTCGGGCGACCGGCCTCGCCTATATGGTCGGTCTGTCGTCAGAGCGTCAAAAGCGTCAGCAACGAAGACGATACGCGCTCCGAGCGGGATATCCTTCCCCCGGAGGCCTGCCGGGTATCCCGTTCCGTCAAAATTCTCGTGATGGGACTGGACGATGTCGGCGGACAGGTTCAAGATGTCCAATTTCTCCACGATGGCCCTGCCCGAATCGACATGCTGCATCATTACCGCCATCTCCTCATCCGTCAGCCGCGCCGGTTTGCGGATAATAGACCCGGGGACGCCTATCTTGCCGATGTCATGCATCAACGCGCCTATGCGAATCCGCTCCACCTCCTCCTCCGACACACCGAGGAGTCTAGCCACGCGTACAGCATACGAGGATACCCTCCTCGAGTGATGGGCCGTATATGGGTCTTTTAGGTCTACGGCGTTAGAAATCATTTGCAGGCTCTTTAGGAATAGTTCCCTTTGTTCGCCAAGCAGCTTCCATGGGTAGTACAACTCGACTATTACAATCGTGGCAAGCACAATTCCCAGATGCCCAACCAGCCGGAAAACGCCCCAGACGACCAATGACCCAACGATGAATGCGAAGACGTGGACAGTACACTCTCGCAGGACAGGCCCTACCAGCCTCCGACCTGGTATTCTTTCAGAGATGCCGATTCGAAGAATCTGCAGGAGAACCATAAACCCCAGAGTAAGGAGAGAAAGCAGGACCAGCTCGATCCACCTTCCCTTTCCCGGTTCCAAAAGTGCCAGTAACCCTGCCCCCGCTACTAGTGAAATCGCCGCTTCGCCACCCTCTGCCAGCCAGCCGCCCAAATCCCGCCTGGAGGCAGCCCCGCGGGTTGACACAACGCCTGCGAGCATCGGCGCGAGGACCGCCACAACAACGCCCTGAGAAAGGCCATAGACCACCGTCACGACCAGGAAGACGATGGGGGATAGGTTCAAAATGCCGTGGGGCCTGATCCGAATCTCCGCTGACGCCGCCAGAGCGCCCAGGACGACCACGGCTAGCGTCCAAGGAATCAGCTCAGGAGGAAATTCGAAGACGAAGGGAGTCGCGGCGCCTACGCAAAGGCCCGCAACGGCAACAAAGGCAGTACGCCAGAGAGTCTCACGGCTCAACTCACGATCCCCCGCTCTCGACTCCTCTGAGTTCGCCCGGACTCGTCTCGCCATCGACCTCGGAGGCACCAGAACGGACAGCGAGAAACGCGTCCACCACCTCGGGATCGTACATCGTCCCCCGCCCGCAGATGACAGATTCGACCACTTCGCTCATGGTGTGAGACCGCTGGTAGGGAAACAGCCCATAGAGCTTACTGTCCACATCCTCAGCAAGCGCGAGTATCCGGGCACCCACTGATATACGTCTCCCTGCGCGCGCATCCTCTCCAGCCCGCAGCTGGTACGGAGCATGATGGTTTAGGATCATCTCGCGTACGTCCCGTCGTGGCAACTCGCTTACAATCTCTGCCCCCAGTCTAACATGGTCAGCTATCAAAGCTTCTGCTCGGGAATGAGCATCCGGAGAACTGAGTTCATCTTCGAGTCCAATCATCCCTATGTCGTGCATCAAGGCAGCATACTCGAGAGCCTCTATATCGTTCTCAACCAGACCTACACCGCGGCCAATCGCCACCGAAAGGTCGGCCACTCTACGCGCGTGGCCTCGCATCCTAGGGAGACCGATCTCGCAAGCACGAACAAGGCTCTCAATTATCCTCATGTATGTAATACGCTCTCCCAGCACCAACTCCATAGCCCAACGATGAAAAGGAAGAACCAAAAGGGCGACAATAACGAATGCTTCGTGCAGGCGAATGTAAAGCATGGCTATGAGGACGCAAGTAGGAATACTTAGAAGGTTTGCCCAAAAAAATTCCCGAACGAAGCCAATCCATGTACGCAGAAAGGAAACGTCTCGAGTCCTACTAACAACAAAACCTATAAAAAAGTTGTTCGCAATTTGATAAACAAGGGGCCCCAGCAAGATTGGAAGAATTTGAGATGGGAAGCTCGGTAACGCGGGATTACCGCCAAGCTTCCTATAAACGATCGCCCCAATCAGCGCGCTGATGCCCATCTGGGCTCCATTGAAAAACGTCCGCCATGTGACCCAGGTGCGAGGAAGAGAATTTCCCACAGAGTATCCCAGAGACACCACGAGAAGCGCTGTAATCGGATCGAAGAGGTATATCGTGATATAGTACAAGGTGGCCGTAGAACTGACGACGCCACCTGCGGGATCGCGCGCATGAAGAGATGAAATAGCGGCGATAAGTACTATGAACAAGAACATCTCCGGAAAAGTCGCTTGATAAACGCCTGCAGAGAATACGACTAGAAGGACGGCAGCGGTTCCTACAACAACTGGTATCGCCAGGGTGACGGAGAGGGGAAGTCTCATGTGAAGTTTCGCCTCGCGGAAAGAAAAACCAGACCGACGATTCACAATCCTCTGTCAACGGCTAGGAACAACCTTCGAATGAGTCGGCTTCGCAACGGGGCACCTTTCGGTAGCAAGCGCTGGGCTCCTGCCCGCTCAACCCGTTGCTGCTGCCTGGGCAACTCGCCCGACGTCAGCGGCTCAAAGGCGTGGACTGCCTACTGCCTCGCTGTCGGTCCGGTTAAACTCTGGCTTCGCCTCCTTTGCCCGGATTCCCTGCTATCCACCGCCGGAATTCCCTGTCGCACATTCTTGCTACCAAAAATGTCCTGCCACCGCCGGTAGATCAGCCTGAAGACCACCGCCGCTCCTACAGTCAGTGTGACAAAAGCAGCGAGGCGGAGATGTACTAGGGCAATCGCGATCCAGGCTGCGCCGACGATAAGAAGAACGGACGTATTGAGCACTCGCTGGGCGTCGACCGGGTAGCCGGGGTCAACCCCCTCTATCAGCGTGCCTACCAGGAATCCCCGAAACCGCTGCCCGAAACCAGTGGGGATCAGCGAGAGGGCCGCAGGTCGTCTGGCCTGATCCACCCGGAGGACTTCCGGAAAAACAATGAAGCCAAACGCGATTCCGAGGAGAGAAATCCCGGACATGCACAGCACTGCGATCCTCACACCGGCAAGGTCCGCCAGTTTGCCGAAAACCAGCATCGCCAGGACCCGCACCGCCGCCAGGGCAACCTGCCGGAGCGTGAGGACCCGGCCAAGCATGCCCGAAGGCGTAATCTCCATGATCGTGGCGGCCAGAGTTATGAACAGCACCACGTTGGCGATGCCCACCCAGAACACGGATGCGAAAAGCATACCCACATTCGCGGAAAGGCCTGTCATACCCGTGGCTATCACCCATCCCAGAAAGCTGGCGGCAATCAGCAGACCCTTCGGGAACCTGCCTCCGAACCAACCGATGAGGAGTGATGCCAGCACAAATCCCACACCCCAGACACCATTGAACCAACCGAATTGCGCGTCGCTCAGTCCAAAGACGCCTTTGGCAAGGGGTGTCTGGAGCGAATTCAGCCCGGAAACCCACCACCCCAGAAATATGAGGTTCAAGAGCCCGAATTGAATGCGGTCGCGCCGAACGTATCGAAATCCTGCTTCGATATCGGAGAAGACGCGGTTCGCCCCGGCTCCGGCACTCCGATGCAAGCCCTGAGGCACCGAAAGAAGAAGAATTATTGCGCCAGATATGAGGTAGGAAGCCGCATCCACATACATCGCCACAGAATAGCCGACGGCCTGAACAAGCGAACCGGCCAAGACGGGACCGATGACTTCGGTTGCGGTGTCCACCGCGGTGAGAAATGAGTTCGCGGGCAGCAAGTCAGCCTTCGACACCGTCGCAGGAAGCGTGGCCAGCATCGCGGGACGGAAGAAGGCTGTCGCGCAGGAGATCAGGAAGAGGTCCAGGTAGACGAACCGGATATCGTGGCTCATCAGCCAGGGAATGATGGCGACAAGCGCGGCGCGGATGAGGTCGGCCAGGATCATCGTCCACTTGCGATTCCACCGATCCACAAGGACTCCGGCGAAGAGTCCCACCGCGGCGGGGCCCACCATCAAGGCGATCACCGCGTAGGAGACCGAGAGCGCAGAACCCGTCTGGGCGTAGACCCACAGCGAGATCGCCACCCAGTGGAAGCGATCGCCGAGCAGCGAGATGCCCTGGCTCGTCCAGAGGACGGCGTAGTTCCGATGGCGCATCAGCGCGCGAAAGCCGCTGGAACGAGTGGGGGGAGTGATCACCTGCTCAGCCATGGAGGGGCTCCAAAGTGCACCACCGGCCGTCTGTCAATCGTTAGGATGTTCCGGCACCCCCACCTCACCTCCTGCCCCGCCCGCGAGCATATAAGACGAGGGCAGCGTCTCCCGCTGCCCTCCGGATCTCCGGATCCCGATGTGGGGGTGGCGGCCCAGGTCGTCGCCCGCCTGAAACTAGTAAATCACCTCCGTCACACCATTCCGGTGGCGGACAACGACCAGGTCGCCGCTTTGCTGCAGCTTGCGCAATGCCGGGGTGATCTCCTGGACGCGGACCGCGTGGAACCCGGCCTCGTCCTGGTCGCCTCCCCGAAACGCCTTGCCGCAGGCCGTGCAGAAGATCCCCCGCTCCGGCTGGAACGTGCCTCGCACCTGACTCCAGCGCACGGTGATGTTCTTCACCACCTTGTCGCTGCCGCAGTGGGGACACGCACCCGATGGCATCAGAGCACTCCCGCCGGACGAAATCCTGCCTTGCTACATTGACCCTTCGCCGCTACGCCCTCATTCCCTCTCTCCTGGCCCACGGGGCCGCCGCAGATCAGCATGACCGGGGGAAACAGGGTTACCGAAAAGCGGGGAGAGTGGAGCAGGTCTGTAAGCCGGGTTCTGTCCGCACCGCGCCCGCCCCAGGCACCGCAGCCGGTCTTGGAGAAGGGCGGGGCGGGGCAGCCATCTCTCTACGACCTCAGTTGCCTGAGGCCTGATGCGGCCTACCCGGGGAGTCGGCGGGCCACCTCATCTCCCCCTACCTGGCCTTGCTCCGGGTGGGGTTTGCCTGGCCAGCCTGTCACCAGGCTGCCGGCCGGCTCTTACCCGGCCGTTTCACCCTTACCGGCATCCCACGGGCGCACGGCTTGCTCCCGCGGAACCCTCTGCCGGCGGTATGTTTCTGTGGCACTTTCCCTGGGGTCGCCCCCGCTGGGTGTTACCCAGCACCCTGCCCTGTGGAGCCCGGACTTTCCTCAGACACCCGCTCGCGTGTGCACCCGCGGCAGGCGCCCGCGACTGCCCGACCTGCTCCGTGACCATGCTAGCACAGCGGAGGAGAAGCCTCAAATGCCGGCGAGGACGATGCCTCCTACTTCCCGCCGCCCACGCGGATTCGGATGCGCTCTTCGCGCGGCCAGGGACGTCCCTTCTCCCGCAGCCGCCGCAGGTAGGCCGCGGCACGGGCCTTCACCCTCTCCAGGGCCTCCGCCCGGGAAGGTGCGGTCGCCTCAACCCCCGGAAGGGCCGGAACGATGGCGCGCACGCGGCCCGACAGCTCCTGGACCTGCACGCTGTACTCCACCCAGTTCCGCGGCTGCGCCGCGTCCAGGGCCTGGTTAGCCAGTGCGTCGGCGCGGGCATTGGCCTCTCGCGGCACGTGCTGGATCGTCCAGCGGGCAAAGCGCCCCAGCAACGCGCCCACCTGGTCGTGCAGCGGGCGCAGTGCCGGGCTCTTCACCTTGAACTCCCCATTCACCTGGCGGACGAGGAGGTCACTGTCGGTGCGGATCTCCACTTCCCTGGCGCCCTGGGCCAATACCATGGAGAGGCCCCGCAGCAGGGCCTGGTACTCGGCTACGTTGTTGGTGGCCTCTCCGATGTACTCGCTGACCTCCTCCACGACCTTCCAGTGCGCGTCTGCGATGACCACGCCGATGGCCGCCGGGCCCGGGTTGCCCCGCGAAGCCCCGTCCACGTGCAGCACACGCTTCACCGGCGGCACCTTTGGCGCGGCAGCGCAGTCATTCGGGGAGAACCAGGATCCGCCCGCACCCCTCGCAGGTGAGGATCAGGTCTTCCTCCTCCTGCAGGCGGAGCACACGCCCCTCGGGAATCGCCACGTGGCACCCCTCGCACACGCCACGGCGCACCGCAGCCACGGCCAGCGGCCCCCGGCGTTCGCGGATCCGGTCGTACCGCCGCAGCAGCTCCTCGTCGATCTGCATGGCCACCTGCTCCCGCTCCCGGCGCAGTGCCTGCAGCGCCGCCTGCAACGAGGCCTGCTGCCGTCGGTGGTCCTCCTCATGCCGGGCCAGTTCGGAGCGGGCGGTGCCGGCCACCTCTTCCAGGGCGCGAACGCGGGCCTGCAGGGTTTCCACCTCTTCCATCAAGGCCAGGATGACATCCTCCAGGTGGCGCGCATGGCGCTCCAGCATGGCCACATCTTCCTGCATGGCCGCCAGCTCCTTGGGGTTGCGCACGCGTCCGCTGTACATCTCCGCTTCCATGCGCTGGCGTTTGGCCACGGTGGACTGGTGCTCCAGCTCCAGATCCCGCAGGCGGGACTGTCGGCCCGTCAGCTCCCCCCGCGCCGCTGCCAGAGCGGCCTCGGCCTCCTCCACACGCGCGCTCAGAACGGCTCCGGGATCCAGAGCGCGCAGGCGCTCCTCGGTCCGCAGGAGGTCGCTGTCCACCTGCTGCAGTCGGTAGAGCAGGCGCAGTCTGGAGGCGGGCAAGGGTTGCGTCACGGATGTCTACCTTAGTTGTGAGCCGGAGGGAATCCTGTTATAAGGGAGCCGGCGGCGCGACCGCCGAGGGGGACGGAGCAGGGGGAGACTCCTGTGTAAACCCCTCTGCGCAGCGCCGCCTCTCAGCCCACGGGGTCCGTCCGGGCTAGCGGCGGGGGGCCTTGGGGCTTCCCTTCGGCGCCGGCCGCTGCGGTTTTCGCGCCACCGGGCGGGCGGACGACTTGCTCTTTGTCGGCTTCTGCACCCCCGGGCGCGGGGCCGGCTTCTGCTCCTGCCCGGGGCGCGCTGTGGGCTTGGATACCGGGCTTCCAACCAGCCCTGCGGGCCGGCGCGGCAGGCCGACCGCAGGCGAGCCGGGGCGTGCGGGCGCCACGCCGGGCCTGCCGGGGACGGCAGGACGGACGGCAGCGGGAGCAGGCCGGACCGGGGGGTGTGCCGGGCGGGGAACGGCCACAGCCTTCGGCTTTGCCGCCGGCGGCGGGAGCTCGCCGGCCAGCTTCAGCCGCTTACGCTTCTCGTCCCACCACTGCTTGTACAGGCGGGCCAGGGATTCGAATCGGTCGAACATGTCCGGCCATTCCAGTTCTCGGCGCATCCCCTGAATGATCGGCTCCACCTTCCCCCAGGGGACGGGGAAGAGCTCGAAGACCACTTCAGGATCGATGATCCCGCCCTCGACCAGAACCCCCAGGGCGTCATAGAACTGGGCGACGCGGATCAGGTTGTTGAAACGGATGCTCCCAGGAGGGGCTTCGATGATGAACTGCTCGTAGTCCTGGAAGTCGAACTGGAAGACGATGTACTGCATCGCCTCCAGGCTGTGAGGGGCGTCGGCCATCTCTATGAGCCGAAGGAGGACCTCCACTTCCCCCGGCTTGATCTTCTTCAACTCGGCCTCACCTCGGGTCGCTAGGCCACAATCTGCCCTTTCAGACCCAAATTCTGGCTTCAGGCGCGGTTTTCCTTGTGGGAAGACCTGTTGGGGCCTCCGACCCTCTTGTAGGGGAAAACCGACGTTTATCCTGCAAAAGGCAGGTCTCAGCACCATAGAATGGGCATTTATGAGCCAAAAGACCGCGTTGATGGCGGTATGCCGCCCGGAGAACTGGTATACTCGGGTCGCCGGGCGAGTGGCTCAGCGGCAGAGCGCCTCCCTTACACGGAGGAGGCCGCAGGTTCAAATCCTGCCTCGCCCACCAGCCAGCAAGTCTCCGGAAAGCCTGCGTTTTTGCGCTCAGGGGTTTATCCGGCGGCGATTCCAGCCGGAAGAAACCACGGGATCCGCCGGCGCCTCTCCTGCCAGGAGAAGGACAGATCTGTGCCGGGGTTGGGCATAAAGAGGTGGTTGAGGAAACACCGGTGAGCCGGGATGGTCTCGCTGCTCCCCGTGCCCCTGCAGGTGCCTCCGCCCAAACCGGAGTCGGAACTGCAAAGCGTCTTCTTCCTGCTCATCCTGGGGGTTGTAGCCGTCGCCTTCTTCCTTTGGCTCATCATGAGCCACTTCAGCCGGCCCCCTTGAGCCCCCCAAGCCTCAGACCACCTCCCGCACGACCTCCGGGGCCACCCGCTCCACCCTGGCGCCGAGCGCACGCAGCTTTTGCACCAACCCCTCGTAGCCTCGATCCAGGTTCTCCACATTGGTGATCTCGCTGGTCCCCCGCGCGCTCAGGGCGGCGATGACGACCGCGGCACCCCCGCGGATGTCCCGCGCCTCTACCGGGGCGCCGGAGAGCTCCTCCACCCCGTGGATGTGCACGGTGTCGCCGTCCACGCGCATCTGCGCCCCCATGCGTCGGAGCTCCTCCACGTAGCCGAAGCGGGAGTCGTAGATCGTCTCCCGGATGGTGGAGGTGCCGCGGGCGCGGGTCAGCACCGCGGCCAGCGGCGGGTGCAGGTCGGTGGCGAATCCCGGGTAGGGCGCTGTGTCCACATCGATGGCCTGCAGGTCCCCGCTCATCCTGACGCGCACCCCGTCCGGCTCCACCACCGCCTCCGCGCCGGCCTCCTGCAACTTGGTCAGCAGAGCCTGGAAGTGCTCTGGGATCAGCCCCTCCACCATCACATCCCCGCGGGTGGCCACGCCGCAGAGGAGATAGGTGCCAGCCTCGATGCGGTCGGGGATGATGGCATACTGTGCACCGTGCAGTGTGGGGACGCCGCGGATGGTCACGGTGTCCGTGCCGGCGCCGCGGATGCGGGCGCCCATGAGGTTGAGGAAGACGGCGGTGTCGACGACCTCCGGCTCCCGCGCGGCGTTTTGCAGCACGGTCGTCCCGCGGGCGGTGCTGGCCACCATCATCAGGTTGATGGTGGTGCCCACGCTGCTGCGGGGGACGTAGAACTGAGTCCCACGGGCACGGCGGGCGAAGCCCGCCTTCATGTAGCCGTGCTCCGTGGTCACCTCCGCTCCCAGTGCGGCGAACCCGCGCATGTGGAAGTCCACGGGGCGGGTGCCGATGGAGCAGCCGCCCGGCAGCGGGATCTCCGCGCGCCCCATGCGCGCCAGCAGCAGTCCCGCGGTGTAGAAGGACGCGCGCATGCGACGGCACAGGTCGTACGACGGGGTGGTCCGGTCCAGACCGCGCGCGTCCACGATCATCCGGCTGCCGGCAAAGACGAAGCGCACCCCCAGGTCCTCCAGGATGGCCTGGAGGGTGAGGACGTCCTGGCAGTGGGGGACGTTCTCCAGGACGGAGACATCCGGCGCCAGGCAGGCGGCGGCGATGATGGCCAGGGATGAGTTCTTCGCGCCCGAGACCTTGACGGTCCCATGCAGGGGTCGTCCTCCGGTGATGACCATCCGTTCCACGCCTGCCTCCTCGGATTCGCTGCCGCGTCGCTGTACGGGTTACGGCTGCAGCTTGGTCTGGACGTAGGTACGCACCAGCTCCTCCAGCAAGACCATCCGGTCTACCTGCCGGATGACCGTCCGCGCGTCCCGGTGGCTAGTGATGTAGGTCGGGTCCCCCGAAAGGAGGTAGCCGACAATCTGGTCTACGGGACTGTACCCCTTCTCCGCCAGGGCCTGGTAGGCGTAGCGAAAGACCTCCTGCGGGTCCCGGAGTGGAGGCGGGCCCAGGCGGAAGACTCCGGTGCGCTCGTGTTCGCCCATGGTCCACCTCACGTCGTGGTCTCTGTGCCCAAAACTCCCGTGCTCTACGCACGCACACACTAGCCCTGGCAGGATGGGCAGAACACCGTGGCCCCGTCCCGCCAGTCGCACCCGGCCTGAGGGACTCCACCCGCCGCCCCGGATGCAGCCTGGCCTGAAAGAGGACCTCGTCCGCGTACAGATTCCCGATGCCGGCCACGACCTCCTGGCGCAGCAGGAGCGCCTTGAGCCCGCCGCGGCGAGGCCGCAGCACCATCCGAAAACGCTCCAGGGTGAAGGCTCCCCCCA
>FWPU01007490.1_pt1 | contig 20091 bp, 19 predicted proteins | sample 2228361 | NCBI WGS metagenome assembly FWPU01 (sample SAMEA103939777, study PRJEB20133) | metagenome
GGAGATCGGGCGGCAGGACGGGTTCGTAGGACTCGCCCGCGAAGGCGGCTTCTGCCTCGCGTTTCTTCTCTTCCAGGTCCAAAAAGCGCAGGAAGAGCAGCCAGGCAAGGTGTTCGGTGTATGCCATCACGCCGCCGACGTTGTTATCGCGCCGCAGAATATCGCAGGCGCGCCACATTTCACTGCTCAGGTTTTCGTTCAGCCGGGTGGTTGGTGCGGTCATGGGGTCTCCAGTCAACAGGGATAGGCGCAGGCGGCGCCGCTTATTTTCATCTCGGTAAATAACTGCGAGCGTTATTAAATCAAACAGCCAAATTCGTTAATAAGACCTGATTGTCAGGCATTTCTGCGCCAACGCCATTCATCAAAGGGAATCTGTGCCTTCAATCAAAATATCGAGATAAGCCCGGTAGGCAAACACCCGGTTGCGGCGCTGACCGGTCACTTCACGCGCGATGCCAAGATTGACCAGCGTTTCCATGGCGCGCGCCGCGGTGGGGAAGGAAAGCCCGGTGCGCGCGCATACCTGATTCAAGGTCATCAGAGGACGCTCGCACAGCGCCCGAAATATCTGCAGGGTGGTAGATGCGGAGCGTTGCGAACGTTGAATTGTTTGTTCATCTTGCTGGAACAGGGACAGCAGACGCCTGGTCGTTTCAACGGCGTTCGTTGCTGTTTGCTCAACGCCCTCGAGGAAGAAATCCAACCAGGCTTCCCAGTCCCCCTCGAAACGCACCTGGTCGAGCATACGATAGTACTCGGCACGATGCTGCTTGAAGTAAAGACTCAGATACAACAGCGGTTGAGAGAGAAGCCTATCGTGATGCAAAAGGAACGCGATGAGCAAACGTCCAATGCGACCGTTGCCATCGGGAAAGGGATGGATGGTCTCGAATTGCACATGCGCCAGAGCAGCCTTGACAAGGGCAGGATAGGGATTGCCTTTTCCGTGGAGAAAACGCTCCAAGTCCGCCATACAAGGTTCTACCTCGTCCGGCGGCGGAGGAATGAAATGCGCATTGCCTGGGCGGGTGCCGCCAATCCAGTTTTGGGTGCGGCGGAACTCGCCTGGAGACTTCTTGCTGCCGCGTCCACGAGAGAGCAGGATGCCGTGCATTTCACGCAACAAGCGATTGGAGAGCGGGAAACCCTCCTTCAGGCGTTGCAATCCGTGATTGAGCGCAGCCACATAATTTGAGACTTCCACCACCTCGTCCAGCGGCGCGCCGGGCGATTCCTCGAGTTCGAAAAGCAATAACTGTTGCAGTGTGGATTGCGTGCCTTCTATTTGCGAAGATAGGACGGCTTCACGACGCACATAAGCGTAAAGGAAGAGGTCAGGGTCGGGGAGGAGCAGGGTGATGCTGTCTAACCTGCCCAACGCTAACGTGGCGCGTTCCAGCAACTGCTGCCGAGTCGGGTCCAGCTCCAGAGGCGGTTGCGGCGGCAGCGGATGGGGGACAAAAGCCTGAATCCTTTCGCCGCCAATTTGGGCAATTTCATAACGTCCGGTCATGCCACGGTGCATAGGCCTTCTCCATATTTTTTAGATGCACTGGCGTATTTCATCCATAGACTCCTAATACAGCACCTTTTCAACCACAATTGCTGGCGGGCATAGTCCAATAGTTCTGCGTTTTGCCTAACCGTGTTTTCACCCATACAACCGCGTTTGCACCTCCGCCAGCGTCTGCCGCAGGGCGTCCGCGCTGCCAAAGCGAGCCATCACGCCGCTCAGTTCGCCCATCTCTTTGAACGGCGGCAGGCGGAAGATGCGCGGATTGGTGATTTCATCCACCCCGCTCAGGCGGTATTTTTCCAGCAGGGCTTCGACTACGGCGCGCTGTTCGGGGCGCAGCGACTCCAGCCAGGCGCGCTGAGTCTCGCGGAAGCGTGCCACCCGCTCCGAACGGCGCAGGGGCGGCTCGCGCCGAAACGCCAGCAGCGCCAGCAGGTCGAAGGGGTCAGTTTCGGGCAGGTCGAGCGCTTCTGCCAGCACGTCGGGATGCACGCTCACCTGCGCCAGTTGCTCGCGCAGGCGGGCGCGTTCTTTCTCATCCTGCCAGGCTTGAACCAGTTGCTGCCAGCCGGGTAGCAGCGCAAGGGTCTTCTCGCGGGCGTAGTCCACGTACTGTTCCAGCGTCAGCGGCTCTTCCAGTCCGGTGACGAAGAAAACCGCTTCCTCGGCAATCGTCACCTGCAGGTTCTTGACCGTGATGACGCGCTCGCCGCCGGGTTGGGCAATCGCCAGGTCGAAATCGCACTGCGCCGTTTGCCCGGCGGTAGTCTGGACGGTTTTCTGACGGCGGGTGAGTTTCGCGCCCCAGGCGATGACCGTCACCTCGCCCTCTGGCAGGTTCTCGAAGCGGTACGCGCCGTGCTCATCGGTCAGGATGGGTCCGCGCTGGTCGTTGGGGGCAGCCATCACCGCCACGCTGACTCCCTGAATCAGGTCGCCGGTCTCCTCCAGGCGCGCGATACCCTCCAGGGCGGCGGTCTGCGCTTCGGGCGGGGGCGGCGGGGTGGACGGCGCGGGCGGGCAGTCCCAGCGCGAGTCGAGCAGGCGGGTGGCGTCGGTGTAGTCAATGATGCGGAACCACAGTTTGTTGGTGGCAGGGTCAATGCGGCTGCCGCGCCCGATGATTTGCTTGAACAGGATGGGCGAAGCGATTGTCTTCATGAAGACGATGTTGCGACAGGATGGCACGTCCACGCCGGTGGAGAGCAGTTCGGCGGTAGTGGCGACGACCGGTGTCTTGCGGTCGCTATCCTGGAACTGGTTCAGCCAGCGTTGCCCCTGTTCGCCCTCCTCGCTGACGATGGGTACGGCGTACTGCTCGCCCAAACCCAAATCGGCAAATTCGTTGTTGAGCAGGCGCGCCACCTCGCGGGCGTGTTCCATGTCCACGCAAAAAACCATCGTCTTGTGCATGGAACCAAACTGCCGCAGCAAGCGCGCCAGATGCTGCACCAGGGTTCGGGTGCGGTCGGGCAGATGCACGTCACGTTCGAATTGCGGCGTCTGGTACTCATCGCGCACGGGAACATCTTCTGGCGCGATTACCTCCGCGCCCTGCTCGATGACTTGTTCGATGCGCAGCCCATCGCGGTCCAGGTTGGTCTTGACGCGGTGAATCTTGTAGGTCGCCAGGAAGCCATCCTCGATGCCCTGCCCCAGGCTGTAGGTGTACGCCGCCTGACGGAGAACGCCTTTGGCGGGGTCGGCGGGGTCCGCGGGGATGGCGGGTTCTTCGGCGCAGAAGTAGGCGTAAGTGTCTATGTTCTCATCCTGCTTGGGGGTGGCGGTCATGCCGAGATGAATCGCCGCGCCGAAGTGGTCGAGAATCTCGCGCCAGGTGCCAAAGCCGGAGCGGTGGGCTTCGTCCACGATGACAATATCGAAGAAATCGGGCGGAAAATGCTCGAACAGGCGTTTGCCGCGCTCCTCGCTCCACAGAGTCTGATAGATGGCAAAATACAGGTCGTGCTGCAAACTCAGTTTGCGGCTGCCATCCAGCAAAAAGCGCGGGTCGCCGTGCGCACCGGCAAACGGGCTGAAGGTGTTGTACGCCTGATCGCGCAAGGCGACTCGGTCCGCCAGGAACAAGACGCGCCCGCTGCGTCCCTTTTGCGCCTGCAGCCAGCCCGATTTGAGCAACTTCCAGACAACTTGCATGGCGATGAAGGTCTTGCCCGTGCCGGTAGCGAGCGTGAGCAAGACCCGTTTCTGACCGCGCATGGCGCGCAGAATCGTCTCGCGCACGGCGGCTTCCTGAAAGTAATGGGGGATTTTGCCCCGTGTCAGGTCAGGCGGGGCGTAAGGGTGCAGGAGCGGATTGCGGCGGCGGGCAGCAGCCAGGGCGGCATCATAGACCGGGCGCAGTTCGCCAATGCGCTTTCCAACCTGCTCCGGCGATGTGATGCCCGTGTTCAACTGCCAGCGCTGCCAGAGTTCTTCCGGCGAAGGAAAGTCCGTCCGCTGGCGGGTGGTATCGGTGAAACCGTCCCATTCGAGAATCTCCTGCCCGTTGGCGGCGTAGGCAAACATCAAATTGTTTTCGCGGGCGTAGCGTATGGCCTGCTCCAGCCCGTTGATAGCAGGCACGCTCTCCGCTTTGGCTTCCACCACCGCAATCGGGAAGCCCTCGGTATAGCGCAGCAGGTAATCCATGATGCGCGGCTTCTCGCGTTCGGCGCGTCCGCCGCGCAAGACTACCCGCCCTGGCGTGTATTGCCAGTCGGGGCGGTAGTAATGCTCGCGCGTCACCTGGCTGCGCGTCCAACCGGCGCGGTTGAGTTGGGGGTCAATCAATTGAGCGCGGGTATCGGATTCGTTGAGGGGCATGGTTACACTGTCTGTTGATAAGCTTGGGTCACAAGCGCAAAGACGGCTTCCAGTGGGTCATGGGAGATGAGCGTTACATCCACTCCCTGCCACTTCCGGCGAAGATACGATTGTATTGTATTCGCATAAAACCGAAAGCGCAATACAATCCTCAGCGGCTGAAGTGCCTGCTCAGTACATGAAAGTCCCTCAAGGGGATTGGGAGTCGGCTTCAGCCGACTTCCACATACTGAGGCGGGACTTGAGTCCCTGCCGACCAGCCTGCCCCGGGATGTGGGTAATCACCAGAATCCTCATTCCGAGTATAATCAGACCAATCCCCTCCAGAATGGTGCAGGCATGAGCAAAACCAAACTACCCCTTCCCCCCGCCGACATCCTCTACGATTACCGCATCGCCTACCGCTCGCGGCAGGTGTCCCTGGTCGGGCGGCGCGAGGTGTTGTCGGGCAAGGCCAAGTTCGGCATCTTCGGCGACGGCAAGGAGGTGCCGCAGGTGGCCCTGGCGCGCGCCTTCCGCAAGGGCGACTGGCGCTCCGGCTACTACCGCGACCAGACCTGGGCGATGGCCCTCGGCATCCTCGACGTGCAGGCCTATTTCGCCCAACTCTACGCCCACGCCGACGTAGAAGCCGACCCCGCCACTGCCGGCCGCTCGATGGTCGGTCACTTCGCCTCGCGCTACATCGCCCCCGATGGCTCGTGGAAAGACCAGACCGAAATGTACAACATCGCCGCCGACGTCTCCCCGACGGCCGCCCAAATGCCGCGTCTGGTCGGGCTGGCCTACGCCTCGGTGCTGTACCGTCACCTGGACGAACTCCAGCCCCACGCCGCCAAATTCTCCCGTCACGGCGAGGAAGTAGCCTGGGGTACCATCGGCAACGCCTCCTCCGCCGAAGGCATGTTCTGGGAGGCCGTCAACGCCATCGGCGTCCTCAAAGCCCCGGCGGTCATCTCCGTCTACGACGACGGCTACGGCATCTCCGTCCCCAACCAGTTCCAGATGGTCAAAGAGAACATCTACGCCATCCTGAAAGGCTTCGAGCGCACCCCCTGCCCGGCCGAACAGTGCGACCGCGGCTACGACCTGTACAGCGTCCCGGCCTGGGACTACCGCGGCCTGCTCATCACCTACCAGGCCGCCGCCGAAATCGCCCGCCAGTACCACATCCCGGCCCTGGTCCACGTCACCGACGTCACCCAGCCGCTCGGCCACTCCACCTCCGGCTCGCACGAACGCTACAAGTCGCCCGAACGCCTGGCCTGGGAGGCCGAATGGGACTGCATCAAAAAGTTCCGCGAATGGATCATCGAGAACAAAGTGGCAGACGCGGCGGCGCTGGACGAACTGGAAGAGGAGGAACGCCAGCACGTGGAAGAGGCCCGCAAACGCGCCTGGCAGGCCTACCGCGCCCCCATCGAAGCGGATCGTTCGCGGACCCTGGGCCTGCTGGCCGAGATGGCCCGGGCCTCGTCCCACGCCGATGGTCTGGAGCAGGCGCGGGCGCGGCTCGAAGCGCTGCCCGACCCGACGCGGCGCGACCTCGTCACGGTCGTCCACGAGGCGCTGATCCTGACGCGCGGCGAGGCGTCCCCGGCCCGTCAGCAACTGCTCGACTGGCGCGCCGGGCTGGAAGGTCAGCAGGAGGAGCGTTATCACAGTTTCCTTTATTCGCCGCTGGCCGATTCGGCCCTGAACGTGCCGGAGGTGAAGCCGGTCTACGCGCCAGACGCGCCGCTGGTGATGGGCTTCGAGGTGGTCAACGCCGCTTTCGACGCCGCCCTGGCGCGTGAGCCGCGTCTGGTGGCCTTCGGCGAGGACGTGGGCAAACTGGGCGACGTCAACCAGGGCTTCCGCGGCCTGCAGGAGAAGTACGGCCCGCTGCGGGTGACCGACACCGGCATCCGTGAGGCCACCATCCTGGGGCAGGCCATCGGCATGGCGATGCGCGGCCTGCGTCCGCTGTGCGAGATTCAGTATCTCGACTATCTGCTCTACGCCCTGCAACTGATGTCCGACGACCTGGCGACGCTCCTGTGGCGCACGAAGGGCGGGCAGAAGGCGCCGGTCATCGTGCGGACGCGCGGTCACCGGTTGGAGGGCATCTGGCACTCCGGCTCGCCGATGGCGGGCATCATCCATCTGGTGCGCGGTATGCACGTCCTGGTGCCGCGCGACATGACCCGCGCGGCGGGCTTCTACAACACCCTGCTCCAGGCCGAGGAGCCGGCCATCGTGGTCGAGGTGCTGAACGGCTACCGCGTCAAGGAGCGCCTGCCGGCCAACATCGGCGAGATGACCGTGCCGCTGGGCGTGCCGGAAGTGGTGCGCGAAGGCCGGGACGTGACCATCGTCACCTACGGGGCCTGCGTGCGGATTGCGCTGGCGGCGGCCGAGAAACTGGCGGCGGCCGGCATCGAGGCCGAGGTGATAGACGTCCAGTCGCTGCTGCCGTTCGACATTCACGGGCGCATCGTCGAGTCGCTCCAGAAGACGGCCCGCGTCCTGTTCGTGGACGAGGACGTGCCGGGCGGGACGACCGCCTACATGCTGCGCGAGGTGTTGGAGGTGCAGGGCGGCTATCAATGGCTCGACTCGCCCCCGCGTACCTTGCCGGGCGCGGCCCATCGTCCGGCGGCGGGCAACGACGGCGACTACTGGTCCAAGCCCAACGCCGAGGCGATTTTCGATGCGGTGTATGCGATGATGCGCGAGGCGAAGCCGGCGGTGTTCAGTGTTCAGTCATCAGTGTTCAGTCATCAGTGATCAGTAAAAGGAGGTAGAGATGGGTTTGCAGCATGCAAAGAGTTTTCGCGATTTGGTGGTGTATCAGAGGAGCCGGGAACTTTCACGCGATATTCGCACGCTGACCGCCTCGTTTCCGACGGATGAGCGCTTTTCTCTGACCGATCAGATTCGCCGTTCGTCGCGTTCGATTGGGGCCAATCTGGCGGAAGCCTGGGCCAAGCGCAGGTATGAGAAGCATTTCATCAGCAAATTGACGGACGCCGATGGCGAGCAAATAGAGACTCAGCACTGGCTTCAAACTGCCCTGGACTGCGCTTACATTGACGCTCGAACCCACGATGAACTGGTAGCGCGCTGCATGGAAATCGGGCGCATGCTGGGCGGCATGATGGAGAAAGCCTCGCTCTTCTGCGGCAAATCCTCGTCCGCCATCCGCGAATCTTCTGTCCCTTATCTGCCCGACGCCGACGACTTCTTCCTCGACGACGATCCTGCCGGCCACTGCTCACTGACCACTGATCACTGAACACTGATAACCGACAAGGAGTCAACATGTCCACAAAATTCCTCGTTCCCCGTCTGGGAGAAGGCGTTGACGAAGTGACCATCGTCAAATGGCTGAAGCGCGAAGGCGAGCCGGTCAACGAGTTGGAGCCGCTGGTGGAGGTCGAGACCGACAAGGTGGTGACCGAAGTCCCCAGTCCGGCCAGCGGCGTGCTGTTGAAAATCGAGATTGGCGAAAACACCCCTGCCCGCGTTGGGGAGGTGATGGCCTGGATCGGCGAGGCGGGGGAGAATGTCGAGGTGGCAAGCGGCAAGTCGCAAGTTACAAGTACGGAGGCGGGTGGAAAGTCGCAAGTCGCAGGTCGGGAGGCGGTCGAGCCGCTGTCCGAACAACGTGACACGGAAAAACGTGACACGAACTTCCTCTCCCCTGTCGTCCGCAAACTGGCCGCCGAGCATGGCGTGGACCTGTCGCAGGTGCGCGGCACGGGGCTGGGAGGGCGCATCACCAAGCAGGATGTGTTGGAGTTTGTAGAGAGTAGAGAGCGGAGAGGAGAGAGCAGGGAGGAGAGAGCAGAGAGCAGCGGAGCGGGAATCGCCGCCGAGGGACAACTGATCAGGCATTCGACCGTCAGGAAACAAATCGCCGAGCGGATGGTAGCCAGCAAGCGCATCTCGCCGCACGTGCTGACGGTGATGGAAGCCGATATGTCGCGGGTGCTGGCCCACCGCGCCGCCCACAAGCCGGAATTCGCCCGTCAGGGGGTCAACCTGACCCTGACGGCTTACTTCGTGGCCGCCATTGCCGAGGCGCTCAAGGCGAACCCGTTGGTCAACTCGTCCTGGACGGACGAAGGGCTGCTGCTGCATGGCGTAATCAACATCGGCATGGCTACTTCGCTGGGCGAGGAGGGGCTGATTGTGCCGGTCATCAAGCAGGCCGACCATCTCTCCCTGCTGGGCATTGCCCGCGCCGTCAACGACCTGGCTGAGCGGGCGCGCACCCGGCGTCTGCACCCGGACGAAGTGAAAGGCGCCACCTTCACCCTGACCAATCACGGCACGGCCGGTTCGCTCTTTGCCATGCCCATCATCAGCCAGCCGCAGTGCGGCATCCTCGGCACGGGCGCGCTGCAAAAACGCCCGGTGGTGGTCACGGACGCAGCCGGGAACGACGCCATCGCCATCCGCCCGATGGTGTACCTGTCCTTCGTCTTCGACCACCGCATCCTGGACGGTTCGAGCGCGGATGCCTTCCTGTCCAAAGTCAAGGAGACGCTGGAAGGATGGGCGTAAATCTGAAGCAGGCCGGATTGACGCGCTGGGACGACAATTACCCCCGTAGAGGCCTTGTTTGGGACGGCAGTTTAATTGCCGTCCCAAACAACCATAAGGCGCTGAGGGGTAGGTGAGTTGCCTTTAGAAAATTATGATTGACAAAAAGTATTACTTTTTGTAGAATATAATTATGGTTTTCGAGAGAAATCTGTACGCCTCTATCGAATCAGTGTTGGACTCGCCAGAAGCAATCGTGATTACCGGCATGAGGCGAGTCGGCAAAACTACCCTGCTCAAAACCATTTATGAGCGTATCCCCGCCTCCAATAAAATTTTTCTCGACCTGGAAAACCCTCGCAATCAATTGTATTTCGAAGAAACCGATTACGATGCCGTGTATGCCAACTTGAAATTGCTTGGTTTGAAGCAGGAGGAGCGCAGCTATGTCTTCCTGGATGAAATCCAGCGTGTCAGAAACTTGCCGTCCATCGTCAAGTATCTTCTCGATACGTATGGTGTCAAATTCATTCTCAGCGGTTCTTCCAGTTATTACTTGAGGAATCAATTTTCCGAGTCGCTGGCAGGACGCAAGTACATCTTCGAGTTGTATCCGCTGACCTTCGATGAGTTTTTACGCTTCAAGGGCTTGCCTGTGCCAAGCGCTACAACGTCCTCGTTGGCGCTTTATCAGACGTACAAAGCCAGCCTGGAAGAATACTTGCAATTTGGCGGATTCCCCGGCGTGGTGCAAAAAAGCAGCGCCATGGAAAAACAGGCCGCCCTGGAGGACATTTTGACCTCCTATTACCAACTCGAAGTGATGCAGTGGAGCGACTTTCGCAAAAGCCATAAACTCCGTGACTTGCTTTTTCTCTTGTTAGAACGCACAGGCGCCAAACTGGAAATTTCCAAACTTGCCAGCCTATTAGGTCTGGCGCGCGAGACTGTCAACGAGTATCTGGCATTTCTTGTAGGGACGTATTTCATCCACCTGGTGCCGCCCTATACGACCAGCCGCGAGGTCGAAATCCGCAAAGCGCCCAAAATTTATGTTTGTGACCCGGGCCTGGCGCGGCAGTTCGCCCGCCTAGACGAAGGGGCGCTTTTCGAAAACGCCGTTTTTTGCAATTTGTTGCCGCGCGGAAAGGTACAATATTATCAGCGCAAAAACGGCCTGGAGATTGACTTCATCCAGCATCAGCGCGGCTATGAGGTCAAACTGCACCCTCACGCTGACGATATCCGCAAAGCGCAGGCCTTGGGGAGAGAAATCGGCCTCTCTGCCACCCTGGTTGTCTCTCGCGATTATATTTCCTCACCCGATGTAATTCATCTTTTCCAACTATGACCAACTTCGACGAACGCGCCAAACATTGGGACGATGATCCTATGAAAGTACAACGCGCCCAGGCGGTGGCCGATGCCATTCGCACGGCTCTTCCTTTGCGGCCTGGCATGACCGCCCTCGAGTATGGCTGCGGCACCGGCTTGCTCAGTTTTGCCTTGCAGAAGGATTTTGCCTCTATCACCCTGGCAGATACCTCTCGAGGGATGCTGGAGGTCCTGGCAGACAAGATCAAGGCTGCAGGTGCGGTAAACATGCACCCGGTCCGGCTCGACCTCTGCCTGGATCCGCTCCCGGCGCAGCGATTCCACGTCATCTATTCGCTGATGGTCCTGCACCATATCCCTGATACGGACATAATCCTGCGCAGGTTCTACGATGTGCTGGAACCAGGCGGCTGGCTGGCGATGGCCGACCTTGATAAAGAGGACGGCAGTTTCCACACGGATGGCTCGGCCAATGTCCATCACGGCTTCGAGCGGGAGGCTTTGCAAGAGCAAGTAGAGGCTGCTGGATTTGGGCAGGTGCGCTTCTCGACCGCCTATGTCATCGAAAAGGGGATTGGTCAGCAGAGGCGCGCATTCCCCGTTTTCCTGATGACGGCGTGCAAAGGATAACTTGTAAGACGCAGGGCGCGCCCATACATAAGCACGCCAACAAAAGGGGTGGACGTAGTACAATTACGCCGGAGCAACCTCCTCCCTGCATGTGCATCTAACCTTTATCCTGACATTTCTGGAGTGTATCTATGACCGAAACCTATGATGTCCTCGTCATCGGGGCAGGACCGGCGGGCTACGTGGCCGCCATCCGCGCCGCCCAACTCGGACAGAAAACCGCCATCGTGGACAAGCAGTGGCTGGGCGGGGTGTGCCTGAACGTGGGCTGTATCCCCTCCAAGGCGCTGTTGAAGAACGCCGAAATCGCCCACACCCTGCGCGAACGCGGCAAGGAGTTCGGCTTCGCGTTCGAGAACCTGACCCTCGACTACGCCGCGGCGGTCAAACGCTCGCGGCAGGTCTCCGGGCGGCTGGTCAAGGGCGTGGAGTTCCTGATGAAAAAGAACGGCATCGCCGTCCACATGGGCGCCGCCCGCCTGACGGCCAGGGATACCGTCGCCGTCAGCGACAAGGACGGCAAGGTAACCGAACTCAAAGCGAAGAACATCATCCTCGCCACCGGCGCCTCGGCGGCTGTCCCGGCGGCCTGGAAGGTGGACGGCGAGAAGGTCGTCACCTACTGGGAAGCCATCCTGCAGGAAAAACTGCCCAGGAGCGCGGTCATCATCGGGGCAGGGGCGATCGGCATGGAGTTCGCCACGGTCTGGAACGCCTACGGCGTGGAAGTCACCATCGTGGAAATGCTGCCGCACATTCTGCCGCTGGAGGACGAGGAAGCCGCGGCCGAGGTGGCCAAGGCCTACACCAGGCGCGGCGTCAAGATTTTGGCCGGGCACAAGGTCGAGGCGGTCGAGGCCACCGACAGCGGGGTCAAGGTCGCCGTTTCGGCGGGCGGCGACGCTTCGCCTTCGCTCAGCGTCAAGACCATCGAGGCCGAGCAGGCCCTGGTGGCGATCGGTTTCCGTCCGAACAGCCAGGATTTGAGCCTCGAGGCAGTGGGCGTCAAACTGACCGAGCGCGGCTTCATCGAGATTGACGAGCGCATGGCGACCAACGTCCCCGGCATCTGGGCCATCGGGGACGTGACCGGCAAACTGATGCTGGCGCACGTCGGCTCGGCGATGGGCATCGTCTGCGCCGAGAACATTGCCGGTCACGAGACCGTGCGGCTGAACTACGAGAACATGCCGCGCGCCACCTACTGCTCGCCGCAGGTGGCCTCCTTCGGCCTGACCGAAGCGCAGGCGAAGGAACGCGGCCTGGCGGTCAAGGTGGGGCGCTTTCCCTTCCAGGCCAACGGCAAGGCGCTCGGCCTGGGCGACTACGCCGGCTGGGTCAAACTGGTGGTGGACGAGAAATACGGCGAGATTCTGGGCGCCACGCTGGTCGGCCCGGAAGTGACCGAATTGCTGCCCGAACTGACCCTGGCGCAGATGATGGAACTGACCCCGGCGGAGATCGCCCGCAACGTCCACGCTCATCCGACCCTCTCGGAGGTGCTGATGGAAGCGGCGCACGCGGCGGAGGGGAGCGCCATCCACATCTAGCGCGTTGCTTTGATTTCCTGGATGCGTTGATAAATCTCTCGTTTGCTGCGGCCGGATGCGTCTGCCAGGCGCTTTGCCAGCCGACTAGGGGATTCCCCCGCCTCCAACCCCGACCGGATGGCTGCTACCATTTCGGCGTCTGTCCACTCCCCCGCGCCTTTCTCCGCTCCCCCTACCACCAGCGTAAACTCTCCCCGCGCCGGCTGTGAGGTGAAATATTCCAGCGCCCCGCTGACCTTGCCGCGCCAATATTCCTCGAACATCTTGGTCATCTCGCGCGCCACACACAGCGGGCGGTCGCCTAATTCGTGCAGGGCATCTTCCAACGTTTCAGCCATGCGATGGGGCGCTTCGAGAAAAATCAGGGTATAGGGCAGCTCCCTGACTTGCCGAAGCCTGGCGCGACGTTCTCCTTTCTTGGGCGGCAGGTATCCCAGGTACAGGAAACGGTCGGTGGGCAGGCCAGAAACGCTCAGGGCAGCCAGAGGCGCCGAGGGCCCGGGAACAGGCCGCACGTCGTAGCCCGAAGCGAGAGCGGCCCGCACCAATTCGTAGCCGGGATCGTTGATAGCCGGCGTGCCGGCGTCCGAAACGACCGCCACGTCTCCCTCCGTCAGTTTAGAGAGAATGTACTCTATCTTTTGCAGTTTGTTGTGTTCGTAATAACTGGTGAGCGGCGTGGAAATGCCGAAATGCTTGAGCATTGTGCCGGTATGACGGGTATCCTCGGCGGCGATCAGCCTGACCTCTCGCAGGAGGCGCAAGGCGCGCGGCGAGAGGTCCTCGAGGTTACCAATGGGAGTCGCAACGAGATAGAGAATGCCCATGCGCGTATTGTATCATCATGCCCGGCGCTTACCTAATAGCCTGAGTCTATTTCACCAGCCTCCAGAAAGCTACCCCCGCCAGCAAGGCCATCCCGGCCCCAAAGAAGAACGGCGCACTGGCGCCAAAGCCCGTCCACGCGCCCGCGCCCTGCCACAGCAGGCCGGCGATGACCGACGCAGGCAAGGCCGTCAGCCCGATGGCGGCGTTGAACAGGCCGTAGGCCGTCCCGCGCTGGGCGTCCGGCACCAGGTCGGCCACCAGCGCCTTGGCGGTCCCCTCCGTGGCCGCGTAGTAGACCCCGTAAAGCCCGAACAGCGCCCACACCTGCCAGCCGGTCTGCGAGAAGGCCAGGCCGAGGTAGACCAGCCCGTATGCCAGCCAGCCGCCGATGATCAAGCGACGCCGACCGACGCGGTCGGACAGCGCACCCAACGGCCCGGACAGCGCCGTGTAGATGGCGGTAAACGTCATCAGCATGAACATGGTTTGCAAGACAGACAGCCCGCGCTCCTGCGCCCGCAGCACGATGAACGAATCGGACGAGTTGCCGAGCGTGAACAGGACGACCGTCAGCAAGAAGGACTTGAAACGCGCGTCCAATTCAGCGAACCGCACCCGCTTCTTCCCGGACCCGGAACCGGCCTCCGTTTCGACAGGCTTTTCCTTCACTTCTTTCGCACCCAGCGCCAGGACGACGACGCCCAAAACGGCCGGCACGATGCTGACCAACACCGCGGCCTGGAAGGTGGCGCGGCTGAGCAGTGCCTGGTTGGCCTGAGTCAGCCAAATGATGAGGGCAGCGATGCCGATGCCGGTGAAAGCGCCGGCCGTATCGCCGGCCCGATGCAGGCCAAAAGCCAGGCCACGCGCGTCTTTGTCTGTGCTGGCGGCCACCAGCGCGTCGCGCGGCGCAGTGCGAATGCCCTTGCCGGCCCGGTCGGCAAAGCGCACGCCCAACACCCAACCCCACGAATTGGCGAAGTACAGGAAGGGTTTGGCAACCGTCGAAAGCGCATATCCCAGCACGGCCAGCCACTTGCGCTGACCGAGTCTGTCCGAAAGCGTGCCGGAGTAGATTTTGAGCAGGCTGGCAGTGGTCTCGGCCACGCCGTCAATCAGCCCAATGACGGCCGTCCGCACGCCCAGCACGTTGGACAGGAAAAGCGGAATGAAATAGACCAGCATCTCCGAGGAGACATCGGTCAGGAAGGAGGTGGCCGTCACGACCCAGATGTTGGGATGCAGGCGGGAAAAGGAGGTTTTCTTTTGCATAGCGATTCCTGAACGAGAAATTTACCTGAATATCATGCTCAAAAGACCGACCAATGCCCCGCCGGCGATCAACCAGGTCGAGTTGACCTTGTAGCGGAGGAGCAGGAAAAGGGATAGCAGAGCAAGCCCAAGCGTGAGCGCATCCGTGAGCGAGGCCACGCCTAATTGCCAGGTCACGGCCGCCATCAGTCCCAGCGAGGCGGCGTTCACGCCGTCCAGCATACTGCCGGCCCAGGCAGAGTTGCGCAGGCGCGGAATCAGCGGGTTGCTGATGGCTACGAAGACGAAAGAAGGCAGGAAGATGCCCAGGGTCGCCAACAGCGCCGCCGGCGTGCCGCCCAGCAGGTAGCCAATGAAGGTGGCGGCCGTGAACAGCGGACCGGGCGTCACCTGTCCGATAGCCACCGCGTCGATCAACTGTTGGTCCGTGATCCAGCCCAGGCGGGTCACGAAATCGGCCTTGAGGAAGGCCAGCAGCACGTAGCCGCTGCCGTACAGCACCGAACCGATCTTCAAGAACGTGAGGAACAGCACCGGCAGGCTGAATGGGATGGAGGCCAGGGCGGGCAGGCCGACTCCCGCCAGCGGCAGGAACGCCAGCGCCGCACCGGGCTTCTTCATCTTCTGCAGGTTCTTGAAAAGCATGACGAACAGGCCGGCGATGAAGAGCAAGGCGATTTCGTTGGCTCCCAGAAAATACGCAGCCAAGGTCAGAAGGCCGGCCGCACCCGTCAACCTGTCCTTGAGCGCCTTCCTGCCCAGGTTCATCAGCGCCTGGAGGATGACGGCAATGATGACAGGCTTGATGCCATACAGCAGCCATTCGGCTTGCGGCGCGGAGCCGAAGCGCACATAGAGGCCTGCCAATATCAGCACAATGATCGTAGCGGGCAGGATGAAGCACACGCCTGCCAACAAGAAGCCCAGCCAGCCGGCCCGCAACAGGCCCACGTGAATCACGATCTCGGTGGAGTTTGGGCCGGGGATGAGGTTGGTGGCTCCAATCAAGTCCAGGAAGCGTTGCTCGTCCAGCCACTTGCGGCGCTCGACCACTTCATCGTGGAACAGGGCCACGTGCGCCGCCGGCCCGCCAAAGGCAGTGAAGCCGAGTTTCAGGAACAGTCCGGTCACTTCGAGCAAACGCCGGGAAAGGGGAGGCAGGTCGGCTGCTGGGGAAGAGGCGTATGGTTGCATTATCCTTCCTCCAATTCACTCAACAGGTCCGCAGCTTTCTCGCGACCCTGCCGCAGCGCCTCGCGCCCGGCAGGGGTCAACTGGTAATATTTGCGCACCTTGCCGTCTACCACCTGGCTGGCGCTGGACAGCAAGCCGTCTTGTTCCAGGCTGTGCAGGATGGGGTAGAGCGTGCCAGGGCTGAGACGGTAACCGTGCCGCGCCAATTCCTCGATCAGCCACAGGCCAAAGACCGGCTCACGCCCGGCGTGATACAGGATGTGCAATTTGACAAATCCCAGGAAGAGGTCGCGTAAGGGCTTCATATATCGAATTCCGTTATCGGATTTCGATATAATTATCCCATAAAAAAAGCCCCTGTCAAGGTTGGCGGCGGGAGGGGGCAGGGCTTTCTTAAAGTCGCGTTGGGGTAGTAAAAAATGACCTTCTTCGTTAGGATTTGGGATATTCACAAACCAATCCGAAGCGAGGAAGGTCAAGATGGAGTCTACCACAAACGAGACAAAAGCAAAAAGCCTGTATGCTTATTTTGAGATGATTGTCGATCCCCGCAAAAAGCGAGGCATACGGTATCCTCTGCCTGTGCTTTTGACCTTAATTGTTCTGGCGAAGCTGTGTGGCGAAAACAAGCCATACGGCATGGCTGCTTGGTTGAAAGAGCGTGCGGAGGAGATACAGGTGGACTTGCCGGTCAAGCTGAAACGGATGCCACATCATTCCACGATTCGGCGTATTCTGGGCTTGTGCGCGGAGGAAATAGAAAGGGCTGTGGGTCTGTATATGGAACAGCGGCTGCGGGAAACGTCATCGCAAACCATCATCCTGGATGGTAAAACCCTGCGTGGCACCATTACGCCAGATGAGCCGTTTGGTTTGCATCTGTTGTCCGTGTATCTTCCAGAAGCGGGTATAACGTTGCGACAAGTACCGGTAGACAAAAGGAAAGAAAACGAAATTGTAATGGCGCCAAAGGCGTTAGAAGGAGTAGATTTGCGTGGAAGCATCGTGCCCGCTGACACCTGCATACCCAAAGAGCATTATCTGCCGAAATTGTCGAGTGGGGAGGTGACTATCTCTGGATCGTGAAAGACAATCAAGCTTCTACCCGCGCAGCCATTGAGCAACTGTTTGCTCCCCAACAGCCTGCCAGACCCGGTTTTGGTCATCCCCCCATGGATTTTGCCTCGGCACGCACCGTGGAAAAACGACATGGACGCCTGGAAGAACGCTCTCTGACCACCAGCAGTCTGCTGAGCGACTATCTGGATTGGCCCTATCTCCAGCAGGTCTTCAAAATCGAACGACATTTTACTACTTCGGCCTCCAATCGCGTTCACTCCGAAGTTCAGTATGGCATGACCAGCCTGACGCCCCAAGCTGCCAATCCAGAAAAACTGCTCATCCTGGTTCGCTCCCTATGGCGCATCGAAAATAGCCTGCATTATCGCCGCGATGTCACCTTCCAGGAAGACGCTACTCGAACCAAATCCAAGCCGGTAGGTCGTGCCCTGGCTTGCTTGAACAGTCTGGTCATCGCCCTGTTTTACAAGCAAGGTTTCTCCAATCATGCTCACGCGAGAAGGTTTTTTGCTGCCAGACCTCGACAGGCTTTAGCCCTGATTCTGCGACTTTAAGAAGACGCTGGGAAGCAAAGCAAGATCGCTTGCAAGAACGGGCGGGGGATGCTATTTTTTCTTTTTTCTGCGTCCTGCGGCAAGTCTTTCGCACTTTCGGGCAGCCCAGCCGCCTGGGATTCGGCTGGTAAAGTGCGGGTTATTGCAGTGGAGTCAGTATTACCCATTGACATTTGTCTCATCCAAGCAAAGCTTGTCGGGTGATCGTACCGCCAGGCTCCGGTGCCGGCCACAGGTCGATGGTACGTTCGGTTGTGGCGGGAGGCTGTGGGTGACAGCATAGCGCGGCAAGCCGCAACCAAATGTACCGCCAACCTTTGGTCGGCCTTGCCATACCACTTCGTGGCACGTGGCACAGCCTGGCGGTACGACGAGCATGTTACAGAATCTTCGCGGTTGGCATCGTTTTCACAGAGCAATACTATATAAGACGAATTTCGATGTCATTACGAGCGCGGGTCGAGTGGCCCCGCTTGGGTTGAGTTTATCGAGACCCGCCGGGTCGAGCGCCGGGTCTCGATAAACTCGACGCGGCGCTCGACCACCAGCTCAGCACAGGCTCCTCAGCCCCAGTGTGGCTCGCGAACGCCGCGGCAGTCTCTGTAGGGGACAACACCTTCTCCCGCCGTTCATCTTCCTCTTTCTGCAAATCGTGGATGTCGCCATCCACTTCAATGACCACCCCCGCCCTGTCGAAGACCCCGTGTGATCTTTACGGGGTGACAGTAAAAATCGACAGCGAATTCCTGAAAACAAAACTCCAAGATTTCCTCGGAGTTTTGTTTTTTATCCCGCCACAGACGAGACTTGATACTCGATCTTGCTCGGCACATTGACCCGCTGCGACGCGTCCAAAATCTCTAACGAGACAAGGTTACCATTCTCATCGTAATCCAGCATCACGCCTGGCTTATCTTCGTCGCTCTCAGCGACAAGGGTATCTGTGAAAATAATGGTCAGGGTATCGGTTTTGCTATCGTAATTGACTTTCATGGATTATCCCGATCTTTCTCGGTCATGCTCGTTGTGCTACGCTGTGTAATTCCTCGCGCACGACCCGCCGCAACAATTCCTCCAACGGTTGTTGCTGCTGATTTAGATATTCGCGCAATGCCTGATTGATCAGCGTCTGGTAATTCCCGCCGCCTGCCGCTTCGACTTCGCCGCGGAACCAATCCAGAATATCATTGTCAATGCGGATGGTGATGCGGGTTTTGCCTTTCGGCGCAGGGACAACTACACCGCGCTTGCCTTTGCTGAAATTATATTCTTTCTTCATTATTGTTCCTCATATACCTTTCGTTCACGGGCTGTGGCTTTTCTCACTGAAATGATACGAATGACAGTATCTCGAAACGTGTACACCACAACCAGGATCCGCCTCAGGAAATCTCTGCCAATCGTGATGTAACGGTCTTCACGGTCATGCTCATCTTGAATAGTGATGGCATTCTCATCTTCGAACACACCAACAGCATCCGCAAATCTGACGCCATGTTTCTTGTAGTTCGACTTGGCTTTGTTGGGATCCCATTCGTAGTTCATTGGTCTGTATTATATGCACAATTGTACACAGGTGCAAGGCTTGTCTTTATGCAATCAATTCCCTGATCTTCCCCACCACCGCGGACAAGTCCCTCACGACCGCATCTAGTCCGCCCCCACCCCCCCTAAATTCCAAGTTCGTGGAATTTGGGGGAGGTGTCCGAAGGACAGAGGGGGCATCTCCCTCTTTCTGCAAATCGTGGACATCCCCATCCACTTCAATGACCAGCCCCGCCAAAGGGCAAGGATGAATTATGAATGCTGAAGGATGAATTTTGTCGCGGTTGCAGGCTAATGCCCATCGCGGAGTCTCCCCTCGCGAAGCACCCCCGCAGTGAAGCGAAGAGGGCAAATCCGACGATGCAAACTCTCAATGTTCATCCCAAATTTTCATTGTCGCATTTGGGGGAGATGTCCAGCGGACAGAGGGGGTCACAAACAAACCCCTCTCCCGTCTCCCCAAATAGGAGAAGCCAAAACCACCATGAACCAGAACTTTGTTTTGGAAAACGATCACAATCATCAAGCACTCAGCCCCCTTCCCACATCGTCCCCTTGTGGGATTTGGGAAAGGCGGGGGGATAGGTCTCCCCTCCCCTCTTCCCTCCCCCGTTTGGATTTGACACATCTCGTAAAAAACTCCGAGTCTGCGAAGCGCTCGGAGCCTATTTGTTATTTGAGCATCTTTTTCAAAGCAGGGATAATCACTGGCAAATCCTCCTGCACCGTCCGCCAAACTACCTTCGTATTGACGCCGAAGTATTCATGCGTCAACTTGTTTCTCATGCCTGTGATTTCCCGCCAAGGAATTTCTGGATTTGCTTCACGCACATCTTCTGGAATTTGACGATCGGCTTCACCGATGATCTCAAACGCACGGATGACTGCATACATGGCTTTATCATCCTTGCAGAAGCCATCGTAGTCCAAGCCCTCTACAAAAGAGAGCGCCTTCTCGGCGTTCTCCAACATGTCGCGCAGATAATCTTCGTACACGCGCTTCATACGGGAATTGCCCCACTCAGAATTTGTTCTCCAATCTTTGGTTTAACTCGAGTTTAGACAAAATTTGGGGCGGTTCTGCCCTTGAGCAAAACCGCCTTTTTGGTAGAAACTTGGAGTTGTGAACAAACAAACCTCTACCAAAAAGAACATTAACAGACTTATCGAATTTCGTCAAGCGGTGTATGCGCAGGTATTTGTCCGTCGGCGCGACGCCTTGTTTGAC
>FWPU01007498.1_pt1 | contig 20081 bp, 23 predicted proteins | sample 2228361 | NCBI WGS metagenome assembly FWPU01 (sample SAMEA103939777, study PRJEB20133) | metagenome
TAGCGATACTTCATTGGCTGAATGGCGATGTAGAGCGATGCTTTCAGGAGTTAGAAAAGGCGCTGAGTGGAGAGGAGCTGACGGCTTACATTTACGATAGGGTGTCTAAAGTGAAAGAGCATCTGTTAGTTTTGAGTGGTGGCTTGTCTGGGGGTAGGATGGGGCAAGACTATTGAAACTTGCGGAGGCGGATTGGTCTCCTGTGGCTGTGTGTTGGGGCTTGTCTGAGATTTAGGCTGATGCCATCTGGGCGCACGGGCGTATGACCTGCGCACCGCCCGCTGGCTCCAGCGCGACCCGATTGATGTTGCTTCAGGCGACCCGAACTTGTATCGGTATTGCGGGAACGACCCTGTCAATCAGGTGGACTTCGGTTTTCAATCTGAGTCTAAACAAACGACCAACTCTGAAGATAACAAAGATAAACAAGCAAAAAAGGTTGCAGAAAGATCTACGCGCGGCGTGCAGTGTCCAACGTGCGGAGGAGATGGTATCATATGTACGGGGGTGCATGTGATTCCCAACTTCCCACACCCAGATAAGAAGGCTCAACTCTGTCCCGATTGTAATCTGACAGGTACTATACCTCCCGTGGGTTGGCAGGGTCCTCCTATAGAACAGTTGCCAATTGCATCAAGTCCTGAAGCTAGTAAGCTAACGCCTAAGGAAAGACAACAGGTAACGGAGCTTGGCAGAGAATACGGATGCCACACTTGTGGAACGAAAGAACCAGGAACGCGATCAGGTGAGTTTATACCCGATCATATTCCACCTAGTAAGGCTGAGGGACTTGAAATGGTCTCCGATCCTTCTGGTCAACAAAGACTTGCTCCGCACTGTCTAGAATGCGCCCGAAGACAAGGCGGCAATGTCCGTGAAGCAAATAGACGAGCGCGAGAGTGGGGATTAGTCCCCGTAGGAACACCTGCTAAGAAATATTGCGATCTGCCACCTGATAGACATCCACCAGGTCCGCGCACGAGAAGGACACCTAAGCCTCGCTGAGACAAAAAAGTGAAAAAAATGGGTATCGGCAGTATCCATTAGGTATCCTTTTGTATACTGGGACGACGCCTTCACGATGCGACCGGCTCACTTTTGGAGGTGATCTGATGAAAGCCCAGCAAATCTTGGGTTTGCTCGATCGACACATCAATCGTTTTGCTCATCCGCCTCCGCCTAACTTCGACTCCGAAAAGACCGTTTATGCGGTAGGAGATGCTCGGTTAACGGTCTTTCGCAATCCTCAACAGTGGATTCTTGCTATAGAGATGTTGACCACCATCAAGGGTCCCTTCTTCTTTCACGAGTTGTATCTTTATGGCAACTGCTTATCGGAGCAAGGCATCGTGTATCCCGTGAAGGAACCGTGCACGATGGAGCAGTTTTGGGATGAGTCAGGGCGCTGGCGCGTCAATCGCTACCATGTCCATGTGAAGTGGAATGAGCAGCTTTACACCTTCGCTCCAACGCCAGAGGAGTATTCGGGGATGGGGATTATCTTTCCACCCGAACGCGCAGACACCGATGATTTGGAACCTTGGGAAATGCTGTGGTATGTATGTGAAAAGCTTCGTCCTCGGCTTTTCTATTCTGAGGAAGAGCTTTTGCAGGCGATTGAGAAACGGGCGGAGCGAACAGGTTTGTCCTCCCAACTGAAGCGCTTTTTCCAAACGACTCGCTGGGAGCATCCCGAAGTCTATGCAGGACAAGTGCCTTCGGACACAGAGAGTTTTCGCGTGTTGGCGCAGATGATTGAGACAGGGGATGTTTTGTTGTGGGATCGGGTGGATAGGTCACGGTTCAACAGCTATTGGCGCTACTACGAGGACAGAGAGTGTGTTGAGCGAGAAGTACTTGAGTAAGCGGTTCCAGCTTGGTATCAGCCATACCTTTGCTTAGTGAACCGATTTATTAGCGCAACGCAGGTCGAGGCGCAACGCCTTGGGGATATGCGTGCAATACAGCTATCCCCTGAGCTGTTGGGGTGATGGAAAGCCTTGCCCAGTAATTTGTTGCGAAAGAATCCCCGAACTCATTCGTTCCGTAGCTAATCGCCAATTTCGAACCTCCAGAAGCTAAAAAACGAACTCAGGATTGGGCGGTGCGGTGTGCTTATCGCTTGGGGATTACTGATGACTCACTGATGATAGGTCTACAGAGTGAGCGGAGACGATCGGCATAGCGGGAATGACCCTGTCAATCAAGTCGACCCTGACGGCACGGAGTGGGGTTGGCGCGACCTGCTGGATGCAGCGGGGTTCATTCCTGTTGTCGGCGAAGTTGCCGATTTAGCGAATGCAGTGCTTTATGCTGCAGAGGGCGACTGGGGCAACGCCTTGATATCAGCAGCGGGGGCTTTGCCAGGTGGAGATGTTCTGAAGGCGGCTCGTCTTGGGCGCAAGGTGGTTCAGGAGGCGGTGGAGTCAGGGGGAGGTCAAGTAGTCAAGCAGGAGGCAAAGAACGCCCTGCAGGAACAGGGGAAGCAGGCTCTTCCTAAGGCTTATCAGGAGGCGGTGAAAGGTGGAAGACACAAAGGCATCCTTGATACCTATAAAAATCGATCCACTGAGGAAATCAAAAGAGCAAGACGGGGTTACCTAAAGCAGGTAGAGTTGCACCGCGCGAAGCTGGCGAATCCTGAGCGATATGCTGACAACTGGTGCAACTTGTCGGAAAGAGAGAAAAACGGACTTTTAGAGAAATGGCGTAAAGACGCAGAGCGTAATCAGGAACTGGCAGACATCATGCGGGGTATACTGCTTGAACGAGGTGAGGCACCGTGATTAGACGCAGACCTATCTGTAAGCACAGGCAATACCTTGCCGAGTTGGGCTTCTTGCTCAAACACAGAGCAATCCAAGCACAGCAAGAATGGATTACAGCTAAAAAGTATGTACCATGTTCAACAGAGGTGTCCCGCGCTTTTGGGCGGTTCCTTACTTTCTATGGGGTTATTCGCTGGATGCAGCTATCCGCCAGAGGTTTCCATATCCCCTTGCATCACTTACATCTTGAAGACATAGATGCCGATAAAGATTTGCTCAGTCTTTCACCAGCAAGCACAAAATTAGGCACTGTGAGTCTGCTCACTACGGGCTGGAGTAATGCAGACTGCGAAGCGGAGCACAAATGCGAGTATCGGTTTTATCTTCACGATCTAGGTTACTTGCTCAAGGAAGATGCATTGGAGGCGAAGCAAAAGTGCGACAGTGCGGAAAAAGACTCAGAGGATTACTTCATTCACACAGGGGAGTGGGAGGGTTTTCGGGAGGTTTTTCGTTTGATGTTTCAGTTGGCAGAGAAGTATCAGATTTCTTTGGATGAATTGAGAATAGAAGATATTGATATAGACGAAAAAACGATATAGTGTCGCTTCATTCAATTTCTGATTTTAGAGAAATGCAAGTCATTAGATTGGGCTCATAAAAAGTTGTGTTCAGAGTTCAATATGAATGCTTATCCGATATGGGGATGATGATGTAGGTGGCACGACTGTTCGGTTGAGTTGGATTGGAAGGGCTAGGGGCGGATGGCAGATGTGAGGAGGATAGGGCGACTGTCCAAGCGTGGACTTGTACCATGTATCCGCACGAGAGTACGACCCCCGCACCGCCCGCTGGCTCCAGCGCGACCCGATTGATGTTGCCTCAGGCGACCCGAACCTGTATCGCTACTGTGGGAATGATCCAACCAACACTATAGATCCCTCTGGCACAAAACCAGCTGCGGCATGTGATTGTGGAAGTGTCCCGATTAACAACAGCCCTATCAAAATAGGGAACCATGCCGATTGGGATTGGCTTGATTCCATAGCCAACTTCTTTGCTGGTTGGGGAGATACCCTGAGCTTTGGGTTAACAAGTTGGATACGCAAGGGATTAGGTGTCGATTCGGTGGTTGATTATGAAAGTGGATGGTATCGTGGCGGGGAATGGACAGGATTAGCCCACTCTACTTTCATGGGGGGGGGCGGTCGGATGGGCACGCAACTCAGCTATGCGAGGGCTGTCTCGGTATAACCCTGCATTCCCACGAGGTAGAGAATTCGTAGAAGCTTCCCACTGGTTCCCTGCTCGTTATCATTGGATTCCAGCTTGGTTTCGGAATAGTGTACTGAATATTAAGTATATGTGGGGAACTGAGCATGCTCTTTGCGATCCTTATCGCTATAGATTTCTAAGAAATTGGTGGAAAAGAACTCATAAGCCATACCCTGCTTGGAGAGGATTAATTTATCGCACTCCTTCAAGCATTTCTGGAGGGGCAGTAGGAGCAACTTATGGTGGATCAAGTATTGCTGGGCGTCGCCTTTTTCCACCTAGGTAAAATTCAAAGGGATGAGGTTAGCGGTGTTGATGCAAGCTTTATGGTTTCGGTGGAAATATCGGAAGCGGCTCACTCCTGCCGAACAGTGGGTAATGGAGGAGGTGATGGCACGCCTGTCGGAACCCGCAGCGAACATTCTCGCTCAGCAACTGACCTCCATCCACCACATCTACCGCTTCTGGGAGACAGGTGAGGTACTCCTTTACGAACACCGAGACCGTGAACCTCCCTCCTTTCCCAACCGCCAACTGGAGCTGAAGTGGCTCACGGTTCATCTGCATTCCAAGCACGATGCACCCAAAGGAAAAGTGCAGGTTTACTTAGTGGAAGGCAGAGTGTTTGCGCTCTATTTTTCCCCACCTGTGCTGATAGAAACTCCTCCAGACACTTTGGTGATGGAACGGGTGCAGTTTCATGCCGATGTGATGGAGGCGTGTGAAATGGAGCCAGAGCAGGAGACGCTCCTCATAGATCCGCCTGCGGTGTTGCCTGAGGGGTTGAAGAAGTTAGGCGAGACCTATCGGCTGGAGTCGTTCCGCGCACCGCTGGAGATGTCTGAGCGTGTGCATCAGCTTGCTGAGATGGAGGTAGGGCTCCCCGAAGACTATAGAGAGCTGCTGGCGGTTAGCGAGGGGTTTCGGGTGGGGCCTGTCGAGGTACTTGGGTTGCGTGAGGCATACTCGGTGAAGCTTGCCGATGGGGCATACTGGGTGCTTGCCGTATGCGGGGACAAGTTTTTGGTGGTGAAGGCGGGGGACACCTCTGGGCGGGTCTATTTCGTCTCTCATGAGGATACGGCGCCGCGGGTTTCCTTTGCGGATTTGGCGCAGGGGGTGGAGTATCTGCTCGGGCAGTGTGGTGCGTCTGGGGATCGCCTTTAGAGCGACTCCAACGACGCAGCAGATAGAGCCCCGCGTGGACTGACCAGAGCGATAGGGAATGTGACCCGCAGAGGGTATACCATGTTAGGAGGCTAAGAAATGAGAACGAAGCAGGAGAAGGGGCCTTTGGTATGGTTCGGTCGTCACAATACAGAGTACTACACCCCCCATGTTCCTAAGGATGCGATGGAATATGCCCAGAGCATCCCCGCATTGGCACCCTATACCCAGACGGTGTTTGCGCTGTTTCGTCCAGACCCCCGCTTGCGCTTTGCTCCCGACTGGATGGAAAGCTTTCGGTTGGCGACTGGTGGATGGGGCGGGCATATCTCGCTGGCTTGGTACGCTCGGGGACACTGGCTCTTCGCCAGTCGAAGCGGGCTGGCAATCTTAGGTAATCAGGCAGGCTTTTTCGATTTTGTACAGTTCGAACAGTACCGTCGGCAGTCTGCTGAGTTTCAGAAAGGGCTCCGTCGTTTTACGGATTTATCAGGGCTACGGGAATCGTGGGAACGCACGACGGGCAAGCCGTTCCAGCTAGCACCGCCTGTGATATTGGAGCTGTGGGTGGTACTCAATCAAACCGCTTCGCGGATAGCGGTGGAGGATTGGCTTTCTAATCGCTGGGGTGAGGTACCCCCAAAGGGGGTTATGAGTTTTCTGATTTGGGAGCAAGGCAGGATAGGGTTAGCTTTTATGCGTGGGCGTCAGCGGGTAGGAAGGTTTTCTGGTCGGCGCTTGCTTTATGAGCGGGGAGAGGGCAGTGCGGTTCACGGGATGGTGCTGGATGTTCCTGCGCAAGGGCTTTCGGTGGAGTCGGTGGGGCGTATCGTGGGTGAGAAGGGGGTGGATGAGGCGTTGCGGGGGCGTTTTGACCAGTTATTTGATCGGCTGGTGGTGGTGCTGTTAGAGGAGAGAGGTTGAGGGGATTAGGGGTGCAAGAAGCTGTGTGAGGCTTGCTTTGAGGGTAAGAGAGACCTGCTACACCTGATGGGGGGTGCTCTATCTTGGCGCACGGGAGTACGACCCCCGCACCGCCCGCTGGCTCCAGCGCGACCCGATTGATGTCGCTTCAGGCGACCCGAACCTGTACCGATATTGTGGGAACGACCCCATAAATGGATGGGATGATGGTGGAGAACAGGCAAACAAAAAATCACCACAAGCACAGCAAAACCAAGCCCAATCAAAAGCGCAACAGACAACTCAAGGGATACCTCCGGGAACAGAAGTATGCCCACGATGTAGCGGATCTGGAATTCTCTGTGATGGGTTACATCAAGAGACTGAGCGAAAATCGTTTCTCTGGGGACTTATCGTGATGATTAATGAAGTTGAGTGGGTTGTGTTTTGTGGAGAATGTAATGGACTCGGGTATCGTCCTAAAGGTGGATGGTCGGGGAAAAAGGAGGATCAAGCAAACCCAATCGTGGCAAGCAGTCCCGATGAGAGGAAATTGTCTCCAGAAGAACGCAAAGCGGTTAACGAACGGGGTAATCGCCACGGATGTCATACCTGCGGTGCCAAAAACCCAGAAACAGCAAGTGGGAACTGGATACCAGACCACTGCCCGCCATCAAGCCTACGCCCTCACGATCAAACCTTGCGACCTCACTGTCAAAAATGTTCCCGTCGTCAAGGAGGTAAAATTTCAGCTGAAAAGAGACGAATCCGAAGTTGGGGTGCTGGACAGCCTGGGCCTCCGAAGAAACCCTGTTCGGGAAGGCGATGTGGAGGTGGTACGACAAGGAGGAGAAGATAATGATTATACGAGGTTTCTTGAGACGGAATCGTTTATTCTGGGGCATCTTGATAACACTCATAATCATATCTGTAGTCGCTATAGCCCAGACATATTGGAGGAAGGACACGATGAGCGAACGCGAAATACTCAAACATCTCGATAGCGCATTTCAGGCAGAGCCTGCTTACCTTGAAAGCGAAGAGCACTACTATCAGTTAGCCGACGCACGCCTGAGTGTCTTCCGCTCCCCAACAGAGTGGGTGATGGTGTTTGAACTCGTGCGCTATTCCAGCCGCCTGTATGCTCCCTCTGAGCGCTTTATGCGTGACTACTACCTCTATGGCAACTGCCTGACACAGGAAGGGTTTATTGTGTCGGAACCGCTGTGGGAGCAAGATGACCAAGTTCCCTTTGATCCCACTGGCATGACTTGGCAAGCACGACGAAGCGCATTTTGGTACTACTGGCAGGGAGTTCGCCACGAGTGCCGTCCCACCGAAGCCGAGTATCGTCAGGCGGGCATCATCCCTGAACTGTTGCCGTTTTCCGAGTATGCCGAATATCTGGAAAATAGCGACTATCTTGCTCCTATCGAGTGGCTGAGATTTTTGTGCCATTATTTAGACCATCCTTTCTTTGCCGACGAGGCGCATTTGCGTCAGGTTATTCGTTCGGTGTTGAGCGATCCATCTGCGGAGACGAGGCTGAGGCTCGTTCTGCAGACCCGCTCTTGGGAGTATCCTGGATGGGGGGAGCCGCTCAGTCCCAAGACAAGTTTTCGTCAGATTGCACGGATAATCCGCACGGGAGAGGCGCGTTTGTGGACGGAGGGAGCGTTCCAGCCGACCAGTGATTGGCGGTATTGGGAGGAGCGAGCGCGTGAGGAGGAACCGCACTGGCGCACTGCTTTGCAGATTTTGTCAAGTGCCTACGCACGCGCGCAAGGGGGTGTGCCAGCACGCTCAGGCGAAGACTTTGTGATTGAGCGTCCTGTCGTTGTGGTTGCAGAGCCGTTTGTGGGTTTACTGGAGAAGCCTGCTGAGGAGGTGTGGTCGAGTCTTCGTCAATCAGATGAGGCGTTTGCGCAGTGGCTGGCAGGTCAGCGGGTTGCGCTGCGTTCTGGCGAGCGGTTCCGGGAATGGCTGGTGCGGGTGGCATACCGAGTGATCAGTCCGAGCGCCTCTTCTGAAGCGCCTTGAAGTGAAAGACATGAGTAGGGGGTAGGGATGAGGCTTCAGACGCTCTGGTTATCAGGAGGGTATAACAAGAACCGTGTTCCAACACGGCACAGCAGGTGAGCGACTATGAGTGTGAGAAACCGTTTTCGGCGCATCCACCGCATCGTCCAAAAGTTTCTTCAAGAGCGTCAGTTTCTCTCCAGAGGACAGACATTTTGGCGACCTACCGAACAGCTCAGCCAAGTCGTTATCTTGAGGCGAAGTATATGGAATACCGCAGAGACTTGTGACTTCTGGTTTGAACTTGGAGTCCATGTGCCTGGTTTCACACCGCTTTTAGATGGGATACCAGAACCTGCTTATCCGAAGGAACAGTTTTTGGTCGTTTCACTCAGGGTTGATAGTGTCCCTTCGCGCCCTGTTCAACAGCAGACGCTTTCGTGGTATCTGAAGGCAGACGACCCGTTGCCCCAAGCAGACGAGCAAGTCATCACGGAAGTCCTTTATGAGCTGAGGGAGTACGGGGTTCCGTTTCTCAGTCGTTTTGCGAGTCTTGCGGATGTGATAGAGTTTTTGGAATGGTTGCGTCTTCATCGGGAGGAGTGCTTTCGGTGGGGTCAGATAATGCCGTTTGAAGCGTGGACACCTGTCTACTTAGCGATACTTCATTGGCTGAATGGCGATGTAGAGCGATGCTTTCAGGAGTTAGAAAAGGCGCTGAGTGGAGAGGAGCTGACGGCTTACATCTACGATAAGGTGTCTAAAGTGAAAGAGCGTTTGTTAGTTTTGAGTGGTGGCTTGTCTGGAGGCGGGCTAGGGCAAGACTGTTGAAACTTGTGGTGGAGGATTGGTCTCCTGTGGCTGTGTGTTGGGGCTTGTCTGAGATTTAGGCTGATGCCATCTGGGCGCACGGGCGTATGACCCGCGCACCGCCCGCTGGCTCCAGCGCGACCCGATTGATGTTGCCTCAGGCGACCCGAACCTGTATCGGTATTGCGGGAATGACCCTCTCAACGCTGTAGACCCCACAGGGTTAGATTGGCTGGATACGATGGCGAACTTCTGGGCAGGAGTAGGAGATTCCCTCACTTTTGGTCTCACTGACCGTGTGCGCGAATGGATTGGCGTCAACGATGTTGTGGACAAGACCAGTTTGGCTTACAGAGCGGGTGAATACACGGAGGTCGGTGCTGAAATTCTGCTCACAGGTGGGTCAAAGGTACTCATACGCAAAGCACTGCAGAAAGGAAGTAAAGCATTTCGCGATGAGGCAAGACTACTCACAAGCAATCTAACACGCCCACCAGGAATGGTATACCACCATCGTAATCCACTGCTTGGGCATCCAGGAGGTCAGCGCACACTTTTCCCACTGGGAGGCCTGAATCCTAGGATTCATTCTGGGCGATGGAACTTGGAGTTGGTGGATCACGCTACGCATATGGAGCGTCACCGCAGAATGAGGCGGCTGGAGAATGCGTTGCGATTGAACACGAATCGGTACACTATTACAGCGCGAACCTTGAATAATCTGCGTCGGGACTTAGAGAATACGGAGGAGTGTCCGTAGAGGTGAAGTGATATGAGCTGGTTTTGGTGGGTTATTCTGATGGTGGTGGCAGTTGGGGCGTGGTTTGGCTTGCGACGGCTCTACCTGTCGTGGCGTGAGTACGAGAAGTATCTTAAGTGTGGGCAGGAGATAGAAAGGTGCGTCAGAACGCTTACTCTGGAGCAAGCGCGTGAAGAGGCATACCAACTACTGCAGGACACCAGCTTCTTTCGTCTGATTCCACGAACAAAGCCTCTCGATGAGGCTGTGTTGAGACAGTTGCCTGACGATGTAGCCGAGTTAGCTGAGCAATACGAGCGGATTGAGCTTGTACAAACAGGGTCGGAGAGTTTTCCACCTGACTACTTGAGCTTTGAGCAGATAGTGCCTTCAAAGCTGTGTCCAGGTTTGCTCAGGATAGGAGAGTCGAGCATAGGCATTGATACCTATGAAGAAGTTGCGATTGAGCCTGGAAAACGCGGTGTGCGCTGCATTCCATTAGAAGGACCAGAACCTGATGGCTACGCAAGTATTTTTCACTGGATTATTGAAGAGTATCATATGTCAAAGCATGTAGAAGATTACTACAAAAAATCTGAAAACAACAAAACAGAACGCGAGTGAGTTTCATGAGTGGGATGGAGTTGACAGACACATATTCGCCTGTCAATCATATAAGCCAACTGAGAGTGGAAACAGCCGTCTTGATAGTTTGGAGCCTGAGACAGTGGAAAGTATCGAGAACACCATAAAAAGCAGGGAGATTTTAGTCGTTGGGGAAAGAAAGGAGCAGATACTTGGAGGAGACGACGATGACGCCAATATCATGGCAACAGGCGATGACCACCATTCGCCAGCATCCCCAGGTTCGATGGGGTGCAGGAGCCGATGAAAAGATGATTTCGGCTGCTGAGAATGCGTTGGAGGTTCATTTTCCTCTGTCTTATCGGCAGTATCTGCGTTCCATAGGCTGGTGCGATGTCGGCTCAGATGAGTTATACGGCTTAGACAGTGACTTACCTCACGCGTACAGAAATGTAGTAGAAGCGACACAAGCCGAGCGAGAAGCAATCGGTCTTCCGAAGTCGCTTGTCGTCATCTGTCAAAACAGCTGGGGTAACCTCATTTGCCTCCAGACAGATGAAACAGAGGGTAGTGAGTGCCCCGTTGTATTTGTCCGCTTATGTCCCAAGCCTGATATGCGAACCTTAGCCAGTTGTTTCAGTGAGTTTGTTGTTGCGTGCGTTGCATATGGGGTCGATGACTTGACCGAACCCCTTTATGAGTGGAGGGTGGGCGAACTGCCGCACCACGAGTCTACTGAACCGATGAGTTGGCAGGACCATCGTCGGCTCCACAGAGAGGAGGCTCTTCAGATATTTGACGCCTATCGCCTCAGCCGACGCTGGCTGAGAAGGTGGTATGACAGCGCTAATCCCCCTTGGCTCCTTGATAGGTGGGCGTTGGAAAGGGAGGCACGTTGGTTTCTACTAAGCCATTCTTGGTGTCAGTCGGTGTGCTCGCTTACGGTGCGTCGGTATGTAGAAGGGATTTTTGGTCTCTTTTGGGCGGAGATAGAACCCGCACCTCAGAGTGATGCTGACTCGTTTCTTTGGGTTGTGGTGGGCGATTTGCCTCCAGCTTATTTAGATACTTCGTCGTTAGCCACGCCTGAGGAGGCACTGGAAGCCTACATCGCTTTGATGGGGGATTGGGTCTCTGCGGTTGGGAAAGGTGGGGACATAGATGAACATATTCCTGTTTATTATCGTTGTTCTTTTGTTCCGACACCTCCTGTTCAGAGTTATGCCCAATCCTTAGAGAAGCGTCTTCGTATTTTAGGTGAGATGATGCGGTCTTGGGGGTAGTGGAGATGTGCGCATGCTTAGAAGTCACAACTTGTTGAGAACATAAAGATGCGAAAAAGATAAGGAACTGGACGAATCTGCCTTATGGAGGTGTCAATCCATAATGTCCGAACACGAAATTCTGAGGCTCTTGGATTCGCTCTTGACTTATGAGCGGGGAGACATTCCACCTCCGCCAGACATCTATAACCTCAACAACCAGTTTGTGGAGGGTAGGCTCTCGGTGTTCCGCAATCAGACCCAGTGGGTGGTCGCCTTTGAGACAATCACCTATGTGCCTCCTGCCTGCGCTTATATGCATAACATTTACCTATACGGCAACTGCATCAAGAACCAAGTACTCTGGAGAGAAGAGGAACTCCCCGTTCGGATTGCTGTCTCTGAACTATGGGATGAGGCGACAGAAGCGTTTCTCATCCAACGCCACCACTTCCGCATCCTGTGGAGAGACCGCTGGATAGAGTTTACTCCCACCCCCGAAGAGTACACCTCTGCAGGGATTGTGTTTCCGACTGAACGCCAACATACCAACGACTTGGAGCCACTGGAATTGTTAGCCTACCTATGCTGGAAGTTGAACTCGCCATTTTTCCTGTCCGAGCAAGCGCTCCGTGCTGTGGTGCAGGAGGCGACTGGAGATGAGGGAGGCGATTTACGGCTCCTTTTCCAGACCTGTGAGTGGCAACATCCGAATGTTGCGGAGGGGGAGCGTCCTTCAGAGGTGCCAGGAATGCGGGTGTTGGCGCGTCTGATTGCACTTGGTGATACTTCCGTGTGGCAGGCGTTTGACCCGCGCTGGGTGAATACGCGTTTTGCACATGTAGTGCAAGTGAACTGGGAGTTTCTGTATCCGTCCAAGTTGGAGCCTGTTCGTTCGGAGCCTTTGTATGAGTTGTTCCCCATTTCTTTAGAGGGGCAGGCGGAAGGAGAGGTTGGCAATTAGCACGGGGCTGTATGGAGCGGATGGCTACGGTTGTCGTGTTGGATGACTGCAGGGGTAAGGCTGGGTATGGATGGGCGATTTTGAAGGCAGGTCGAGTGCAGTGAGCGGAAGGATGGTCTGTGAATAAAAGTCTACGAAGGCTTTTGATTGTATCTTTGGCATGGCTTCACAGGGTAAACTTTCTGTTGCGTGGAGGTGGAATACCCGTGCGATATCACTATTACAGACTAGATGCTGACGGGTTCTGGGCAGAGGTTCGCAATCCCCGCTGGACGGAGAAACAAACTTACGGATGGGGTCTACGGTTCTTTGAGTGGACACGCGACCCGCTTCAGAGGGCGCAACACCTTCAATACCTCCAAGATTACAACGACTGGCACGAGGTGCTTCGTGAGGGCACTTATCTGGAAGTGACAAACCCCAGAGAAACCTCGGAGGTATTTGCTGATGCTGGGATAGTTTTCAATACTATCCACCATGTTCAAATTATCTCGCCTCGTGCATACAGGCTATTGCGCTCTCTGCGTTTAGAGGACGAAGTGGAGTTCGAAGCCTATCCCCTTCACGACAAGGATGGGCATGTGGTAGATACCTACTATTGCGTACGGTATCTGGTGCATTTGGACTGTGCGGATGAGCGTCGTTTTGGGAAGTAGTGCGTTCGGATGTGGTGGAGGCGATAGAGCGTGCAGGGCTGATAGGGTTTTACTTTGATGTGTTTGAAGAGAAGGGGAGTGAGTTCGTGTTTGAGTTTGATTGGAGGAGGCGGTAGAGGTATAAAGACAGATAGTTGCCTGCGACGGGGTTGTACCATGTAGGCGCACGGGCGTATGACCCGCGCACCGCCCGCTGGCTCCAGCGCGACCCGATTGATGTTGCCTCAGTCGACCCGAACCTGTACCGATATTGCGGGAACGACCCCCTCAACGCTGTAGACCCCACAGGGTTAGATGCGCTAGACAACGCCGCCCACTTTTTTGCGGGCTGGGGCGATCGGCTCACTGGTGGGCTGACGAAAAACATTCGCGACTGGTTGTGTGATGCGTTAGATTTACCGCGTTGGGAGCCGCGTGATCCGTGTGATGAGTGGTATTTGGCTGGGCATTTGACGGGGGCTGTTCACGACCGCCTGCTCACACGGGGTGCAGGAGGCGGAGGAGCGCTTCGGTTTGCGAGGAGCAAAACTTCTGGAAATAATCTATACGCTCAAAAAGGTAGGCAAATACATAATCAGTTCAAGCAAAAAGTGGAGCAAAAAGCACAACAGCAACAGGCGCGCAATCCTAATAAACCAACTTGGCAACCCGAGCCTACAATTGTAGACCCTCAATCAGGAAAGAAGTATCGTCCTGACGCAATCAGCCCCAGTGGGCATCCTGTGGAGCTGAAGCCGAATACACCGAGTGGCAGACGTAGAGGTGAACAGCAACTCAAAAAGTATGAAGAGATTCTCCAAAAAAGAGGGCGTCTCATCCTGTACTGAGGTAAAATAGAGCGCAGAGGGGAAATGCATGAGCTCGTCTCTGAACGATCGCCTGGCGAGTATCCTAAAGCAGTCCGTAGATGCAATATTGAATCCACTTGGCTTCCGCAAGCGCGGTGTCGTCTACCGATACCGTCTGCCTGAGTTATGGTGGCTCGTTGATATTCAGCGGAGTCGTTGGAACACTTCAATGCAGTGTGAGTTTACGATCAATTTTGGTGTTTATGTCTGTGGGATGGCTCCTGTTTATAATCCCTTACGGTCTGACCCCAAACTCCCCACGGTGGCTGACGGCGTGGTAAACTCACGAGTTGGTTGGCTCGATTCTGGCATTAGGGACTTGTGGTGGAGACTCACCCTTGAAGATGACGCAGAGAAAGTAGATTTTGTTATTATAGGTGAAATAAATCATCAATTAAAGTGCTATGTGCTTCCTTTCCTTCATCGTTTTCAAAGTAAATGGGATGTGGTTCATTTTTTGGAGGAACTTCTTGAGGATGGTCTTCGGCACAGACGGGTTACATGGCCCGCTACGTTTTCAGTCGCTTTTGAAAGTTTAGGGATAGTTTATTGGTTAATTGGTGAGCGAGAACAGTGTTGCAGGGCAATCGAGCGCGCAAAGCAAGAAGTGCTAAAGACACGAATCGATGGAGCTATTCAGCGCGTGGAGCAACTCTATCAACGGCTATGTGTATCCACAGAAAAAGCAATACCGTTAGGATAAAAGATGCCGATGAAATCAAGTCCATTAAACCTGAGTCCAGTTAATCAGATTAATTTAACCCAACTTTCCTGTCGATACCGATGAGAGTACCATAGAGGGCAGGCGTACTAAGGCGAAATCGCTCCCCCCATCTGTCACCCCTTACTGCACGACACTTTTTTGAGGGAGAATAGAGAACGGGCGCACACGGGGGTGCGCCCCTACACAACCACCTTACCTGTAGGGGCAGACCCCCGTGTCTGCCCTGCCAAACAGAAGCCCACTTCAGGCACAAGCACGAAAAATTGTCGTGCAGTAAGTCTGTCACCCTGAGCGAAGCGAAGGGTCTCAGTGTCCCCCCTGTTGAGATTCTTCGCCTTCGGCTCAGAATGACGAAAGAAGGGGCACTCGAATGACGCGAGAGGGGCGACAGGAAAGTTGGGTTACATTATTAAACACTGCATAGAGCGAGGCTGGAAGGATTTTGCTGACTTGGTTTTTTATGAAGAAGATGACTTCTGACTCAAAGAATCTACGGGCTATGAAGCGGTATAATGACTTGGAGGGTGGATGGCAATGAAACAAGGTGAACCCGTTGGGCTGTTTCTCAAAAGGCTGATTCAACACGCCTTCTCGGCAGAGTTAAGATATGTCATCTTCAAAATTTTGGAGCAGGAACCTACTTTGGGACAAAGAGTCTCTGCGTTTGACCAAGCATGGTTAGACCTTCACCGTTGGTACAAGCAACTGAGTGAAGAAGAACAGCGCCTTGTCCGAACCCTAATGGTTCTATCCGTACGCTCGGTTCTTTTTTCTGTATGCTATGTGATAGACGAGTTGAGCGACAGAGGTTCTATTTTAGATTTGCCTGAAGAAGAAGATGTAGAATGTGCGTTAGAGATATTTCTGCGTGTGTTTGAGGGGAATGACGCAGAGGTGGCGACAGACGTAGGGCGTCCGTTGAAGCTAAATGGCGAGTGTATCTGGCACGATGTGGTGGATGGCTTTGTTATCAAGGAGTGCTTAGATCAGGGGTGGGATGATTATGCGCAGTTATTTTTGAGCCTGTCGTATGACCCTGAAGAGGAATTGAGGCATTATCGGGGGGATTGGAAGGAGGCAGTAGACTTTTTAGTGATGTGGATGTTCAAAGATGAGGCTTAGGGATGTTGATGGATAGAGGTGAAGTAGTTTCTTTGCACTGCTTCACCGCTCCACTTTTTGTGTGGGAGTTTCTTTTTGCGGTAGATGGAGGTCTCAACGAATGAGGTATCAAGAGGTTTTTGCACGCATCAGAAGCCTCAGAGATGTGGAGTTTGGCGCTGGAGCCTTGCCTGAAGAGATTGCTCAAGCGGAAAGCCATTTGGGAACCCGATTACCCGATAGCTACCGAGCATTCCTTCGGGAGTTTGGATGGGTGACTATCGGTCCGTATGAAATCTATGGAGTTGGTGCCGATGTGCCTGCTCACCTTGACCTTGTTGAGATGGCTAAGAGCGACCAACAGGACTGGGATATTCCAATCTACCTGATACCGTTTTATAATGATGGCGCAAGCAATATCGATTGTTTTGATACTCGGCGTTTTGAAGGCGGAGAATGCCCGATTGTGACGTGGTATCACGAATTAGGAGCGTTCCAAGAACCTCAAGATACGCATAGAGACTTTCTTTCATGGCTGGAGGAAATCCTTGAATGCGCGCTGAGATGGGAATCTGAGCAGGAATGCGATTGATGTCACTTAGAGCGCCTCACAAAAATCTCAACCCCCTGAGAGGTTGTCCGAAAGACCCATTCGTAGCACGGGCATCCTGCCCATCCGCACAGTGTGGCCAGGCATTCTTGCCTGTGTAAAAGGCACAGACACGAATGTCTGTGCCACCCTTGTAGCACGGGCGTCCTGCCCGTGCGCTTGCTTGGGCGAGACGCCCCAAGCCACTTTTGTTAGGCACTCTTAGGGGAGGAGTTCGTCCAAAGCCTCTTCTGGGGAGTAGGGTATTTAGACTGCACGGGACCTGAGGTGCAAGATTTTTGCGACTTGGTGGAAAAATCTTCTGGTCGTCGCGTGATTATCACAGGCAAAGAGCTTCTTGACCTTTCTCGCAAATTTGTACAGACAATGGACGCCACCCTGTTTCCCCGCGCAATCCAAGGCGCGACGAGTATCCAGGCGCTGCGGAACAGTTCTTGCGAAATCGAAGGCTTCTGTAAGGTACCCTTCATCAAGAGGCACGAATGAGCCGAAAACGCAAGACCTATCCGTTTGAAGAGGGCGAATGCGTCGCACTGGGACTGCCCTCAGGCGGCTATGCCCTCATCGTCGTCGCACGGGTCAGCCGCAAAACCAACCTGATGCTGGTCTATGCCTTCGCCCCACGCTATTCCACCTTGCCTGACCCCACCGTGATGACCAGCCTCCACCCAAACCAAGCCATCCATGTAGAACTGGTTGACTTATACAAGATCGAGGAGCTTATGCGGGCAGTGCCTCCCGTGCATCGGCTGGGACGCCTGCCAAACTGGCAACGCGAACAGTGGAAGGTACCGCCTCGTGTCGTGATTGTCACCAGTGAACCCTTGCCCTTTCTGGAATATTACGACGAGCAAACCTTAGAGTTTGTGGAGCGGATAGCTTATCCCGTAGAGCGGTTGATAGGCGGACGCTATTTGTGGCAAACTTTTGTAGTGTTTGATGCCTTTGTAAGGGCGATGGACAAGTATGTGGATCAGCCACCCGATCCGAACGAATGGGTCGAATCCTATTATCGCAGTCGGAAGGAGATGGAGGAGCGGATTCAGCACTTTCGCGAGTGGTTGGCGCGTTCTTCACAGGAGGCAGAGGAGGAGCAGGCGATGAAAGAAGCCGATCGGCAGGCGCTGCAGAAGGCGTTGGAGGCGGGGCTGTCAGCGGACACTCCGCAGCTCTTTGAGCATTATCTTTATTTTGAGCGTCGGCAACAAGCGGAGCAGGCGGCGGAGGCGTTGCAGTCGGCGGGGTATCAGGTGGTGGTGCGTCGGTCAGCAGGGGGTTCGGAGTGGTTGGTGCTGACGAGTCAGTCGTTATTGCCGACGGAAGAGGATTTAGAGCCTGTGATAGAGTTTATGGAGGAGGTGGCGGCACGGTATGGTGGTGAGTATGATGGGTGGGGGGGGCGGTCTCGTCGGAGCAAGAGAGCGGAACTGCTGGCTCCAGCGCGACCTACAAGTTTCATTTTCGTTAGCAGGAAACTCCGAGACTGTGCCGAAACACTCTCCTGAGAGGCTATGACGAAGGTCGGGATTGTTGGATTAGGTACGATGGGGCATCAGCATATCGAGGCGTATCTGCAGATGCCCGATGTGGAAGTTTCGGCAGTGTATGACCACCACCCCGAACGCGCTCAGGCGTTTGCCGAGCGGTACGGTGTGCCCACCGCCAGCACCTATGAGGCGTTTCTACAGCAGGTGGAGATTGTGGACATCTGCACGCCCACCTACCGCCACTCGGAGTATGCACTCCCTGCCATCGAGGCGGGCAAGGCGGTCGTGTGCGAGAAACCGCTTGCACGCACGCTCGAAGATTGCGAACGCATCGTGGAAGCGGTTCAGGCGAAGGGGACGCCGTTTATGCCCGCGCATGTGCTTCGCTTCTTCCCCGAATACCGCACAGCGCACCAAGTAGTGAAATCGGGCGCACTGGGAGCCATCGCCAGCGTGCGGATGCGACGCGGGGGCGACTTCCCACGCACCAAGAGCGACTGGTACGCCGACTTCAGCAAAAGCGGAGGCGTCATCTTAGACCTGATTATCCACGACTTCGATTGGCTCCGCTGGACACTGGGCGAGGTGGAACGGGTCTATGCCAAATCGCTTACCTTCCGCAACCTGCCCCACTTAGACTACACACTTGTGATGTTGCGCTTCAAGAGCGGGGTGGTCGCCCATGTAGAGGGCACTTGGTGCGACCCTGGCGGGTTTAAGGTGGACTTCGAAATCTGTGGCGATATGGGGATGCTGGAGTACAACTCCGCCAAGCAGGTTGCGCTCCAGATTGCTCAGCGTGCCGAGGGCGACCAGCCCGGCGGGGTGCAAGTGCCCGAAAGCCCTGCGGTAGAGAACCCCTACTATCTGGAACTGCGCCACTTCGTCGACTGCGTTCAGCAGGGCAAGACGCCCGAAATCACCGTAAAAGACGGCTATGAAGCGGTGCGGATTGCGCTCTCGGCTATCGAATCGGCACAGACAGGGAGGGTCATTAGACTATGAAGGTCAAAGTCGGCATTATGAGTTTTGCGCACCTCCACGCGGACAGTTATGCCCACTGCCTGAAGACGAACCCGCGTGCAGAGTTTGTCGGGATTGCAGACCACGACCCCGAACGCGCCCGCGCCAAAGCCGAGCAGTTCGAGGTGAAAGCGTTCGATAGTTATGAATCGCTCCTCTCGTCCGATGTGCAGGCGGTGATTATCTGTTCCGAGAACGCTAAGCACGCTCCGCTGGCACAGATGGCAGCCGCTGCGGGCAAGCATATCCTCTGCGAAAAGCCCCTGATGACTCGTTGGGACGATGGTAGGGCGATGCTTGCTACAGCACAGGGTGCAGGCGTCGGGCTGTACACTGCCTTCCCGTGCCGATTTAGCCCTGCCTTCTGGCGATTGCAGGCGATGGTCGAGGCGGGCGAGGTTGGTGAGATTCTTGCCCTGCGCGGAACGAACCGCGGTTCGAACCCCGGCGGCTGGTTCAACGATATCGAGCTGGCAGGTGGGGGCGCGATGATCGACCACACCGTGCATGTGGCGGACCTGTTCCGCGTGCTGACTGGGCAGGAGATTGTGGAGGTCTACGCCGAGACGAACAACCATATGTTTCACGGCAACTACGACGACACGGCGATGCTCACGATGACTCTGGCGAACGGCATTTTCGCCACGCTCGATGCGAGCTGGTCGCGCCCGCGCACTTTCCCCACTTGGGGCGATGTGACGATGGCGGTGGTCGGCACACGTGGGATTATCGAGATGGATATGTTCGCCCAGCATTTGGTACATTACGACGACCGCGCGGGGCGCATCAAGCAGGTCTTCTGGGGCGACAACATCGATGCGCTGATGATTGACGAGTTCCTGCGTGTGGTGGCGGGCGAACCGCGCCAACGACTTGCCACAGGCGAAGATGGCTACCGCTCCGCTTCGGTGGCGCTCCACGCCTACGAATCAGTGCGCAAGGGCGAACCTGTTCGAGTGGAGAATTAATCCGATCCTGCCCTGTTGTAGGGGCAGACCCCTGTGTCTGCCCCGCTCTTGTTGTGTAGGGCGCACACGGGGGTGCGCCCCTACAAAACTACCTGCCCTGTTGTAGGGGCAGACCCCTGTGTCTGCCCCGCTCTTGTTGTGTAGGGCGCACACGGGGGTGCGCCCCTACAAA